>Ga0209737_10000076_pt1 | contig 86580 bp, 77 predicted proteins | sample TergutCu122P3_FD_187284 | JGI IMG/M metagenome (GOLD analysis project Ga0209737, IMG submission 187284) | Cubitermes ugandensis P3 segment gut microbial communities from Kakamega Forest, Kenya - Cu122 P3 (SPAdes) (version 2) | ecosystem: Host-associated > Arthropoda: Insects > Digestive system...
TGGGCATGAACAGCATTTGCTCTTTGCTGACCAGCTTCAGCATCAACAAGACAGCATCACGGTTGGTGGAGGTGGCGCCGATGGGGTCTCTGGAGCAGAGGGGGGCACCCACAAGCGCGGCCAGGGGAATGATGATGTCCGCCTCAGCGAGGAGAGGTTTCATGGTTTCTTCTGAGCGGATGTCTCCGCGCACGACAGAAAAGTTAGGGTTTGCGCATACATGAGCCAAGCTGTTTTGTTTGTACATGAAGCTGTCCAGGACTGTAACTTTGTGCCCAGCTGCCAGAAGCTCCGGAACAAGAATAGAGCCGATGTAACCGGCACCACCTGTGACTAAAATGTTGTGAGACATGGATGTTTTTCCTTTTGGTTCAAGGTTATTAGCTGTTGTTGCCTGGCTTTTTCATCTTTGACATAGCGCCTACTCAGCCGTTTCAAGCATAAGTCTGGCCCCTTCATGTGAAGGATCTAACCCCACGGCGCGACTCAATTCAGTCTTGGCCTCATTTGTGCGCCCTGTCTCTAAAAACAGGCATCCTCTGTTATAACGAACCCAAAACTCCAAAAAACCGGCTGATAGGGCTTTCTCGTAATACTCCAGTGCCTGGGCATATTGTTTCGATTGATGACATGCATAGGCAAGTTTATATGTAACATCCGCCAGGGAATTTTGGGTGTTCGCCAGAGAATGTTGGATATCCGCCAGGGAATTTTGGTGGAAATCATTGAACCTTCGGGTGTAATTGATGAAAAAGTCCGTTATTTCAGGTGCATATTTTTGAGGGGGCGCTTGATAAGGCTCTTCAAGCATCTGTTTGAGGCGGGTTATGTTTCCCAGGGCTGCTTTTGAGGCTTTTTGGGCTGCCACGGACAAAACCTGCCTATGGTGCTCACGTTGGCACCACAAGTCATGCAACCTGGCGGTTAGGTTATCGGATTTCAGAGCCTGGATGTCCAGGGTATATTCCCCTAAGTCTATGGAATCAAGAACATTGAACACCTTCTGATCGTAGATGAGACCGACCAAGGGCACCGCGTTTTTTACCGCCAATATAGAGGGGTGCAACCTCATGCAAATGGCCAGATCGCAACTGCCAATCAGTGCGGAAGCTTCGCCAGGGCGCAAATAGTCTGTCAGAAGTTTATAGGGCACCGTCGAATCAAGGGCCTTGGCAACACGCCGCAGAACACTCACATCATCATCGAGACTATCGCTGGTTCTGGTATCAAAGGGTAAAAACAAAACCCACCCCCCATGAACACGGCAAAAGGCATTGATGGCCTCGGCCACAGCTTTTTCAAGCACTCGTTGGTCGCCATAAAAATCCCACTGCCGCAGGGCGACAACCAAGCGCGGGCCGGGTGGAATTTTGGATTGACCAAACAGGGCATCCCATTGCTCACCTTGAATGTTTTTCAGGCGAAAAGCCGGATCGGCCGTCACCTCCATGTTTTTGTTGTCCAAGAGCGGCAACACTCTCAACAGTTCAACCGATTTGCGATCTCTCAGCGTCACAGCCGAACAGGCTGCGACTCCCAGGCCAATGTCCCGTTTAGCGAAATCTGATTTTATGAAGCTGGCGCCGGCGGCAAATACCATGGCAGGTTTGCCATGAACCAGGGCCATCAGCGGCAGGCCATAAACAAGGCCGAAGCTGCCCGGGTTGTCGGACGGGTTCAGCAGGAGATTGTCGGGGTATTCAAGGTAATCGTTGAAGATGCCCCCTCCCCCCAGCAAGACAGCATCGCTTTCGGCCACAGCTTGCCAGGTGGCTTGAAAATCCGTCCAGTGTACTCCTCTGACACCGAACTGATTTTCCAATTGTTTGACGTCTAGGCCAATCACCGTGAAGGTGGCCCCGGGAAAAACTGCCCGCAAATCATCCAGCATGGAAGTCAATACGGCATCATCGCCTACATTTTTAAAGCCGTAATAACCGACAATGACGATAGATTTCATAAGTATTCCTGCAAGTAGGCTATTTTGAGTCGCATTAGAAAGGTCATATCAAATTATCCATCCTTGCCGCCACCCCGCCAATACTCAGCCCATTTTTTCAACATATTGCGCTGGGGCTTTGCTTCAGCAGACTTCGCTTTAGGAGATTTCTCTTCAGCCGCGGCCAGTTGTTGCTGCACTCCCTTGTGAGAGGGATCCAATTCGTGCGCGCGCATGAGATCAACCCTGGCTTCTTCCAGACGGCCAAGATCCAAAAGCAGGCTGCCACGGTTGTAGCGCACCCAGAATTCGGCGAAACCGCTTTTCAACGATAATTCGTAGTATTCTATGGCTTTTTGCGTTTCACCTGTGGCATGTAAAGAAAAAGCATAACAATACAGCAGCTCCGCGTACCTGGCATTTCTGATCAAATTATTTTTATCAACAATATCAATCACATTTCGATATTTTGCTTCTTCAAAGGCTTTTTTCCATGGAGGGATATGATTCAAATCAACACCCTTCTCTCCGGTAGTTAACGCTGACAACTCCTCAACTTTACTGGCCGCAAAAATATTTCCTGAATTCAAGCTTAAATAATCTGCGAAATAATCATTTTGATCTTTTGGAAAAGCAAAAAAATTACCACACCCCCATCCGATATGGGTTGAAGTATATAAATGAGGAAAGCATTTGTTGCTTTCAGCAATGATACGTCGCCAATCATGGTCATGCCATTCTCCCAAAACCATCATGGCTTTTGAGGCGACTGCTGTTGATAGATGGGACAATATATCCCATTCACCTTCTTCACAATCCATTTTAATCAGATAGCATGGGGCTTCAAATCCACTCTCGAACAATGCTTTCTCGAGAGTAATTGTTTCAATCGGTGGCCCGTAAACATGATGATTTTTATTTATTTTTTCACTGGGAGCAGCAAAGACATTTCCCGTATAAAATTTTGGGTCAAAGCCATTACATAAAGTCAAAAACTTATGACTGTAAGATACAGCTTTATTATATACAAAAACCCGGCCAGAAGAATCATGCTCACGCATGTTATATCTGTATATTTCAGCGGCCTCCGGCAGTGGCTCAAAAGCCAAAAGTTTTGCGTTTTTCAACGCTTTCATAATTAAAATACCAAAACATCCAATATGACCCCCAATATCAATGACTGTCAGTTGCTTGTTTATAAGTTCGGGGTAACGTTCGATAATTTTTTTTACCTGATACGAATCTTGAGCTACGATCTCACGAGCGATGGAAGAATCACCATCTATTTTATCTTTTCGCACGCTTATGCTGTAATCATCAATAAATATCTCTGCTAGTTCATCCTTTATGGAAGAGCCACTTTTGTCCATTGCTGATACTCCCTTCGTATGCTAAAGTCCATACTGGTCTTAAGCAGAAAAAATCATATAATACCAATGGATTATCAACGTTTCCGCCAATAATCAGCCCATTTTTTCAATATATTGCGCTGGGGCTTTGCTTCAGCAGGTTTTTCTTCAACAGGCTTTTCTTCAGGGGGTTTCACTTCAACAGGTTTCACTTCTGTCGCGACCAATTGCTGCCGCGCTCCGTCGTGCGTGGGGTCCAATTCGTGCGCACGCATCAGGTCAGCCCTGGCTTCTTCCAGGCGGCCAAGGTCCAAAAGCAGGCTGCCTCGGTTATAGCGCACCCAGAATTCGGCGAAACCGCCCTCCAGGGCCTGTTGATAATATTCAAGGGCCTGGGTGCTTTGCTTGAGCATATGGTAGGCAAAAGCCATTTTATAGAGGATGTCAGTCGACAGTTGGCCTCCTCCGGAATTCTCCTGGCATTTTGCCAGGAAAGCCTGATAATCTCCTCGTTGGAACAATTCTTCACCCTGAAATGGCGGAGGATAGGTGAGACCCGGGCGGCAGGTAGTGGGGTCCTTCACAACGGTGCAACGCGAGAAGCAATAGCGATAGTCGCCAGAACGTACTAAGGCGGTTATATTTTTCAGTGCTGAGCCTCGCAAAATGGCTGCCAAGTCATCTTGGGCAGCATTGCCGAGGACATAATTCGGCAAGTTGAAACAAGGGCATAGCAACCCTGACGGGGTGACCGCCAAAGCTCGACCGATCACTTGACAAGCCCCGGCTTTACCGACGAAATTATCATAGGTGATTATCTTTTCAGCCAGCCGCTTTTGAGGTTTGAACGGCAGCGAAGCCAGATAGGCTTCTTTCTCAGCCTGAAACTCTGCTCGGCAACGAGCCATAATCACCTTTTCCTCAATATGGCTAGGGTTTTGCCAAGGCTGAATTTGAATGAAGTCCTCAAAAAAATACTTCAGTTTGAAGATTTCCTGTTCCACAGCCAAAATTTCAGGGCGCATCTCTTTGTCCACCTGAAAACGGAAAAAAGCGTTGAGCCCCAATCTGGCTGCTGTTTTCGCGAAAGGCTGAACATCATTCAATGTTTCCTCCGTTACCACCATGCTAATGTTGTTGATGAGAGGGCGACCGGAACTCCGTTGTCGCTCCACGGCTCTTAGCAGGTTGCCATATATTTTTTCGTAAATTTTCTCATAGTCACCCGTGGGATGCACCTTTTGATAGGCCTGGGCTGTCGAAGCGTTCAGGCTGTAGTTGACAAGGAAGCCGTAGCGCTCCACTAAATCCAGCCAGTCGTCATCAAGCAAGACTCCGTTGGTGCCAAACAACAGGGTCATTTTGGGATAGTTGTCGCCCAAAAAAGTCAGATATTTTTTCATGCCCGGAATGACGGTTATTTCACCGCCAACGATGGCGTGGAATTGAGTGCGCTCATAGACAGGTCGCAATTTTTCATAGAGAATTTCATCGGAGGTTCGTTCCGAAGAAAAGGAAGTCTGATAGCAAAAGGAACAGCGCAGGTTGCACTGTAGAGACATGACAGAAAAGAGCAATAACTCCGGCTCAGTTGTAGTCGAGGCAGGTTCGGCGAGAGGCACAGCAACATCTAGCCCTTGGGCGCAGGTCACCATGTTGTTGACAAAGGAATGATTGTCAGTGTCCAACCCGGAAGCGAGTTTGAATACCGGCCAGGCGGCCCCGCATTCGCTCTTCTGCATATTCAAGATTGCATTGGTCAGCTTGTCTCCGTGAGCCCGGTCCGGTTCGGAGACCAGGCGACACCGCTCACCACAATAAAGGTAATTCCCCTGATTGACCATTTCTATCAATTTTTTGCGCCGTTTTCCCTCCAACAAGTCTTCAACCCGATCTGTGTTAACGTTTCCCAAGCTGTAGTGGTGGGTGTAAATGCAGGCATGGAAGTCACCGTTCAAAGATATGCAAAAACCATATTCCGGCATCCGACAAGGGGTTTTGGGGCGCTCTTCCTCGGGCCTGGTTCCAGCTTCGACATAAAAATTGGAATATATATAAGGTATTTTCGAGGTCTTGAAAGCCGATCGCCCTCCGAGGCTCTCCAGAAACTGTTCCTTTTCAGCCTCATATAGGCCAGCTTTCAAGTCACGGAAAAAAAGGTCTTTGAGTTGAGGCGGGGCATGATAGCAAGCGCCATCAATATATTCCCGGCAAAAATAGTGAACTTTGAGGACCTTTAAGGCCAAAGCCTCCTCGGCTGGAGACAAAGAGAGGTGATCGATATCCGCCATATTTTGCAAGGTCAGATTCAAGCCGTTCTTTAAGGCATATTCCGCCATTTTTGGTAGATCTGAAGCTGTATCCTGATTCACCAGCATACTGATGCCCATCAACAGAGGTTTTGAGGACTTATGGTGGGCTTCAATGAGGGGTTCCATGTTGGTCAGAATTTTTCTTTGGAGCTTGGGACCATGGGGAGTCGAAAATATTTTCAGAGCGACTTCATCTGAAATGGCATTCAAGCTAACTCTGAAAACCACATTTTTTTCTCGGGCCAAGTCAATCCAGAAGTCATTCAGGGCCAGTCCATTGGTTACCAATTCAATGTGCATCAGCGGGTAGCGGTCCGCAAGCCAGCTCACATAGTCCTTGATGCCAGGTATGATCAGCGGCTCTCCGCCCAGTAGACGGACCTTGTCGATTCTTTCATAGAGAGGTTGAAGCTTTTCATACAAGACGCTGTCTGAAAGTCGATTGGAACAAAAGTCGCGCTGAAAGCAGAAAGTATGTCGCACATTGCACATGTGAGACAGGATTATTTGCCCACACATTTTAGGTGAAGTCATGGGTATTTCCCTTGTCTTGAGGGTTTTTCATAGGTAAAAACGATGCATTCTAACTGCCTCCCTTCGAGGCACCAAGCAAGTGACTTATATATTTTCCTGTTGGATGGAGAGGGGAGTGTCGCTAGAAACGCTTCGTCAATCGTATATAGATGCTCGGGAATCAGAGGATTTTCCATGTATGGAGCGTTGAAAATTGCAAGTTTTGAACTGACTCGTATTACCTTGTTGATGAACTCGCCAGCGTGTTCTTTCGGAATATGTTCGATGGTATGGCTGCAAAGGCAAATGTCATATGCTTCGTCAGGGACATCGAAAACATCTCCTATCTTGTACGAAATGTGATCATGCAACAAGGGACTGAAGCGAGCAAACCTGTCTTCGATATCAAGGACATCAACAGATATTTTGTAGCCGAGGAAAAAAGTCCAGAACAATTTTCCGAGGAACTCCGCACCAGCGCCTGAGCCTCCACCTACATCCAGCAATCTGAATGTTGAACCCCGTGGCTGACGCTGAAGCCATTCAGCTAAGATGGGCAGGATATCGACATAGAAGATCGTTGTCTGCACCATGAACGCGTATTTAAACCAATTGAAATCACACTCCGTGCGACGTGGATGCGGTGGGTAAGCCGCCATGCACGCCTTTTCCAATTCCTGCTTCAGAAGCAACGCGCGAGCAACTGGATTGATAGACAGCAGTTGCCTACGAATGGCCCAATCAACCGCACTGCTTGCCCGCTTTTTGAGCATCACTTTCAGCTTCTGAAACATCTTCTTCTTCCTTTACACATAGTGCATCCACTCTAAAAACTAGTAAATATTTTCTAAATTTTGACAACAAGGGCAGATCGTATATTTTCGGCTACGTATCAATCATGGGCCTTCCTTTCTTGTTTGACATCAACAGGTAGGAGGATTATTGGTGACAAATAGCAATCCATTTTTTGAACAGCGCCTCATCCTGTCCACCATGACTATTGAGCCGGAACCTTCTTTAACGCCAACATCAACATAATCGAATTCTAATCTATGATGCCACAAATGCGCTGCGGCTAGTTTTAAAAAATTGTAATGAGTGGCAGGCTCGTTTAAAAAATCCTTCTCGTAATAACGTACTGCCAGAGCAGGGTCGGCTGGTTTTAAAAGGCTGCCGGGCTTTTGCTTTTGCCCGCGAATATTTGTTGGTACACTTTGATAGGCTAGATCGTCAGTGTACATATAAATCAAATAATCTCCACGGCGCACCAAATCTATAGGGGTGACAACCACATGCCTCACCATTTTATCAAGCGTTTCAAAATGGTTTGTCTTCAATTCAATATGGTTTAGCTTTGATTCAAGATGGCTTGTCTTCGAGGCTGTCTCATTGCAAGTTGCTTCAAGACGGCTGTCCTTGAGTGCCTCGACAACGACAGGTCGCAGAAAACGAACCAATATCCTTTTGATAAATCGCTTGAATGTCATAGAAATCCTTTAAAGAATTCTCTGGTTTATGTGCTGTGCATTCTCTGCAGCCGACGCTCATAGGCCGGCAAGATGGTTTCCGGGGGGCCCTGGGCTACCCATTTTCCCTCTTCTATCCATACCACCTCGTCACAGCAGGCAACAGTGCTTAATCTGTGCGCTATAATGACTGTGGTAATTTTTCCTTTGAGTTTGTTGATTGTGTCCATTATCGCCGCTTCCGTGCCCTGGTCCAGCGCGCTCGTCGCTTCATCCAAAATCAGCAGCTCCGGGTCTGCGTAGAGCACCCTGGCGATGGAAACACGCTGAATTTGCCCACCCGACAGGCCCGCTCCCCGCTCCCCCAAGGGAATTAAAATGCCTTTTTCATGGGTTTCCACAATGTCCAGCGCAGCCATGCGGCAGGACTCCTTCACCTTCTCCTCATCCCAGGGCTTTCCCCATTGACTGAAGGCCACATTGTCTGCAACTGTTCCGGCCATGACATAGGGGGATTGGGGTACGTAGCCCACTTTTGCAGTGTAGGCGGACATGCCTTCCGGGCTGAGTTGATTGCCATCTACCTTCAACTCACCGGAAGTGGGCTGCATGAGTCCGCTGAGGAGGCCGACCAGCGTGCTTTTTCCCGCTCCCGACGGGCCTATAATGCCAATTTGGGAGCCCTTGGGGATGCGCAAAGAAAAGTCGCGCAAAACCTCCTGCGCGGCGTTTGGATAGCGGAAAGACACCTTTTCCAAAGTAATGGCGTCTTCGAAGCGATAATTTGGGTCTGGCGGTGGAGGCGGAGAGACAGGGTTTGTGCTGACTTTCTCCAAGCGGTCCAGGCAGTAGGTCGTCATCGGCCGAATTCCGCGTGCGCTGATGATGCATCCGAGAGAGCGGTTGAAGAGGGGCAAAACGCGCCAGGAAGTCAGCATGATCATAACAAGCACTCCGGCAATCTCCGACATGGGCGCATCATACAACCGCATCATGCTCCACATGGTCGCCGGAATGACGGCGAAACCAAAGACTTCAAGCACTCCGGGGGGAATGCTCGGCGCGATGGACAAAAAGGCGCGGCTTTTCATCCCTCCAAGGCAGGCTTCAGAAAATTTCTGAAAGAACACAGGTTGTTGGCGGTAAATCAGCACTTCTCGAATGCCGTTGACCGCATTCAGCGTGGCTTTTGTCTCTTCCGCCCCGCAGTGGGCTGTTGTGATCCCGGCCTTGTCAATGGAATTTTTGATGGCGCGGTAGAGGCTGAAAGCCAAAAAGCCTAGCATAGCCAGCGTTCCAAGGATAACCCCTGGTGTTGCCTGAATAAGAATGACAAACAGCGCAATGGATGTTATTCCATAGGTGTAGACATTCATCAGGTTAATCATCATATTGCCCAAATATGAGCGCCAGCCGATGGCCTGGAACATGGCCCCGCTATCTCCGGACAGGTGGACGATGTAGGGGCTGTAGAGGTATTGGTGCAAAATACGCCGCCCCCCCTCCAAACTGATTTGTTCGCCCAGGCGGCTGGTTCTGGCGCCGACAAAGGCGGCCGTGGCATTTTTGCACAGTGTCAGGAAAACCACGCCGAGAGAAGCAACGAGGGTGATGTTGCGCACGTCGTTGAAATATTCGCGCAAAAACGGCGCCAGTTTGAGGATTGCGCGGCCCGGAGGTGAGGTCAGCACGCTCTCAGGTGCACCCACACTCATGGCCAGAAATGACAGCGAGAGGATGCTCAACACTTCGAGTATGGCCAATACAAGCATCGTCCCGAATACCATGACAATTCGTGAGCGGAGCCGTCGCGAGCTCAGCCGGTAAATACGAGCCAAGTCCGCTACAAAGATGTCATAGATGCCTTTCAGCATGCTTTTGCTCCGCTTGTGCCTTCCACCGGGCCAGACGGCTGGCCGAACATGGTTTCCGCCAGCAACTTTGAATCGAAACGCCAGGCATCATAGACGAGATATTTTGCAATGGCATCTGAAAAAATGGCTTGTTCTGCCGCAATACGCTGCACCGCAGCTGGTACCTCGCCCAAAGTTGCCACGCAAAGGCCAATGGGCAAACCTTCCGCAGTGGCCTTTTGGATGCATTTTCCCATCCATGTCCCCGCGAAAACGATGGGGGGGATGCCGAGGTGGAGGGCTTCCACGAAAATACCGGAAGAGCTGGCGGCATATTTGGGAGTACAATGTAGAACCAAGGCACAATCCAGCCCGGCAAAGTAGGAAGCATAAGCGTCAGCACTTAGGGGGCCTGGCAAGAGGTGCAACTTCAAGGCATCCGGGTTGGCGGCGGCCTTTTGGGCATGTGTTTCTAATAGTTCAGTGACAGCGCGTGTTTCTGAAGATGGTTCCTTCGTGCCCATTTGCACCACCAACTCTAAGGGGCGTTTTCCTTCCTCCCCTTCCACCTTTGTGGGCAAAACGCCAAGCAAACCGGGAAGACAGCCAAAACCCTTTTCCATACGTGGTGCGCCCAGCATACCCAGGCGGAAGGTTCCATGGCTCCTGTCGGCTGGGCGTTTTTCTATGAGCAAGGGCACAGGCAAGGTTTTAAATTGTCCAGGCAGCTTGACGAAGGATTTGTAGGCGGCGGACAACTCTTCGGTGTCCGTATACATGTGCACGTAGCTAAGCGCCCCCTGTCGTTGGAGCATTTTGAGAAAACGCTCCGGTTTGGTCACCCGCGAGCAAGTTCTTTCGGGAATATGGCGAAAGACCAGGTGGAGGGTGAGGGTGTGAGCCCTGGCCTGCAGGCAACGCTGTAGCGTTTCCAGGCAAAACAAATCATCCATTCCGGCATCCTGAAAGAGTATATGCAGATTTTTGACTTGTGCATAACGGACGCGAAGCAGCCTGTACAGAGCCCAGGACAATTCCAGAGCGCGCAGCCGCTTGACGGTGAGGACGGATATTTTCGTCGGCTCCCACCTGTCTTCCGGCATAAAGCGAAACTCGAGGGGAACAGGCTGAAAAGGCTGAACAGGTTTCATTTTTTCAAATAAGGGTTTGAGTCGCGCCTTAAGGCTGTGCAGTCGCAGCGGACCCAGCGTAGCATGTACGTTTGTGTATTTTTCAGCCTTCAATGAGCGATCGGCAAAAATGTCAACAATCTCAAAAGAAGACGCCTTTTCAGCCAAGAGCTGATTATAGGCCAGATGGTGCCCGCCCAGTCCTCTCAAGCCATGATCCAGAATGCACAATGCGTGCTGAATGCCTACAAGGGAGCGTCCGGTGGAAAACATGTTTTATTTCGCTTCACTTATAAAGTTCAACACGGTGCTCCTCGAATCCGGGAGTTGAATATATCTGCTGGCTTTTTCCGTCGAAACTTCATAGCGTACAAGACGGCTGTCTGGTTGCACCTTACACTCGCGGCCCAACACCTCCATCGCCTCCCTCAGCTTCACCAACCCCTGGCCGCAAACATTTAAGGTGGTGTTGGTCACGCCTTTTTCATAGAGCGACCAAATCAGCCGGGCCGAATCATCCGTATGCAAAAATTGCAACTCGCTTTCCGGGTTTAGCCACAAAGGCCCGCCGCTCAACATGTCAAAAATGGCGTTTTTTTTGAGTCCGGGGCCGACAAAACCGCCCTGGCGAACAATCAGCCAGTTTTTGCAGGCATGTTGAATGCATTGTTCCGCCAGGAGTTTGTGAAAACCATAAGGCGACTGGTGCTCAAACGCTATGGGTGCTTCTTCGCGTGTTGTCGAGGGGTTGGAGCAGTCGGGGTAGACGTCGCAGGAGGAGAGGTGGATGTAGAAGCCGGCCTTAAAATCCTCCAGGCTGGCCCTTGTGCTGCGTACATTGGCTTCGAAATCCGTCAGGGGTTCTCGACTGGCCAATATTTTGCTGGAATTGCCGTTGGCATTCACAAAAACTTCGCAGGAGCTACCAACAAAAGTCTGGTAATTTTCCAGGGTTATTACCTGGTGTTTCAGGCCAAGCCGCCCAAACAAGCGGGAAAAAGCGGAACCGACGAAACCATTTCCTCCGAGGATATAAATCATCGCCCTCTCCTCATAGGCGCAAACCGTCGCTGCGCGCGTCATAATTTGCCTTAAACCAGGCAATGGTTTTGGCCAAACCCTCAGCCAAGGGGGTGGGGCAGGAGAGGCCCAGGCTGCGCAGACGGGCGACGTCAAATATTTTTATCATTTGGCCGTCAGGTTTGCTTATGTCCCATTGAATATTTCCCTCAAAACCCATGGTGGATTTGAGGGTGTTGGCCAGCTCTCTTATGGAAACGGCTGTTCCGCTGGAAATATTCACCGGCTCCACCGAGTCATATTCTTCAATAAAATAGGGGATAAGCGCGGCCACATCCCCCGCGTATACAAAGTCTCGCTGGGGCGTCCCCGTGCCCCACATGACAATTTCTTTTGCCCCGGCTTTCTTTTCCTCATAATAGCGGCGGATGAAAGCGGGGACGACATGGGACTCGCCATTGCGGAAGTTGTCATATTCTCCATACATATTACCGGGAATGATGACGGAGGTTTTGAGTCCATATTGAGTGCGGTAGCTGCGGGAGGCGACAATACCCATTTTTTTGGCCATGGAATAACCCGCACTTTCATCCTGCGGATAGCCCTGCCACATTTGGCCTTCGTCAATGGGTGAAGTCGCCGTGGCCGGATAGCTGCAACCGCCCATGGGGTAGACGAGTTTTTTAAGTTTGCCATAACGGGCGGCTTCTTCAAAAACCAAAGCCTGGCTCACAATGTTGATGAAATAAAAATCCGCCGGCTTTGTGCGGTTAATGCCGATGCCACCGGAATAAGCAGCATAGTGCACCAAAATATCCGGCTTAGTTTGCGCAAACATCAGGCTGACCTGGCCCCTATCCAGCAAGTCATAGTCTTTGGAAGAGAGCGCCAGCACGTTTTCAGTTCCATAGCGTGCTTGCAGTATGGGAACTGTATGTCGGCCTAAAAAGCCGCTGGCTCCGGTCACGACGATTTTCATATTGTGTGTCATCACCATCCTCTTTAAATAGAATCAATTAAATTGATCGATATCATTTGATTAACCAATTGCGCTCTTCTCTTTGCGAAGCGCATTAATTTTTTTTCCAATTAAAACAATAACTTTATACAACAGCATACACACCGTGGCATAAAAAATAAGTATAAATAGAGCATTCACAAAGAAAAAGTGTTTTACAGCATCATGGGAAGAATCACCCAAAAGCACGGTGGCAAATTGCAAAACACACATGATATTTAAGCATGCCAATATATGATATGGTGTGTAATGAGCCCATTTCTTTGATTTGACTATATAAAAAAGTGATATAGCTGTGGAAATAAGAAGAGTGACAGCAAAAAAGGAAAATGATTTTACAAATAAGGCATTATTTATCTGAGTCATCAATGAAAAACGTGTGTCACGGGCAAATTGCGGCAAACCATATCCCTTTTGAAATGTGCCCATCTTATCTTCCGCAAAAAGATACTTCGACTTCGCTTTTATCAATTTCAATAGAACCGAAGGCTCACGAGCAATTATTTTGATTTGATTTGTACGATTAAACCTAGCGCCTGCATCAGATAAAACGAAGTTATAGGTTTCTGTATTATTAAAAAGAGTTAAGCTTATATTAGGCTTGATTTTATGAATTTCGTCATAAGAAAACCCCATAGCAGTCAAGTGGATTTCAGGAGTTTCAGATAAGGCAAGCATGTCTTTAAGTATGATATTCCCGACAGACACTCTATTGCTGGTCGTTCTTGAATATATTTTTGTAACAATAAAAAAAACAAACACGGAAGCACATGCTGCACAACATAACAAGACAACATTCTGAAAAACAGTCCTCTCTGTCTTCTTTGCTGTCTCTGCATGACTCATCAGCTGTATTGCAAACAACAAAAGAAGTGGAACAAGGAATAAAACGTATTGAAATTTTGCGAAGGCATGCATAAATAAAGCTATCATCTGCGCAAACACACACAAATACACGACAGGCATTTGTTTGGTCGCATTTTCTTTTGGCAACAGCAATAAGGACATGGCTAGAATAAAAACGAAAAACACAAATCCTGTAGCCTCGCCATAAAATGTATTAAAAAACTGCGTGATTAATATGTCAGTGAAATAAAAACAGGCAAACAATCCAACACCAATTGAGAAAACCAGATGGTATTTGCTGATGTATTGAAAAATAATGCCAATGGAAAATGCATAAATCAAAAACAAAACAAACCCAACAAATCGAACATCAAATTGCCCAGGGTGAATATTCAACCAGCCATTAAACAATTTAGCGACTGAGAAGGTAAATTCAGCTGTAGAAAAAAAACCTGTCTTATGTGACTTCCCTGTTTGAAATGTGGGTATCATATATCTGAAAAATGAATCTTGATAGTTTTCTTCAGACCATGCATTATATGGATAGCCAATGCCAACCTTTTGAGAATTGCGTTCAAAATCACCATTGTTGGCAAGGCCGATGTAAGGAGGTATGAATAATTGTATAATTAAAAATATCAGCGTTGTTGAATACAGCAAAATTCCAACATGCTTTTTTTGAAAAAATTTGTTCACAACGAATTCCTTCATGAAGCAAAACCTTTATAGCTTCCCAACAAATTTTAATGGTTTTTTAAAGGCTTATACTATTCATGCCACCTTGCTTTTCAGTCCCAATGCAAAGAATCGGCTGTCATGACAATGCTCCCACCGTTGTGCTCGGCTTCTTTAGGAAAATACTTATGAGCCACCCGCGATAAGTCGAATTTTGTCATGTTGCTTGTGTCAATTGACTTTTTCTTAATTAAAACAGACAGTTGGCCATTATAGACTCTATATACAATATTTTCACGACAATCAAAACCAGAGTTTATTAACGCAAACAACAAATGTGGCACATGATAGCGCGTGTAATGCCCATTGCAAATCCAATCTTGAGGTTGATTCCAGTCGTCGTATGGCACTGTTATGGCTAAAACTCCGCCTTCCTTTAAATCATTATGAATTTTATCAAGAAAAAGCCCAACATTGTTTACATGTTCCAAAACATGGGAACACCAAATGGCATCAACAGGTTTTTCAACAACGTAATCCATATAATCCCCAAAAAAATCTGGCTTATAATCGGCTCTTGGCCATGCCTCAGGAGATCCAACTTCTAATGTTATGCCAACTGCACTCGGGAAAAGCTTTTTAAACAGATGAAGTTCGTGACCTTGCCCACAGCCAACATCAATAATGGAAGATATTTTGAAATTTTTGACGAGCTTTAAAAACGCCAAGTGGGCGAAATTCACTTTTCCATCAAAAACGTCACCATTTTCAAACCGCAATTGCACATTGGTTGGAATCGTGTATGCGGTCGGCGTCCCTTCGGAAAACCGAATGTGTGGATATGGCGCATCTTCAGGATCTGAATAGGTCCGCCCAATATCCTGCCTGGACGCATTTGAAGCTGATGTTTGAAATATCCGTTGGGCTCTTTCCAACTCCTCTCTCGCCTTGTCTATTTCCGCTTGAGAAGCCAGTCGGTAGCTCTCCAACTCTTCTCTCGCCTTGTCTAGCTTCGCTTGAGAAACCAGTCCGTACCTTTCCAACTCATCCTGTATTATCAGTCGCATTCTTACCAACATCGGGCGTACAAAGGGACGCAACATCGCCTTCAATATCTTTTTTAAAAAAAATCCCATAATGCCACTCACTTTTCTTGAAGATTCACCACTGAAGGCAACAATTCAGCCAATTTGCTAAACTGCAAATCCCAGTCACATTCTTTCACCATTGCTTGGCGACAGCCTTCAACCATTTTCTGGTAAGTTTCGGCTTTGAATGCTTTTTGGGCTCTCACCAAAGTTTCAACGAAGCTTTCCAATGACCAATCCGGCATAATTAGGCCACAGTTATATTTTGCCACCAATTCCAGGCAAAGAGGATGCGGACCGCTGATGAAAGGCACACCGCAGACCAGGGAGTCATAGAGCTTATTGGGTGCACAGTAATAGGTATCATCATGATCCGGCGACCAGAGAATAAGAGAATAGGCATATTTCCCCAAAAGACTGAAGAATGAGTCGTCAGACGGTATATATCCGTAATAATTAACTGATTTTGATTTTTTGAACAGTTCAAAATAGGAGCCACCAGAACCAAAAATATCTATTGGAAACTTGGCGACTTTGTCTTCAAGCAGCCATCTTGTATGGGTTCTCTCCCAAAAACCTCCTGCATAAATAAAGCGACCATTACGTTCGGCGGAGGGGAGCTGTCGCGGCTGTTGCTTAAATTTTCTGCTGTTGTGCATGACAAATGGCACAGCCTTGGATTTGTCCAGTCCCAAACGCGGCAATTCCAGAGAAGCACGATTTTTCTCGGGGAAAACGACACAGTCTATGGCATGTGCCATGGTTTTGACAATAGCCCGTTGGTAGACGCCCCCCAGCTCCAGGTGATAAAGTATAACGAACGCAGGCTTATGCGCGGCATTTTTTAAATAAGGCAAGGCCGAGAGATGTGTCACCACGAGAATATCTGGCTTGAATTTTTCCATCACTTCGACGGCCTGGCTTCCATATCTGGCAGCTTTGAAAATAGAAAAAAAGCGCCTTGTCGGGTAATCGGCTGTAAAGACATAGTCTATTTTCACTTCATCGCTCAAAAAATCAGGCCGCGTCACTGGACGATAATTTTCATCGACCGCTAAAAAAGAGACATCGGCTTGATAATGTTGCCGCATGGATTCAGCCAGGCTGGGAATTTGCGGTGAACCATAACCAACGGACAAGTCCGACCAAAACATGATTTTCGGCCGATTGGATTTGGCCTGTGTCAGGGGCTCGCCCATCTCACTTAACTGGCTCACAAGACGTTCAGGGTTAAACAAGGGCCAGGTTTCAGCAGAGATTTTTGTCATTGTCTGACGGTGGTGTCCATAAAAATCTGTTAAGTCTCTCAGGCAGAGTGCCAAGTCGTGCGAATCTTCATAAATGCCTACGCCCGCCCCTCTGGACCAAGAAGACTGGGCTTCAAGCAGGGAAAGCTCAATGGGCAAGCCTGAGGCTAGATTTTCCGGTTTTGGAGAAAAACCAATGGTCAACCGATGCATATCACCATCAAGGCCAATCAACGCACAGCCGGGCGAGCCTTTTTCCAGGGCCACAGTCTGTGTTCGGCTGTTTAAGTAAGCATGCTTGGAGTCGTAATTTTTAATTTCTACTCGCAGGAATTGGCTACCATAGAAAGAGATCGGCCAGGAAATTTTAACGTATTTTCTGCCGGATGAAGGTTTTTCCTTGGAGCTTGAATGGGTACTGCTGGAAAAAGCATATCCGGACAACAACTTTCCAATGCTCACTTTGAAAGTTGCCAAAACGGAAACAGCGTCTGATCCGCTCAAATGTCTGAAATATTCTTGGCGGAACTTTTCAGCCTGCCTGGCCATAGAAGTTCCTGCCGGAACAAGGCAAGGGATTCCTGCTGCCAAAGCCTCGGCAAAAATTCCGGATGAGCGCGCCTGATAATTTTCCGGTTTGTAGGGAACCATAATTATTCCAGCTGACTGTATCAGGCGATGATATTCGGAAGCCGTCAAGGGGCCCGGAATGAGCTGAACGCTGGTTTCCACCTGTGTTTCTCGCAGCATGGTCAACGCTCTGCTGCTTTCTCTTTCTCCGCCGGGAATGTTGAAATTGCTTTGGCAGACGTAGCGGAGGCCTTTGCTTTTGATTAAATCCAAGGTCTGCCGCATAAGCGCAGGCAGCAGGTGAAAGCCTTTTTCATCGCGAGCGTCACCCAGGTAAAGCGCCGTCAGAGGCTTTGTCGGTGTTTGGCGCACATGCAGTTCAGGAGCCACAGGAATAACGGCTGTTTTGATGAAATATACCCCCAGTGCATTATAGTCAGCAGTCAATTCATCCGTATCTGTAAAAAAGGATATATCCGTCTGGAAACCAAGCTGGCGTATGGAGGATAAAATCTTTCGCCAAGGGCGAAATACCGCTTGCCTTTTCGCAGCTGTGAGGCTTGAAACACGCCTGCCCTCAACCAAGTCCCGGCGGAATAAAATCTTCCAGCGCAGTTTTTGCGCCAAGGGAAACTTTTTAAGAACGAGGTTGAGGGCTTTGAGTTCCACCAGTCCAGCTGTGGGAATAAACACCAAGTCACCAGGCTCAAGCACCTTCTTAGACAACAGCCTCTTCAAACCAGAGGCAAATCCAGGCTTTATTGCCGACTGCCATGCATAGGACACAAGCATGGCTGCCAGAAAAACTGCCAGAAAAGGCGACCCGGCCAACACAACAATGATTGCCGCCAGGACTTTGGCAATTTTCACGGAAAGCCTGAAAAACAAACGAAATATTTTATTGTGTTTCACCGCAGCCAATAAACGACGAAAGAAATGAGACTTGGAAGCACTTATCTCATCAGCGGTTTGTGTCCCCATCAGCCTCAACAGCAGCCCTGTGAACAATCTATTCAATATGACAAGTTTTAACAAAAACCAGGCTGCTGATTTTAAAACCTTTTTTATTGCGCGTAATTGTTTTTTGACATGGCGCGCAAAGGTGAAGGAAGATTCAAAAAAATCACGATGAAACCAGGCTTTTACTGGGTGGCGGCTGAGGTGCGAATTTGCCGCGAAGGTCTTGTTACTCACGAGTAGGGTTTCAAAACCACTGTTTTTGGCCGCGTCTAAAACTCGGTCGGCATACTCCAGGTAGTGCCCACCTTGTTGTTTAATGGATGGGTCTATAAGGACAAATTTTTTCATGCTGTCCCTCTCAGTGGTTGAAAATGAAATTCCTCCATCTCGCGCCTCTCCTTTGCCCCCAAAAACACAGCCAAGGCGTCCACGGCTCGTACAGCGGCCAATCCGTCGCCGAAGGGAGAACCGCCTTGAGCCATATCGGCATAAATCAACTCATTGTCTAACAGCGTGTTGATGTCTTTTTTTATCTCCATCGGGTCAGTGCCTGACAACTTGGCAACGCCTGCTGTGATGGCTTCATTGCGTTCGGTGACTTCTCTCAGCACCAGTATGGGTTTACACAAAGCAGGCGCTTCTTCCTGGATGCCACCTGAATCACTCACAACCAAATATGAATTCTTAAGAGCGGCTACAAATTCTAAATAGTCTAATGGAGTTGTCAGGTGTATTCTGTCTTTATTTGACAGAATTTTATGAGCAGCATTTTTCACTTGAGGGTTATGATGGACTGGATATAACATTTCTATATCCGTTCTTTCTTTGATGAGCTCTTTGAGCATATAGAAAATATTTTCCAATGGTTTTCCAAGGTTCTCTCTTCTATGGGCTGTGAGTAATAAGAGCTTGTTTTTCTTGTCATGTGGGTATTGGCATTGTTCGGCTATATTTTGAGCGTAATATAGGGCATCTATGACAGTGTTTCCTGTGATGGTTATTTTTTCTTCCGGAATCCCTTCATCGACAAGTGCCTTCTTGGCGGATGGTGTGGGAGCCAAGTGCAGGGATGTTGCGAGTGATGCTACTTTTCTGTTGAATTCTTCCGGAAATGGGTTTTGCATGTCATTTGAGCGCAAACCTGCTTCAAGGTGTATGAAAGGAATATGCAAATAAAAACATGTGCATGCTGCTGCCATTACAGTGGTTGTGTCACCCTGTGACAGCACCGCATCAGGGTTTTCTTTTTTAATGGCACTTTCCAACGTGCTGAATAAACTGGATGTCAGTGATGAGAGAGATTGTCCTTCTTTCATGACAGACAATTCAAAATCTGGTTCCAAATTGAACACTTTTAGCTGCTGCCTCAACATGTCCACATGCTGGCCGCTTGTGATTAAAACGGGATGGGCCCATGCACTTTTTTTAAGCTCATATATAAGAGGCGCAATCTTTATTATTTCCGGGCGAGTTCCGGCAATAATAACTATTTTGAATGGGTGTTGACGCATTTACTATATCCCTTTGATTTTATTCACTTTCTATGCACTTTACCCGCGATAATACACCACCTGGCTGCCGCCGCTTTCGAATCTGAAGGGGACGTGAATCAGGTTTGAAAGCGCATGGCGCACAGCGGCTTGCTTTTCCGGTTGCACAAAGAGGAGCAAAAAGCCACCTCCGCCTGCGCCAAGCAGCTTGCCGCCGATGGCTCCAGAAACCCGTGCCGCTTCATAAATTTGGTCTATATGCGAAGTGCTTACGCTTTCAGAGAGCGAACGCTTGTGTTGCCAGGCCTGGTGCAAAAGCTCCCCCAAAGCGCTCAGCTCCTTCCCAGAAACAAAAATCTCCACAGCCTCGTCCACCATGGCACGCATGGCATGGAGCTGCTTTTCCTTGGCAGAGAAGTTGGCTACCTTAGACTTGGCCACCTCCGAGGCAATGCGGGAAAAACCGGTGAAAAACAACATCAGGTGGGAGCCGAATTCCTTTTTGCGCTCAGCGGACAAAATCAGCGGCTCCACTGTGAAATTCCCATCTTTTTTGAAGTGCAGAATGTTCAACCCACCGTAGGCCGCAGCTATCTGGTCCTGAAAACCCACCGTCTCACCAAGCACCTGCTGCTCATACCGAATGCTTTCTTCAGCCAGCCACTTCGGTGTCACCCGGCGACCGCTCAAACCCTCCATAGCATGAAGCAGCCCAACAACAAAAGAGGAGCTGGAGCCCAAACCAGAGCGCGCCGGCAAATCCGCATCACAGTGAATCTCCAGGCCATTGCCGTCCTCGTAGGCTTTGAGCACTTCGCGTATGGCCGGATGCTCTATCTCGCCCACCGTTTTGACATGCTCAAGGCGCGAATAAACAATGCGGTATTTATGATCGAAAAAAGGCGGCAAATGGCGGCATGAAACATAACAATATTTGTCGATGCTGGTGGAAAGCACCGCACCACCGTTTTTTTCTACCCAAGTTGGATAGTCCGTGCCACCACCAAAAAAAGACACCCTAAAAGGGGTGCGCGAAATGATCATTCCAACACCTCAAAAATTATGGAAATTTCCTGTCATTTGCTGATGTTTTTCTTGCTTAAGTCTCACAACATGAGGCCCCTTAAACACAATCTGACAAAAACACAAGCGCTATTGCGCAAACAGCTTTTCATGTCCACTCTCCCAGGTGGTTTCTTTGACTTCATCCACAAATGGGGGTTGTGGGGCCAGCCAGCCACGAAATGACGTATTCTATTTGGTCATTCTTGGGGAAGTCTTTTAATGCCTCAAAGCGACCTTCAATGCCAAGCTCCTTGCAACTTAACTCGAAATGGCAAAGCGCAATGCCCATGTCAATGGTGTCAAACATGGGGTATGGCTTTTTATAAAAATGCAGTGCGCTGCCCTCAAGCAATATACGCCATTCCTGCTTGTTGTTTGCCGATGGCGCCAAACGCACCATCTCAAGCGGCGTTAAAAAAATGCCTGCCGCATCCTCCGTCAAACAATGGCTGAAATCCTTATCAAAAAAAAGTTCCCCAAACGGTTTGCGAGATACGTGGTTTTTGTCCGCCCTGACAATATACTTTTCCAAAAATCGCTTTTGGTCGCTGGCATATCCAACAGGCGACACAATTCTGAGTCTTTCATTTGGGTTAAGCTTTATCTGCTTCTTAAAGTCAGCGCGGCTAAATGAGCCGCCAAGCCAACAAGTGCCTAAATCCAAACTGGTACAAAACAGAATGACTTGCTCAAACATATACGCTGCCGCTGTTTCAGCAAAAGGCGCCTCTTCATAAACCAATACCAAATAGTTGCACGCACCTTTCACCCATCCATATGTCCCTAATTGTATCTTTTCTTCGTTGGACTGTGTGCTGATAAGCTCTATTCGCGCTTTTACATCAAAAGGCGCCTGCAAGGAATGAATATACTGTCTTATTTGCGTGACATGCCCCTCGCTTAATGCCTCGCCTGTGTAAGTGCGAACGGAACGCCGCTTTTGAATGGCTTCTATCATCGTCATAATCAATGGCTGCTTTTTATTGTTCCCTTGGTTTGCTTCCTCTTCTGCCACACACCCTCCACATACCCTCCCCGCTTCTCTACGCCATTTCTTTCCAGCCTTTTTCCAAACCACCCGCTGAGTGGTGGCGTTTCTACTTGTTTGTGGAGTGGAATACAAGCAGAGGCCGCAAATTTGACTTCTGCCCAAAGCCATTTTTAATGCAAAAAAAACCTGCTTCGCCGTGAGGCTTTTATGACGCCGGAACCTCTGCCCCCTCCCCTGCCGCCCTCCGCTGACTCCACCTCGGAAAACTCCGCCTGCACTCATGTCCTCGTCAGCGCTGAGCAAGTGGACCAATTGCGCAAACTGGCCCAAAAAACCAGAATCGCCCAAAGCGAATATTTGCGCGAAGCCGTGGACGATCTGCTCGAGAAATACCAATCTGCCCTGTCTTAGACCGGTTTAGGTTTGTTGCTTTTGACTTGGGCTCAACTCGGGGTTGACAAAAACCCGCTTTTGCATTTATCAGCTTGTCTGCTTCAAAACGCGACGTGACGGGCGCGTGGTTTCCCGTCCGCAGCAGGCCAAAAACCCGCTGTTCCCCGCTCGCCCCAACGAAGGCGGGCTTTCCCCATGGGGAGGAGAAAATATGACGCAAACATCAGCAGCCCCCAAGCTGCGAGAATATGAAACCGTTTTCCTGCTGAAACCAGAATTGCCGGATGAGCTCATTGAGCAAACCAAAGAGCGCATCCGCACCATCGTCAACCGCGAAGGCGGTAAGCTGATTCGCTTCACAACATGGGGCAAAAAACGCACCATGTACCCAGTCCAAACGCATCCCCGCGCTGTTTATATCCACGCGCTTTATCTGGGCGGGCCCGCCATGGTTGCCGAATTGGAGCGCAACCTGCGCAACCTCGACAACGTCCTTCGCTACCTCTCCGTCAAACTCGCGGAAGATCTCAACCCAGACTCCCGCCCCGTCTTAGAGGACGTCAACCTCTCCGGAGACATGGACGACAACCGTCCGCTGGGCGGCGCTGAGCGTGATGCTGAGCGCGCCGAAATGGGCGTTTTTGATGGCGACGGGGATGAGGATGAGGACGACATGGGAGATGAACTCTAATTTCAGGGAAACAACATGAGCAGCGAAAAATATTCCAGAAGCGCTGAACGCGCAGCAACAGAAGAAGACAAACGCGGCGCCCGGGCCTTTAGCCGCAAAAAAGCTTGCCGCTATTGCTCCGACAAAAATCTCCAGGTGGACTTCAAAGATCAGGCCGCCCTCAAATATTTTGTCACGGAGCGCGGAAAAATCATCCCCCGCCGCATCTCCGGCAATTGCGCCAAACACCAACGCCAAATTGCCAAAGCCATTAAACGCGCTCGCGCATTGGCTCTCATTCCTTATTTGGTCGTCCAAGGATAGGTTTGTCATGAAAATTATTTTGAGAGAAGACGTCCCCAAACTTGGAAAATCCGGCGAATTGCTCTCCGTCAAAGACGGCTTCGCCCGCAACTATTTGTTGCCCAAAAAATTAGCCGTCGTCGCAAACGCCTCCAACCTCCGCCAGCTGGAGCATGAAAAAGCCGTCATTTCACTGCACCAGCGCAAAATGAAAAACTCCGCTGAGCTTCTGGCTGAGCAACTCTCCCGCCTCAACCTGCAAATTGCACGTAAAGTGGGCGAGCAAGGAAGGCTTTATGGCTCCGTCACTTCTTTGGATATTTCAGATGCACTTTCAGCCAAAGGTTTTGAAATAGAGCGCCGCGCCATTCACCTGCCTGAGCCCATCAAAATGGCAGGAAGTTTCGAAATTGAGCTGCGACTGCACAGAGACGTCCACGTGCAAGTCAAGCTGGACATTGTCAACGAAGCTTAATGGTTCGTGCTCGCCGTGGAACTCCTAGAGCATAAGCATGAAGATTTGAGCGCCGAGCGTGCCGTGCTCGGCGCTTTGCTTTTCGAGCCCTCCCTGCTGCCTTCCGTCGCTGAAATTCTGCTGCCGGAAGACTTCGCCCTGCCCCCACATGCTGAAATTTTTTCAGCCATGCTGGCCTTAGACTTAAGCCACCGCCCCATTGACTTGCTGACGCTTGCTGAAGAGCTCAAAACGCGAGGCAAACTCACCGCCATTGGAGGGCCCGCCTACTTAACCAGCCTGGACGCGGGTGTCCCCTTCGCACATAACGCAGCCCAATATGCAAAAATTGTCAAAGAGAAGGCCACACGCAGAAACCTGGCTCATGTCGCCAAAGAAATTTTTCAACTCGCCTCCCAAAACACCGGCGAGCTGGACGCCATTATTGACGAGGCAGAGCGCAAACTCTTCTACGTCTCCGACAAGCGACGCATGGGCGACTTGGTGCCCATGGGCGAGCTTATGGACTCCGCACTGGCTCTGCTGGAGCGCATGCGAAAGTCAGACACCGGCGTCACCGGCTTGTCCACAGGCTTTCTGGACTTGGACTCTCTACTCACAGGCTTCCACCCCGGTGAGTTGATTGTCATCGCCGCACGCCCAGGCATTGGCAAAACCTCCCTGGCAATGAATATGGCCCTGAGTGTCGCGCGAAAAGAAAACCGCGCTGTGGGCATTTTCTCTCTGGAAATGCCTTCCCTGCAATTGCTCACCCGACTTCTGGCCACCACCGCCAGAGTCGACGTCAAAAAACTGCGCGGAGGCCGCCTGAATGCCAACGACGAAGCCAAACTCCAGGACGCCGCGGCGGAACTCTTTCAGGTGAAACTCTACATTGACGACACCGGCGCCCTCTCCTCCTTTGACTTGAGAGCCAAAGCGCGAAGACTCAAAGCCAAAGAGCCCAGCCTGGCCCTGCTTGTCGTCGACTACCTCCAACTCATGCACCAAAGAGGGCGCGTCGAAAACCGACAACTGGAAGTCGCCGAAATCAGCCGCTCCCTCAAACAACTGGCCAAAGAGTTGGATGTCCCCGTCGTCGCCCTCTCCCAACTAAGTCGCAAAGTGGAAGAGCGCAAAGGCGGTCGCCCCATGCTGTCTGACTTGCGCGAGTCCGGCGCCATTGAGCAGGACGCGGATGTCGTCATGTTTATTCACCGCGAAGAAGAAAGCGAAGACAGCAAAAACCGCTCAAACATTCCCATGGAATTAATTGTCGCCAAACAACGCAACGGCCCCATCGGCTCCGTGGACCTGGTCTTCATCTCGGAATACACACGCTTTGAAAGCCGCGCACGCGGGGAGTGGGATTAGGCGACAGCTGCGCTTGCACATTCCAACTTGAAAAAGCCCGGGGGGTGTTGTTGACATGGGCGGTGGCATTTTAATTCGGGGAGGAAACATGCACCTGCGTTTGCAAACAGAAGAAATGGAGCACTATTTGCGGCACACCGAGGTGGTGGATTTTCAGCACCCCGAGGTTTCAAAACTGGCTCGCCTTCTGCGCGAAAACTGCCATTCCACAGTGGCGCTTGTGCAAAAAACCTTTGTCTATGTGCGCGATGAAATTCACCACTCGGCCGACCTTGCCGCAAAACTCATGACGAACGGCACTGTGCAAACACTGTCGGATGAGATGTTTGTTCAGTTGCCTGCTGAGCTTGCAGCAAAGCCGCTGCCATACAAAGCTTCAGAGGTGCTCCTGGCCAAAGAAGGCATCTGCCTTGCGAAACAAAATCTCCTCGCGGCTTTGTTGCGGCATAACCAAATTCCTGCGGGGTTTTGCTATCAACGCTTTCGCAGAGACACGTGGCCAAATGCACCTTTCATTTTGCACGGGCTGAATGCCGTCTTCCTCCAGGAGTTGGGCCGCTGGTTGCGCATGGATGCACGCGGCAACAAGCCCGGTGTGGATGCGCAGTTTTCTCTGGAGGCGGAGCAGCTGGCCTTCCAGACTGCACCTGAAAAAGGAGAAGAAGACTTTGAGGTGGTGTTTGCTGACCCGCCACCCGGAATACGCCGCAGCTACCTCTCCTGCTCATGCTTTGGGGAGCTTTGGGGCGCTCTTCCCTCTTTGCTTGAATGAGCTGGTTTCGGGCTTGGGTATGTTATTCAAGTTCAGCTTGCCTTTTGGTACTTTTTGCGGACTGCCTCCAGCCGTCGTTTGACCTCTGCAGATATGGCAGGATCTGCCGGCTTCCGCGAAGCAAAGAAACGCTCAGCGCCCCTATGAGTATCCTCGCAAATCTCTTGAGGAGTCATCCCCTTACGTCTCTCGTAGTTCCAGTTGCGGATTTTGCGGATGTCTTCGAGCGTGAAGGCCGGGCTGATTTCGGGCTTGGGTATGTCACTCATTATCGGGCTCCTCCACAAGCATGGTTGGTGAGAAGATCATTATATCTTTATAACCCCCCTTCGCCGCAATATCCCTCGCTCCTTTTATTGTCCTGGCGTTCACAATGTGCTTGAAATTCCAGGAGACAATGATGTCGCACCCGGACAGAAGCGCAGCAGCAATATGACGACAATCGTCAAAGCTCTTTTGTCGCAGGACTCCAAAATCAACAAACTTGCCCGCCAATGAAACCGTATCGCTGTTTGACGCTACCCGCTCATAATCAATCTCATCAAGAAAGCTGAATAAATAACTAAGCTTTGGCTCAAAGCAGCCTGCCAGCTCATCAAAAACAACCTCGGACAGCACCACCTCATATTTTCCCTCTTTGATTTTCTCCCACAGCCGCAAGGTGTCTTCCATCTTCTCGGGAGTTTCCGGGGCGTCCAAGTGGCTGATGACGGAGGTGTCGAGGTATATTTTTGTTTTTCTCATTTGGCAGCCTTCATAGAAACCTAACGGATTGACACAAAGGAGTTAAGGCATTTCTTATAGCGCCCCGCTGCCACACCAGGCAGGACCACACCTGCCCAGGCATTGAAGCCACTGCCTTTTTATGGAGGAGGGGGTTTTGTTGGGGAGCAAAAGCACCTTAAATGTGAAGCGGCGTGCCCAAAGTGGCTTCGGCGGCCTCTTTCATAATTTCGGACAAAGTCGGGTGCGCGTGAATGGTGCGCGCAATGTCTTCCGTCGTCGCTTCCAAACGCAAGGCTATGCAAGCCTCCGCCAACAACTCCGTCGCATGCGGGCCCACCAGGTGTACGCCCAGCACTTCGTCGTATTTTTTGTCGGAAACCACTTTGGCAAGGCCCACAGCCTGGTTGGAAATGCCCGCCTTGCTTATGGCCGAAAAGGGGAAAATGCCCGTCTTTATGTCGTAGCCCTTCTCCCTCGCCTTCCTCTCTGTGAGGCCTACCGAGGCCACTTCGGGGAAACAATAAGTGGCGCTCGGTATCCTGTCATAGCGGATGGGCTCCACCTTTTTGCCGGCCAAATGCTCCACCGCAAGCACAGCCTGCGCGGAAGCCACATGCGCCAACATCGGCGTAGGGCATATGTCGCCAATGGCATAGAGGTTCGGCTCCGCTGTGCGCTGGAAAGCGTCCACAGGCACAAAACCCTTCGCGTCCAGCTGTATGGCCGTGTTTTCAAGCCCCACTTCAAAAGTCACCGGGGCACGGCCTACCGCTGACAGCACATACTCGGCTTCGTATACCGCTGCCTCCTCTCCCCTCTTCGCCTCTACCTTTACACCCTCGGGCCCCACCTCCACCTTCTCCACAGAAACGCCCAATGCCAATGTCATTTTCTGGCGCTTTAAGTGCTTTTCAAGCTCCTTGGAAATGTCCTCATCCTCTATGGGCAGTATACGGGGCATATACTCCACCAAAGTCACCTTCGCCCCCAGCTGGTTGAAAATGGAAGCAAACTCCGTCCCCACGGCTCCTGCACCCAGTACAATGAGGCTTTGGGGTACCCGCGGAATCTGCAACATGGAATCCGAATTCAACACACGTTGGTGGTCCACCACAACATTCGGCAGGGAGCGCGGAATGGAGCCTGTCGCTAAAATAAGGTGCCTGGCCTGCAACACCCGCCTGGTTTCAGCCAAAACCACTTCCACCTGGCTTTGGCCCAAAAGACGGCCGTGGCCGTGCAGCACCGTCACCTTGTTTTTCTTCATGAGGTAGTCAATGCCCAAAGCCCCCTTGCTGACAACTTTGGTTTTGTGCGCCAAAGCGGCTTCCCAATGAATGCGTGGCTTCTCAAGCTCTACACCAAAGGTCGCAGCTTCCAATACGTGGGAATAAAGCTCTGCTGTCCACAACAGTGACTTTGTGGGAATGCAGCCCCGGTGCAAACAAGTGCCGCCCAGTTTGCTGTCTTTTTCAACAAGGGCTGTCTTCAGGCCCAGTTGCCCTGCACGAATGGCCGCAACATAGCCGCCAGGTCCCCCACCGACGACAATCAAATCGAATATTTCAGACATTGAGTTCACCCCAAGTGCGAGAGTCTCTTGGCCTGATAGCACCCTGGTGCTATAGCGCAAGTCCTGTGAAGCTATTCACCCGCACATACAAACAATACCTGCTCCTTCCGCCCCCGCCTCTATGCACCTAAAAGCAAATATTCACCGGGCTTTGTCCCCTTCTTCCAAAGGCTGTCTTTCATGAATGTACTTATTCTCGGAGGTGGAATCATCGGCTTGTCCATTGCTCGCCAGCTTGCGCGCATGGGAGAAACCTGCACCCTCATCGACATGGGCTCTCCAGGACAAGAAGCCTCTGCCTCTGCAGGAGGGATGATTGCGCCTCAAATGGAGGCCCATGAGCCGGGCCCTCTTTTGGAGTTGGGCCTCAAAAGTCGCCAGCTTTGGCCTGAGTTTGTGGCCCAGCTTGAAAAAGACGCTCAAATGCCCATTGAGCTTCGACGCTTTGGCGCCCTTCGCGTGGCCCTGGAGCCAGCTCAAGCCGAAGAGCTGAAGCAAACAGCCCAATGGCAAAAAGCCCAAGGGCTAACGCTTGAGTTGATGAGCGGAAATGCAGCACGTACTTTGGAGCCCAACCTCTCTCCTGACATTCTGACAGCCGTTCACTTCCCCGAAGACTTGCAAGTAAATCCCCCCCTTGTCATACGTGCCCTGTTGGCCGCCACCCTCCATGCGGGTGTCGACATTCAACGCAAAAGAGTCCAGGGAATTGTGGAGCACCAAGGACGCGTGGTGGGGGCCATGGTTGAAGGCCAACGAATGGAAGCGGACCAAGTCATTGTCGCTTCAGGGGCCTGGAGCGCCTCCTTGTCAGGCCTTCCCCTGCCTGCCCAATCCGTATACCCCTGTCGAGGACAAATGGTGGAGGTGGAGGTTCCACGGCCTTTGTTTCGCCACTTCATTATGGCTACAGGCGCCTATGCCATCCCCAGGACGGACGGCACAGTCACCCTTGGCAGCACCATGGAAAAAGTGGGTTTCGACAAAAGCAACACTGTCAGCGGCATCACCCATATTATGCGTATGGCACAAACCTATTGCCCTAAACTCAGCACAGCCACTTTCGTCCGTTGTTGGGCAGGACTTCGGCCCGCCACAACAGACGGGCTTCCTGTTCTTTCCAAAACACCTCAAGGGCTTATTTTGGCAGTTGGACATTTTCGAAATGGCATTGCTGCCGCCCCCATGACTGCACAGCTGGTGGCGGAGCTTGTCTATGAAAAAACACCTTCTTTGGATATAAGGCCTTTTGGCCACACACGCTTTGCAAACACTCCCACATGAAACAAACAACCATGCTCAGCGACTTCGGCAAACATTTTACGCAAAGCATCCTCATCGTCGATGACGACAGCGTTGTGCGCAACATGCTCTTCGCGCTTCTGGAAAAAGAAGGCTACCCATGCACCGTCGCGCAGGAAGCTCAAGCCGCCCTGGACGCTCTCGAAAAAACACCCTTCGCCTTGGTCATCAGCGACGTCAAAATGCCTGGCAAAAGTGGATTTTGGCTGCTCAAAAAAATTCGAGAGCTCTACGTCAACACACCCGTCGTCATGCTCACGGCCCTGGATGAAACAGAGTTGGCGATGGACTGTTTGCGAGCAGGCGCTTCGGACTATCTTCTCAAACCACCCAAAATAACGGAGCTCGTTCGAACCATTGAGCGGATTCGCGCCCAAAAAAACATTGAATTGACGAAAGAGTGCTACCAGCGAGAATTGGAAACGACGGTCAAAAGCCGTACGCACGAATTGCGAACTTCTCTGAAAAACATCAACCGAAACTCTCAACATATACTCCTGGCACTCGTTTCTGCCCTGGACACCCGTGAGCAAGAAACCTCTGAGCATTCATTTCGTGTCGTCACATATACCCTGGCCATTGCCAAACAATTGAAACTCACCCACAGAGAGTTGCAAGTCATAGGACAAGGCGCCCTGCTGCATGACATTGGAAAAATCAGCGTGCCGGACGCTGTCTTGCTGAAACCTGACAAATTGACACCCATCGAATGGGAACAAATGTGCCGCCACCCCCTCATCGGCTATCAGATGATAAAGCCCATTCCCTTCCTCAGCGAAGCTGCAGAAATTGTCTTAAACCACCATGAGCACTATGACGGCACAGGCTATCCCCATGCTCGAATGGCAGAAGAAATTCCCCTGGGAGCACGAATTTTCGCCATCGCTGATGCCTTGGATGCCATGACACGCAGCCGCCCCTATCGAAAAGGAATCACCCTCTCTTTGGCCCTCAAAGAAATTGCCCGCTATGCCTGTCGGCAGTTTGATCCGGTCATCATCGAAGCCTTTTTGTCCCTTGGCGAACAAGAGTTGCTGAGACTTTGCGCCGAAACCTACAACAACCCCTTATGACATGAGGCCTCAACTGCAAAGTTTTCGAGCATTGGACTTATGATCTTCGACACTCACCATAGAGCGATGTCGGACTTGCGCCTTTCTCTGACCGACAGGTGCAACCTGCGTTGTTTTTATTGCATGCCGCGCACCCACTACACTTGGTTGGAAAAAGCCGACATGCTTTCCTTTGAAGAAATTTCCGTGCTTCTCAACCTCTTCCTCTCCATGGGCATTCACAAGTTGCGCCTCACAGGCGGAGAGCCTTTGTTGCGCAAAAACCTGACAGAGCTTGTGAGGCTGCTTTCCAACAAACCACAACTGGAAGACTTTGCACTCACCACCAACGGCGTTGAGCTTGCACCCTTGGCTCTCCCTCTCAAAGAAGCCGGCTTGCATCGGCTCACCGTGAGTCTGGACACCCTGCAACCCAAACGTTTTGAGCAAATCTCCAAACGCAATACCCACCACTCCGTGCTTCAGGGCATTGACGCCGCCGCACAAGCCGGTTTTCCCAAAAAATTGAAGCTGGACACCGTTGTCATTCGTGGCCTCAATGACGATGAATTGCCTGCATTGCTTCAGTTTGCAGCCGAAAGAAACGCCGAAATCCGCTTCATTGAATATATGGATGTGGGGGGGGCGTTGAATTGGTCCTGGGAGCAGGTGGTGACACGACAAGAAATGCTCCAACGCATTGAACAAAACCTGGGCACTGTCGTTGCGCTCGAAGAAAAACATGCAGCCCCTGCCAAACGCTATCGCTTAAGCGATGGCACTGTTTTTGGGATTATTGCTTCAGCTTCCGCTCCCTTCTGCGAAAAGTGCAACCGCCTACGTCTGAGTGCTGACGGCAAATTGTTTGCCTGCCTCTATGCCAGCGAAGGTTTGGACTTGAAAAAAGAATTGCGCTCCGGAAAAACACACCTGGAATTGCAACAAACCATCAGCTCTTTCTGGAAACAGCGCACAGAAAAAGGCGCAGAGCAAAGGCTTGAGTTGAAAAACCGCAATGCCTTCAAAACAGAAAAAGAGCTCCTCGAAAACCCATACCTTGAAATGCACAAACGTGGAGGCTAAAGCCCCAAAAAGGCCAAAGCCGACATTCTGCCTGAAGCCCTTTTGAGTTTGACATGTCCTCTTTTATTCAAGCAACCCCCGAAGAGCAGTTTGTTGAAGTCACCCGCGCCAGTGTGGATCTCCACTCCAAAGAAGAACTTCTGGAGAAACTCAAACGCTCCTTTGACCAAAAAACACCCCTCAGCATTAAGGTGGGGTTTGATCCAAGTCGGCCTGACTTGCATTTGGGGCACACGTTGCTGCTTACGCGCATGCGTCGTTTTCAACAGTTTGGCCACAAAGTCGTCTTTCTCATCGGCGACTTCACAGCACTCATTGGCGACCCCTCAGGAAAAAACCTCACCCGGCCGGCTTTAACCCGCGAGGAAGTCCTCGCCAATGCCGAAACCTATAAGCAACAGGTTTTCAAAATTTTGGACCCAGTGCAGACAGAGGTTCGCTTCAACTCCGAATGGCTGGACGCTCTGGGCACCGAAGGGCTTGTGCGCCTGGCTTCGCATTATTCTGTCGCAAGAATGCTGGAGAGGGACGACTTCAAGCAGCGTTTTCGAGAAAAGCGCAGCATTGCCTTGCATGAATTTCTCTATCCCCTGCTCCAAGCCTATGACTCTGTCGTTTTGAAAACGGATGTTGAGTTGGGCGCCACGGACCAAATTTTCAACCTGCTTGTGGGCCGCCACCTCATGCGCGACTATGGACTTGCACCTCAGGTGGTGATGACAGGCCCCATATTGGAAGGGTTGGATGCGCATATGGAGGATGGCCGGCTTGTGGGCGAAAAAATGTCCAAAAGCCTTGGCAACTACATTGGCATTGACGAGCCTCCGGAGCAGATTTTTGGAAAACTCATGTCCATTTCAGACGAGTTGATGTGGCGCTATTTTGAATTGCTCTCCTCCAAAAGCACTCAAGAGCTTGCCGCCCTTAAACAAGCAACCGTGTCTCAGAAAAAAAATCCCAAAGAAGTCAAAACAGAGTTGGCTTTTGAAATGACACAACGCTTTTGCGGCCTGGAAGCAGCACAAAAAGCCGCGGAAAACTTTGAGCGACGTTTTGCGCGCAAAGAAATAGACGCCGAAAATTTTCCACGCCTGGAATTGCACCTTGAGGGAGCTCCAAAACTCCCTCTTGCCAAAATTCTGGCGCAAACACAGCTGGCGGATTCAGCCTCACAAGCACGCAGGCTGCTGGAGCAAGGAGGCGTGCGCGTCAACCGGGAAAAAATCAACGACGTCAAAGCGGAATTGGAAGCCGGCGAATACCTTCTTCAGGTGGGAAAACTCAAGGGCCTTCGGCTTAAGTTAAGTTAAGGCTGCTGCGACTTCTGCTTCCAACAACGAAGCGGCTTGTTGTGGGTTTTCTGCTTCATAGACAGGGCGGCCCACCACCAACAAATTTGCACCTGAAAGAATGGCTTGCCTCGCCGTTTGCACTCTGGATTGGTCCGCTTTTTCCCCACCCTGCGGACGTATGCCGGGGGTGCATAACACAACTTGGCTGCCCAGGCGTTGCCTCAATGCAGAAACTTCTTCGGCAGAGCATACCAGGCCCAAAATTCCGGCCTCGCGCGACAACAATGCCAAACGCTCCACTTGCGAATGGACTTCTGCATGAATTCCCACTGCCGCCATGGCGGCTTTGTCCATGGAAGTCAGCACTGTCACAGCCAACAATTGTGGAGGCGTGTGGCCAGAAAGCGCCGCGCCTCTGGCCGCTCCTTCCAGGGCAGCACAAAGCATCGCCTTCCCACCCGAAGCATGCACCGTCAAATAGTCCACACCCATGGCAGCCGCACGCTGCGAAGCCAGGCCAACCGTGTTGGGAATGTCATGCAATTTGAGATCTAAAAAAACACGAGCCCCAAGCTTGTGAAAACACTCCACAGCCTTGGGGCCATGCTCAACAAAAAGAGAAAGGCCAACTTTCACCACTCCAAAATGCGCAGCAACCTGAGAATAAAGCTTCAGCGACAACTCCAAAGGGAGGTCCGCCGCCAAAACCAACTTCTTTGACGCGCAACTCACTTCGCTTGCAACTCTTGCTCTATCACTTCTTTGAATTTCTCAATGGGTTGTGCACCACTCAGCAACACACCGTTGATAAAGAAGGCCGGCGTCCCGCGTACGCCTGCTTTCTGACCTGCCTCCATGTCTTTTTGAATGGTTTCGGCATGTCGTCCAGAGTCCAGGCACTCGACAAATTTGGCCTCATCCAAAGCCAAGGTTTTGGCATGCTCCTTCAAGTCTTTAACTTCCAGCTTGTTTTGGTTTCCAAACAAAACGTCGTGGTATTCCCAAAATTTGCCTTGCTCATTTGCACAAAGCGCAGCTTCAGAAGCTTTGGGCGCCTTTGCATGAAACTCCAGAGGGAAATGACGGAAATGCAACTTCACCTGGGTTGGGTAGGTTTTGAGGACTTCTGCAACAACCTCCGCACCCCGTCGACAATAGGGACATTCAAAATCCGAAAACTCAACAATGGTGATTTGGGCTTCCTTGGGGCCCTTCAAAGGACCTGTGGCCTCCACTTCCACACGTTTGGGCTCAAAAACCAAGGTGAATTTGAAGTTGACTTCTGCCAGCCACGTCTCTTGAATTTCTGGCATCACTCCTTGGGCAGCCTGGTTTTTCAAATAGTTTTCAATGTCCTTGCGCACACTTTCAAATTGTGTGTCCGGAGGCAACCTCCCCCGGCTGGCTTCGAATACCGCCATCACCTCTGCTTCTGTGGGGAGTTTGGTGCGCTCTTCTATCTCCTTCTCCAGAAACTCTTTGGTGCTCACACCTTTTTGCTTTGCCTTCTCCCTGAGAATGGCCTCAAAAGCAATGCGAGAGGCAGCTTGTTTTCTGGCTTCATATAAGGACTCTCCAAGCTCCGCATCGAGCTCTTTTAACGTGAGCGTTTTGTCGCCAAACGTAGCAACAACCATTCCGTCCTGAGCGGAGCGAGCAGCAGTGCCCTTTGCAGAAACAGCAGAATTTTTGGAATGCGGCGTGCACGCATTCAACCCCAAAACAAAAACCAACGAAGCAAAAACCACATAAGAATGTGTCGACATGCCGAGCTTCATATGCTGAAAAATGGCAAGCCGCAAGCACAAGCTTTGGGTTTGTCATGCCGTGTGCGGTGAAGGCGTCACTGCCCTCTGCAGCAACGCGGAAACGCTGAGCTCTGTCTCTTCGGGTTTCAGTCTTATCAGCTCAAACGCATTCGCATCCGCCAACACCGCTTGCACCAATTGCTGGTTTAAGGTGTGCCCCGTCTTATGGGCCGTCAGGTGGCCCAGCAGAGGCTTGCCCAACAAAGCCAAATCACCCAAAGCATCCAAAAACTTGTGGCGCACAAACTCATCCGGGAAACGGAGGCCTTCCGGGTTGAGAATGGAGAATTTGTCCACAACAATCGCATTCTCCAGGCTTCCACCCTGCGCCAAACCCAGCTGCTTGAGTCTCTCTATGTCCTCCAGAAAACAGAAGGTTCGCGCTCTTGCCAATTCTTCCACAAAAGACTCCGGGGTTATGGTCAGCCCCAAAGTCTGGTTGGTAATGAGTGGGTGCTGAAAATCAACGGTGCAGTCAACCTTCAACTCAGAGGCGGGAGACAAGGACGCAAACTTGTCGCCACTTCTCACTGTCACCGCTTTTTTGATGAGGATGTAAGTCTTCGCTGCTGCCTGCTCCCTCAACCCCGCCTCCTGCAACAAAGCAACAAAAGGCGCTGCACTCCCATCCAAAATGGGCAGCTCCGGACCGTTGAGCTCAACACGCGCATTGTCAATTCCCAAACAACTCAATGCCGCCATCAAGTGCTCAATGGTGCCAACACTTTCTCCCCTCTGGCCTATGGTCGTCGCCAATGAAGTGTCTAAAACTTTTTCAGAGAGTGCGGGAATGGCCGGTTTGTTGGGCAAATCTTCGCGAACGAAAACAATTCCACTGTCCGCAGGCGCAGGCGAAATCGTCAGCTGTATGGCTTTGCCGGAATGTAGCCCTATGCCAGAGCACGAAACAGGCCGCTTTAATGTCAATTGCCAGCTAGCACTCATGACGCACCAGCTTTCCTAATTCCAAGAGAAACATAAAACCTCTACGCCTACCTTTCCTGCTTTTGAGTGTGACAAAAACATGCGGCCCTGCTTTGTGAAACCTATGTGCCCAAAACTCTCAATCAGACTTTTTTCTGGGGACTTCCGTATATCCAATATACTCCCATGTCCTGTCTGTGGCAACGCGACCTCGCGGTGTTCTTTGCAATAAACCTTGTTGTAACAAAAAGGGCTCACATACATCCTCCAACGTCTCCTTCTCCTCTCCCAAGGCCGCAGCCAAAGTATCAATCCCTACTGGGCCTCCTGAAAATTTTTCGACCAGAATTTTCAAGAAACGCCTATCCATCAAATCCAAGCCCTGTTTGTCAACCTGAAGACGATCTAAAACTTCACAAGCCAACAAAAAATGCACGCGGCCCCTCGTTTGAATCTGCGCAAAATCACGCAGACGACGAAGCAAACGAATCGCTATGCGCGGCGTCCCCCGCGAACGTCGCGCAATTTCCGCAGCCCCTTCCGCCTCCAATTCCACAGAAAGTACCTGTGCAGAGCGCCGCAAAATTTGCATAAGCTCCTTCTGCGTATAAAACTCCAGGCGCTCTTGTATGTGAAAGCGGTTCCTCAAAGGCGAAGTCAACAAACCCACCCGCGTTGTCGCTGCAACCAGGGTGAAAGGCGCCAAATCAATCTTCATCGCACGGGCGGATGGGCCAGAATCAATCGTAATGTCCAAACGATAGTCTTCCATCGCGGGGTATAAATATTCCTCAACCACGGAGCTTAAACGGTGAATCTCATCAATAAAAAGAATGTCTCCAGGCGCCAAATTCGTGAGAATGCCCGCCAAGTCACCCTTCTTCTCCAAAGCAGGCCCGGAAGTGACATGCAGGCCTGCCTTCATTTCCGCAGCGAGTATGTGCGCGAGGGAGGTTTTCCCCAACCCCGGAGGACCTGAAAACAGACAATGATCCAACGCTTCCCGACGCTCTTGCGCCGCTTTCACATAAATTTTAATTTTTTCTATAATTTCGGTTTGTCCTACATAGTCTGCAAAGCTTTGGGGACGTAAGGACAATTCTGCGCGCATGTCTTCTTTGGCGCATTCAGGTTCCAAAACAGAGGTTTTTCGTTTTGCCAATGCCTTGCCCTCCTCTCTCAACGCCTGCAGTGCTTCAAAGCTTCTTTAAACAGGGCTTCCATTCCAGCTGCTTCACCCAAATGCTCCACCGCCAAAAGCGCGGCCTCGCGTGCTTTGTTTTCTTTGTAGCCCAAGTGGGTGAGGGCGGAAACAATGTCTGCAGACAACATGGGGACACTCGCACTCTTTGAAGGCAAAGCGGCAACTTTGTCTTTAAGCTCAAAAATCAGCCGCTCGGCTGTTTTTTTTCCAACACCTTGCACACAAGTCAGACGAGCCAAATCTCCTTTGTGCAAAGCAGCACACAGCTCATCAATCTCTATGCCGGAAAGAATGCCCATCGCCAATTTGGGGCCTACGTGAGACACGGATGTCAGCAACATAAACATGGCTTCTTCGGATTGCTCGACAAAACCATATAAGTCCAAGGCGTCTTCTCGCACAAGCGTGCGCACCCTCAAACTCACCGGCTCATGCAAAGCCGGAAGCCTGGACAAGGTTTTTGCGGAACAAAATACGCGGTAGCCCACACCGGCAACGTCGACGACAACTTCATCCTTGGCTTTGTCTTCAAGAGTCCCAGACAGTCGGGCAATCATTTGGCTTCCTTTGGAGCGACGTAGCTTTTTTTCAAACGCTCGGCAAATGAAGAAGTGGAGGCTTTCACCATGGACAACGAGGACAAGCCAGAGCGCCCTGCCCCCAAAACCGTGTGTGCATGACAAAGCGCAATGGCCAAACCGTCATAAGCATCCGCCCGCATGCGCTGGCTGGGCAACTGAAGCAACATGCGCACCATGCGCGTCACAGCAGCCTTGCTGCCTATGCCGCTGGCACCCACGGCTTTCTTAATGCGCGAAGGGGCATATTCAAAGACGGGTATTTTTTCCAGGGCCACCGCCAACAAAACAATGCCGCGCGCCTGGCCCAACAACAAAGCACCATGCATTTTTTGGGCTTTGCCGAAAATGCCTTCAACCGCCACCGCATCGGGTTTGTGCCTGCGCAGCAACGTCTGAAGGGCCTGGAAAATATGCAGCAGCTTTTCGTCTAAACGCTCAAGGTGCGCTGCACAAATAACGCCGTAGTCCAGACAGCCATAGGCGCGGCCATGCACCTCTATCATCCCAAAACCAACAAACCTGCTTCCCGGATCGACGCCTAATATGCGCATGCTGTGCCCTGGCTAAATCCACGCCTCAGGAAATGGCGTCCATGGTTGCATCGTCCATCTCAAAGTTGGAAAACACATTCTGCACATCGTCATGCTCCTCAAGAAGCTCCAGCAGCTTCATGAGTTTTACCGCCACCTCCCCTTCAACCTTCGCGCAAGTGCTTGGAAAATAGTTCCACCTCGTCGCACGCGGCTTCAGTTTGCTTTGCTCCAAATTCTGCGCCACTTGCTGCAAGTCGGCAGGAAGCGTGTGCACCTCCCAGCCTTCTCCCTCGACGAAAACCACATCCTCCGCCCCCGCCTCTATCGCCTTTCCCATCACTTCCTCCTCACTCAAAGAAACTTCCAAACCTATTACCCCTTTTTTCTCAAAAAGGAAACGGACAGAGCCTGCTGCTGCAAGGTTGCCTCCGTGTTTGGAGAATATGGAGCGAATGTCTCCCGCGGTGCGGTTTAAGTTGTCTGTTAAACACTCTACCAAAACAGCTGCGCCTCCGGGCCCATAGCCCTCATACACCACCTCCTCTAAGGTGGCCCCCTCCAACTCCCCCGTCCCCTTCTTTATGGCTCGCGAAATGGTGTCATTGGGCATGTTCGCTTCACGCGCAGCTTGTACGGCAAGCCTCAAACGCGCATTGCTGGCTGGCTCCCCGCCACCTTGTTTGGCCGAAACGGTTATTTCGCGGATGAGTTTTGTAAACAACTTGCCCTTGCTGGCCCCCAGGGCCGCTTTCTGGCGTTTTATTTTGGTCCATCGGTTGTGGCCTGACATGTCCACTCCTTCCCTTTTTCTGCGCTAGGCACAGGTTTCGGACAGCTGCTTCTCCTCCTGCCCAGCATCCACCAAAAACCACAATCCGCCAAAAACTTGGATTCTTTTTAAACGCAGCTAAGTTTTTTGTGTCATGTTGTTTCTTGCCACTTTGCTAAGCCTTATGTCCTCTGCTGAAACCCAGGGCGCCGCAGCGGCACCCGCTGCTTTGCCTCGGGCTACCAATGCCTGGTATCTCTGGCTGGGCGCTCCTGAAATCAGCTTGGGCTACAGGCAGGGGTTTTCCGCTTTTGAGTTGGAGGCCCGTGCGGCATTCGACTATTTTCAGGCGGCAGGAATCGCCGAAAGCGCTGTGCGCTTAAGGCTGGTTGAAAAAGAAAACTTCCTCCTCGCCCCCTCTCTGGGCCTGGGGCTTGCGGCAAGCCCCGGAAGCACCTATCTCGATGAAGACAACTATCGCCATTTCTCCATACAGCCGCGGCTTGGCCTCTGGGCGACTTATGCCTTCACACCGCACTTCAGCGGAATCGGCCTCTTTGACTTTCCCATCCGCGTCTCCTTCTCCGGCAAAGCCTTAAGCCTCAAACCAACCACAGGCATGGGGGCTGAGTTTTATTTGGGGAACCGGTTGAGCGCCCTGCTGCTTCTGGGGCTGGGGCCTGAATGGATAAAGCCGCCTTCCTCTTCCGTTTCTTGCCGGCTGGCTTGGTATGTTCGTTTTGGGATTGGGTTTAGAATCAGCTAGTGGACACTCCCTCCCCGAGGGAGGGAGGTTTCGCGTCTCTTTTATCGAAGATGCACAGGCCTGGGAACGGTTGCGCCGAAGAGGCCGGGGAGGTTGCCCTGCTGGTATGTCCACGGGGAGGTGGTGAGTTGAGAGGGAAATCCCTCTCTTGTGCTCAGGGCTTCGGCACTTCTGTCTGTACCGTCTTTGTTATAGGTGGACCAATTGACGATGGTGTGGCTCATGCCGACAAACGCAAAGTTGTATGAGACCTCAGAGATGTGGTTTTCTCCCACCACACGTCCAACGTAGGAGCTACCGTCAACCCTTCGGTTGAGCGCCATGTTGTATTGTACCACGCACCTGGCGGAGGAGCTGCTGTAGGTTCTGCCCACCAGGCCACCAACATAGTAGCCATTGGTGGCAACAACACTACCCGTGGCATAGCTGTTTTGTACCGTGCTGCGGCTGGAGGAGCCACTGGCATAGTTCTCGCCTACCAGGCCACCAATATCGTTGGAGCCAATGCTACCGCTGCCGCCGCCGTTGACATTACCTGTGGCATAGCTGTTTTGCACCATGCTGTTTCCGGAGCCAGAGCTGTTCTCGCCTACCAGGCCACCAACCTTTCCGGAGCCGCGGGCACCGTCGCCGCCATCGACATTACCCGTAGCATAGCTGTTTTGCACCGTGCTGCTTTGGGAGCCAGAGCTGGAGTTGGAACCCACCAGGCCGCCAACGCATTGGTATGTACCGGTGACACGAACTGTGGCATAGCTATTTTCCACTGTGCTGTTGAAGTTAGTACCCACTAAGCCACCAACATTGCTGTAGCCGCTGACGCTGCCTATGGTGCTGTAACCGCTGATGCGACTTGTGGCGTAGCAGTTTCGCACCGTGCTGCTGGAGTTATAACCCACCAGGCCACCGACGTAGTAACGGCCACTAACGCTGACACCTATTAATCCAAGGTTTTCAATCACCGCACCTTTGCTTACATAACCGAACATGCCTTGGTGGTTGAGGCTAGCGGCCACAATGGTGAGATCGGTAAGGGTATGTCCACCACCGTCAAAGCTGCCGGTGAATTGAGAGTTGGATCCAGAGTTGTCGCCTATGGGCACCCAGTTGCTTCGGCTTCCTCCCGCGGGCGGCGGAAGGGTGACATTTTCGCTGAGCCTATAGTGCCGCGTCAGGCCGGCTGGCGTCCTTGCATAATTGTTGAAAGCCTGAATATTGTCCTCGTTCACCAGAATGACACGTGCTGGAATTTTCTCCTGGCCGTCTCGGATGGCAACACGAATGGTTAAAATCCCATCGGTATAATGATGTCCTGCCGGTATATGGCGCAGGCCGTTGAGCTGGATGGTTGCAAAACCCTCAGGAAACACTGTCTGACCATCATAGGCAGCGGTCACAACGAAGGTTTTGATACCCTCTTCAATAACGCTTGTGTAACTCAATAACAGTCCTCGTGGATAGTCTATGTCAAGTTCCACATGTGCAGCGTCAGCATCGCTGAGAAAACCATCGACTTTGACAGTGAATGTGTCAGAGCGCTCGCTGTAGGTGCCATCCACAATTGGGGTGAGCGGTGTTTCGCTGGTGATGGGATTGTGGATCATGCTGTACAAGGCACCTGGGGGGAGTTTCACCCAATATGCGAAGACGGTGAGATTATTAACGAGGGAGGTGTCTGCGTCGAAGGTGTTTCCGTTTCCATCGGCGGCTGTATTCCACTCAACAAAGCGATAGCCCGTCCGCGCAGGAGGTGTAGGCAGAGTGCCTGTGGTTGTTGCGGGCTCTGTGACGGTGAGGGTTCGCGGGTTTGCCTCGGTGCCGTCGAAGTCGTCGTTGTTTCTGTCGAAGCTAACCGTAAATTCATAGAGGGGTACCCATTGCGCATAGACGGTGAGGTGATCGGAGACGATGGTGGTTTCGTCGAAGAGTATTCCGTTACCGTCACTCCAACCAACAAAGCGATAGCCTGTCCGCGCAGGAGGTGTGGGCAGAGTGCCTGTGGTTGTTGCGGGCTCTGTGACGGTGAGGGTTCGCGGGTTTGCCTCGGTGCCGTCGAAGTCGTCGTTGTTTCTGTCGAAGCTAACCGTAAATTTATCGAGGGGCACCCATTGCGCATAGACGGTGAGTTGAGCGGAGACGGTGGTGTTTTCGTCGAAGGGTATTCCGTTGCCACCACTCCCCGTGTTCCAACCAACAAAGCGATGGTCCGTCCGCGCAGGAGGTGTGGGCAGAGTGCCTGTGGTTGTTGCGGGCTCCGTGACGGTGAGGGTTCGCGGGTTTGCCTCGGTACCGTCGAAGTCGTTGTTGTTTTTGTTGAAGCTAACCGTAAATTTATCGAGGGGCAACCACAGTGCATAGACAGTGAGGTTATTGGAAACAATGGTGTTTTCGTCGAAGCGGGTTCCGCCATTGGGTGTCGTAAACCAACCGGCAAATTTGTGGTTCGCCCGCTTAGGCTCTGCGGGCAACTGGCCAACAGTTGTTGCGGGCTCCGTGACGGTGAGGGTTTGCGGGTTTGCCTCGGTGCCGTCGAAGTCGTCGTTGTTTCTGTTGAAGCTAACTGTAGATCTAGAGAGGAGCACCCACTTCGCATAAACGGTGATGTCGGCATTGACGGTGGTGCTGGCGGTGAAAGAAGTTCCACTCTCATCGGCCGCCGTATTCCAGCCACCAAAGCTATAGTCTGAGCGTGTAGGCGACGCAGGCAGTGTGCCGACGGTGGTTGCAGGCCGCGTGACGGTAATGGTTTGTGGGCTTGCGCTGGTGGTTCCATCGTTTCTGTCAAAAGTCACCGTAAAGCTATGTGGCACCCACTGCGCATAGACGGTGAGTTGAGCGGAGACGATGGTGGTTTCGTCGAAAGGCATTCCTTTGCCGTCACTCCCCGTGTTCCAACCAACAAAGCGATAGCCCGTCCGTGCAGGAGGTGTGGGCAGAGTGCCTGTGGTTGTTGCGGGCTCCGTGACGGTGAGGGTTCGCGGGTTTGCCTCGGTGTCTCCGCCGTTCCTGTCGAAGCTAACCGCAAAGGTCTTCTTCGGATCCACACCTGTACCTGGATCCGTTCCAGGGCCTGTACCTGGATCTGTTCCAGGGCCTGTGCCTGGATCCGTGCCAGGGCCTATGCCTGGATCCGTGCCAGGGTCTACATCGGAATCTGTACCCGGCTCCGTGCCAGGGATTGTACCAGGCTCTAAACCAGTGCTTGGGGTCGTTCCTGGCTCCGGGTTCGAAGAAGAACAAGAGCTCAGGGCTGCGCCCAATACCAAAACACACAACACACCAACACGCGACAACCGCTTCATAACTTCCAACGCCTCCAACACAGCTCCGACCCAACACAGCTCAATATATTTTCATATACTACAACATGCTTTCTACAAAAGTATACCAAAAAAGCACATTGCATGACAAGGTAGGTGTTAAGGGGTGTTAACGACTTTTTCCCAAAGCAATTTTACAAAAGTGCTCTACAGGCGCTCTACGGAGAAGACGCCGTCCAGTTTTTCGAGGCTGCGCATTAACTCGTTCAGCTGCTTCACATCCCTCACCCCTACCTCAAAAGTGTTCACCGCTCTGTCGTCCCCTGTGGAACGACAATTGGCCTGGGAAATGTTGACGTCACGCTTCGAAAAGGTGTTCGAAATGTCCGCCAAAACACCCGGACGGTTGATCGTCAGCAAACGCAGGCTGACTCTCCTTTTGAAGCCTTCATCCACATTCCACTCCACATCCACCCGCCTGTCCGGATCTGTCGACAAAGCCTTGGGACAACCCAACACGTGCACGGTGACTCCCCGGCCACGGGTAATAAACCCCACAATGGCATCGCCAGGTACCGGGTTGCAACAACGGCCAAAACGCACCAGCACGTCGTTAATGCCCGCAATGCTCACCCCACTGCTGCTGGACTTCTGCCCCACTATCTTCCCGACAAAACTCGTCACCTTCCCAATTCCATCGCCCAACAAACCCGTCACACTCCCCATGCTGACACGAGAAGGAGGCTCCTTGTTCTCCACACTCACCAGCTTCTCCGCCGTCTGCGCAGCTGAAACCTTCCCGTAACCAATGGCGACAAGCAAGTCACTCTCCGTGCGGTAGCCTTGACTTTCAGCCAGGGTTTTGAGCTTGCCCAACTTGCTCAGCTTGCTGCGGCTTAAACCAAATTTCCGAAATTCCTTGTCGGCCAACTCACTGCCCAACCTCAAGCTGATTTCTCGCTGCTGCTGCTTAATAAATCCACGAATGCGCTGCTGCGCACGGCCCGTCTTCACAAAGTGGAGCCAGTCGCTTGAAGGGTGCGCCTGCGGGTTCGTCAATACCTCCACCGTGTCCCCATTCTTTAACTTGTAGCGCAAAGGCACAATCTTCGCATTCACCTTCGCACCTACACAACGGTTGCCTATGTCCGAATGAATCGCATAGGCAAAATCCACCGGCGTCGCACCCCTCGGCAATGAGCGCACTTCCCCCATGGGCGTAAAAACAAATACCTCGTCGGTGAATAAATCCACCTTCACCGTGTCCAGAAATTCACGCGAATCCTTTAAGTCCGTCTGCCACTCCACCAGCTGACGCAGCCACGCAAAAGCCTCATTGCTTTTTGCCGCAAAATCATTCTTCGACGAAAACTTCTTCCCCTCCTTGTAGGCCCAGTGCGCTGCAATCCCCTCTTCGGCAACACGGTGCATTTCCTTGGTGCGAATCTGAATCTCAATGCGCTCGGACAAAGGGCCTATCACCGTCGTGTGCAGCGACTGGTAGAGGTTCGGCTTCGGTATCGCAATGAAGTCTTTAAATCGCCCAGGCACAGGCTTCCACATCTGGTGCACCAAACCCAAGGACTCATAACATTGCGGCAACTCATTCACCACAATGCGAAAGGCAATAATGTCGGAAATCTGATCAAATTCAATGTTCTGGTTGCGCATCTTTCTATAAATGCTCGAAAGGTGCTTGAAGCGGCCTGCAACCGTCGCTTCTATCTCCGCTTCCTTGAGTTTCTGAGAAATGACTTCGCACACTTCATCAATGTATTTGTCGCGCTCCCTCTTCTTGTTCTCCACCTGCTTCAACAAAGCGTTGTATTCGGCCGGCTTTAAATATTTGAACGACAAGTCTTCCAGCTCCGCCTTTATCCAACCTATCCCAAGCCGGTTCGCCAACGGCGCAAATATGTCCACCGTCTCACGCGCAATCCGCACCTGGGTCTCTTCCTTCATGTGAAACAGCGTCCGCATGTTGTGCGTCCTGTCCGCCAACTTCACCAATATGACGCGTATGTCCTTCGCCATCGCTACCAACATCTTCCGAATGTTCTCCGCCTGCTTCTCCTCCTGCCCTAAATTGGCTGCCGCAGAATATTTGGAAAGCTTCGTCACCCCATCCACCACCGACAGCACTTCAGCACCAAACAACTCCTCCAACTCCTCCTCCGTCGCCAACGTGTCTTCCAAGGTGTCATGCAAAAGCCCCGCAACAATGGAAGCCTCATCCAAATGCATCTGCGCCAATAAGCCCGCAACTTCCAAAGGATGCACCAAATAGGGCTCTCCGGATTTGCGGGTTTGGCCTTGGTGCACTTTGGCAGAATACACGTAGGCCTTCTTGATCATTTCCAGATCGGCGTTGGGGTGATAAGAACTCACTCGCTGTAAAATGTCACTTAGGCGTATCAATGGTTAGGATGCTACCGTGTAAAGGAGGTTCCCGGCAATGTTTGTCTCTTGCGTCTGCCCTTCTTTAGCTCGTATACCGAGGTTGTCATGCCGTCACTTTTGCTCAATAACTTAGGCGTTGTTTGTCCCATTTGTGACTTTCTCAACCCGGCTGCCTCACAACAGTGCTCTGCCTGTGGGCAACCTCTGTCGGAAAATCAACCCGCAACCCCTGCTCCCCCACTCTCCAACTTCCCTCCCCTCTCCCCTCAACAACCAACGCCTTCTTCAATTAATATTCAGGCGCCTCCTCCTTCCGCTCCGCCTTTGCCCTCCTCCTCCGCCTTCCTGCCTCCTTCCCCTCCCCTGCAAACCACCTCGCCGGGCGACATGCTTTATGCCGCTACCCATACGGACTTTTCTCACGGCAACTACCCTTTTGTTCCTTCTGCTCCCTCGCGAAACCCTCTCTCCTCCCGCCTCCCCTCCTCCTCTCAACCTCGACACCTCTCCTCCTTTACCTCCAAACCTTATACCCTTCTGGCTCTGACGGGAACTTATCGGGGACAACGCTTCGCCTTAAGCCAGAAAATGCAAATAGGCCGCATCCGCGGACAACTGCTCTTTACGGATGACCCCTTCGTCTCTCCTGTCCACGCCAGCCTGTGGGTGCATAACCAACAAGTCTATATCCGCGATGAAAGCGGCGTCTCCGGGGTGTATGCCAGCATCCAAAACCAGGAAACCATCGTCGCTCAACAAAAATTCTGCGTCGGCATCCGCCTCTTTCGCTACCTGGGACAACTGCCGAATACGCCCCCTTATATCCCCGGACGACTCGTCATTCATGGGACTCCCGTCCCTGTCGATCAGGCCAATTTTGCCATCGAGGAAATTCTCGTCGGCGACAGGCCCGGACGTACTTTCGTTTCTGCCGGACCCAGTATTTTTATCGGCTCTACCAAATGCGATCTCTCCTATTCCCTCGATGAGGGTCTCGCCCTGCGCCACTGCGAACTGATTCCAATGCCTCAGACGGCCACATTGCGCGATCTCTCCAATGGCCTCGGCACCTATGTGCGTATTGCTGGAGACCGCCTGCTGCGCCCGGGAGATCGCCTGCGCATCGGCCAACAAATTCTTCAACTCGAATCTCCCGTCTAAACCTTGAGGACTTGAAAAACTTATGAACCAAGTCAAAAAACCATCTGTGTCCATCCGCTTTGTACGCGCGGATGGAGGCATCGAAAACATGTTCCCCATGCAGACGGATGTGCTGCTTTGCGGACGTACGGGCGAGCTCAGCCTGCCGGACGATCCTTTCATCGCCGATGTCCAGGCCCGCTTCTTCTTCTCCGGAGGACGCCTCGCCATCGAAGACATCGGCGGCGGTAATGGCGTCTTTACACGCCTAAGGCAAGAGCGCGAAATCTCCCCGGGCAGCGAAATCCGCGTCGGACGACAACGCCTCCTCGTGGAAGCCATCCCCCCCCTCTCCCCAAGCCCGGATGGTACCACCGCCTGGGGCTCCCCTGACATCGGCTACCGCTTCCGCCTCGTCCAAATCCTCGAAGGCGGCATCCGCGGGGCCGTGTTTCCACTTAAAATCGGCGACAACAGCCTGGGACGCGAAGTAGGAGACATTTATTTCCTGAATGACGGGTTTATCTCCGGAAGACATGCCGTCATCTCCGCCTCACCCGAAAAACTCACCATCCGCGACGTCGGCTCCTCCAACGGCACCTTCCTGCGCCTGTCCGTCCCCACCTTCGTTGAAAACGGCGATCAATTTCTCATGGGAAGACAGTTGATGCGCGTGGACATTCAGCCGTAGGAGCGCTCCTTCTTCTCCTGCTCCTCCTTGCAACGAATGCACAGCGTCGTCACAGGGCGCGCCTCCAGACGCTTGAGAGAAATGTCTTCTTCGCAACGCTCGCAAATGCCAAAGCTGCCTTCTTCAATTCTATTTAAGGCACGCTCAATCTTCTTGAGCAAAAATTTCTCTCTGTCGCGCAAACGAAATACCATGCTTTGCGCATACTCACTCGAAGCCAAATCAATCTCATCCGGAAGGTCGTCCGTGTCAAAATTGGATTCTTCCATTAAGGTTTTCTTGGCGTTTTCCAGGAGCGCAACTTTGCTGTCTTCAAGCATCTTCTTAAAACGCTTCAAGTCCTTTGAATTCACCCGGAGACTCCCTTCTTTCGGAGAAACAACATTCCTTAGAGCATTAAGCATTCTCGTTCCTCCTGTCAAGGTAAGGTGCAATACTGCCAACACATGCCGAATACGAATCAACTCAGCCTTGACTTTTTGCGTGCAGCCATAAAACTGGCAAACAGCACAGGGGTGGATTGTCTGCTCTATGTCTCCGACATACCCATTCCTTCGCAGGAGCTGCGCGGGAAACCTTGCAAAAAAAAGCTCATTTATGCAGTGACTTCAGAAAAATTGGCCGAGCGCCTGCGCAAACAAAAACACTCTGTTGTGCTGGTTCCCCCTTATGACTATTCCAGAGCTGAACGTGTCAAAGTCGCGTTGATTTCAGCCACTTCCAGCGGAAAAATAAAAGACAAAGACATTGCGATTTGCGTTACGGGCCTGCTTGGACAACCCATGGACACGCTCATGCAAGTTCAGGTTGGAAACTCACTTGACAATTTCGTCGCCGCAGAAGGTGTCAAACTCGGCGAACGCTTTAACTCACAAGTCATTGATGCACTCATCCAATTGGCCATGCAAATTGGTCAGGAAGGCTTTGAAGGACACCCCATCGGCACCATCCTCACCATTGGCGACTGCGAAGCCGTCATGGCCAAAAGCCGCCAACTCACTTTAAATCCATTCCAAGGCATTCCGGAAACAGAACGCAACATTTTAGATCCCAAAATCCGAGAGGCCATTAAGAATTTTTCCGTGCTGGATGGTGCCTTCGTCATCCGCGAAGATGGGGTTGTCCTGGCCGCAGGAAGATATCTCACAGCCGTGGATGACAACGTGCAAGTCCCCCTGGGCATGGGCGCACGCCACACCGCAGCCGCCAGCATCACCGCCACCACCGAATGCCTTGCTTTGGCTGTCAGCCAAACTTCAGGCGCTGTGCGCTTTTTTAAAAATGGAACGATTATTCTTGAGCTTCATCAATCAACCCGACGTATTTGACTCCTGAAGGGTCCTCCTTCAGAAAAAACCACGTCTTTTGTGCTGGAAATCAGGCCTCTAAAAAAATAAGCAAAAAGCAATGGGAAAACTCTCACTCGAAGTTCCTCACTCTCTTCAGCTGCAAGAAGCACAGCAACGCATAACGGCTCTTGTGGAGCATTGGCATCGCCAATATGGTTTCCAGAGAACCTGGACGGGCACTTCATGCCAACTCCATGGAAATTTTATGGGCGTACAGCTGGAAGCCGATATCCACATACTCGAAAACAAAGTCAGCGGCTGCGCGACAGATCCAGGCTTTTTGCTCAGAGGGGCAGCTCACAAATACCTCACCAAAAAAATGGCCGAATATTTGAACCCCAAACAACCACTCGAAGAAATTATTCGCCAGGAAGCATAAAAAAACCGGAGTCCTGAAGACTCCGGTTCCACTCCTTTGGCTGTCGGGGCGACTGGATTTGAACCAGCGACCACTTGCACCCCAAGCAAGTGCGCTACCAGGCTGCGCCACGCCCCGGAAACAACATGACAACCGGCGCCCTTATGCCCAGCTTAAAGCCCAAAGTCAAACAGGGAATTTAAAAATAACCCCACACTCAACCCGAAGGCCAACCTTTGTGAGGGGTTTTTCTTCTCTGTCAAAACGGGCCAAAAAGCTTTCAAGGGTTTGCCGACATTTCACCTGCGGACTTCGCATTCAAATCCGCTTTTAACACCTGACTCAAACGGAAAGTCAGGCGATGGCGAGAGGCTATTTCCAACGCAGCTCCGGTTTGAGGGTTTCTTCCTATGCGCGATCTCTTGTAGCGAACTTGAAAATTGCCAAAACCAGAAATTTTCACTTTCTCGCCTCGCTCCAAGGCGTCTTTCAATAAGTCAAAAACGTATTCGACAATCTCTGCTGATTCTTTTTTGGAGAAGCCTACGCGATCGTAGACGCTCTCAATAATGTCTGCTTTCGTCATAATTCAATAACTTACAGAGGGCGCTCCCCATGTCAACAACGGCTTTGCGAAAAACTTCAATATTTTCTTAAAACGCTCTCCCACAAACCCTCAACTGCGCAGTTGGCCACCCAAAACCACTGAAATTTCTTCAACAATTTTCTCGTGGACCTGATTGACTTCCGCGTCCGTCAAAGTCCGGTTTGGGCTGCAATAACGCAGGGCAAACGCAAAGCTTTTCTGCGTTTCAGGAATGGGCTTGCCAAAATAAACGTCAAAAAGCTGCACCTCCTCAAGCAAAGGCGCGCCTGTTTTATAAATCAGCTCAAGCACTGTCTGGTAGCTGCACGCTCGTGGAAGCAGCACGGCCAAATCCCTCAGCAAGGAGGGATGCTCGCCGAAGGCACATTTTCGCGGCTGTTTCGAAGCACAACGCATCAGCTTTTCAAGCTCCAATTGAAACAAAAAAACATTCGAAGGCACACCCATGTGCTTGGCCACACGCGGGTGTATTTCTCCCAGGCTTCCCAGTGGAATGTCTCCTGCCCAAACCGAGGCGCTGGCCCGCGGGTGAAAACACGCCACTTCCAGCACCTCAAAACGCACGCCCTCCACTTTCAAAGCTTCCAACAGAGACTCGACAATTCCCTTCGCATCAAAAAAGTCATGGCTCTCTGCCGCTGCTGTCCACGTGCGTTTGCCCGTGCGAAGGCCCCATAATGCGCCCGCCAACTCGTGGCGCTCCAAGGCCGGTGGCATGTTGTTTTTTGCGCCGACGGCACGAGGAAAATAGCTGCGCCCCACCTCAAACAAAGCGGCGGATTCTGCCTGGTGACGCTTCGCGCGGCCAATGTTTTGCAACAGCCCGGGAAACAAACTCGTGCGCAAAACAGACATCTCTGCACTCATGGGGTTTTGCAAGACGACGGGCGTTTCTTGCTGCCCCAAAAGTTTCACATGAGAAGGGTCGGCGAAGGAGTAGTTGACGACTTCGCTCAGGCCCATGCCGCACAGCAGCTGGCGTATTTGCCTTTCCCAAAAAAACGCCTCCGGAAGTTGTGCAGGGCGCAACATGCGCGGGGGAGCAGAGGGAATTTGTGCATAGCCCACAATACGCGCCACCTCCGCAACCAAGTCCTCCTCATATAGTACGTCGTTGCGCGAGGCGGGCACTTCATGGTTTCCTTCACTCTGTTTTTTGAAGCCCAGGGCTGACAAAATGCGCTCCGCTTCCACCTCCTCCACCTCGTGGCCTGCTACCTCGAAAAATGTGGAGGCCCTCCAGGGAAGTACCCGCAAAGGTTTCTTTTCCGGGTAGGCCTCGAAAATGTCTCCCGCCACCTCGCCACCTCCAAGTTGCGCCAACAGTTTGGCCGCCCTCTTCAGCGCTGTGTGTACCTGGGAAATGTCCACACCGCGCTCAAAACGGTAGGAGGACTCTGTTTGCAAGCCGTGGCGCTTGGCTGTCCTGCGTATGTGCGCCGGAGAAAATACCGCGCACTCCAGAAGTACCCGCTTTGTCTCCTGCGTCACCTCGCTGTCCTGCCCCCCCATCACCCCCGCCAGCGCCAAAGGGCGCTCCCCATCGCAAATAAGCAAGTCCTCGCAGCACAACACACGGCGCTTCTCGTCCAGCGTCGTCAGCACTTCTCCCTCATGGGCTAAGCGTACCCCCATACGTTTGGCCAAAAGTTTGTCCGCGTCAAAGGCGTGCAGGGGGTGGCCATATTCCAGGAGAATGTAGTTGGTGACGTCGACAAGGTTGTTGATGGAGCGAATGCCGCAAGCTTCCAGTCTCCTTTGCATCCACAGCGGCGAGGGAGCAACCGTGAGGCCCTCCACCATGCAGGCCGCATAGCGGAAACAACGCTCCTTGGCGCGTATGTCTATTTCAAAACCGCTCGGGTGCGAGGCACTCACTTTTTTCTCGTGCGGCGCTTCGGGAAAACGCAAAGGCAGTGACAAGAGGGCCGCTATGTCGCGGGCAACACCCAAGTGGCTTAAGGCGTCGGCTCTGTCCGGCGTCACGTTGAGTTCCAAAACCACGTCGTCCAACTCCAGGGCTTTGGCCAAAGGCTCCCCCACCACAAGCGCCGCGTCCAAAAGCAACAGGCCCTCCGCATCCTCGGAAAAACCCAACTCCTTCGCGGAGCACAACATGCCAAAACTCTCAATGCCGCGCACAGTGGCCCGGGAAATGTGCATGCCGTTTGGAAGCTGCGCGCCCACTCGCGCCAAAGGTACTTTGTCGCCACATTTAAAATTGCGTGCGCCACATACCACTTGCAGCAACTCGCCACCCTTGCAGCGTACGCGTGTCAGGCTGAGTTTGTCGGCGTGGGGGTGCTTCTCCACAAACTCCACTTGCGCCACTTCCACATTCTCAAGGCCCTCCCCCACATGCTTTAACCCCTCCACCTCCAGGCCCGCCAATGTCAACCGCTCAGCCAAAACCTCCGGCTTTAAGCCCTCGGGCAAAGGTACATAGTCCGACAACCACTTTAAGGACACTTTCATAGACAACCCTTCCTGGAATTCTCAAAACTGGGCCAAAAACCTTGTGTCGTTTTCAAACAGTGCACGTATGTCACCGAGGCCGTAACGCAGCATGGCACTGCGCTCTACGCCCATGCCAAACGCAAAACCCCTCACCTCTTCGGGGTTGTAGCCTGAAGCCAAAAGCACATTCGGGTGCACCATTCCCGCTCCCAAAATTTCGAGCCACCCACTCATTTTACAAATGCGACAGCCCGCTCCCTTGCACATGACACAGGCAATGTCGACTTCGGCGGAAGGCTCTGTGAAGGGGAAATAACTCGCTCTAAAGCGCGTTTTTGTCGCTCCAAAAAAAGCGCGCAAAAAAGCATTCAACGTGCCTTTTAAGTCGGCCATGCTGACGTCCTTGTCGACGAAGAGGCCTTCCACCTGGTGGAACATGGGCGTGTGGGTTATGTCAAAGTCGCGGCGGTATACGCGGCCGGGCATAATGGCGCGCAGGGGGGGCGGGGAGGCCTGCATGGCCCGCACTTGCACGGGGGAGGTGTGCGTGCGCAAAACCATGGGGGCAACGTCTGCGGCAAAACCTTCGGGGCTTATATAAAAGCTGTCCTGCATGTCGCGCGCGGGGTGGTCCGCAGGAATGTTTAACGCTTCAAAGTTGTACCAACCCCACTCCACCTCGGGGCCATCGGCCACCTCAAAACCCATGCCTACAAATATGTCGACAATGTCATCCATGGTTTGGTTGACTGGGTGGAGGTGTCCGCAGCGGCGCATACGGCCCGGCAGGCTTAAGTCCAGTTTGGGGCCGCGCAACGCAGCCTCCATGGCCGCTTCCTCGGCGCGCTCTATGGCGCCCTCCAGCAACGCCTCCACCTCCGCCTTCACCTGGTTGGCCACAGCCCCCACTTGCTTGCGTACCTCGTGGGTAAGCTTTCCCATTTGCGAAAGCCCCTGCGAAATGGCCCCCTTCTTCCCTAAGTATTTCACCCGCAGGGCCTCCACCTCCGCCTTTGAGGCCACCTCCTCCATTTCTCTCTTGGCCTGCTCCAACAACGTCTGAAAATAGTCTTGCATCTTAATGCTCCGGACAACCGGTGGATAAAAACCCAAAGCCCCACAAAGCCTCAAAGGTTTTGTGGGACTTCCTTGAAGTTTGAAAAATGACCCCGGCAGGAATTGAACCTGCGACCTACGGTTTAGGAAACCGTCGCTCTATCCAACTGAGCTACGGGGCCTTTCTGCCCAGCGCTCTTTATCAGCAACAGCCGGCCCAGGCAATGTCTGCATGGGGAATATTTTGTACGCCAAAACCAAATTTGAGGGCAATGCGGTGAATTTCAAAAGACACCCATCGACGTCAATTCAGCGGCTACTTTCGCCACTTCAAGCTGACGCAGACAGGCCAAATGGCCTCGCGGGCATTGCTTGGGGCCATGGCGGTGGCAAGGCTGACATTGAAGCCAAAGCGATAGGGCGCGAGCATGCGGCTCTAACTCATGAAGCCGTGGGTTTGTCGGCCCAAAAAGAATGAGCGAAGGAATTTTGAGTGCACGCCCTATGTGCAGCAGGCCGGAGTCCCCTCCTGCCATTCCTTTAAGCAACGCAATAACACCCATGGCCTCGGAGAGGGAATTTCCAACGAGGTTTAAAACATGCTGAGGTTGCTTCATCAACGAGAGGACTTCTCGGGCAATAGGCATTTCATTGGGGGCTCCCAAAAAAATCGGCGTGAGTTTTCTTTGAATGGTTTCGTCTGCAAGCCTGGCAAAAAAGGGAGCTGGCCAACGCTTTGTTGCTCTCTCTGAGCCGATGGCAAGGCCGAGTGCATTTTGTATTCCCGGAATTTTGCGTGCTTTGTCCACCTCCTCTTCCAACACCCTCAGCTCCAAATCCGTTGACGCCTCTATTGCCAGAGGCTCGAGGCATTTCAAGGAGCGTCGCACAAAGGGAAGCGCTCTCTCTTTGACAATGGGGTAAGTGAAAAAAGGCCGCAGAAAAAAAGAGCTCCAGCCAATGCGAATCTGCTGGCGCCCTTTTGCCTTGCTGAGAAAAGCGAGGAGGGCACTGCGAGGCGAAAGGTGTGGCACCACAACAAGCTCAGGGGACTCCAGCTGAGCGGCCACGTTTTGTATGCCAGAAAGCCCACGGTGCGTCTTTTTCTTGTCGAAAGAAAGGAGCCTGTCCACACCGGGGATGGCGGCGGCGACGGGAAGCGCGCGCGGCGTTGAAACGAAAGTCAGGTGCGCTTTGGGGAATGCTCGCTTTAATGCGCGGCACAAAGGTGAGGTGAAAACGACATCTCCCAAAAAAGCAGTTTGAATGACGGCTATTTTCTCAGGGGGCCCAATGCCTGGCATGCAGAGCTCCACAGCCTCGCTGTTAACCACACAACCCAATGTGGGCGCACCAGGGCTTGAACCTGGGACCCCTGCCGTGTGAAGGCAGTGCTCTACCGCTGAGCTATGCGCCCCAATGCAGGCGCGGTTGTGCCATTCCATCGCCAAGTTGTCAATCCCCATGAATGAGGATTTTTGTACATTTTTGTACGCTGGCGGCTGGCTGCTCCTTTGCCTCCTCCCCCTGCCCCTCCACAAACCAGCGGGGAGCAAAAATCCTCATTCAGAAAACACCATAAAATGGACGGGGGGAAGGCTGCGTGCGAAAAAGCCGGGAAGGCCTTTCATGAATGTTGTCTTTTTTGTGCTCATCATCAGCTCTGTCCTGCTCGCCAGCTTTAATGGAAGAATGCCTGAGGTGACAACGGCCAGCATCGAGTCTGCAAAAACGGCTGTGGACTTGGCGCTGCGGCTTGCGGGGCAAATGACTTTGTGGCTGGGGTTTATGGGGGTGTTGCGTGAGTCCGGTGTGCTTGCCAGCCTGGTCCGCGCGCTGACGCCTCTCACAAAACGCCTGTTCCCCGAAATTCCCGAAAACCACCCTGCCCTCTCTGCCATGGTGATGAATTTTTCCACCAACATTCTGGGCCTGGGCAACGCCGCCACTCCCTTCGGCCTTAAGGCCATGCATGAGCTTAACAAACTCAACAAATACTCAGGAGTCGCTACCAACTCCATGGTGCTTTTCCTTGTTATTAATACTTCGGGACTCGCCCTCCTCCCCCTCGGCGTCGTCGCTATCCGCGCCTCCCTCGGCTCCAATGACGCCGGCGGCATTGTTATCCCTTCCCTCATTGGTACCTTTGTCGCTACCATCGTCGCCGTCGTCCTTTGTAAACTCATTGAGCGCCTCCCCCTCTTCTCTGAAAAAAAACTTGCCGCTGCTCAGGCCCCTTCACCTGCACAGCCACCTCCCCCTGCCCTGCCTGAAGTCATTCTCAAAGACAGCCAGCCGGTAAGCTGGCGCACCTGGGCAGTGCTGGCTGTGGCTGTGGCCGTCGCATTGGCTTTCCTGCTGTCACTTCGCAATATGCCAACAGACGTCGGCACCATTGAGCAATTACGCCCCTATCTCTCCGGCTGGCTTCTGCCACTGCTTATGCTCTCCATTGTCTGCCTGGGGTTTTCCAGACGCATCGGCGTCTATGGGGCTTTCATTGCCTCCGCAAAAGAGGGCTTTCAATTGGCCGTCTCTCTCGTCCCCTACCTGGTGGCCATCCTCGTTGCCGTGGGAATGTTTCGCGCATCAGGTGCCCTAGACTTCCTCATCAGCACCCTCGGCCCTTGGACGGGCTTCTTCGGCCTCCCGGCGGAGGCCCTCCCCATGGCACTTATGCGGCCACTGTCCGGCTCCGGGGCCACGGCCATCCTCATGGATACCATGCAGCAACATGGGCCGGACTCTCTGATTGGTTATATGGTGTCTCTCATTAACGGCAGCTCGGAAACCACTTTTTATGTGCTGGCCGTTTATTTTGGCGCCGTACACATTACAAAGACACGCCACGCCGTGCCGGCATGCGTGGGTGCGGACATCCTCAGCTTGGGGATTGTCATGTTTTTGACGCACTTGTTTTTTAGTTGAGAGGTTTAAGCTCTGTGCGCAACTCTGTTAGCGGATCTGCGCTCAAGGCACGTTGAATGAGGAGTTTTGCAGCCTCAGGTTTTTGCCTGGCAAGTTTCTCAAAAGCCTTTTTCCTCTCCTGTACCTTGGTTTCAATGGACCAGGGCAAACCGTGCTCTTTGCACCGTTTCGTTTGAGGCATTTTCTCAAGCAGAGCCAACTCTGCATCTTCCAGCCTCGCGCGCGCCAGGCGCAAACTGGCTTGGGCCCTTTGCAAAAAAACAAGGAGATCTTCAGGAAAGTCTGTGGGCTCTCTGGCCAAGGCCTCCAAAGAAGCCAAAGCAAATTCTCCCATGTCCGTGGCAGCACAAAGTTCCCTCGCTGCGAAAAGCAAGTCCACCTCATAAATGGGCCCAATGTCCTCCACCGCACGCTCCATCCACCAAACCAATTGACGGGCGGCTACCGCAGCAGAGTAGTGTTGTTTCTGCTCTCTGCGCAAAGTCACCCAGCGCCTCAGAAGGACAGGATCCGGCAACTCCGGAGTATAGGCCTTGGAATATAAAACAGCTGCTTTGGTTGGCTGAGCAGACAAGTCATAAAGAATGGCCCACTTCAAAGCCTCATTTCCTTCCAGCTCTTTCACCGTTTTTTGCTGCTCTCGCTTGGCGACTTGGTAGTTCACCAGGCTGCCTGGCAATGCCCGAAAAAAACGCTGGAGGCTTTCAAATGCGCGCTGACGCACCAAAACATTTCTTGAAGCGCCTACAATTTTCAACAACTCATCCACCACCCACGCCTCCATCCAAAAACCCATCTCCTGCACAGCTTCCGCCCTAAGCAAAATATCCGAAGCCTTCAAGGCAGCTTCAAGCTCCTCCCTGGAGCGCAGCGAAAAAGCCATTTGCGTTTGAAGAAGCTCCGGTGCTTTGCTCTCAAGCAGCACTCTCAACCGGCGAAACTGCTCAAGGCGCGTTTTTATTTCTGGTATGTGGTTGGCGAGGGGTTGTTGGACAAAACGCTCCACCTCCTCCCACCTGGAAAAAACCAGAAGAGAATCCAACTCCAAAGAAAGCAATGCCACGCGCGCATCGTTTCGATGTTTTCCAGCAGGGAATTGGTTGAGGTAGTCAAAATAGTCGCTGGCCGTTTTTGCATTTTGAAAACGAAGCTCATCCAGGCGATCGCCTGCTATCGTCTCCAAAGGTTTGTCTGCATAAAACTGAGCAGCGCTTTGCAGACGAAGCAAATCCTCCGAAGACTCAATCTCCGCCTGCTCCATTTTGGCCAAACGCTCAACCACCTCCTCCCGGTGAGCTCCGCTGGGATGTTCCTTTAAAAAACGCCGCAAGGCATGAGGCGTGCCTTCCGCCATGGCACTTTCAAACCGCAAACTTTCCAGCAAAACAGCTGCAGGTTTGGCTTCTGGAGCGTTCGGAAATTTTTCTAAAAAACGCTTATACCCAAGCATGCTGTGAAGCTCTTTGGCCTGTTTGAATTCAAGCTCCGCCAAACGCTCCTGCGCCAAAGAAACCAACTCCTCATTCTGGCTGCTTCGAAGGTATTCCTGGTATGCTTCAATGGTGTCCGCTTTTTGGGCCTTCTCAAAACCGGATTGACAGGCCACAAGAAACAACAACAAAGTACCCAAGGCTAAATGGAAAGTATGCACAAATACAGAGCTAGCATTTTTTCCGAGTTTTTGACCTTTAAACAAAATCAGGCGAATATTTTTCTGAATGAAAACGGTTTGGCCATTTCTTCTCATTTTGGCAGGGTGCACAACAACAAACCATTCCTCTGAGCGCTCTGTTCTTCTGGAGGCATTGGCCAGAGAGGCAACCGCTCCCTCAAGCGAACAAACGCCTGTTAAACCATCCAAACATGGGGCCAAAAGCACCGGTGGAAACAGCAAAACCATGGCAGCCGGCTCCAGAAAAAAAGTCGTCGAAACAGCTCAAGCTTTTCTTGGAAAAAAACAAATTGTCATTCAGGGAAAAAAATATCTCAACGACTGTTCCGGGTTTGTCCATGCACTCTATGCGCAAGTCGGCATCAACTTGATGCAAACAGCACAACCTGGAGACAACGCTGTGAGCGCCATGTTTCGCTATGCGCAAGCGCATGGGAAAACATTCAAAGGAGGTTGGCCCGTTCCGGGGGACTTGGTGTTTTTTCGAAATACCTACACCCTCAAACCCCACCACTCCCCTTATGCGTTGACTCACATAGGAATTGTTGAATCCATCGATTCGGATGGAACCATCTATGTCATTCACCGCGTTTCAAGAGGCGTGGTTCGTTATGCCATGAATCTCAACCATAAAAACCAAACCCAAAACCAGCATGGCAAACGCATCAACGACTATATCCGGGCCCGCAAAGGAAGCCAGCCGGCCATGCTGACAGGCGAGCTTTTCGCAAGTTATGCAAGCTTGCTGCCCGTTGAATCTGCTTTGCTGGCTCAAGTCTCTGAAAAACGCTGAGCCTCATGCAACAGTTGTTGAGGTGAATAACCGGACAGCCATAGCCCGGCCAAAGCCAAAAGAAGAGCAACCAAAAGCAACACAAGAAAAACCGTGACAAGGCGCCAAAGTTTGCGCCCTGGCCTCAAAAACTCCGGCGACTGGTGAAACTGATGAAGCTGTGCGGCCTGCTCATCTTCCACACGCCGAATCTCATCCACAACATAGTCCGGCAAATCCGTCGTGAAACCTTGCTGCGGAAGAAACAAATCAGACAGCTTGGCAGCTTGTTCGCTCTCATCCGGCTGCGAAGAAATCTCCGCTGCAAAATTCTGTGCTGAAGGCTCAACCGTTTGCTCAACCCCATGGGGCATTACAGAAGACGCTGTTTGTTGCAGCGGCTGTCGAGCAGAAGGAGTCGAAGAAGCAGCAACTGCTTTCCTGGGAAGTGAAGGAGCTGAAGGAGGCGAAGAACTCGCAGCAGCAAGTGGATTCGAGGAAGTTGAAGCAGCGGGAACAGGAGGGCTGCCCGACAAATCTTCTTTGAAATAGCTGGCTCCCAAATAGGCAACTTCGTTGGCCTCGCTTTTACGAATGCCTGCCAAGTCCGTTCGAGCAGCCTGAGCGCTTGGAGCGGCTTTCTCTGCATGGGCGTTTTCAAAACTTTTTGCAGCCGAAGCAGCAGCGGCTGCAGCGAGTTGTGAAACTCCAAAAATCTGCGTGGCCCCTAAGGAAGGCGCTTTTTCGTCACTAAAGAAAGCAAGGGATTCATTCCGTGCCAAAAGAGGGTTTTGCTCTTCACTCCCTTCAGGCATCGCCATAAAGACATGCCCACAGCGCGTGCACTGTACAGGAACGCCTCCTGGGACAACTAAATAATCATCAAGAGAATAAGTGGTCGAACACTGTTCACAAAAAATCAGCACGGCGTCTGCATATCATCTTTTTGCGTCACACTGAATAAATAGGTGCTCTTTTAAAGATTGTAATCTGCTCGGGCCAATACCCGAAAACCTTGCGACTTCCTCCCAATCGCAAAATCCACCCACTCTCTCCCTTTCCTCCAAAAGCCCCAAAAGCACTTTGAAAGGAACTTTTGGAAGATTTTTCAGCTCCTTAGGCTCCACCGTGTTTAAATCCGCCTTCAAGCCAAGCAGCCAAAGCTGGTTGGGCAACAAAGCTGTGCCCTCTCCGCAATGCACGTAGTCCCTGGAGGCCAACCTCAACTCAGACGAAGTACACGCCCAAGGTGTCTTCGAGGATGGCCAAAGCCCAGCATAAACCCAGGAGCCAAAACTCCCCACACCAACAAGCCACGCTACCTTCCACGTCAACGCGGACAAACCCATCTCCTGCTCCTCCTTCACTCCTGCCCTAAATACTTATAAAGCTCCTGCTCAATGTACTGGCTCAACGCTTCCTTTGGCAAGCTTGCATCCATGCAAAAAATAGGCTCCCCGGCTTGCTTTCGTATAGCAATGGCGCGCTCGTAGTTTTGGGCGACCCTCTCTTGTGTTTCCAAAGCTTCATAGAGTTCCACCTGAGGACGCTGCTTCATGCGTTTTGCTGCAAGCGGAGGAGCTATCTTCAAAAACACGGTGCAATCCGGAACCAGCGCATGCTGGTTGAGTGTCATTATCCAATCCATCGGCAAGGACAGACTTTGGTAGGCCAAAGAAGAAAGCAGGTAGCGATCAGACACCACCCAATGGCCGCGCTCCAATGCAGGCTCCACCTCTGCTTGGAGGTGATCGTCCCTGTCCGCGGCAAACAGCAAAGCCAGCGTCTTTGGCGACAAGGCCTTGCCCTTGGCATCCAAACTCAGACGGCCGGACAAAGCCTGTCGAATCAACACGCCAATGGGGCCTTTTGAAGGCTCACAAGTTGCGTGCACCGACAACCCACGCTGCCTCAAAGAAGCAACCAAAAAATCCACCTGTGTGGTTGTCCCTGAGCCATCCAAGCCTTCTATGACTAAAAATTTCCCTCGGTTCATGAGCTCGCATCCATGTCCTTAAATGAAATTCGAAACAAAAGCCAGGCAGTGTCTTAGCCTGTGTGAGCCAAAACCAAACGCATTCCCCAGCGCTCCTTGAGTACCTTTGCAATTTCCGGATGTCGCTCCAAAGAAGGCTCTTCCTGAATCATCTGAAAAGCCTTGTTCTTGGCTTGAATCAACAAAGCCTGATCTCTGGCCAAATGGGCCACACGAAGCTCGGGCACCCCGCTTTGCCTTATCCCCAGCAGCTCCCCCGGGCCGCGCAATTCCAAGTCCGCTTGGGCAACAACAAAACCGTCCTGCGTTTTTTCCATCGTTTTAAGACGCATGGCGGCCTCCTTGGACAAAGCACCTTCTGCCATTAAAAAACAAAAGGAGTCCAAGTCGCTGCGCCCCACTCTGCCGCGCAGCTGGTGCAATTGAGACAAGCCAAAACGTTCCGCTGCCTGAATCCACATGCAAGTCGCATGGGGGACATCCACCCCCACCTCAATAATGCTTGTGGAAACCAACACATTCAAATGGCGGTGGCGAAAAGCATCCATGACGGCTTCTTTTTCTTGTGGCTTTAAACGTCCGTGCAGAAGGCCAATGCGTGCGTGGCGAAGCTCCTTTTCCAACTTCTGCGCCCCCTGCGTGGCGTTTGCCAAATCCATTTTTTCGGATTCTTCCACGAGGGGAAAAACGACATAGGCCTGGTGGCCTTTGTCCAATTCCTCCTGAAGAAGTTTGAGAGCCTGCGCATGTTTTTTAGGGAGAAAAACCCGGGTGGAAATGGGTTTTCGCCCGGGGGGCAAAACGTCAATGGTGGAAAGCTCCAAGTCTCCATACACCGCCATGGCCAAAGTCCTGGGAATGGGTGTTGCCGTCATCACCAGCACATCCGGCCTTATGCCTTTGTTGGCAAGGTTGTGCCGTTGAAGCACGCCAAAACGGTGCTGCTCATCCACAACCACCAAACCTAAGTTTTGAAATTTCACGTCGGACTGCAAAAGTGCATGCGTGCCTATCACCACTGAAATGTCACCGCTTGAAATGCCCTCCAGAAGGGGGCGTTTCCCCGGTTGTCCCATGCCGCCTGTCAGGAGACACATCTGAATTCCAAGGCGCTCCAAATAGGGTGCAAAATTGGCTGCATGTTGTCTGGCCAGCAATTCTGTCGGCGCCATCACCGCTGCCTGGCCGCCACTCAGTGCACATGCGGCGGAGGCCAACATGGCCATGGCTGTTTTTCCTGAGCCCACATCCCCCTGAAGCAAGCGGCTCATCGGTGTTTTTCGCTGCATGTCTTGCCATATTTCCGCCACAACACGCTCCTGGGCGGAAGTCAGCACAAAGGGCAGGGCTTGTTTCATTTCCGTCTTCGCTTTTGAAGAAATGTGAAACGCCATGCCTTCCTGTTGGGCAATGCTCTGGCGACGCAAGGCCAATCCCAACTGCAAAAAGAAAAGCTCGTCAAAAGCCAAACGCTGGTGCATGGACGTTTGGGCAGCGTTGAGTTTTTCTAAAATTTCTGTTTCAGCCGGGAAATGCAGCTGCCTCCAGGCATCTTCCAAATCCATCAAACCCAGTTCCGCTTTTAAGTCTTTTGTCAAAGTCTCCTTTATTTGGGAGGCAAACCCATGGAGCAGGCGAAAAACCAACTCTCTAAACATGCGTTGCTCATATTTCTCAAAGCCAACATAAATGGGGACGAAACGGCCAAAGTGCGCTTGAGAATGCGCTCTTTGTTCCACGTTTTCAGCTTCAGGGTGCATCATCTCCCAGCCTGTCAGCGTTTGACGGGCTTGGCCAAACAACAAAAACCACTGCCCCGGTTGGTATTTCTCCAACAGCCAAGGCCCTGCGTTAAAATGAATGGCACAAAGCTTCCCGCTGTCATCCGCAAACGAAATGCGCAGACTTTTGCGGTAGCCTCTGCGCACAGGGCCAACTTGGGTGACTTGTGCCAAAACAACGGCGTGGCTCATCGGTTTTAAGTCGGCAATTCTGGAAACCCGCCGCCTGTCTTCATAAGCCTTGGGAATGCAAATCAGCACATCCCCCACCGTGTGCATCTCCTTTCGCTTCAGGCTGGAAAGCAACTTGGGGGAAAGTTTCCAGGCAAGGCTTTGCAAGGGCAAATTCCATGGCGCTTCAGGTGGGTAAAGGCTGGAATGCAAGGGAGGAGGCGAGGGGGTTGCCCCCTTTTGAGGCGCAGCGGACTTCTCCTTTTTTGGAGGTAAAACGTGCCTCGGCATGCCCTCCGGCAAAACAACACCCGCCTCCGCCAATGCACCCAACAAACGCAGCAAGGAGGCCTTGCGTTGCTCCATGGAGGGTGAATCCACCCATGCCAACTCCGCATGCAAGGCCTTCAACAAAGAAGCTTGCAAACCTTCTTGCTTTCCAACCTCCAAAGCAAGCTGGAGTGAGTCTCTTAAATGGCGGACTGTGGACAGATGAGCAAAATGGTTGGCGCAGGCATAGCGCAATGGAGTCAGCAAGGCCTGCTGAAATTTTTCACTCGCTTTCATCCCGAATAACCACAGACAAAATCTGATATTCTTTGGTGCCGTTGGGGGTGTGGACGGTGACTTCCTCCCCCACTTTCTTCCCTATCAATTGCCTTCCGACAGGGGAGGAAATGGAAATCCATCGCTTTTTCAAATCTGCTTCTGCTTCTCCTACCAAACGGTAGCTCACTTTGCGCTCGCTTTCTAAATCCAAAAGCTCCACCGTTGTTCCAAAAACCACGCTGTCTCCCAGTTGAATTTGCGAAACATCAATCACCTCAGCATGCGCCAGAAGATGGTTAAGCTCCAAAATCCGCCCTTCTATGTGGCTCTGCTTTTCTTTCGCGGCATGGTATTCGGCGTTTTCTTTGAGGTCGCCATGCGCGCGAGCCACCTCAATCTCCCGGCTAATTTGAGGGCGCTCAACCGACGTCAAATGCTTCAACTCCTCTTTAAGCTTTTGTAATCCGAATGGCGTTATGGGAAAACGTTGAGTCATAAATTCTCCAAGCGTGTTGCAACAAACAAAGAAGCGTTGAGTCTGGCTATATGCTTTTCGTGAAAGAGCTAAAACCCGAATGCTTTCTGCAGAGAAATCCTTCTTGCTGCCGGTGCCCTGGTGCCCTGTTATGTCTTTCGGCGAAGTGCAATTTTGGTATCTGAGCTCTTCCACTCTATATCAAAAACTGGCAGAAGTTCCTTCATGCATTCTCTGGTTTAGAGGCATTGTTGTACATCGCTTTTTCGCGGAGGGGTAGATGTTTTTTAAGTCCATGCTTCTTCTCATATGTGTCGTCAACGGACAGCTCACAAACACAACGTCCAAAAACACTCCAACTCCCCATGTTCCGCAGGCTTCACAACCTCAGCTGCTCGAAAACCACTCCCCCGAAGTGGCTCTGCTGGCTCAGCAGTTTTTGATGCATCTTTTGAGAAAAGATTGGGAGCGGATGTTTGACGTGGCGGCTTTCCCTTTCTGGCTCGAATCCAAAGCTTATTCGTCCTTCGAGGATTTGCACGAAGCCTGGGAAAAACAGCTGTCTCAAAAACACCTGGAGGATTATGAAATACGAGGAATAGAAGTGCTCACTGTTGCCCAAATGAAAGAGCGTTTTGGGCCTCCACCAGCGCGATTAAACAAACTCCTCTCAAACCGCGACACCTATTGGTTTGCTGTCGCCAACGTCTCCGGCAGAGCTGTTGTATTGCTTATTCAACCACCCACCGAGCGCTCCTCTTTTAAGGTTGTTGCGTTTCACGACTAAACCTAGACCGGTTTCAATTTGACATGAGATCGAGGCGGGCGAGGATTTCGCGATGGGAGCGCACTTGAGTGCGTGACCTGAGCGAAACCGGAGCCCAACGAAGAGATCATGTCAAAGTGGAAGCGGTCTAACGCGAAAACCGCTCTCGCAGCTTAGCGGCAACATTGGGGGGGACCAGGCCTTCTACCTTGCCACCAAAGGCGGCCACCTCTCGCACGGATTGAGAAGAAATATAGAAACTCTCCTGGCTCGTCATCATAAACACCGTTTCAATGTCCGGCGCCTGGTGGCGATTCATGTGGGCCAGCTGGAATTCAAATTCAAAGTCGCTGACAGCCCGAAGCCCTCGCAGGACAATGCTGATTTCCCGGCTTTTTGCATAGTCCACAAGCAAACCTTCGAAGGCCACCACTTCGACACTTTTGGGAGGACAGGCCTCGCGAATCAGTTGAATGCGCTCTTCCACTGTGAAAAGGGGAGTTTTTTTCACATTGATGGCAAGCGCAACAATCAACTTGTCAAAAACCTTCAACGCGCGCTCAACCAAGGAGAGGTGGCCACAAGTGAAAGGATCAAAACTTCCGGGGTAGATGGCGGTTTGAGAGCGCATAGAAAAGGCCCCTCTATGGGGTTAACACAAAGAATGTAATAAGATTGAAACAACCGTGTCACCAAATTTCATCTCTTTCTGCAAAGACAAAGCCCTCGGCAACGTGGGCAACACACAACGCCTCGCCCTCTCAACCACCACCTTCCCCCCGGGGGATAAAACCCCTTCTTCCAATATTGCAGACAAAAGCTCCCCCCAGTTTTGGAATGCATAGGGAGGGTCTGCAAACACCAACTCGAAACTTCTGCTTTGTATTTTGCAGCGCGACAAAGCTGCAAAAACATCCATATGCCAAATTTCTGACTGCGCTTTAAACCCCAGGTTTGAAATGTTTTGCTTGCACAAGCGAACAGCATTTACATTGTTGTCAACCAACAACGCACAATGGGCGCCGCGACTTAAAGCTTCCAGCGCCATTGCGCCTGTGCCTGCAAACAAATCTGCAACTCGAAGAGCTTCACAACGCTGGTTAAGCACATTAAAAATGCTTTCCCGGGCACGGTCCGCCGTTGGACGAATGTCTTTTGAATGAGGCCCCAGCAGACGGCGACCCCGTTGAGTTCCCGCAACAATTCGCATGGCAATGCTTTTAGACCGCTCCAGGCCAAAGTTTTGTGTTTTTTTGAGGGCAGCTTGAGAAAAATTTTGGAGAGTGTTGCAAATGGCTTTTTGGGCGACTAAGCCTCGCCCACCTCATGATCTCTCGAGAACGCATCCGCAACGTCGCCATTGTCGCCCACGTGGACCATGGCAAAACAACACTTGTAGACCATATGCTCCGCCAGGGGGGCGTGTTTCGAAGCAACGAAACCCTCGTGGAGCGTGTCATGGATTCGGGGGATTTGGAGAGGGAGAAGGGAATTACCATCCTCGCCAAAAACACCTCCTTCTCCTATAACAACCACCTCATCAACATTGTCGATACACCCGGGCACGCAGACTTCGGCGGAGAAGTGGAGCGCAGTCTGCGCCTTGTCGACGGTGTGCTCCTGCTTGTGGATGCCGCAGAAGGGCCCTTGCCGCAAACACGTTTCGTCCTGCAAAAAGCTTTGGAGCTTAAACTCAAAACGGTGCTTGTGCTGAACAAAGTGGACCGGGCCGATGCCCGTCCGCAGGAAGTCCTCGACGCTGTCTATTCGCTTTATATTGACTTGGGTGCCAATGACGAACAGATTGAGTTTCCCGTCCTCTATGCCGTTGCGAGACAAGGCGTCGCCGTCAACAAGCTGAGCGATCCAAAGAAAAACCTCCTCCCCCTGTTTGAAGCCATCCTCAACAACATTCCTCCTCCCAATGTTTCGGACAATGTCGAGCTTTCGCAAATGCTCGTCACCAACCTGGACTATGATGACTATGTCGGCCGCCTGGCCGTTGGCCGCATTCACGCGGGCCGCTTTTATGTCAACAAACCTCTCTGCGTCCTACGTGCGGACGGCAGTCAGCAGCAAGGAAAAGTTTCTAAGCTTTATGGCTTCTCGGGACTCAAACGCACGGAAATTGAAGATGCGGGACCCGGAGAAATTGTCTGCATTGCCGGCATGGACACCCTTTCCATTGGAGACACCTTAAGCTCGCCCGATAACCCCGTCGCACTTCCACGCATTCATGTGGATGAGCCCACCATGAAAATGGTGTTTCGCGTCAACGACGGCCCCTTTGCCGGACGCGAAGGAAAATATGTCACCTCGCGAAACCTGCGAGAGCGCCTCTACCGCGAAGCCTATAAAAATGTTGCTTTGCGCGTTGAAGACAGCGACAGCCCGGATGCTTTTGTCGTCTATGGCCGGGGCGAATTGCAGTTTTCCGTCATTCTGGAAACCATGCGGCGCGAAGGTTATGAGTTGATGGCTTCCAACCCGGAGCCTGTCCTGCGTGAAATAGACGGGAAAACATGGGAGCCCATGGAGCTTGTCTTTTGCGACATTCCCGAAGCCAGCGTGGGCGCTGTCACGGAGCGTCTGGGCCTTCGAAAAGCGCAACTGACGAGCATGCAACCTCAAGGCAGCGACAGGACGCGCGTGCAATATAGAATTCCGTCTCGAGGGCTGGTGGGCTTCAGAAGTGAGTTTCTCAGCCTCACGCGGGGGGAAGGAATTCTCTCAAGCCAGTTTGACGGCTATGAGCCCTGGATGGGGGCCATTCCAAGGCGGCAAAATGGGGCCATCGTTTCTGACAGACAAGGCAAAACCGTCCCCTATGCCTTGTTTTCCATTCAAGACAGAGGCCCGCTTTTCGTCTCTCCCGGCGTCGAAGTTTATGAAGGAATGGTGATTGGGGAGCATGTGCATTCCACGGAGCTTAACGTCAACCCTTGCCGTGAAAAGAAACTCACCAACATTCGCGCAGCGGGAAGAGACGAAAATGTCATTCTGACTCCACCACGGGAAATGACACTCGAAAAAATTCTCGAGTGGATTTCAGAAGACGAGCTTGTGGAAGTGACACCCAAAACGCTGAGAATCCGAAAACGCCTGCTGGAGCTGAATGCCCGCTACCGCGCAGAGCGCGACAGGAAGCGCGATAATTAAAAAAATGCACGGACGGCGCATTTCTGCACGCAGTCGCGTTGGGTTTTTGAAGGGTTGTGCACAGGTGCTGGAAAGCGCAGGTGGCATGCACTTGACAATAAAACGAAGACACCTCTGAATGACTTTATAAGGAGACGCATTGCCCTCTGCCACTTCTCATTCGTCAAACACTCCATATGTCGCTCTCTTGCGAGGCATTAATGTAGGCGGCAACAACAAAATCTCCATGCCAAAACTCAAAACCGCTTTTGAGAGACAGGGGTTTTCCCATGTGCTCACCTATATCAACAGCGGGAATGTTGTTTTTAATACGGGTATGGAAGACGAGAGGGAGATAAAAGCTGTTTGCGAAAAGTTGATTGCCGCTGAATTCGGCTTGTCCATTCCTGTGGCGATTGTTTCTGCAGCTGAATGGGTTGACGCTGTCAACCATGCACCGGTGTGGTGGAACAAAAACCCGGCTTCAAAACACAACGCCATCTTCGTCATCCCCCCTGCAACCACCGCTGAGCTTTGTGCCCAAGTGGAAAACAGCAAACCGGAATATGAGCAGATTGCCTCTCATGGCAAGGTGGTTTTCTGGTCGGCTCCCCTGGCAACTTTCTCCAGGACACGCTTGTCAAAACTCGTTCACAGCAAGGCCATGTACCATTGTATGACGGTACGCAATGCCAAGACGACTTTGAAGCTGGCAGAACTTGTGGGCGGTTAAGCCATTGGAAGCCGTCTACGCTGTTTGCATTCTCGGCAGAAGGTAGCGAAGCGAGGTTTCAAAACGGTAGTTGAGGCCCATGTGGCCATCGTTGAATTCTTCAAAATGGTGCGCGACGTTGTGCGCCCTCAACACATGCGAAAGCTGCCTGGCTCCCCAAATGAGGTGGAATTCGTCTCGGGTGCCGCAATCAAAAAAAAGGCTGCTGAGTTTTTTGAGCGAGGCTGTTTGCTTGGGGACAAAACGTGTTGGATCTTTCTCCAACCAACGCAACCAAACCTCCTCCTTCATCTCCCCCGTATCCAAATCCATGGGCAAGGCCAAATTCAACGGCAAACCAAGGCATGGAGAATAGCTGGCGGACATGGCCAGAATATTCACCACTGCAAAATCCTCCGACTTCATTTTGGTGGCGAAGGCACGTTGCTTAAACTCCTCAAACCAAGGCAACACTCCGCCACTCTGACGCAAAGGGGCCGCCGCCTTCGGTAAGTCCCCCAAATAGCAATATTCAAAACACGCGTCCGCGGAATGTGCCGCCATATGTCCAAAAACCTCCGGACAATGGCAAGCAGCCACCCAAACCGCATAACCGCCGGAGCTTTTGCCAAGCAGGGCACGCTTCCCCCTCTCCCTATGTGCACGAAAATTTTCTTCGACAAAATGGACGACGTCTTGCGTCACATAGTTGAAATAGTTTCCCTGCGCTTCGGTGTTCAACCACTGGCTTCCTCCCAATGCAGTCCATCCGTCTATGAAAACACAAAGGCACGGAGGAATTTGTCCTGCGGAAATGAGCGCGTCCACGCGCTCCACAACATTCGGAGCAAAGGCCGACACATTCAGCCACTGCAAGGCGGAGCCCGCATAGCCATGCAAAAAATAGGCGGTGGGGAAAAGGGTGTTGCTTTCCTCATAACCCGGGGGCAAATAGACGAGAAGCTCTCTTGTGCTGGAATCCCCCAGGGGGTTTGCATGCAGCGAGGGCGCATCCATGGAGGCACGCACAACGCAGCCCTTCATTTCAGGGGTTTTCCAAGTCGCTGCATGACACTTTGCAAATCCAACCATGCGTTTTTTTTCTCCACAGGGTTTCTTAACAAATAAGCGGGGTGGTAGGTGGGCATGAGGGGAATGCCTTGGTATTCCCTCCAACGTCCACGCAGTTTTGTAATGGGTGTGGTGTCAGCCAACAAAGTGTGCACAGCAAACTTTCCCAGCGCGACAAGCACCTTGGGCCGAATGGCGTCAAGCTGTGCTTTGAGAAAAGGTTGGCATGCCTTAATTTCATCCGGCTCAGGGTTTCGGTTGTCGGGCGGACGGCATTTGACAACATTGCAAATGTACACTTCGTCGCGCGAAAAACGCATCGCCTCAATCATTTTTGTCAGCAACTGCCCCGCCCTCCCTACAAAGGGAATGCCTTGTCTGTCTTCATCTGCTCCCGGGCCTTCACCGACAAAAACCAATTCCGCCTTCGGGTTTCCAACACCAAACACAATTTGCGTGCGGTGCTGGCACAATTTGCATAGCCGACAATCCCCTATTTGCCCGCGCACTTCTTCGAGAGACAAAGGCACGGGGCTTTGCGAAGAAGGGCTTTGCCCGGAAGGCTCGCAAGTCGCTTGCAAGGGCGGCTCTTTTGTTTGTTTCGCGTGTGACTGCAACAAAACCCGAGTGCCATGCCACAGCAAATAACGAGACAATTCTCTGGCAACGTCTGCTTTCGTGTCTTGAGTTTCGTCGCTTTGCCGGGTTTCGCTCATGTGCGGCTCCACTGCGCCAGTTGCTCCAAAACAAAGGTGGCTATTTGGGCTTTGCTTCCCTTCACCTGCACAGGTTTTTCGAAAGCCGTTATCCAAAAAATTTCGTTGTTGTCAGAAGCAAAGCCCAGGCCCGTTTTGGAAATGTCGTTGGCACAAATGGCATCCAAACGTTTTTCATTTAGCTTTCTCGTCGCATATTCAACGAGGTTTTGCGTCTGCGCGGCAAAACCAATGAGAAAGGGGCGCTGAGGGAGTTTATGCACTTGTGCGGAGGCTGTGGCCAAAACATCCACGGTTGGAAGCAAAGCCATGGCTGCAGGCACATTGGCCTTTGTTATTTTCTCTGCATGGGCTTTGGACGGCTTAAAGTCACTCACGGCGGCCGTTGCAATGAAACAATCCACCCCAGCCACTCTTTCTGAAACGGCGACGCACATGTCTTCGGCGGTGACGACGTCGACAATTTCAATGCTGGAAGGCAGGGTGTTTTTTAAGGCCTCGGCAACAGGCCCCAGCACCAAAGAGACTTCCATTCCCAGGCGAGAAGCTTCCAGCGCCAGGGCAATGCCCATTTTCCCTGACGAGGGGTTGGACAAAAAACGAAAAGTGTCCCACGGCTCGCGCGTCGGGCCGGCTGTCAGCAAAATTTTTTTGCCTTTCAGAGGAGAAGAGGAAAACAAATGGCCAACGGTTTGGACGATGGCCTCCACCTTCGCCAGCTTCCCCTGCCCCCATTCTTTGTCCGCCAACTCCCCCTCCTGAGGGGCCACCACAACAAACCTGGGCTCCCTCAAAAGTACCTCAAGGTTTTCTTGAGTCCTCGCGTTTTCCCACATGGCTGTGTTCATCGCCGGGGCCAAAACCACAGGCCCTCTAAAAGCCAATACGGAGGCCAAAAGAGGGCTGTCTGCAAAACCGGCGCGCATGCAAGCCAGGCTGTTGGCACTTAAAGGCGCAAACACAAAGGCGTCCGCCCAGCGAGCCAATTCGAGGTGCCTGTAGGTGGAGTTTGTCTCAGAGTCTTCTGTCAAAACGGCTTGTCTCGAAAGGGCTTCAAACGTCAGCGCAGAAACGAAAGACTCGGCCGCCTTTGTCATGGCCACCCGCACCTCGGCTCCTTCTTTTTGCAAACACCGGAGCAACTCGCATGCTTTGTAGGCGGCAATGCTTCCGCTGACAAGCACGGCTATTTTTTTTCCATGCAGACTCATTCTTCTTCAGAGAAGGGGTTGATGGCATGCACAATCGCCAGCTCCTGGCGCGCTTCCGACAATTCAAAGTTGGCTGCCCGCAAACGGTCCGCCAGCACCTGGACAAAACTCCAAAGCATCTTCACCGCCAATATGGACTCGCGTTTCATGAGTGCCATCAGCTCGGAGCGCGCAACCAACATGACGCGCGTTGGCTCCAAAGCGCGTATGGTTGCTGAGCGCGGCGCGTTGTCAACCAGGCCCATCTCCCCAAAATGGCCTCCGGAAAACAGTTCGGCAATCTCCATGCCGCTCTTTTCAACCACCACGTGCCCTTTAATTACTATATATAAGTCATGCCCCGGCTGGCCTTCGCGGATGATTTCTTCGCCCTCTGCATAGGAGCGCGTCGTCGCAATGGACAAAACAGCTGTCTGCTCTTTGTAGGTTAAGTGCCTAAACAGAGGAATCTTCTTCAACACCTCCATTCTCGACTGCGCTTCGAGAACTTCCTCGCTGGCAACAGCAAGCGCACCCTGGATTGAAACAACCAGAGCGGTAATGTTGTCTTTGCCGCCGCGCTCATTGGCCGTTGTCACCAAATGTTCTGCCAAATTCTTCGTCGGCACCTGCTCGAATACTCTCAAAAGCTCGGCTTCCGAAAAATAGCTGTAGAGGCCGTCAGAGCATAAAAGAAACTTGTCTCCGGGCAACACATCCAAAACCAAAGTGTCCACCTGAACGGATGACTGAATCCCCACCGCCCGGGTAATGACATTTCGGTATTGAGAAGTGGCTGCTTGCTCACGGGTGATGGCACCTGCCTTCAGTTGCACGGCGACCAGCGTGTGGTCCTCCGTGAGACGGTGGCATTGAGCATCGCGCATTAAATAGACGCGGCTGTCTCCGACATTGCCAATAATCCCTTTGTTCCCCGAAATGACAAGCGACACCAGGGTACTTCCCATGCCCCGCTTGGAAGCGTCCTGCTCGCTGATTTGATGGATTTCAAAGCAGGCTTTCTGAATTGCGCCTTCCAAAACGTGGACAGCCGCCATTTGGTTTTCCGGCGTCCAGCTTTTTGCCATGGCTTCCAAAACCGAGCTCTCTTCCAGAAGGTATTGGCGGACCAAATTGACGGCATGTTTGCTGGCTACCTCTCCTGCTGCCGCTCCTCCCATGCCATCTGCAACCAAATAGATTCCACGCTCGGAATCCGCCAGCATTGAATCCTCGTTGTGAGCACGCCGACGACCTACATCGGTCTTCCCAAAGGCTTCAATGAACATGGGTAGGAGGCTCCTCTCGTTGGGGTGGAAGGAAATGGTTAACTTCTTCATTCACGAAAGTCACCTGTTAGGACAGGAAAAGAAAGCCCGCCAGAAAAATCAAAAAACACCTTCATCTGAAATTTCTTCCGAAATGGGCGCACTTTCAGAATGCGTTTCTATGCGATGCTCCTCGTCCAGCCAGCGGTATAAGTCCACTTCTTTGCACCTTAGGCTGCAAAAAGGCGGGTGGGGCGACGGCAACACCATGGGCTTGCCACATTGCGCACACGAGGGTGTTTTGGGACTCATTGCGGTAAGGACTCCCTTTTCTCTTGAAAGCTCATTTCATTCCTTGACTCATTATAGAAAAAATATGCTAGGCGAGCTTTGGCAAAATGAGGCATACATTCCTCCTGAAACCAAGTTGCCGCAATAGCTCAGTTGGTAGAGCAACTGATTCGTAATCAGTAGGTCAGAGGTTCAATTCCTCTTTGCGGCATTTTTTCAGCATTCCAGGAAGATCCATAAAGTCTATAAAGCTTTGTGGAATTCTGGTTTTTGGGAGGGGGTTGGGCTGGAAAAGGAGGGGGGGAAACGCCTGCCAAACCGGTTTTGTTTGTTTTGGTGGTTGCTCAAAATGTAGGATATTTGCGTTGCTTGTCTGGTATATGCCGAATACACCCGCTTCCATTTTTTTTCGGAGACAATGAATGAGAAAATTTTTCGTGCTTTCCCTCCTTGCCTTGTTTTGCGTTTCCTGTGCCAAGACGAAAAAGGCCCCCGCCCTTGCGCCACCGGAGCCGCCACCTGCTCCACTCACCCCCATGGACTTGTCCGTATTTGACGAGAATGAAGCGGGCTGCGTCTGGAATCGCATCCACTTCCCCGGGGCTGAGGTGAAAACCATCGCTCAATTCCCCTCCACGTGCGCTGGGGCAGATGTGGTTTGGAGCGCAGATTTGATGCGCGCGCTCGTCTCGTTTAACCCGAAGCATGTCTCTGGAAGCAGCATAGGTGGCGCAAAAAACGACGCGCCGCCAAAGGCCCAAATAGGCCCTTTACAAGCCTTTGAAGTGGACATAGCAACCGGAAACCAGACGCCGCTTCCGCCAACAAAAAAACTTCGCGGCGAGCTTGAGTTGTTTGGAATTACCCCGCAGGGAATTGTCGCGTTGTCGCTGGAGTCGTCCGACAAGCTTGGGAAGGCACTGGCCAAGGAAATAAACAAGAAAAAGAAAACGTTTCAACTGAGTGGGGGCGGCGAAAAAATTTCAATTGAGCTCCCCAAGGAGCCTGCCGAAGGAACCTATGCGGTGGCACACGCCTGGCTGCTCAAAGACGGCACTTGGAAGCGACTCGAGTCCAAGTTTACAACCACGGGGTGGGATCATGGCCTTGGCGTCAACGGATTGGACACCTATCATCAATTCGGCCCAAGGGCGCAAATGCTGTTAAAAGTCCATTCCCTTCCTAATGCGGAGGAGCTCAAAGAAGTTGGACCGCTTTCCGCGTGGACGCCACAGACGGATGACGAGCGCATGCGCTGGGAGAAACAGTCCACACCTCATGGTGAGCTTTTTGCTTGGATGACGGGCGTGGAAGTTGACTATATGACAGGCCTGCTGCTCTACCAGCCGAAGGGAAAAGAAATATCACCGCTTCCTGGGCTGGGCTTCACGAAGGAAGAGCTTGTCGCCCTGTTGATTCGGGGCACATGGCTTCTTGTGGGGACAAAGGACATAGGGGCTTGGCCTCGCGTCTATGACTTGAGGAAGGGTGAGTTGGCGTGGTCCTCCGACAGCGCACGTGCTGTCGTGTTTTGGCCCGAATAGAGAGAGGGAGGGGGAGCAAGGGACTGCTCCGCCCCCAACTCCCCCATGGCCTTCGACAGCGAAAGCCGCGCGAGCCTCACATTCAGCGCCTCTGTAACTTCCCCCAGCTTTGCGCTTGCGAGCGCAGTGTTGGCGTCTGTCACCTCGAGGTAAGTTGCCACTCCCGCGTCGAAGTTATGCTTCACCAGCTCCGCCGACTTTTGCGCAAGCACCGCTGTTTTCTGCGCCGTCCTTAAATTCATTTCGCTGGCAAACAACTCGGCCCGCGCACTGCGCACCTCGTCGCGGACTTTCTCTTCTGCCGCGCGAAGCTGCGCCCTGGCCTCGGCAAGGGTGGCAGAACTCTCGCGCAGCTGCGCCTCACGCAGGCCGCCGTCAAAGAGATTCCACGAGAGGCCGACGCCCACATTCCAGGTGTTTTTCCCGCCGGAAAAACCGGAGACGTTGCTGGTGTTGAAGTTGGCCGAGGCGACAAGGTTTGGCAGGTAGCGTGCAATGACACCGCTTTTTTGCCCCTCAGCATACTCAAAGCTTTTGCGCGCAGCGGCCACCTCGGGGCGAAGTCCAAGGGCGTTTTGAAGCATTTCCTCTTCGGAGGGGGTGGTGTCGCCGGGGACTGTGCCCAAAACAACAAAAGCCTCGTCACTGGCCTCAGAGGGGCGCTGCACTTCGAAGTCCAACGGCCGGGCAAGCAGCGCGGCCAGGGCACTTTTGGCAACAACATAGGAAGCGCGCGTTCGCTCCAGAGATTGCTCCTGGTTTGCCCTTTCCTGTGCGGCGCGCAAAACGGCAATTTCGGCCACAGCGCCGGCCTCAAATTGGGCTTGGGCGTCGCGCTCAAAACCGCGGCGGACTTCAAGCATGGCTTCCTGCACGTCGAGCGACTCGCGCAAGGCCGACGCACCCAAGTAGGCGCGCGCTGTGCCGAAGAGGATTTCGCGACGGGCGCTTTCAACGCTCAGCGTGGCGCTTTCCTTAACCAGCGAGGCGTTGCGGATGGCGACAAAAACTTCCGGGAGAACAATTCCCTGCGTCAGCGACAGCTGCGCGCCCCACTGGTTTTTCACTTGGATGGGTATCGTCATCGGCTCTACACCCATGGCGACGAAGTCCGTCGGTGAGCCCGGCGGGTTATCCATGCCAGCGGGGCGGCTTGAGTCAAACACAGGCCCAGTTGCCTGGCCCATGTCGCGGACAACATAACGGGTTGGCATACTGAACGCCGCCTCCCTGGAGTTACGGGTGTAGCCCCCCTGCCCCTTCAGCTGTGGCAGATAGCCTGCCCATGCCTTCGAGCCGACGGTGGCCACCTGACTTAAGCGGGCACGCGCCGCCGCGAAGTCAGGGTTTTGCTGCTCCGCTTCCTCAAGCGCCTGGGAGAAGGTGAGGATGGGCAGCGCAGAGGAGGGCGCAGGAGGTGGGGGAGGTGGAGTCTGCACAAGAAGAAACGTCAACAGCATGGCAATGGAATTCATAAGCGTCACCAAAAGTTTGAGGGTGTAGAGGTTGGAGGTTTTTGGGGGTTATGCCGCCTCAGGAAGCCAACGCTTCGGGTGCAGCAACACTTGGCGTTGGTGTTTCGGACAACACTTTTTGACGTTTTTTGTGTTTCGAGTGGGAGGCAAGGCCGTCCAGCAGAGAGCAGACGACGGGCACCACAACCAGTGTCAGCACCGTCGAAGAAATGAGTCCGCCGATGACAACAATGGCCATGGGCATACGCATGGCAGCGCCGTCGCCTTGCGCCAGAAGCAGCGGAACCATGCCGGCTACCATGGCAATGCTTGTCATGAGAATGGGGCGCATGCGAATGGGTGCCGCCTCCAGCAGTGCCTCGTGGATGTTTTTTCCCTGCTCGCGAATTTGCAAGGTGAATTCAACCAGGAGAATGCCGTTTTTCACCACAAGCCCCATGAGGAGAATGACACCAATGAGTGCAAACATGGAAAGCGTCTGGCCCGTCAGCAAGAGGGCGCTGATGGCTCCAATGAGTGCGAAGGGAAGAGAAAGCATAATGGTGAAGGGGTGCACGAGGCTTTCAAACTGCGCAGCCAAAACCATATAGAGAAGGGCGATGCCCAGAAGCAGCGCACGCGCAAAGGCGGCGAGGGTTTTCCCCATTTCCTTGGAGCTTCCCGCAAAACCGGCCCTTACCCCTGCGGGCAGCTTGGTTTCGACATTCTCTCTCAAATAAGCCATTCCTTCGCCGAGGCTGTAGCCTTGGGCCATGTCGGCGAAGAGGGTTATTTCGCGCTGCTTGTTGAGGCGGTTTATTTGCGAAGGCCCCTCACCGGCAACAATGTCGGCGATGTTTCGCAGCTCCACAAGTTGCCCGGTTGAGGAGAGGATGGTGAGTTGCTCCAAGGCCTCTTTGGAGGAGAGGGTGGCGTCCGCAAGAAACAACTTCACGTCATAGGACTCGCCACCTTCGCGGTAACTCATGAAGGCGTCGCGCCCCAAATAGGAGCGCAGCATGGTGCCGACTTGCCCCGCCGAAATGCCCAGCTGCGCGGCACGCTCGCGGTTAATTTGCACACTGTATTGCGGTTTGCCCGCCCTATAATTCATGTCCGGGTCCGCAAAACCCGGGTTGTTTTTCATTTGCAAAAGCCCCGCTTCTGCGGCGGCAACGAGGGTTGTAAAGTCACTTCCACGCAGCGTATATTCCACGTCCCTGCCTGGCCCACTGGAATTGCCGTCCTGTATGCTGCGGCTGACACCTGGACGAGGTGTTGGCAACGTCTGGCGAAGCTGCGTTTTGAATGCCTCCTGACTGAACGCCCTCTGCTTCACCGGAAGCAGGTTTACCAGCACCTCGCCTTTGTGGACTTCCTCCCGGCTTCCTCCGCCTGCGGTGCTGAACGTTTCCAGCACTTCCGGCATTGTCCTTAAGTGGGCGGCGACAAGGGAAAGCTCCCTCTCCGTGTCTTCAAGCCTGGAGCCCAGGGGCAGCTCCACCGCCACCTTCACTGCGCTTGTGTCGTTTTTGGGAATGAAGGAGAGGTTGAGGAAGGAGGCGAGCCCCAGCGTCAGCGCCAGAATGCCTAAGGCAAAAACCATGACAAGGCCGCGGTGGGAAAGCATTTTTGCGAGCATGTTTCTATACCAGGTTTCGAGTGCCACAAGCCTGCGCTCCAACCATGCCGACACGCGGCCTGGGCTGCTGTGGCCAGCCTCTTTGAGGACGCGCCCTGAAAGCATGGGCGTTAATGTCATAGAGATGGCATAGGAAATGAGGACGGCAACCGCGACGGTAACGCCGAATTGGTAGAAAAACTGGCCAACCATTCCCTCCATAAAAGCGACGGGGACAAAAATGGCGACAATGGCCAGCGTGAGAGAAAAAACGGCGACGGCAATTTGTTTGGTGCCCTCCAGTGCCGCCTGCATGGGAGGTTTTCCCTGCTCCAAGTGGCGTACAATGTTTTCAATGACGACAATGGCGTCGTCGATGAGCAGCCCAATGGAGAGCGTCAAGGCCAGCATGGTAACAATGTTGAAGGTGAAACCCAGCAGCGCCATGACTGCAAAAGTGCCGATGACGCTGACGGGCAGGGCAATGGCAGCGACGAGGGTGGACTGGGGGTTGCGCAGAAAAAGGAGCACCACCAGGACGGCCAGAAGGGCGCCGATGAGCATGTCCTCCTGGACAGCGTTGATGGATGAGCGGATGAAAGTCGAATTGTCGTTGATGGCGCGAATAACCACGCCCTCGGGAAGCAACGCGTTTATTTCTTCCAGGGAGGCTTTGACGGACTTAGCCACCTGGACAGTGTTAGCGCCCGACTGTTTGCGCACGTTGAGGGCGATGGCCGCTCCCGAGTCCGCGCGAGCCGAGCCACGCGCCTCCTGGGCGCCGTCAATGACGGCTGCCACCTCACGCACGCGCACCGGCACACCGCCGGGGCTTGCCAAAACCATGTTTTCTATTTCGTCCACACTCTGCGCTTCGGCCACCAGGCGTACAACAAACTCCTTGCCGTCATGCAGTGCCCTCCCGCCCGGAATTTCTACACTCTGCGCGGCGAGCGCCTGACTCAAATGCCCAATGGCCAGCCCATGGCCGCGCAGGCTTTGCGGGTCCACGACGAGTTGAATTTCACGTTTGCGCCCACCCACAATGTCGACGGAGCCGACACCCACTTGCGTCTCCAGTGCGGGCTGAATGAGCTCCTCTGCGGTGCGCGTCAAGTCCGCAATGGGCAGGGGGCCGGTGAGGGACAAAGTGAGGATGGGGGCAGAGCCCAAGTCGAATTTTTCGACAACAGGCATGTCGACGTCCTTGGGCAAATGCCGAAGGGCGCTTTGGACTCTGTCTCTGACGTCCTGTGCGGCCGTGTCGAGTTTTGTTTCGAGTTTGAAGCTGACAACAACCTGACTGACGGACTCGAGGCTGATGGACTTCAATTCATCCACGCCATTGAGGGAAGCGAGGGCATCCTCCAGAGGTTTGGAGACATTTTTCTCCATGGACTCAGGGTCTGCCCCGGGAAGGAGTGTGGTGACGGTGACGACGGGCATGTCAACATCCGGCATCTGGTCCACGCCTATTTTGGGGAAGGCGACGAGGCCAAAAACAACAACAGCAGCCGTCAGTATGGAGGTAAAAACGGGGCGTTGAATGAAGGTTTTAAGCATGGGAGTTTTCCTTATGAGCGTTTGGTTGCCTTTGTGGTTTCCCTAAATGAGGATTTTTGTCTTCTGGTGGTTGGAGGCGAGGATTTCGCGATGGGAGCGCACCCCAGTGCGTGACTTGAGCGAAACCGGAGGCTCCAGCCGCCAGGAGGCAAAAAGACCATTTAGGGATGGATGACTTTGAGGGGCTCGCCGTCCTTCAGGCGCAAACTGGCATCCGCGACAACAAGCGTTTCAGGCCCCAGCCCACCCTCGACGCGGACAATGCCGGGCGTCACCTTCTGGAAGGAAACGCGCCTGTTGGCGGCCTTGCCGTCCTGCACCACCCAGACGAAGCCCTCTGTGCCGTCGCCACCCACGGCCTGCGCGGGAAGGAAGAGGCCGGCGACATGGGCCCCCTCCGACTCCGCCGAGGCCGCATTCAACTCCAGCTGGACGAGTGCACCGGGGCGTACAGGAAGTCCTCCCTGCGACGGCAGCACGTTGGCGATGACAAGCACTGTCCGGCTGGTCATGTCGACGGTTGCGCCGACGCTGGAAACCTTCGCCTCGAATGCGCCACCCGACGCGCTGAGGGTGCCACGTAGGACGCCCCCCATGGCAATGCCGTCAACCAGTGCCTCGGGGACTTGGGCACGCACCTCGAGGGCGTCTGTGTCCACAAGCGTAAAAACAGCCGTGCCCGAGCCAATAAAGTCGCCTACGTTTTTGCTGCGGCTGGTAATAACACCGTCAAAGGGCGCAACCACTTTGGTGTCGCTGCGGACTTTCTCGGCATTCCGAAGGGCGGCGGCCGCCTGGTTAACTTGCGCCGCGGCCTGGCGCAACCCAATTTCCGCCTTCTCCAACGTTGCATTCGGCACGCTGCCACTGCTGGCGAGTTTGCGTGTCCTGAGGGCGTCCATTTGTGCGCCGTCAAGCAGAGCGTCGGCCGCCTCCTTGGCTGCGACTGCCTGCGCGACGGCAATGTTGGCGTTGCTTGCGTCGAGTTGCGCGAGGACTTGTCCCTTTTTGACGCGCTCGCCGACTTGCACGCTGATGTGCTTTAACACCCCGCCCGTCTGCGCACTGAGTGTCGCCTCCTGCCGCGAATAGACAGTGCCCGTGGCCCGACGCATTTGTGTGGCCAGTTGTGTTTGCGGCTTCACCGCACGTACGCCGATGGGGGCTTGGGCGACGCTGGTGGGCGCCGAGGCCGCGTTGGACTGCGCGCAGCCGACTAAACCGAGAAAGAGGGCAGAAAAAAGGAAGAAAGAGGGTGTTTTCATTTTGTAACTCCTGAAACTAAAAGTTGAATGAATATGTGACTCATTTGGTTTTTCAGTCATATGTAGGCGCATAAAGGTGTACCTCTGGCTAAGGGAAAAAGGTTTAGGGGGAAGAGGAGGAAGAAGAAGAGAAAGGCCCCGCCTTAAGCCCCCGAACAATCAACTCAGCGAGGGTATGCGTCACCTGTGGGTTATAGTCCTTCTCAGTAATAAATCTAGCCGAAGCCGTCATAATGACGCCGTGGATGGCCTCGGCCGTCAGCTCCAGGCTTTCCATGTGAAAGACACCCGCGTCGCGGCCTTCGCGAAGAATGTCAACGAGGACGCTCAGTGTGCGCGCGCGCAGCTCCTGTGCCACCTTTGCCCCTGCGCCGACCAACTCAATCATCCTCTCGGCGGCTTCGAGCCCTCGGGTTGTCAAGCCAAGCCTGTCCGAGTAGAGCCGCTGCGCCAATGCCTGGCCCATATAGACGCGCAGCTTGCGTTCCGGCGATGTCTCTTTTGCAAGCAAACCCTCGAGCACCCGAAGATCGCCCTCCACCTTTTGTCGCATCACGGCCTCAAAAAGCGCCTCTTTGCTCTCAAAATGCAGATAGACGGTGCCCTTGCCGACGCCGGCCTGATGGGCAATGTCTTCAATGGAGGTTTTTTTAAAGCCGAAGCGGCAGAAAATCTCCATGGCGGCATCCATCAGTGCTTGGCGGGCTGTTGAGCTCATGACTGAATTTATAAACCAGTCAGTCAGTCATGTCAAGCACCCTGGTTTATTTTTTTTGAGGGTGCCTCTGTTTCGCCAAACCGCCGGTGGTGTGTTCGTTCAGCACCTCGTCAGGCGGGGGGCTTATTGCAGGTTGCTGCCCAATTCATAAAGTTTCTTCAGCCATTTGCTGCGTTTTTCGGGGGTGCTGACCACCAGCGAAGCAAGGGAATAGAGTTTCACTTTCTTAAAACCGCAACTTTTCAGCACCTGGTTTTTCAACACGACGCCATAGTCATGGACGAGAAAAGGGACAAAACGAACAATGCCGGGCGCATCATAATGTGTCACCACCCACGCTGTTTTGCCTTTGAGCAAGCCTTTCATTTTCGAGTTGCTGTCATATTCATAGGCAAAACCTTTGGCAAACACTCTGTCTATAAACCCTTTGAGGATGGCAGGCATGCCACTCCACCAAATGGGAAACACAAAAATCAAATGGTCTGCCCATAAAATGGTTTCTCGATAGACTTGCGTTTCAGCGTCGTGCTGCAAGTCTCTTCTGCGCTTTTTTTCATTGAAAACAAGCACAGGGTTAAAATTTTCTTCATACAAATCAAGCGTTTTTATCTCGTGTCCTGCGGTTTCCAAGCCTTTTTTGATGTTTTCAAAAGAGGCATAAGCCAGGCTGTTTTGGGTGGGTTGCGCCACAATTAGATATACTTTTTTTTTGCTCATGCTTTCTGCTTTCATTACCCCACTTGCATTTCATTTTTTATGCCAAAGCAGTCTTTAAACTTTTCCATCTCCACGCAATCCAAACAATGCTGATGCAGGTTGCAATTTCAATGACAGAGAAAAACCAATAATGCAAAGTTGCACTGCCGTCCGTCAAACTCCATGTTTGTACGGACGCAAATAAAAGGCCGGAGATGATGTTTAATATTCTGTTGTATTTGGGTTTCATAAATCTGGAAACCAAAATCATCGCCATGGAAATTTCCATTAAAACAGAAAAACCTAACAGAAACTCCTGCGTTATTTGCATGTTGCCAACGCTGCCCGTCAACAAATCTCTCAAAAGCTCGTGGTGGTGTAAACCAAACACATCGCAATAGATGAAATTTGCCACAAGAAAAATCCACAACGTGGACAGCACAACTTTTTTATCCATGGTCTCCATTTTCTCAACCTCTTCTGCCCTTTTCGGAGGGTTTCTTATACCCTGTTATGTCCACAGGGATTGCCAAAACAGTGTTGGCAATTAACCCCACTGCCGCAACAAGGGCTGCTTTGTTTGGCGTGAGCTCAAATGTTTTCACTTTTTGTCCCCCAGCAGTTTGTTGACGAGCATGCCATACATGTTTTTGAGCATGGCTTGGAGCTCATTTCTGGGGGTGGGGAGCTGGTTGGTCACCAGCATGGAGGCAATGCCGTGGGCATAAAGCCAGATGTCGAGAAACATTTGCATGGACTCGGGCCGGCTTAAGTCAAACAACCCGGCCAGCGTGCTGGAGAGGCCTTCGTGGCAGTCGTCATCAAAACTCGAAAAAAATTCGCTGAGCTTCATTCCGGAAAAACCGCCCGACATAAAGAGCATACGAAAGAGGTTCGGCTCTTCGAGGGCAAAGTCGATGTATGCCATTCCAATGTTGACCAGCAGGTTTTCACCCGTTTCCACCTCGTCGAAGCGGCGTTTGTGGCATTCATGCACCATGGCAAAAAGCTCTGCCTTCAAATCCGCCATGTTTTTGTAGTAGCTGAACACAGGCTGCGTGGAGGACTTCAGCATTTTGGCAAGGTTGCGGGCGTTTAAGTTTTCAAAACCCTGCTCCCTCACCAGCTGAAATGCGGTTTTTAAAACAACCTCTTTGCTGAATTTTTGTTTAGGCGGCATAATATCGTCCGTTATATTTCGAATGATATATTTCGATTGTTATTTGTCAAGGGCTTCATGAAAAAAAGTTTTTTGTCCAACCACACTGCCCGGCATCATTTGGCTCAATGCCTCTGAAGAAGCATTTTTTCCACACAAGGCATGAGCCATCTGATAGGTTGAGTGCATTGGACTGACTTATTCAGTCCAAAACAACCAAGGAAGGTGCTGGATGGAACAAGCAACAAGCAACAAGCAACAAGCAACAAGCAACAAGCAACAAGTAACAGCAACAAGCAACAAACCAGAAACCCATTCCCCTAAAAGTTTTTTTGTGAAACGGCTTGCCTTGGGCGTGTTGTGCACGCTCCTGTTGAGCATGGCCCTGAGTGCATGCCCTGAGGGTGGCGACAATGGCGGAAATGGCGGCAATGGCGACAACACAAACGGCGGCGTTGCCAACAACACAGGAGGCCATCTCAGCCTTGAGGTCATCCCGACAAACAAACCAACGCTCTCGCCCATTGACAAAGTGGCCACCTTCGAGCTCAAAGTCTCCGGCTTTGCAAGCAACGATGCAGCACGCCTCGAAGGGCCCGGCATCGTCAAAGTCACCGTGCAGGATGGACTGTGGTATAGGGTGGATGACAAGAGCACCACAGGAACCACCAAAGTCTTTGTCCTTTCCGTCAACTACGACGGCACAAAATCGCTTCCCGGAGCTCAAGCAGCCGTGGGGGTGGAGCTGGACATCAAAAATCTGCCGAAGGACCATAGGTATAGCGGTGGAATCCAAACCACCAGCATTGACGTTGTGGACGGGAAGGACAGAAACCGCCCCATTCCTGTCACCAAGGACAACATTCAAGCTTTTAATTTTTATACAACAGATCCAAATTCGAGCCATGCCAGGGGTCAGCACTATATCCTCACAGAAAACATTGTGCTTCCTTCCGTTGCGCAGGGAAAAAGCAACTGGACGGCAATAGGCTCCATCAGCTACGGCGCCGGCGCACTCTACGACAGCTTTGACGCATTCTACGGCAGCTTTAATGGCAATGGTTTCACCATCTCCGGCCTTCGCATCCATGCCCCTGACGCCGCCTATGAAGAAAACAACTACCAAGGCTTTTTTCGTGCCCTATCCCGCGATGCTGTGGTGGAAAACCTTGGGCTGCTGGACGTTAATGTCACCGGCGTCAACTATGTCGGTGGCCTGGTGGGGCATGCAACCGGCTCAGTGGTGCGCAACTGCTATGTCACTGGCAAAGTCACCGGCGTCAACTATGTCGGCGGTCTGGTGGGCCTCTCTCCCAAACCCGTGCAAAACAGCTTTGCCAAGGTTGATGTCTCCAGCACCGGCAACTATGTCGGCGGCCTGACGGGCAGCTCCCAAACAGTGCAAAACAGCTATGCCACGGGCACAGTCACCAGCACCGGCACCGGCACCGGCACCGGCAACAATGTCGGCGGCTTGACGGGCTACTCTTCCCAAACAGTGCAAAACAGCTATGCCGAGGGCACAGTCACCAGTACCGGCAACAATGTCGGCGGCCTGGTGGGGCAAAACTATGGCTATGGCAGCGGCGGCATCGTGCAAAACAGCTATGCTGCGGTCAAAGTCACCGGCAACAACCACGTTGGCGGCCTGGTGGGGAAAAACTACGGCGCTGCCAGCGGCGCAGGCATTGTGCGAAACAGCTATGCCACGGGCGATGTGAGTGGCAATGAGGAAGTCGGCGGCTTAGTGGGCCATAACTATGGCTGGGACATGTATGACAATTTGAATGCAGGTACAGGCGTCGTGCAAAACAGCTATGCCACAGGCAGCGTTAGCGGCAACAACGATGTTGGCGGTATCGTGGGGTGGAATGAGTCCGTAGCCAAAGTGCAAAACTGTGTGGCTCTGAACCCAAGTGTTTATCGAAAAACAGGCAGCAGCAGCCCCTACATTGGACGTGTGGCAGGAGACAGCATAAACAACGCAAGTAACTATGCTTTTTTAAACATGAGTGGGCCCATAAGCACTCAGAGTTCTGCATGGAGCGGCCAAGGTTCAACTCACAGAAACGGTCAAGACATGAGTGGTGCTCAACTCAAAGCTGCCAACAGTTTTCAAAACGTGTTTGGCACCAACGGCCCATGGACATTTGCAACAGGCAGACTCCCCGGCTTTGGTGAAACCTTTGCCATGCCCAGCCATATCCAATAGCTTCTACTCCAAAAGCGGGGGCGGCACAGCTGCCCTCGCTTTTGTGCCTGCTCCCTTCTCCTCCCCCTTTCCCCTCCCCTCCTCCTGTGTGTGCCAGCATTGTCTTACGACTTAACTGCCTGTTCTGATTGTATGTATTCAGGAAACTTTTTTCGGAGATACGCGACAATAGGTATGAATTGTTTGGAGTGGTTTGGATGAGGTTTGGGGACGCAGCGTTTTTGTACGCGGCGTCTTTTGGCGTAACAAGGAGGCTGTGATGGTCGTTGGCAGCAGAACGCAGGAAGCAAGCAGGTTTTCCCACCCAAAAAGGAATTTTTTTCTGAAACGCTTTGCACTTTGCACGCTTGTGCTCAGTCTGGTTTTGAGTGCTTGTGGGCCTTCCAAGAAACCCAAAAAACTCCATGTTGAGATTCTTCACAGCGCAACAATGCTCACGCCCATTGAAACCCAAAACTACAGCGAGCGCTCCACCACTTTCACCGTCACCGTCTCCGGGTTTAAAAACAAAACCGACGCCAACAGCCTCTCGATGAGCTTCGCCCCCCAACCAGGCATTACCCCTGAAGTCCTTGAAGACCCAGCCACAGAAAACACGAGAACATTTGTCGTCAGCCTGCGCTATGACGGCAAACAAACGTTTTCTGAGGGCTCGGCAACCATTCGCTTCAGCCTGAACACACCCAAAGGTTATAAATATGCCAATGGCACCCCAAGCACCCACGTTGCCGTCCGGGACGGTCAGGCAAAAAACCGCCCCATTCCGGTAAACAAAGACAACATTGGGCATTTCAACCAATTTGCACGCACCGATGGCCTGAATAGGCACTATCAGCTCGTCGAAAACATCGCGTTGTCAACCACTGAAAACGAAAGCAACTGGACGGCCATAGGTAGACATCTCCCGAATGTCGATGAGAATCCTTTCGTCGGCAGCTTTGACGGTGCCCACCACAGCATTTCCAACCTCAAAATGGTCTCTGACAACAACTTACAAGGCATGTTTGGAGTGCTGGGTGAAGGCGCGGTGGTTGAAAACCTTGGGCTGAGAAATGTCAGCATCCGCGTCATAGGCACCGGCGACGACAAAAACGGCAAGAATGGCACTGCTGTCGGCGGCCTGGTGGGGGCAAACGATGGCGGCTTGGTGCAAAACTGCTATGTCACAGGCAGTGTCGCAGCCACCCAGATGGTCGGCAGTTTGGTGGGGTATAACATAAAAGGCACAGTGCAAAACAGCTATGCCAAAAGCAGCGTCACCGGCAACGCCCTCCAGGCCGGTGGCCTGATAGGGTATAACGAGGGCACGGTGCAAAACTGCTATTCCACAGGCAATGTGGAAGGCCTTGGCTTTGTCGGCGGCCTGATAGGGTTAAATCGTGGCAAAGTGCAAAACTGCTATGCCACGGGCAGCGTCAGCGGCAGCCACTTCGCTATCGGCGGCCTGGTGGGGACAAATACCCAGGAAACAAACACAGCTGGGGTGCAAAACTGCGTTGCGTTGAACCCAAGCGTTGTCAGCAATGACAACGGCAGCGCCGGGCGCGTGGTGGGAAGCAATGCCGGTTTCCTGTCAAACAACTACGCACGAAGTATGATGATACGCCACAATACCACCAACAGCCTCAGGGACAAAGAAGCTCTCGACAGTACTCTCGGCGGCGTGGACGGAGCGCCTGTGTCTTTCGAGCTTTATGGCAATTCGCCCTTCTGGACACAGACAAACCCCCATTGGAATTCTGACAGCCCTTGGGACTTCGTCAACGTCTGGCAATGGAACGACACCCTTCAGCTGCCCATCCTGAGAAACATCAACGTGGAGGTGCAAACCGCCACAACACCTTAGGGCGCACCCTTCAAAACCCAGCCCGGGCGGCAAGTGGCCGCCTCTACGCAAGATGGCAACAGCGTTTGTAAAACCTCACGTAGGGGCGGTGACCCGCCGCCCGGACAACATTCGAAAATATTTCCCACGGTTTTTGCCGTTGAAGCGCCGGTAGCTCTAACTCGCTTAGGCCGCCACGTTGGTTCCGGATGGGCCGGTCCACTCGCTCAGCAGAAAGAGTGGGGACTTACCATGCGCAACGACAACAAATGGAATGAAACATACGACAACTTCCAGGACGAAGACGACGAGGCGCTGGATTTTGAGATGGAAACCTTTCAAGACGCCCACGACTACCTTTCCCTCCTGGACATTGCCGCGAAGGATGTGCTGCATCAGCTCAAAAAACAGGGAACTTTTCCAGAAATGGAAGAAATGGGAACCCTTCCAGAATTTGCCGAAATCATTCAACGCTTGAAAAACATGCGAAAAGATTCCCAGACCGTGAAACATTGCATCAGAAACATCGGCAAGGCTCACTTCGGAAAAGACTATAATTTCGAAGCCGAAAGCCGCTACGCCGTGCTGCAGGCGCTTA
>Ga0209737_10000077_pt1 | contig 86197 bp, 94 predicted proteins | sample TergutCu122P3_FD_187284 | JGI IMG/M metagenome (GOLD analysis project Ga0209737, IMG submission 187284) | Cubitermes ugandensis P3 segment gut microbial communities from Kakamega Forest, Kenya - Cu122 P3 (SPAdes) (version 2) | ecosystem: Host-associated > Arthropoda: Insects > Digestive system...
CTGAAAATAGGCTTTGAACAGGAAGAAACTCCCATTGACAGCCCGTTTTCAACTTATACAGAATACTATTTATTACTTCTATCAGACAACTTTTTGTCTTGAAACCTCGTTTGGCTACCGATAAATAAGGCATTATTTCCAAATTTATCGTATCTTTGTCAAGTACTTGGTACATGAGGGGAACGTTTGTTTATGTTGTTTGCAATATTACATAAAAACGTTTCCCTCTTTATTTTAATATGTTATTATTAAAAAGTCAAGATGACTTCAGTATATATAATTCAAAAAGATATTTACTTTTGTAATAAAAAATTGATAATGTCGTAAAATCGGCTGAATCAACAAATAAATAACTTTAATATTCAACCATTCTAAGTTACATAATCAGTTAATTTATGGAGGCTACCGGTTAATTGATTTGTTTTCAAAATCGTAATTTGTGTGCAACATATTGTTGCAGGGAGAGCAGAAACTTCCGAAAAAAACGGGCAAATTATTATCTACGAAAGCCATATATGAGTAGAAAAAACAAAATAATAAAAAAATGAGAAAGAATTTCATCAAATGTGCATTATTTATTTTAGCAGCGTTTTTTACATCAAACGCGATGGCTCAAAATGAGCAAGGAGACAAAGAATTTGGCGCTGATTTTAACGTAGGCATAGGTGCAAGCGAGTTTGCTCCGAAAACATTTTTTGGTGGAGGCATCAAAGGTAGATGGACGTTAGTTGATAATTTCAGATTGGAAGCAAACGCCTCTTATATGGTTGTTTCCGAAACAAATGAATGGGAAACCGAATATTATGACTGGAACGAAAGGGTGGTAGTACCACATTCGGAAGACGTAACTTATGGATTGATTGATATTTCGGTAAACGCTCATTACCTTTTCGGACTTACTGATGAGCTGTTTGTTTATCCGCTTGCCGGTTTAGGGTTAGTTGGTGCAACAGATGCCGGTAACACAGAGGCAAATGCTTCTTCTTTCGCACTAAACCTTGGAGCAGGCGCTCAATATATGTTTAGCGAGAATTGGGGAGCAAACTTGGAGGCGAAATATAAAATACTAACCGGAGATGCGTTCAGTTATATAAATCTCTCATTAGGGGTCATTTATAAATTGCCTTAACCCGGATTTTGGGTAGCGCCATAAATCAACTGATATGTAGCTTAAAATGGTTGAGTATAAAGTTATTTATTGATCCCGCCGATTTATGACACTGTCAGATTAAAAAACGGAAATTTGAGAGTTGGAAACGGATATTGAAGGAATGTTCGTTTTCAATTTTCGTTTTTTTCAATTTGAAAGATACATTGACGAACAAAAGTTTTGATTAAAACCATACATACAATCCAATAAAATCACTATTTTTGCAAAAATGACTAAAGAATATAACACAATCTTTTATTTCTTGACCAAAGTCTACGAATAAAAAATTTTAATACGATAACTTTACAAGAATAAGGGCAACAACATAAATTATATGAGTATGAAGGGAATTAGGCGTTTTTTAATTGGCTTGTGCTTGATGACCACATTAAGTGGATTTGCGCAAACGTGGCATATTGGTAGCCCAAATGCAGAAGATGTAGTGGCTACGCTTGAAAATAATACGCTTACGATTAGCGGTAGTGGAGAAATGTGTGATTTTTTCACGGCTTTACCGGTTGCACCACGGTATTTATTGAATTCTATTCGGACAGTGAAAATTGAAAATGGTGTAACAAATATTGGCAATTTTGCTTTTTACGAATGCGACAGTCTTATTTCGATTGATATTCCAAGTTCAGTAACAAGTATTGGAGATCGTGCTTTTGACAATTGCAGTAATCTTACTTCGATTGTTCTTCCTAAGGACTTAACAAGTATTGGAGGTACTGCTTTTTATGGTTGTAGTAGTCTTACTTCGATTGATATTCCGGAGAGCGTAACAAGTATTGGAGGTTCAGCTTTTACCAATTGCAGCAGTCTTACTTCGATTGTTCTTCCAAGTTCTATAACAACCATTGGAGCCTTTACCTTTTCCGGTTGCAGTAGCCTTACTTCGATTGTTCTTCCGGATTCTTTAACCAGTATCGGAGGTTCTGCCCTTCGCGATTGTCGTGGTCTTACTTCGATTGTTCTTCCCAAGAACTTAACAAATATTGGGGATCATGTTTTTTCCGGTTGCAGTAGTCTTACTTCAATTACTATTCCCAAGAGTGTAACAAGTATTAAGAATAATGCTTTTGACAATTGCAGCAGTCTCACTTCGATTGTTCTTGAAAACGAATTTCCTATAAATATTTCTGATAACATACTTGCAGGAAAGAACAAACCCACCTTATATGTCCCTTACGGTTCGGGCGATTTGTATAGAGCTGCTGATGGATGGAAAGAGTTCAATGTAGTAGAAAAAGATAATGCCAACCTACAAAATTTAAGCGTTATGGAAGTAACCGGTACAAAAATTGAATTTACCCCTGCTTTCAACAAAGATACAATCAATTATACGGTAAATGTGCCTTATAGGCGCACACACGTTCTTCTTTCTGCCCAAACCGTATCTTCTTCTGCAATCATTTCGGAAGAAGAATTAGGAAATAAAGCATTATCCGTAGGTGAAAACAAGTTTGACATTACCGTTACCACCGGAGATGGCGAAATACAAAAAACTTACACCATTGTCATAAATCGTGCGGAACCGTCTTCTAATGCCGACCTGCAAAGTTTATTTATAGAGGGATTATACCCTGCTTTCGACCCAAACATTACAATTTACACAGTCAATGTGCCATTTTCAAAAAACTACATTGAAGGATATGGTTATACTGCCGATAGTAAAGCTGTTGCCAATAATTATACAGGAGGATCTTTTAAATTCGGTAAAAATTTGCAAGTGGGCGAAAATACCTTTGAAATTACAGTTACTGCCGAAGATGGCGAAACGAAAAAAACGTACACAATTGTCGTAACTCGCGAACCATTACCCGAAAAAGCATTAACTATTCATTTAGACGAACCGGGTACTCTTCAATCCAAAGCACCTGAATTTTCAAGGGAAAATCCGGTAACCAAACTAAAAATCACTGGAAATATGGATGCTCGTGATTTTTTGAATTTAAGTTATGACAATTATATGTATCTTACGGAGTTGGATTTAAGCGAAGTTAATATTGTGGCTTATGAGGGTATAACAGCGGATGGAATGAAGTTTAATAGTCCTGCAAACGAAATACCCGATAATTCTTTCCGTTATATGCATAATCTCAATAAGATTACTTTCCCAAAAACTTTAACAAGCATTGGAAATACAGTATTAAGTGGTGGAACAACTATTTCACCACCTATAACTTCTCTTGTTATTCCCGAAGGCGTCACGAACATTGGTCGCAATTTTGCAAGTTTTAATGATGCACTTACGACCGTTGTCCTGCCAAGTACCTTAAATTCGCTTGGGTATGCAGTTTTTTCTTCTTGCCGTAATATTTCTGTGATAATTAACTACAATCCCGAACCTATTGATATTACGTGGATACTCGGTGTTCCTGAGTCTTTTTCTTCGGTAAATAAATCAAAATGTACGCTTTACGTTCCTTTCAACAGCAAGGGCAAGTATGAAAATGCCGAAGTATGGAAAGAGTTTAACATCGTAGAACTTCCTAATATTTTAGACAATAACATTGTTGTTACTCCAGCAGAAGAAAATACCCTTATCACTTGGGAGCCGCTTGAAAACGCCGAAGGCTACCTTTTGAAGATTTACACGGACGAAGAGCATACTAAACTTGACCGTACATTGAGTTTTGATGCAAATGGTCAGTTTGTTCTGGAAACCCGTTCGAGAAGTGCGACATCGGTATTCACACATACATTGGAAGATTTGTTGAGTGGTACTACCTATTATTATATGCTCGAAACACTTGCGGCTGATAATTTAGTGGTGTTTTCACAATCGGGCGAATTTACCACCGTAGGCGAGACGGTTGGCGCCGTAGAGACGGGGCGCGCCCCGTCTCTACAACCGAACATTACCGGTTATTACAGCATCTTGGGCGTAAAATTGCCGAAAGAACCGGTAAACGGCGTGTATATCATCACGTATGATGACGGCACGGTAGAAAAGAAAATAAAGTATTAAAAGTAAAGATTAATAACGGAAATTTGAGAGTTGAAAACGGATAGTGAGGAAAATATTCGTTTTCAACTCTCATTTTTTCCTATCTTTGCACAAATTATCAACCATTATGGCACTGAATTACCTGCAAGTCGAAAATCTGACAAAATCTTTCGGAGACAAATTATTATTCGAGAAAATCTCTTTTGGGCTTTTCGAGGGACAGCGGGTTGCACTGATTGCCAAAAACGGTTACGGGAAAACAACCTTGCTTAATATTATTGCCGGAAATGAGCAATATGACGAAGGAGCGGTTACTTTCCGTCGCGATATTCGCGTGGGTATTCTGCCGCAAGACCCGAAATATCCTGCCGGACTGACCGTGTTGCAGGCTTGTTTCCACTCCGAAAACGAGGTGGTAAAAACCATCGCCGCGTATGAAAATGCGTTGCTGCACGAAGAAAATCACGAACAACTCAACGATTTGATCGCACGAATGGATGTACTTAAAGCGTGGGATTACGAAGTGCGCATCAAACAAATTTTGGGAAAACTGAAAATCAATAATTTAGAACAAAAGGTAGAACATCTTTCAGGTGGTCAGTTGAAACGGATCGCTTTGGCAAATGTATTGATTACCGAACCCGATTTACTGATTTTGGACGAGCCGACCAACCACTTGGACTTAGATATGATTGAGTGGTTGGAAGATTTTCTCCGCCGTTCAAAAATGGCTCTGTTGATGGTCACGCACGACCGCTATTTTCTTGACCGCGTGTGTAGTGATATTCTCGAAATTGACCATCACCAGCTTTTCGTCTATCGAGGAAATTACTCCTATTATCTTGAAAAACGGCAGGAACGAATTGATAATCAAAATGCCGAACTCTCGCGTGCCAACAATCTTTTCCGAAAGGAATTGGATTGGATGCGCCGGCAACCCCAAGCGCGCGCCACAAAGGCGCAATACCGTATCGACTCTTTTTACGAATTGGAACAAAAGGTAAAAGCCAAACGCGACACCGGAAAAGTGAACCTTGATGTGAAGGCTTCCTACCTCGGAAGCAAGATTTTCGAGGCAAAATACATCAGTAAAAGCTACGGCAACCTGAAAATTTTGGATGAATTTTACTATAATTTCAGCCGCTTCGAGAAAATGGGGATTGTCGGCAACAACGGAACCGGTAAATCCACTTTTATAAAAATGCTGATCGGCGATGTGAAACCCGACAAGGGAAGTATCGACGTGGGCGAAACCGTGCGTTTCGGTTATTACAGTCAAGACGGACTGCAATTTGATGAGCAGATGAAAGTTATCGACGTAGTGCGCGATATTGCCGAAGAGGTACAGCTCGGCGACGGAAAGAAGATGAACGTTTCGCAATTCCTGCAATATTTCCTTTTTACGCCCGAGACACAACACAACTACGTCTATAAACTCAGCGGCGGTGAAAAACGCCGGCTTTACCTCTGCACGGTGTTGATGCGCAATCCGAATTTCCTTGTCTTGGACGAACCGACCAACGACTTGGATATTGTTACGCTAAACGTGTTGGAGGAATATTTGCAAGCATTCAAAGGTTGCGTGATTGTGATTACCCACGACCGTTATTTTATGGATAAGGTGGTTGACCACTTGCTTGTGTTCCACGGAAATGCCAATGTGCAGGATTTTCCCGGCAACTATACTGATTACCGAGAGTGGAAAGAGGCAAAAGAGGCGTTGGAGCGCGAAGAGAAAAACAACCGGGAAAAGAACGAAAAGAAAGCCGTTTCGCCGAAATCAAATGCCTCCTCTTCTTCTGAAAAACCCCGAAAAATGAGTTTCAAAGAACGGCGCGAATTTGAAGAGTTAGAAAAAGAAATCGCCGCCTTAGAGGAGGAAAAAAAGCAAACCGAAGATGCCTTAGCTTCGGGAACGCTGTCAAACGATAAATTGATAGAAAAAGCAAATCGCATCGGAAAAATCATCGATGAATTGGATGAAAAAACCATGCGGTGGTTGGAATTGAGCGAGATGTAAATGTTTTACTTCTCTGTCAAAAGGCAAAATTACTCTTCTGAGCGTCGTATATTATTTCGCCGGATATGGAATTCTATGCTACAAAATTTAATTTAGAATTTTTTCGCGCATAAAAATCATTGCAGTTAAATCTTTTATTTGGTATATTTGTATTCGATTTTGAAACTGAATTTTAGCTGAATGAGTAAAAGAATTATTTATTGTTTAGGAATTTGTTGGATATTTCCCATTTTTTTGTGCGGTGGGTTAAGCGCGCAATCTTACCGGTCGCAGGAGACAATCAACTATATTGATACGTATTATAAAATCGCTGTCAAAAATATGATCAGCCACAAAATACCGGCAAGCATCACATTGGCGCAAGGAATTTTAGAGTCGGGAAGCGGACGAAGCGAATTGGCAAAAAATGCCAACAATCACTTCGGAATCAAATGCACAAGCGACTATACAGGCGAAAAATACTTGAAAGATGACAACCAAAAAGACGACTGTTTTCGCGTATATGCTCACGCGGAAGAATCGTATCGCGATCACTCCCTTTTTCTGACCGGAAGAAAACATTATGCAAATCTTTTTACGTTGGATATTACCGATTATAAGGCTTGGGCAAAAGGGCTGAAAGCTGCCGGATATGCCACCAACCCGAAATATCCGGAGTTGCTGATTGCCGTGATTGAGCAAAATCGCTTGTATGAATATGATATAAATCCGGAGAGCTTTTTAAATGGGGAGGAACAACAAAATACCACGATTTTAATCCCATCCAAACGAATAGTAGTAGAACCGGAGTTGCCTGCCGAAGAGAAAACCAAAATCAACGGTATACGTTGTGTATTGGTAAAGCCGGGAGATACTTTTTACGGATTATCTCGAAAATACGATATTTCGATTGAAAATTTGAAAAAATACAATGATTTTCCGGACGATCACGTATTGAAAGCCGGTGAATACGTTTTTCTGCAAAAAAAGAGAAGGAGATACAAAGATCAGAAATACCACGAAGTAAAGAAAGGCGAAACCACACACCTGATTTCGCAGAAATACGGAGTTCGGGAGTGTTGCTTAAAAAGACGAAACGGATTGAAAACCGAAGTATCCGAAGGAATGAGTTTAGAGCTTTATTAATTATATAAGAAATTAAAAATCAATGAAAAAGTTATTTTTTGGACTTTCCATATTATTGAATATTTTATTATTCGCCTTGTGTATTTATCAGATGTCGCGACCAAAAGTGCAACAATTGAGAGACAATGCCCCGCTTACTTATTACAGCGTGCAACAAAATCTACCGGTAAACAACGGCGATATTGTTTTTATGGGTGGAAAACAAGTGTCTGATGCTCCTTGGCACGAATTATTGAATAATTGCAAAGTAAAAAACCGTGGAATCCCGGGTGCGCGCATCAGCAAAGAATTGACAAGATTGAATTTAATTTTAAGAAATTCTCCTTCGCAACTTTTTTTGTTGTTTGGTATAGATGACCTTAACGCAGGCGATTCGCCCGATTTGGTGTTTGAGCAATATAAAGAATTTGTTCGGACAGTCCGCGAAAAATCACCGATGACGGAAATTATCATTCAATCGGTGTTTCCCGTCAACAGCCAATCCCCTCTTTCGCCTATAAAAGTAAAAACAGAAGATATTAAGGCATTGAATGAAAAGCTGAAAGAGTTTGCGTTGAATAACGGGATTGTCTTTTTAAATCTATATGATGATTTTTCCACCGAGTCAGGAGGACTCTCTCCGGGTTATGCAGTAGATGGCTTCCTTTTAAACGGTATCGGTTACGAAATGTGGCGCGAGCGCGTGAAGGCGTTTGTACGGTAAAATCGCGGGTTCCTTTTCTCTTATTTCTAAATGACTTTTGAAACAACCTCATTTAGAAATTGAACTCTCTTCTTCCCAAAACGAATAAAAATTAAACCACTGCTCCGGATGTGCTTTTATGCGGCTTTCCAATATGGAGATGTATTGATTCAGCAAGGCTTGTTCGGGTTTCAGGTCTTTGGTTCGTTTCACAGGGTCGGCGATGAAGAAGCGGAAACTGTATTTGTAAGTACTCTCTTTTTCGGAAAAATAGAAAACAACGGGAACTTTAAACCGGGAGGCAATTTGGAACGGACCCGCGGGAAAATAGGCTTCTTTTCCTAAAAACAACGATTTCATCAGGTATTTTTGACTAATAAAACGGTCGCCTTGAAAACAGACGTACTCTTTCTTGTCTAACGCCTCTTTAATGGCAAACACGTGCGACCAATTATCTTCATTGACCACAATCACGCGGTAGACGTTTTCACCCATAATTTCTTTTAGTTTCTCTTTAATTCGCTGATATTCGGCATCGTACATTACGAGGTTTAGTTTCTTTGCGTAATCACCGAAAAACTGACTTCCAATCTCCCAATTGCCGAAATGTGCACCAATCATTACCACGCCGGTATCACCGTTCAGAATGTTGAGGAAAGCATCGTAGTTGTGGAAATCGTATTGGAATTTGTTGCTGAAACCGGCTAATGCGGCGACTTTATCAATCATTACCTGTCCGAAACGGTAGTAATGAATGTACAGCATCCGAAGAGCTTGCAGGCGATTTTTTCCGTGTATTTTCCGCCAATAAAACCAACTTGACTTGGTAGCTTTCGGGGCAAAAGGGATAAAATAAACGACGACAAGGCTTTGAAACAGATACGCGGCTCTTAAACCAATGAATTTTATCAAGTAAATAAAAAATTGGTATCCGAAAGAACCGCCTCTTGTTTTTCCTTTCCAAACCGGCATAAACAGTTAATTTAGAATTAAGAAATGATGAAATGTCACGAAAGCGCGAAAAGAAGATATAAAGTACCTGTTTCGTGCCTTTGCGCTTTTAACCCAATTTTGCTTCCAAAAAGTCATAAAAATCCTGAAATGTCTTGATGTTTGCAAAATCAGATCCTTTTACAAGTATTCCGAAATGTTGTTCGATGAGGACAACCATATCTACCAAGTCGAGGCTATCCAAATCCAATGTTTGCATCAAAGGAGCATCGGGCAGAAAAACGTCTTGCTCTACCTCGAATTCATCGGCTAATACGGCGTTAATTTTAGAAATAATTTCTGCTTGTTCCATATATAATATAATTATTATTTCAGATTTCAGATTTCAGATTTCAGATTTCAGATTTTTTATAACTAATGTTGAATTGGTTCCTCCGAATCCAAAAGAATTAGAGAGGAATATGTTTGTTTGTTTTTCTATCCGTTGAGACGGGATGTGAAGTTTGGCGGAATCTTCGTCCGGGTTCTCAAAATTGAGATTTGGCGCGATGAAATCGTTCTTCATCATCAACATAGAATAAACAATTTCGCTTGCGCCCGACATCCACAATTCGTGTCCGGTCATTGACTTGGTGGACGACACAACAGGTGAATCTGCTCCCCAAATGGCATGAATTGCTTTCGCCTCGTTGGTATCACCCACTTGCGTAGAGGTTGCGTGCGCGTTGATGTAATCCACATCGGCTGTTTTTATTTTTGCCGTTTTCAACGCCATTTCCATTGCTTTTTGCGGACCTTGCACGTTGGGAATCGAAATATGGTCAACGTTTGATGAAAATCCGTATCCGATTATTTCCGCTAAAATAGACGCTCCGCGGCGAACGGCAGATTCGTAGCTTTCGACTACCAAGGCAGCAGCTCCTCCGCTTGGGACTAATCCGTCACGATCACGGTCAAAAGGGCGGGACGCTTTCTCCGGTTCGTCTTCCCGAATCGAAAATGCGCTGATTCCATCGAAACTTGCGACCGAGTATTTATTTGTCTCCTGCGCACCTCCGCACAAAATGCAATCCTGCATTCCCGATTGAATCAACACGTATGCCATCCCAATCGCGTGCGAGCCGCTTGCGCAAGCTCCTGCTACTGAAAAATTAATTCCCTTCAACTTGAAAATAACCGATAAATTCATCGAAACGGTGGAAGTCATCGATTGAAAAACAGAGCCGGAACCGACCAGAATAGTCTTTCCCTTTTCGCGGATTGTATCAATTCCTTCGATAATAGGGGCGGCGCTTGCATCACTGCCGAAAAGGATTCCGACTTCGTTTTTATCCAAATAATCGCCGTCTATACCGGCATTGCGAAATGCCTCACGAGATGCCACACAGGCATAGTACCCTTGTTCGGCAAGACTGTGACGCTGACGGCGGTCGATAAAATCCTTCACATCCGGCAATTCGAGTTTTCCGGTCAAAGCCGAACGATAGCCCATTGCTTTCCGCTCAGCATCAACGACAATACCAGAACGACCGGCGTAAAGTGCCGACGTTACCTCTTCCACATTTTTTCCTATGGAAGAATAAATGCCTATTCCGGTAATAACAACCCTTTTCATCGAGATATTCGTCCGTTTTTATGTATAAAGTCCTCCGTTAATGGAAATGGTTTGTCCCGTGATATAAGACGCGCCTTTGGATGCAAGGAAACCGACGGTCTCGGCAACTTCTTCCGGATTTCCGAATCGTCCCATGGGGATTAACGCTTTCAGTTGGCTTTCGTCCAAATCTTGCGTCATATCCGTGCGGATAAATCCGGGGGCGACTGCGTTTACCGTAACGTTTTTCTTTGCCGTTTCCTGTGCCAACGCTTTGGTGGCGGCGATAACTGCGCCTTTTGCGGCAGAATAGTTAGTCTGTCCCGGCAAGCCTTTCAAGCCTGAAAGCGAAACCATATTAATGATACGTCCGTATTTCTTGACCAACATTCCTTTCAACACGGCGCGTGTGGTGTACATAAACCCATTGAGGCTGATGTTCAGTACCGTATTCCAATCCTCATCGGTCATCCACATTAAAAGGTTGTCTTTGCGGATTCCGGCGTTGTTAACCAACACTTCGATATAGGTATCCGGGTGAGCGGTTTGCCATTGCAAAATGGCTTTTTCAACCTCTTCTACGTTGGAAACGTCGAACTTAATAATCTCTCCGTCAGACCCTTTTTCGCGAAGCATTGCCAATGTATTCAACGCCTCCGTTTCGTTTGACTGATAATTAATCAAGACGTAATAGCCCATTTCTGCCAGTTTGATCGAACATGCACGTCCGATTCCCCTTGAACCTCCTGTTACGAGTGCTACCTTCATATTAGTTATAAGTTATTTAGTGATAAAGTGATAAGTTGTAAGCTGCTAATGATGAGTGAAGTTGTTTTATCACTAATCACTAAATAACTTATAACTCATTAAGTATTGTTGCATTTTTTCGATGTCCTTGTATTTGTGCGTATCTTCGATAAATAGAGGGAAGAAACGGCGTATCTCTTCATATATCGCTTTTGTTTTGCTCGACAAGCGGTCTTGAATTTTCAACGAATCAATCGCTTGCACAATCGCCATAAAATGGATTGACATTACTTGATACGAATTTTCGACCACTCGCTTGGCAATCAGCGCCGAGTTGGTTCCCATACTCACAATGTCTTGATTGTCATTGTTGTTGGGAATAGAGTGAACATACATCGGGTTAGACAACATTTGACATTCGGCAGTAGTCGAGGTTGCCGTGAATTGCGATGCCTGCAATCCGTAATTCAACCCAAGTACGCCCAAATTGACAAACGGCGGTAAAATTTCGTTAATACGGTCGTGGAAAAGATAGTTCAACTGACGTTCGACCAACATTGTCATTTTCGTAATCGCAATTTTTAACTTATCCATTTCAAAAGAGACGTAATCACCGTGGAAATTCCCTCCGTGATAGACGTTTTTCGTCTCCGCATCGACAATCGGATTGTCGCACGCCGAGTTTACTTCATTAACCAATACTCGTTCCGTGTTTTGCAGGGTTTCCCATATCGGACCGAGAATTTGCGGAACACAACGTAACGAGTAATAGGGTTGCACTTTATGTTTAAAAACGGTTTGTTCGGTGTTTTTCGAATAAAGTTCGGATTCCCGTTTCCGCATACATTGGCTGTCTTGACTCCATTCGCGTATTTTTTTTGCAATTTCGTTTTGTCCTTCTTGTCGTCTTACTTCGTTCAGTTTTTCAGACATAAAGTCGTCGTAAGAAGAGGCGATTTCATTGACCATAATTGAGGCGATTAATGCCCAATTGAGCAACTGTTGCGCGTGAATCAAGTTGACCAATCCGATTCCGGTCATTACCGAAGTTCCGTTGGTAATCGACAAACCTTCACGAATATAAACCTTGAAAGGTTCGATTCCTTTTTCAGACAACACTTCGGCAGCCGGTCGCAATTTTCCTTCAAAGAAAACTTCGCCCTCGCCGATTAACGTCAAAGCTAAGTGTGCCAACTGCACCAAATCGCCACTTGCACCCACACTTCCGTGTTCGGGAATAAACGGGAAAATATCGTTGTTGATAAATGAAGACAATAGAGAAATTAATTCGGGATGTACGCCCGATTTTCCTTGAATAAATGTGCCTATGCGGGCAATCATTGCCGCTTTTACACAGATTTCCGGCAACGGCTGCCCTGCCCCCGTAGAGTGGCTGCGGATAATATTGTATTGTAATTGGATCCGTTCGGCATCGCCCACGCGATATTGAGCCATAGGTCCAAATCCCGTGTTTATGCCGTAAATAACTCGCTCTTTTGAAAAATCTTCCAAAAACTCGTAGCTATCTTTTACCTTTTTCCAAACCTGTTCACTAAAAGACAATTTTCTGTCCTCGAACAATATATCCTTAATATCTTGCAGAGAAAAGAAATCAATTTCCTTCATACACACTTTGCTTACTTATTTTTTTTATAGTGTGCAAAGATACTACAAAAAAAGGAAATTTTGAAAAATAATTAAATAATTGATTTTTGAACAAACCGCTTGCAGATTTATACTTCTTGCCATCGGATGCAACTAATTTCAGTTGTCGACAATTTGTCGACAACTCAATTCCATCTTCAAGTGTAACCCGCAGTTTCGTCCCAATGAGTACGGACTTTCTTTTCTTCAAATAACTTTTACGACTGTTCCCATAGTGTCAAAACCTTAGAGGCTATTTGAGTTAATTCTTATTTCTAAAAAAGGACTGATTGGCAGAGATAATCCCTGACGGGAATGGGCGATACGTTTTGATTCTCATAATTAATTCAAACAGCCTCTTAATTATATCAAAATATTTCTATCTATTTACCTCTCATCTCCCCGCCCTAATCATCCTATCCCTGCCAAAAATATCCTTCCGCAACACCACATCGCGATACCCAAGCAAAGATAATAAATTCACAGTTTCTTCGCCCAACCCTTCATTTATTTCCAAATAAAGTTTACCATTCTCTTTCAAGCGTTTTTTCCCGAAAAGGGCAATTGTGCGGTAAAAAACCAACGGATCATCGTCCGGAACGAATAAGGCGAGATGAGGCTCGTATTCCAATACGTTATCAGACATTTGTTGTTTTTCTTGCTCCCGGACGTAAGGCGGGTTACTGACTATTACGTCAAACGTATTTTCCTCAAAAATGGTTACAGGTTTCAATATATCTGCCTGTGTAAATTGTACTTGACAATTATTTTTTTCAGCATTTCCCTTCGCCACAGTCAATGCAGCACCGGAAATATCAATAGCGGAAACAGAAAAAGATTTCAGAAAATGGGAAAGTGTAATGGCGATACATCCGCTTCCGGTTCCGATGTCTAATAAATTTCCGTTCCGGTTGGAATGGTCGGAAAGAATCCACTCTACCAATTCTTCCGTTTCCGGACGAGGTATTAGGACAGACGGATTAACATAAAAAGGCAAGCCGTAAAATTCACACTCTCCAAAGATATATTGAATTGGCTCCATCGCCTGTAATCGAAGCAAAATAATGTTCAGTTCGCTTTCTTGTTCTGCAGAAAAAGTAAAATCCGGATTTGCCAATAAACCGGATTTAGAACGACCGGTTATTTTTTGTACGGATTGAAAAAAGAGGCTTATAATTTCTCTTTCATCGTAAAACGCCGACAAGCTACCAAGAAATTTCTGTTTTAATCGTTGCATATTGGATGGTGTTTTAAACGCGCAAACGTTCGCCGGTTATTCGTACTGTCGAAAAATACCTGTGTCAAAAATAGTCCAAACGCAACTTTTTTGTCCGCATGCCTTTAAGGCATCGTTCGACCAAGTATTACAGGTAAAAAACAGGTTGTAACGACCTTTTGCTTCGTAAAAGGCATCCGTATCGCCATAATTGGCAGTTGTTTTTATGTTGATAAAATTTCCGCCGGCATACTTCTGAAACCATTTGGTAATATAATTTATCAGTTCTGCATACTGTTTTTTGCTGATAACTATTTTCTTGCAACGGTCGTCTTCGGTCATATTTTTGTAGTAAGTGGTGTGCATTGCGGACGTACTTAGCCAAAAAACGGCTTTGAAAGCGACAGACGGCTGTAATTCTGCCCAAGTAGGCGTTTCCAAGTAAAAGCCTTTATCGCCCCATCCTATCGCCAAGTATTGATAAACAGTATCCTGCGATACAATATCATCGAATTTTACCTTCCGGCTCCAATCTATTTGGTCGTTGCGCACAGGTACGACAATGTCGGTGTGGGCTCCATTTGTTTTGATGTAGATTGTAATATCTTTCGGGTCTTCCGTCTTTTCGGCAGGAACAGTAATCCGTGAAAGGCAAAAGGCTGCCGCAAAATAGAGTACAACAAATGCGACAAAACAGAGCAAAAAAATTCCTATTTTGGACAAAAACTTATTTGCACACTTGAATTTCTTCATTTGTCTCCGCGAGAATAAACTTTTTATAATAAGCAATAATCAATGTGGTGGCGGGCAAGGCAATGATAAAACCCAATATGCCGAGCAACGATCCCCAAATCGAAAGCGAAAGCAAAATAACCGCCGGATTCAATCCCATTCTTTTTCCTTGTATTTTCGGTACAAGAACCCCATCTTGAATGATTTGCACAATGATATAGACCAATGCTAACGAAAAAAGCGCCCACCAAGGCGAACCGCCGTTTTGAGCTACGTTCAACAGCATCAGCAAAATCGTCGGCGGGATACCCAGCACTTGCATATACGGTATGAGGTTCAACAAACCGACTAAAAGCCCCATCAATATTGCCAGCGGCATGCCGATAATCGCAAATCCGATGCAGAACAAAACACTCACGCTTATCGCCACCATTGCTTGTCCACGGTAATAACGGTTCATACTGCACTCCATGTTGCGCATAAGCGCAGCGACAAATCCGCGTTGTTTTTCGGGAATCATCGAAATAAATCCGTGAGAGATTTTATTATAATCTTTCAAAATAAAAAAGAGATACAACAACACAATGAACCCAATGAAAACACCAAAAAGGACACTGAATGAACTACTCAAAATTCCCCAAGCGTGAGGAAATAAATCCCGCACCATTTCTATGATATTTTTTTCATCAAAAAAATGTTGGAGATTAAAGGCGGAAATGACATATTGTAGAAAAGTATCCCAATCCTGTGGAATTAATCCACTCGAACCATTGCGAGCGTAACTGAAAATAATGTCTTTTAGCTTTATCGCTTCCGCCACCAGCATCGGGACTAAAATGGAGATTGCCCCCACAATAGAGCTGATAATAAACACAAGAACCGTTACTACCGAGAGTGCGTGACTTTTGAAATGCAGTTTGTCGCGAACAAATTTTACCATCGGGTAAATTAAGTATGCCAGCAACCACGCAACAAAAAACGGCAGCAACACCTGCTTGAAATAGTGAAGCGCGTAAACAATTGCCAAGGTAATGACCGTCCCGATAATTAGTCGCACAACCCGGTCGAACGTGAATGGTTTATAGAAAGATGCGTTCATTTTGAATATAGTAAATGAGTAATAAGGATATAAGTAATAATTCAAATCACGGTTTAAAATGTGCCGTTAGGCACAAAATGTTGGTAGAAATGTTGCAAATTCCGGTATTTTTGTGCCGTTAGGTACAAAATGTGATTTATGTTCTTACATATTGCGTACCTACGGCACGCCATTTGGTAAATTAATCTGTTTTTTACCAACATATTGTCCCTAACGGGACATGAAACCAACATTCAACCCGTGGCATTAATAAATTAAACGAGTAAACGAGAGAAAAAATCAGCCCCTCTTGTTTACTCGTTTACTTTTTACTCGTTTACTTTATTACAATTGAATAATCAACGAATTGGTGTTAGACCAGAAAGATTTGTAATCTTTGATTCTAAGTATCGTTGTTTTTTTGTCTGCTTGCTTTTCTAATGTATAAGAAGAGGCAGGGTGCGAAGAATAGAGCTTCGGACTTTTAGAATCTATTTTCAATTCTTTAAATTCGCGAATGTCAATTTCTTTGAAACCACTTTTGTTAATTTTTGCGGTTTTTAACATTTTCTCTCTCAATCCTTTGGCTTTCAAATCAGCGGCTTTTCCTACAATATACCAAGCAGTATGCAACTCTTTGTCTTGTGCTTGAATAGCGGCAATCTGTTTTTGACTCAATGATGACAATGAATCTTTACTGTGGCTCAAAGAAGATACTTGAGTGTCCAACTCTTTGATTTTTACGTTCTTTGCCTCCAATTCAGCTTTCAATTCAGCCACTTCTTTTGTTCTTGTTTCCAAGTCTCTTCTAAGACCCGCAACCAATCCTCTGTAACGAGAAGCCTCGCCTTGCGCAGTAGAAAGACTTTTTTCCAACTCGTCAATTTTTTCTTTGTTTGCTTGAAGTCTGTTGGTAATAGTTTGGAAATCTTCTTGAATACGCGCTTTGCTTCCGCTGTTAACTGATTCAGAACCTTTTGCATCGCTCAAAATTCCAAGTTCAACTTCTTTGATGGTTCTGAAGTTTGATTGCACTTCCGAAATGATTTCGATGAAAGCATCTCTCTCTTTTTCAATTCCCACAATTTTGATTGAATCGGCAGCCACTCTGTTTTCCAGCGCTTCGATTTTCTTCTGATTACACGACATTGCAGCTAACACCACTAATGTTCCTAAAATTAATTTTCTCATTTTTTCTCTGTGTTTTTAGTTTATTAATAATTTGTTTTAATTTCTTTTTATTGAGATTTTTAGACGATCGGATTATCAGATTGTCCGATTTTCTGACTATCGGATTATCTGACTATCTTTTTCTCCACTTTTCCACTTAAAATAACGACGATTTCGCCTTTGGGTTCGTGTTGTTCGAAATAACTACGCACTTCGCTCAACGTCCCTCTGACGGTCTGCTCGTGCAACTTGGAAATCTCGCGCGAAACGGAAACCCGTCTCTCTTCTCCCATCACTTCTGCCATCTGCATCAGCGTTTTAATTAGCCGGAAAGGGGATTCATACAAGATAATCGTGCGCTCCTCTTCCGCCAATTCTCTCAACTTTGTCTGCCGTCCTTTTTTGATAGGTAAAAAACCCTCGAAACAAAAACGGTCATTGGGTAGTCCCGAATTAACCAACGCCGGTACAAAAGCCGTTGCACCCGGCAGGCACTCTACCTCTACGCCATTCTCCACGCAAGCTCTCACGATTAGAAAACCGGGGTCGGATATGGCAGGCGTTCCTGCATCGGAAACCAACGCAATGGTTTCTCCCGCCCGGATTCTCCCAACGATGCTGTCGACTGTTTTATGCTCGTTAAACTTGTGATGCGACTGCATCTTGTTTTCAATCTGAAAATGTTTCAGCAAAAAACCGGTCGTGCGGGTATCTTCCGCCAAAATCAAGTCAACCTCTTTCAGTATCCGGATGGCGCGGAAAGTCATATCTTCCAAATTTCCTACCGGCGTAGGCACTAAGTACAATTTACCCATACCAATACCCGATCAAGAAAAACGACTTTCTAACAATGAATAAAAATCCATTACCGTTTCCGACTCGGCATCCCACACAAATTCTTTCCGGATATAAGCCATAGCCTCTTCCAACGAACTCATTGCATCCAATTTGTCAATCACGCTATTCATTAACTCGGCATTCCCTCCAAACAATTCTCTTTGGTAGCGATACCTGTCGTTCAAGTTAATCGCTTTCCGCAGATTTTGTATAAAACGGCTTTCCACACGTTTGCTTGTTGTCGCCGCCGTGGCGGAATGAATCCGGGATTTAAACTTTTCGTTTGTGGTGGTTCTCTCCTGAACCTTCGCTTTTACATCTGCAAAAACCGTACCTGTATTGTCTTCCTCCGGCTGAACCGTATCCGAAATTTCAGATTTCAGAATTTCGGGTTCCGAAACCTTTGGTTCTTCTTCCGTTTTTTCTTCTATTTGAACCGGCTCCGATATTTCCGGCTCCAACACTTCTTGTTCTACAACCGTTTCTTTTTCCGGCTCTATTTCTTGATAGAGAATAGTATCTTGCTCTTCTACAATTAATTCGGGAACTTGCGCCGGCTGAGGTTCAAGTTTCTCCGAAACTTTTATCTCTTCCGGTTGAAACACAGGTTTCTCCGAAATTTTTTCCACCGGCTGTTGAATCACCGGTTGCAATTCTTCTTTTGCTTTCAACCGTAAAAACCGATCCTGTATGTTTTGCGTCTTGTTTATTGCGAGTTCCCGCACTACTTCCGGAATTTTTTCCATCTCGTACATTCCCTTCACAATAAGCTCCAACTCCTTTATATCGTTTAATATAAAACCGATCAACTCTCTTCTATCCATTGAAAAACGTATTGGGATACAAATTTATTTATAATTTTAGATATTCCTACGATTGTGCGGACAAAATCGACAAAATATTTACATTTTGGCAAAAAACAAACAATGTTGTACAACTAACGGTACACTCTATGCTTTTATGTAACGCAAATTCAACCAACTTATTATCTCAATTTTTATTATGTTATTCCGTAAAATATACTTTTTTTAATATTGTTACCTTTTTTTCTTAATTTGTCAAATCGTACAGAATTTTCAATTTTCTTTAAGTGATATGATTGCGGATAATCAATATAAAAAAAAGAGACAATTGCCTCTTTTTTTATTTAAATTATTTTTTTCCCCGTTGCAAGTAGCGTATCAACAACTGAAGCGAAACACTTCGCCCAACGAGGGATGAATGTTTATTTTATTTCTAATTCTGCGCCTGAAACTACTTCAAAATCACTATTAATTGTGGTCGTTCCTGCGGCATCAAGAGTTAGTTTATTACTTTGAACTTTGACATATTGAACATTAATGTCTCCACAACTTACTATGGGAGTGGGGGCAGTTACGATGATAGGAGTAGTTACGGTACCAGTAAAATTGACAATTGGTGGACATATTTGTTGTACTGCGGCATAGGCATTTACCAAACCATAACCCATTTCAATATTCCAGCCGGGACGACTTGGAACACTTTGGTAGTTGTAGTTGTTACCTACTCGTTGCGCAGTACTTTCAATTATGTTTCGTACTTGTTGCCATGTTAAATTTGGATTAACCGATAACATTAGTGCTGCAACTCCTGCTACGTGAGGACAAGCGGCAGAAGTTTTTCCAAAATTACTATATCCCCCTTCTCTATCGGTCGTAAAAATACCATTCGTTTCCCCCGGTGCTACTACGTTTAATTCGCTGCCATAATTAGAATCCCATACACGAATACCGTTACGATCAATTGCCCCAACAGTTATCACGTTGGCGGAATTGCTAGGAAAATTGATAGAAGTTGCAGAGTTATTTCCAGTAGAAAAAACAACTACACACCCCAAATTAACACCATTTCTCGTTCTACCATTTAATACTACATTATTTATTGCATCTGTAACCAGCTGAATCGGCGCAGTAGGAGTCCAACTCCAAGAATTACTGATAACGTCCGCTCCATTTTGCCATTGCCCAATTAATCCCGTATGCTCTTGACTCGCGTGAGAGTTGCGAGCCATTCGAAGAATTACTAACAGACATTATCTTGCAATTGGGTGCTACACCGGCAATACCTATATTATTTCTTATAGCACCAATAATTCCTGCACAAGGAGTACCATGGTCTATTTGGGTTAAAAAAAGTCGCTGTGGCGAAGTCCTGCTTTCGCTATCATAACTTAACGGATGTATATTGTTTTGTGTATTATTTGCTAAATCAGGGTGTGTTAAAAGAATTCCTTCGTCAAAAACTGCCACAATAATATTACTTCCCGTTGAAATTTGCCACGCAGCACATGCTTTTATATCAACGGTTGTTCCTCCGCTTTGAATGGTGTTGTTAAGTCCCCACTGCTGTCCAAAAAATGGGTCATTTACACAATTCTTATCATTATCAGTAAATAAATCTGGTTCTGCATATTGGAACAATCCTGATTCATAGAAACGATTTGACAACATCATGGCATCATGTTTAGAATTTGCCGTAACACTCAACGTAAACCACAAAGGCATAAATTCATTTTGCCACATGATAACCGCATGTTCTCTTTCCGCTTCTTTTCTGAGCAAAGTGGTGTCTGCTAATTCTTTCAATTTGACATAGAAAAAATTTGACATGCTAATTTTATTCTGATAACGGTCTTTGAAAGAGGGTACTACAATTATGTCATTTCTCGAATTTTTTATTTCCGAGAGTTTTGCTAAATACCCCTCTTCCGACAGTCTATCTTCAAAATTCAATACCGTACAAAATCGTTTGTTTTGCTTGGTTGTTGAAAGTTTTCCTTCCGGAATATCAATACGTAAAGGTTCGTATTTTGCATTATGTGCAGCAAATGTTCTGTTGGCTGTGTTTTCATCGGCAACCGAAATGAAAACATTCCGTGTATCCAATTCAAAATATTGTTTTTCTCCATTGTAATAGTAGAAATAGGGCGTTTGAGCATTTAAACACCCAAACACAAACAGTAATAATCCAATTAAACTTATTTTCTTTTTCATAATCACTAATTTTCTATGATTGTTACATCTAATTCAACATTGCTTTCTTCACTCAACTTATTCGCAATAAGTGCTACAACCCAAGATCCGTCCCCATTGGAATCAGTTTGGCGTATCTCAATATCCAATCTATACTTATTTTTTGAAGGTTGTAATAAGTGTTTGCTTAGTTCGTAAATCGTATTAGGAGAACGACCATTCGCCAATAATAAAGTATGTTTTGAAAAATCAATTTCCGGATAATTTGTATTTGAACAATTGATATATTTTTTCAATTCTTCTTCGCTATTGATAATAATTATACTGTTGTTGTAATTAAGATTTGTCCACCAACAGCATAGTTCACAGAACTTATCCCCGCCTGCGTCAAAACCAGGGTCGTTCCTGCCTTCATCAATCCAATGATTATCCAAAGAATATCTCGTAAAAGGAACTTCAACAGGGTAATTTCCCAAAACTATTTCCCAAATAAGTTCTTTACTCACAATATCCTGTTCTGAATAAATTTCTCCTTTGCAATTATACAAAGTTTCTTTGCCATCTTTTTTTACTAAAAAACCTATTTCTTCATTTTCAAATACACATTGATAAATAAATACCATAATATCGGGTGTGTTTTGAAATTCTTCTATTTTTTCTTTCAACCAAGGCAAATCTGTTAATGGATTATTAATATTACACTTTTCCGTTGGCTCGTTTTCTTTACAAGCCGTTCCCATTAAGCATATTGCCAACAGAATAAAATATATATTTTTCATGATTTTATCCTCCCCAATTTTATCTCGTTAAAATCATCTGCTTCGTATCCACCGGCTTACCATCGCAAACCAACGTATAAAAATAAATCCCAGCCTGCAAGGAAGAGGCTTGTACAGTAGTCAGACATTGCCACGTTCAGCGATAGAGATCGCTTTTTGTTGAAAGCCGTTCATGTCATAAATATAGATATTGGCATTGCTTACATTTTCGGGAATGTAATAGCCGATTTCGGTCTTTTGGTTAAACGGATTTGGTATGTTCTGCATCAATAAAGGAGTGGTTTCGATTGCTGATTTTAATACCGGTTTTTCTCCCATCGCTTTGATTAGTTGATTAATCAATTCGCGTTGTTCATCTATTTGCTGCTGTTGTTTTTCGATTTGCGTTTGCTGGTCTTGCAATCCGTCTAATAACAATGGAATCATACCGATATAGTCAACAGACAACATACCTGCACTATCTTTAAACACCAAATCAGGAAATAATTTCTCTACATCTTGCGCCAAAAATCCGTAGAAAGTACGGCTTAAAAGGTCTGCATTGTTTTTCTTGGCATTTTTCCGGTCTGCCTTTATCTGCTCAACGGTAACACCATTTTGCAAGTATTTTTCAAGGATAGGTTCCTCTATTTCAATCTCTTTAAAATTATAACTTACACTTCGCATCTGTTTTAGCTTGTCGAGCGAATTGGAAAGGTCTTTGATGTTTTCTTTCATGCGAGCATCCGAGCCGTGAACAATAGTTCCATTTACCTTCACTTGGTGAACAGAACCTTGCGAACCAATCTCTAAGGCAACACCCGGGTTGGAATTAAAGATACCTACCTTTCCGTTTGCCTTTACTGTAAAACAATTTACCCAAGGAACAGCCGAAATTGACATTAATGAAAAAATCCCCGGATTGTTCGGTTGATTCTGATAAAATGCCCCCCATATTAGATCGGCTCCACTCCCCAGCACTTTAGAACTCTTGCTTGTAACAACATCTAAACCATCATTCGTTCCATTGTTGTAAATTGCCGTTTCAGAGATTAACTCGGTTCTTGCTCCGGCACCAACATTGCTTACAACCTTGATAGCTTGCGCATTCACTACCATACTAAAGTTACACATTACCATGCACAATAATAAAAATAAATTTTTACGTTTCATACTTTTTGAAATTTTTTAGTTAAACTTAGGAAAATAATTCCTGTGAATGTAATTATCATTTTTATTTGTATTAATCGCACCAAAGTAGTATTTTTCGCTTAATTTTAAAAGCAGGTGATTCGAACTATTTTTAAATAAAAAAAGAGGCAATTGCCCCTTTTTTTATATTGATTAATTTTTTTCTCTTATTCTACAATCGGAACAACGCGGAAGTTATCCAAAGACATAAAAATAAGTGGAACACCCACAGGAGCGCCGAATTGAACAAAACTGAAATTGGTTGCATTTTTCAAATCAATGATCTTTTTTACCTCTTCGTCGCTGCTAATTCCGTGTGTAAACTCAGTCAAAGGAATGGTGATTGTTTCCCAACCGTCTGTATAAAATGTGCCGGTCTCTTTATAAGGCTCCCAAAAACAGATTGGAGAAACATCGCGTCCGTGCTTGTCCGGAGAATCATACGGTCCGAAGAAGATTTCAGTTCTAATTCCGTGATAAGGAACTTCTTTAGGGATATTAACCTCAAATTTCAATACCAGGTTCTCTATCGCATAATCTACAAAAGCGCCTGCAACAGAGAATGCTCCGCGACCACCTTCGTTTGGATTGGCTACATATTGAAAAAACATAGCCTCTTTCATTGTCCAAGGTGCATTGTATTCTCCAAACAAGAATCCATATTTACCCGAACAAGGCTCCGGAAGTTCCGCAGGAAGTTTATTTCCCGCAATTTCGGTAATTTTTTTGCCTGCGTGGTCAAATGGATTATATCCACCCCAAGTAGCTAAATAATCATCAAAATTGATAATAAAATTACGGTCGTCACGGAAAAGGAAACTTGATCCAGCTTCTCCATATTTCGTTATTACTCTTATTTTTCCGCTTTTAGATCCGGCTGGAACTGTTACTACCAACATCTCATCGTTGGAATTTTTCTTATCTACCTCTGCCGGTAAATCTACTCCCGGAAACATCACATCTGCCCCTATCAGGTTTTTTCCGTAAATAACGGCTGTTTCTCCGTCAGGTACAAACTCGGATTTCATTTTTGTAATTTCAGGCGCACTTTCATTTAATTTTCCTGAATTACTACTTCCTCCACCACATCCGGTAGTCAAAACACCGAACACAAAAAGCGCGACATACGCTAAGTTCTTCTTTTTCATACTATATTTATTTTTTTTTATAAAGTTTAAGACTAATAATTCACAAATTTAAAATATTATGTGAAAATAAAAAAAAAATACGCGTTTTTTTATCACTTTATCACTTAAAACTTATCACTCCTCTATATATTGTTCCAAAAACAACTCCTCTCCATCAAAAACCGCAAACGAAAAATGGTCAATCCAGTCTCCCAAAATGACTACTCGTGTCGTTTTTTTAATCATCAAATCAAGCATAATGTGCCGGTGTCCGAAAATAAAATAATCAATGTTGTGACTCCCTGAATAATTTTTGGCAAATTGGATGAGAGGTTCATTCTCTTCACCCCAATAAATGGCGTATTTCCCGCCTGTTTTTTTCTTTCGGTTGTGTCGCGACCACGCAAATCCAAGCGGGGTGGTCAAACTTGGGTGCACCATTTTGAACAACCATTGGCAAAATTTATTCCGGAAAAGAAAGCGAAAAAAACGGAAAGAGCGGTTGGAGTCAAGTAGTCCGTCACCATGTGCCAGATAGAAACGTTTACCGTAAATCTCCGTTTCGATGGGTTCGGTAATGACGGTTGCACCAATCTCTTTGGACAGGTAGTCAAACATCCATATATCGTGGTTTCCGGTGAAAATATAGACCGGAATCCCGGCATCTGTAAATTCCGCCAATTTGCCCAATACCCGGACATGCCCTTTTGGAACCACCGATTTATATTCAAACCAATAATCAAAAGTATCTCCCAATAAATAAAGCGCGGCAGTCTCGTGCTTGATACTGTCGAGCCAACGGACAAACCTTTTTTCGGATTCAATGGGATTTTCTTTTATATCCAATCCAAAATGAGTGTCCGAAGCAAAATATACTTTTTTACGTTTTTCCATTCTTCTATAAAAATCCCAACTCCAATTTTGCTTCCTCCGACATCATCTCTTTGTTCCATTCCGGTTCGAAGACAATATTTACATCTACTTTTTTTACTCCTTCAATGGATTCGATTTTCATTTTTACGTCTTCCACGATAAAATCGGCAGCCGGACAGGTAGGAGCCGTCAAGGTCATTGTGATAACCACTTCTCCATCTTCTTTTGCTTCCACATTGTAGATCAATCCCAAATTGTAAATATCGACCGGAATTTCCGGGTCAAACACCGTTTTGAGCATTGCTACTATTTTTTCTTCTAATGCTAAAAATTCATTATTCATAATTTTTACAAATTTAATCGTTTCTTTTTATGCACGAAGGCGCTGCTACCGCGCGATTGTATCGCGTGGTATTCTATCTCAGCAATTTATACTTTTCTCTTTTTCTTTCATTACTTACACACTACCACGCGATACAATCGCGCGGCAGCGGGGGGCTTTTATAGCAGCGGACTAAACAACCGTGCCACCGACTCTTTCAACCGCACTTTCACCGGACGTTTTTTCCATGTGCGGGCATTTACGCGAATCGAATCGGCGAGGTCTTGTTCAAAAATTTTCTTCATTTTTACAGCAATCTCCGGATCAAATATCAGCGCATTTATCTCGAAATTTTGCTCAAAGCTCCGGAAATCCATATTGGTGCTTCCAACCGTAAACATCTTATCATCAATCACAATCGTTTTGCTATGCAAAAATCCGGGTTGGTAAAAATACATTTTAATGCCTGCTTTCAACATTTCGTCCATATAAGAGTATGAACTCGTCAGCGTAATTTTTGCATCCGAACGCGTCGGCAAGATAATGCGCACGTCCACCCCGCCGAGAGCAGCCGTTTGCAATGCCGTAATGATATTTTCGGTCGGCAAGAAATAAGGCGTTTGAATATACACATATTCACGCGCTTGCACGATTGCCATAAAGTAAACTTGCATCACGCTGTTCCAAAGCGTGTTGGGTCCACTTGTGATTATTTGTACCAGACTGTTTCCCGTTTTTTTAAGTTCGGGATAAAAAACCGTATTGGAAATCAACTTCCAGCTCACGAAATACCAATCCGTCAGGAATGTTTTTTGCAATCCGTGTACTGCCGGACCTTCGATGCGGACGTGCGTATCTCTCCACTTGCCCCATTCCAACCCTTTGACATACCGGTCGGCAATGTTTACTCCTCCGGTAAATCCGACTTTTCCGTCCACAATCAGAATCTTGCGGTGGTTACGGTAATTGACCTTGCTGCTCAAAAACGGAAGCCCCACCCGCAAGAAACTCATCACCTCGATGCCGTGGCTTTGCATCTCCCGAATCGTACTTTTCGGCATTTGCCAACTTCCCACATCGTCTATAATTACGCGTACCTGTAGACCTTCTGCCACTTTTCGGATAAGGGCATTAACCATTTTTCTACCGATTTCATCGTCAAGGAAAATGTAATATTCCAAATGAATGTGGTGTTTCGCTTTCTCCAAATCGTTGAAAATATCCTCGAAAAGGGTCGCCCCATCTGTATAGATGTTAATTTCGTTGTTTTCGTATGCCAAAGCATCGCAACTATTGAGGGCAAGTGTGGCAATGTTTTTTTGTTCGGGCAACAGAATATGGGACGAAATTTGTTCGATGTCGGAAGCAATGATGGTCGAGTTCCGTTTTACTTTGTGTAAACTTCTCCGGGAAAGAACAATTTGCCGGCGAATATTTTTTCCAAAAAAGATATAAAACACGAATCCGACAATCGGAACCAGGATAAGTACAACAATCCAAGCGATGGATTTCACCGGATTCCGGTTTTCCATCAGAAGTAATATTATGGTTGTCAGTATGGTATATACATAGACAATAACAACAATAGCCGATGTTATTTCCCAAAGCATAAATTTTACTCTTTTTATTATTTAATAACTGTCCGAAATTATACCTAAATTAGGCAATCCATTAGGATTGTATCTCTCGGTAGATAAATAATCTCGTCCTAAATCGCAAGCCGTAGGTTTGCGTCCTAATTTATTCAAGGTTGCAAACCTACGGCTTGCAAATTGAGGGATAAATTGGGTTTCTACCGAGAGATAATCCCTACGGGATTTTTTTAGGTGCAATCACGGATAATCATATATTATTTTATTATTGTGTAAGTAAGAGGGTAAAAGTAATAAAACTTTACATATCTTCCAAAGAAAGCCCTTTATATTCAATTTGATAATTTGAATATTTATGAGCTATCTCTTTCGCTTTCTGTTTAAGCAGGGAGATACTTATTCGTTTTTTATTTCGTTTTACTTCGTAGAAAAGGATTCGTTTTTCCATTTCGTTCAGCGCAATAATATCTATTTCATCTTCTCCTTTTTTGTTCCAATAACTGCCGATTTCGGAAAACTGTTTAGTTTCTATCAGTATAGAACGAAAATATTTCTCTAAAATCAATCCGCTGTATGTCTCATAATCACGCTCGACCACATCGCGCACATATTCCAAATTTCCTATTTCGATAGCACTGCGATACTTGTAAATAAAACGGAACCAAAAATTTAGAAAATTGTCTTCAATCAAGTATTTGTTATTTCGGCTACCCTCTTTTGCGCCGAAAGGACGATTGCGTTTTATCAGGTTATAATCCTTTTCGAGCCGTTCCAAATAGCCGCCAACCGGCATATTCAACGAACTTTCCATATCTGCCCTATCGGTTTTGGATGACGCAATAAGCGAAAGTATCGAAAAATAATTACCGTAATCTTTCCCAAATTCATCGACTAAAACCGCTCGCCCTTCATCTAAGAAGAATGAACTTTCTTTGAAAATCGCATCAAAAATTTTCTTTTTTGTAAATGCTTTATTGATAACAAGTTGCTCTACATATTTTGCCACTCCGCCCGTAACCATATAAAACGCCAACAAATCTTCAGGTGTATAATTGGGCTGAAAATCAGCAAATATTTGCTTAATAACATTTATGCTGAAAGGTTTTACAATGATTTTTGATGTAGCTCTACCGTAAAGCGGTTCTTTTGAACTTTCAAAGATTCGTTTCATCATCGAATAAATTGAACCGCAACATATCAGATTTATTTTGGCGGTATCTTTATAGGTGTCCCAACTATTCTGGATATCGCTGAAAACGGAGGGATTTATATTCGCAAATTCTTGAAACTCATCAATGATTAACGTAAAACCTCGTGATTGTGATTGAATCATTAATGCTTTGAACAATTGAGAAAAATGCTGAAAACTACCGAGTGAAACCGACAGTTTTTCTTCCACTTCGCGCACAAACTCTTCGCAAAGCAATACTTCATTTTTTTTTGCAACAAAGAAATATAATACTGTATCCGATGAGGCGAAAGCATTTCTCAATAGAGTAGTTTTACCCACTCTTCTTCTCCCCATAAGCAAAGTCATTTGAGCAAAATTGTTTGAATTTTCTTCAATTTCTCTCAAAATTCCGATTTCGTTTTCTCGATTGTAAAAAATCATATATCCTAGTATGCTATATTTTAGAAACTGTTTGAATTATTTTTGTCAATGCTATTTGGTTCGTATTAGATTCCTCACTTCACTCCGTTGCGTTCGGAATCTAATAAATAACTCAAACAGCTTCTTAGATTGGCTGTAGTTTATTAATGGTGTTGCAATGTCCCGTTAGGGACAAAATGTTGGTAGAAACCAACATTTTTCCGTTCTCCCGTCCCGTATGGGACGGAATGTGGATAGAAATCATCTTTTTACATTTTTTCCACATCGCGTCCCTAACGGGACTTAGGTTGTGGGGTATTATTCTTTCTACCAACATTTTGTCCCTAACGGGACATAGATTACAACACTATTCTTAACTATAGCCTTTAAATTTTGATTATAGCAACCGTAGTTGCTGTAACTGCGGTTTCGTTAATGCAAAAATATGATTTTTTTTATTATCAACAATGGAAAGATAATATTTTTATCAATATAGCAACTGCTGTTACAGCAACCGCCGTTGCATTAATGTCTAAATTTTTCTATGATACGATTTTCAACCATCTCTTTTTGTACACAATGTCCTGAAATTTGCGGAGCGGGAACGCCGTCCGGGACGGTAAGTTTCGTAGCGGTTTCTACCCGTGTTTCGTCCCAAATTCCGGATTGAATAAAACTGTTGAGCAGGTAACTGCCTCCTTCTACGATGAGTGATTGTAACTTTTTTTCGTGCAATTTTGCCAACAGTATTTTTAAATTCAATGTTTCTCCGGGTTCATCAAAAGGAACTTCTACATATTCAATATGTGAAAAAGGAATGCTTTCCGGAGCTTTTTTTGTAAAAATAACCGTAGGTGCTTTTTCGTTGTAAATGCGATAATTGTGCGGTACATCCAAATTTTTGTCGATTAATACGCGAACAGGACTTTTTCCGTACCAATTGCGGACGGTTAATTCGGGATTGTCGAGCAAGGCGGTTTTTGTTCCGATAAGAATTGCCGCCTCTTCAGCTCTCAACTTGTGAACTAACATTGAGGTAATTTTATTTGAAATGTGTAAAGCAGGCGTTCCCGGATTTTCTCTTGTAATGTCTATAAAACCGTTTGCCGTTTGCGCCCATTTGAGGATGATGTATGGGCGTTTTTTTGTGTAAAAAGTAAAAAAGCGACGGTTTAATATCCAACCTTCTTCCGAAAGAAAGTTTTCCGTAACTTCAATTCCCGCCTCTTTCAGCATATTAATTCCCCGCCCACTTACTTTGGAGAAAGGGTCTCGATTGGCAATAACAACTTTTGGGATTTGCTTTTCGATAATCAGTTGGGCGCACGGCGGGGTTTTTCCGTGATGGGAACAAGGCTCCAAATTGACATACAACGTGGATTCTTTCAGCAATTCCGAATTTCGGACGGAGGCAATGGCGTTTACCTCAGCGTGCGGTTCGCCGTATTTTTGGTGGTAGCCTTCGCCTATTATTTTTCCGTTATGCACAATTACGGCACCGACCATCGGGTTTGGGGCTACGCTTCCCAAGCCCTTTTGGGCAAGTTCAAAACATCGGGACATAAATTGCTTTTCCATTTCTCTTCTTTTTTTCCTTTGCGTCTTCGCGTACTTCGCGCCTTTGCGTTTAATAAAAAAAGAGCGCAAGCGCATAATTTAAATGCAAAGGCGCGAAGTACGCGAAGACGCAAAGATGGATTTACTTTTTTTCAATATCAAAATATAATTCCGGATTTTTCGCCAAATCTTCAAGCATTTCGATTGAAATTCCTTTTTTCTCTAACTCTTTAACTACTAATATTGCCTTTCGCTGCACAGGATTAAGACCGGCTAAAACCGGGTCGTGGGCAATGCCGAGAAAGAAAAACAGATCCGGATACGAACGGTCGTAAATCCCGGATAACTCTTCCGTCGATTGAATTTCCCGCACACTCACTTGTTTTCCGTTTCTGTCGAAAAGCCATTTTTCATTGAAAATATCTTGATAGGCGGTAGTTACTTTTATTTTTTCGACAGTGTATGTCTGTTGGGATTTCTCAATGTACTGATATTCACCCTCCAACGATAAACGATACATAAAAGAACCTAGCTCCTGTATGGCTTTGGTTAGCAGGTCGGTAAATGCTCGTGAACTTTCGGGTGTAACGTTAGAAAGAAACGCCGTAAAACCTTCAATCTCCTTGTCGGTAATTTTTTGCGCACCTTTGTCGTATTGACGCAGACTTTTCGGTGCGAGTTTCAACTTGGTTACAATCTCCTTTTGTGACGGACGTTCCACCTTTTTTATCCTCGCGTGAAAAGAGACTCCAAGTAAGGTCAGAAAGCGGTAAAAAGCCTCTCTTTTTTCGGGAACGAATCCTTTTTCAACCAAATCGTTTTCCAAGAAGTAAGCCTCCGGATAGTTTTGTAAAAAACACCTTAACGCCGGCGTGTCAAAGTAAACGGAAGAGGCAGGTTGTAAAGATAATTTTCCGGAATGATTAAACGACGGAAGAAACGGAACGTTTTGGAACAGTTGCAAAAATGCGTTCCGTTTTTCTTCCTGAAAAGAAAACGTAGAAAAACACTCTACAAAATCGTTTAAATGCCTGTAAATATTTTTCGTATCAGAAATTTCTATCTCGCCTCTGCGATAACGAGGAAGGATAAAAAGTTCTATTTCAGCCAATAAATCAGGATGTGTTAATTTTAATTGCTCTTCAAAAAAACGGCGTGATTTTTCGTTTTCCAACAATTCAGGATGTACGGACGGGAAGTTATTGTCCCTGCCTCCCGAAAGATACGCGCGGGGAACAACATCATTTTCCGAAGAAAAAGGGGCCGTAACCTCTCCGTTTGCGCAAAGTATAAACGGTTTATAACGCAATGGCGATTCCGGCGTAGCCCAAAGCGTTTTTTGTGTTCCGAGGAAAGCGTAAAATTGTTGTAACCACTCAATCGGTTGAGTGCAGATAAATGCAGAGGAAAGATGCCGGGCGATATACTCCGGAGAAATCGTGGAGCCAATCAACTCATTTTCTTTTATATATTGAATACTTTTGCGTATCTGTTCGTTTTTTTCATTCTGGTTGCCGATGTATAACGAACAGAAACTCCATTCTCTTGTCAATTCGTCCGGATTGCCCGATAAATCAGCCAATTGCTTGGATGAGAAAAGTTTACTGATGCTTTTTTCTGTAGCGTATCGTGTATGTTTTCTATTCAAATAATGACCTTCACAAGAAAGAAACACAGAAGCCTCGGATAATTTTTCTTGAAAACGGGTGAAAAACAGATAAAACGAATGTGCGGGTTTCCATCCATTTTTTTCTTTACGGAAAAATTGAGTTTTCTCTATCGGGATGATTTCAAACAAATTATCATCAATCTTTCCCATTTGGCAGAGCCGTTCAACGGCATCAGCGGCAAGAAGGGCAAGTTCGTCGATGCAGTTTTTGTTCCACGTCTCGCCTTCCTTGATTGATTCGCGGCTGTCTGTCAGCAAAAATGGCGCGTGTACAACCATATTCAATCCCGTAGCCTCTTTGGTAGGGAAAAAACAAAAGGCAGGTTCGGCAGGTTGCCCGGTCAAAAGGGTTCCTTCGGCTGTGGCAAAAAAGGCAACTGTTCCCGATTGAATCGTTTTGTTGTCGGAAAAATTTGATAAATTTCGGGTAAATGTGTGTAAATATTCGGTTTGTTGCTCATTGTCAATCGTTTTTTTGAGGCAGATGAATGCGTAAGCCTCTCCCCCAACTCCTCTCCACAAGAGAGGGGAGAAAGAGGTGCGCATTTCATTTATTTGTTCAATTGTGAGAATAACTTCCCGATTTAGCCTCTCCTCCTCCTGAGAAGGGGGTTGGGGGGAGGCTAAATATTCACCGTTTGTTCCTCGACTTGTTTCCCAACTTATTTTCCGAAGGGTTCGTAAAAAAAGTAACGGTTTATGCAGCGTCGAAAGTTTATTTTCAATATCAAAAAATGCTGATGCCGGATTTTTAAACGGAATAAAAAAAAGCGTTTCTCCTTTTTTTCGGTCGGAAGAAATCGGAGTATCTTCCTCAGGTACAATATAATCAACAATGCGAAACGAAAAAAAATCATCTTCTACGTGTGGCATATCAGTGTATTGAAAAACCGATTTAAAACCTACACCGAATTTTCCAATGGTATTTCCGTCTTGTTTAGTACTTGCACCGATAGAGGTAATTGCGTTCAGATGCCCAATGTTTCGACGTTCCGCCTCATCGTCGGGGTCACTGATGCTGAAAGGAATTGTTCCGTTATGAATGAATATCATTTGTTCTTCCGAAAGGATAATCCGTACTTCGGTTGCCTTTGCATCATCTGCATTTTGCAGTAATTCGTAAATAAAATGAGCTTGGTCTGAATATTTATCCACGACCATATTCCAAAATCCCACGGCGGCGGGATTTTTCAGTTGTTGAGAGAGGGTACGCCTTTTCTCGGTTAGTTTTTGGAATAGGAGGGTATTATGGCTCATTTTTTTTATTACGAGATAGTCATGTAATTGTTGATTATTCTGTTTATACGAGCAATTCTATGTATATCGTCCCAATCGTAAATGATATACCATTGCGTCTGTTTGTATCGGTTGTATCTATATACTTTTTCACCGTAAATCTTGTGTATTTCATATTTTGCATCGCTATGAAATTTTTTCTTGCAAATTGCATCACCTTTTCTTCTTATATCTTCTATGTAGGCATCTGCCTCTTCCAATGATAAAGGTTTGTGTTTCTCCCATGTAATCAGTGCAAACAAAATGTCTATTAAATCATTTTTTGCTTCGTTACTCCAAATAACCATGCTCTTTTAGTTTTTGTCTTAATCCTTTTTTTACATTTTTTTCAAATTCATCTCCGGTCATATATCCTTCCGGAATTATTTCCGAAACAGTTGATTTTTGAAATTCAACCATTTTACCTTGTCCAAACAGAACTCCGGTATCTATTTTTGTGGTATAAATCATAACCTTTTAGTTTTAAATAATGCCCAAATGTACATAAAATTAACCAATTATACACAGACTGATAGAAAGTTCTTTCAAAATTTATAGAGGAAAGTTACAAAAAAAATCACAACGCAGCCATTCCAATTGCATCTTTTTTCCATTCGGCTGCTTGACCGATAGCCGTTAAAACATCTTCTGCACGTTCCACAACATTCCATATCCGAAGATGCTCGCTACGCATAAATTTTTCATCAACCGCTTTGTTCAACATTTCCAATAACGGGTCAAAATACCGGTTTACGTTGAGAATAATAATCGGTTTAACAAAAATTCCGAGTTGTTTCCACGTTATCGCCTCCATCAATTCCTCCAATGTGCCGCATCCTCCGGGCAACGCAATAACTGCATCAACATCTTCGAGCATCAACCGTTTCCGCTCGTGCATCGTGTTTACGACGATTTGCTCTACGCGCTCATTGTCCCAACCTTGTTCGACCATAAATTGCGGTATCACACCGGTAATTGTCCCTTTGTTATTCAGCATTGCTTTGGATAGCTCGCCCATTAATCCGACACTCCCGCCTCCGTAAAGACAATGGATTTTATTTTCGGCAAGAATTTCGCCTAAACGATATGCTTCTGTTTTGTAACCTTCTGCTACCTGCGTGCTTGAGGCGCAATATACGCATACTTTTCTCATTGTTGTTTGTTTTTCTTTCTTTTGAAAAACAAAAATAAGAAAGAAAATTGGGAATTAAGGAAATAAATCTCAAATACTTTTACAACTTGAACTAATGCTGTACTTTTCTTAATCTTTGCATCATTAGTTCCTTTGAAAAAGAAATATAACACACTAAAAACCAGTAAAACCGAAAAATATTTTCAAAAAATATGTCAAAGTTATTGCAGAATTAAAAAATGCTCGTATCTTTGCATCGCAATTCCAAAAGAGGAGTAGCAAGTAACAAAATGGTGTGGTAGTTCAGTTGGTTAGAATACCTGCCTGTCACGCAGGGGGTCGCGGGTTCGAGTCCCGTCCATACCGCAAATACAGCCTAATTCTCAACGAGTTAGGCTTTTTTGTTGCTGTTTTCGTTGTGGCTTTATCTTTTTTCGCTGTTTTTTGGGTTGCCGTTGGCGGGTAGGATACGACAACGCAACGACACAAACACACCCTTCACCGTTGAGGCTACCAACGGTAACGGGCAAAGCAACCAACCCGCCCGAATAAAAACACCACCCAAACCGAACAAAGGAAAATAGATAAAAGGAATAAAAAAACGAGCCTTGAAGGGTTTTACACTGTTCGCGGCTCAAAGCGTGGCAATAAAACCACATCCAAACGTACTCTTTTTAATATCCAAATAAAAACCCTTGAAAACTTTAAACGCCATTTAAACAGCATTTAAACGAAAAACCGCCCTTTGCGGGGGCAGTTTTCTTTATTCGTCTTTTTTCTTACGCTGTCAAATGCTTATGTATTTCAAAATATTTTTCAGTTGGTAAAAATGTTTCTCCCAATAAATCCAACGTACTGTAAAAATCCTCTTTACAACTATCGAAAACGTCCGACAATGTCGCTGCTTTCATTATTTCAATCATTCCCTTTTGTTGCATTGTAATTTCTTCTAATGTTGTTGAATAATTAAATACAACCGCCCAACATTCGCCGTTTTCTGTTTTAATTCTTTGTAACATAAATTTGTATTTTATTGATTTTTAAATTGTTAATTGCTTTTCAAATTACACAATACTACCTTTTTACCTTTGTATGTCATTTTTTCCGTGTCCGAAATATACCAACCGTTGGCGGTTGCGTATTCTTGCACTTCATCAAGTGTGGCAAAGGTTTTGCCGTTTGCTTTGTAAATGGTTGTTGTCATAATTGCAATAATTAAAAACGTAAGACTATAATGCGTTTTTCACTATGCAAAAATACATTATAATCTTACATAAGCAAATTGTTTTATGTTAAAAAATGCAATATGATAAACTTTATTTCAAATATGATATATTATGATGCTTTTTTGCTACTTTTGCGGTGTAATATTAAAATATATCATTATGGAACTACGAGTAAAAGAAATTATCAAACAAAAAGGGTTTACTATGCAAGAGTTCGCCGATAAATTGGGAATTGCAAGGGTAAGTTTGACAAAAACAATTAACGGAAACCCTACTATTGATACGCTCGAAAAAATCGCTATTGCTTTGGGCGTTCACGTTTCGGAATTATTCGAGCAACCCGAAACCGATACTATTAGTTGCCCTCATTGTGGCGGTGGTATTAAAATTTCAAAAGTGTAGATTTTTCTATACCTTTGTTGTGCAAAAATGCTTTAAAACTTTTGTCGCTGATTTGCGTATTCTGTTTTTGGTATTTTTGTAATGTTGGAACGCTTTAAAAACTTTTGATGCCGATTTGCAGATTTTGTTTTTATGGCGTTTCTCTTTTTTATGTAATTTGACCGCCCCCAAACGAGGGCGGTTTTTTGTTATATTCCTGTTTACGGGTTGTTTTCGTACTTAAAACCTAATTCCATTTGATAACTATGTTCCGCCGTTTGTGTCTGTATTTGCTTGCTGTAACCCGCACTATACGGCGCAAAAACGGCGTTTTCGTTGTCCTCAATTCGTAATTTCAGAAACCGCAACCGTTTATTTATTGCGTTCTTTTGGTCTGTTAGTTCCTTTACGGCTTGTTTGTCGTGTGCTATTTCGGTAAGCAAAGGGGCGTTTGCGTTATAACTTCCCAACCGTCTAATTTCGGGCAATATTACCGATGTAACAAATTTTGTAAACGCTTTTGCTTGTGGTAATGTAGAACGAAACATTAACTTGTAAAAACCGCTTTCGTTAATTACTTGCATATCGCTATAATACCCCGCCCTGTTTGTCGTCAGTGTGGTGCTAATTTCGTCAGGGTCTAATACTTTGTTTATTGTGTTTCTAATATTTTTGTGTCCTGATATTTCTTCAATATCCGAAGAAACCCACCACAAAGAGCCGTCCGCTCTGTTAATTACTCTCACTTGTTTACCCTCGTAGTCGTAAACTTGTATTTTTTGATTTTCCATTTTTCAAATAATTTTAAATTGTGAATACTGTTTTTATTTATTTACCGCCTACATTTCGGGCGGCGTTTTTATTGATTTTCTGTTTTTCATTCTTCACAAGGAAGATTAAACCGCGTTTTTTGTTGTGTTGGTGTATAAATTATTTACTTCGTGTCGAACTTTGCACCTTGCGGGTGTACATTGTCGTCAGTAACGGCAATATTTGCGCTTGTTTCGGCACTTTGCCCGCAAAACTTACAACGGACAAACAACGCTTTGACCGTTTCGCCGTCAAGCACTAAAACGCCGTTTCGTTGGCGTGCTTTTAGGTTCATTTCGGGGTTGAGTAGTTGAGGCTTGCAATCACAAGCCACACGCACACGGTAACAAGTAAATCCCCGTTTTATTAGTTCTACCATTTTACCTGTCATTTCGGTGCGTGTTTTGAAAATCTGTTTTTTCATTTTTCTAACTGTTTTTGATGTTATTATTTTGGGGTAAAAGCCCGTTTTTTCGTCAAATTGTTTCTTTTTATGTTACCTATTTTGTTTAATTCGCTGATAATTAGTGTTTGTTTCGGGTATTGTAGAGACTAACACAAGTAATTTTTATCGGTTGCAACAAAATATAATTATCGTTTATCGTGTTACCAATTCCGAAAACCACGCCCGCCGCTTTCATTGTTTCGAGTTCGGACAACAAAACGGGCTTTGCAATCCTCAACCGTTTGCAGACTTCCAAACATACAGCATAAGACGGCACAAGCCGCGCCGCTTGCTTTTCGTGTTCAATCTGTTTTATCGTTTCTAAAATCGTTGCTTGCATACTAAAACAGTGTTTCGGGTTCGTTTGCCCTCTTTTCGTAAACCAAAAGGCAAAAATCTAATTTTTGAGTTTCCCAATTAACAGCCTTATTTTTGTACATTCGTTTGAGTAGTTGTACCGTTTCGGCTACATTGTAACCCGTATCTAAATAGGTTATAAAGTCGTTGAGGCTCGCAAGTGTAAACGTGCGTATATCCTGCAAAACAGCCACGCCCCGAAATTGCCCCGTGCTTTCTATTTTGTACCGCCCGCCGCGTTGGTATTTGTGCGGGTTGTGTAGGCGCAATGTACTAAAAGCCTTGTTTGTTAGTTTGTTGTTCCAATTATATGAAAATCGTATTGTTTCCATTCTTACAAATCTTTTGTTAGTTTCTGTAATTGTTCGCAATATGCTTTATAGTCTTTTAGTGCTTGCGCCGCCGTTCTTTGGCGTTTCTTTGTCGGTGGTGTAATTCCGTATTCTTTCCACTTTTCGGCTTGTATTTTGCGTTGTTCGGCTTTGGTGGGTGTGTATGGTTGCAGTTGGTACACGCTCTCCTTTAAACCCGTGCAAATTTCGGCGGTCAATCGGTTGATGAAGTGGTTTTTTATGCTTTGAAGTTCCCGCGCTGTTAATGTTTCGGGTGGTTGGGGCTGTGAAAATACGGTATTTATACACGCCGAAACACTACTATATTTGCTAATCCATTTTGCAAAAACATTAAAATACGGTTCGTTTTCGTGTCTTACTGCAAAATATGTAGCATCATAAATCATACCCAAATACAAGCGTGTAATTATGTCGCTTGTTATCGGTTTGGCTTTGCGGTCAATGCTGAAAAAACAACGTATTGCCGTGGCAAAGATTTTCACGGTTTACGGTTTCGTGTGGTAATGTTACCGCGCTTGTGTATTTCAGATTTTCGACCGTCTTATTTTCTTTGTTCCCGTCTATGTAGGTAATTTGCCCGCCGCGTGGTGGTATTCCTGCAAACATCCACAAAACCGCCTTTTCTATACAAAAGCCGCCGCCATTGGTTTTGATGAAACGCGGGCGGCTTATTCGCCCCGTGCGTTGGTTGTATGTTTCGCCCGCGCCGTTTACCCACCAATCGGACAAAGGAACGGGCTTAAAACCCGCCGCCCGCAATTCGTTTCTTTTTTGTCGTTTCATATTTTTGTCTTTTTTTGTCATTGTTTTTTTTTCTTTACTCTGAATTAAAGTAAAATCAACTTTTCGCTGTCTTTCCGAAAAGTGCGCCCCGTGTCGTGTTTGCTTATATGCTTTTTAGAGTACCCCCCCTGTTTGTTTTTCAATCCTCTTTTGTGCGTTGGTAGGCTTTTTTACCTCTAAATCCGCATAATTACCCCAATTTTACACCTGTTTAGGTTAATTTCGGGTTGCAAATTTTGGTTTATTGTATCCACTTTATACGATTTTAATACGCTCGTTTCCAATGCTTTAATTTGCTTTAATTCGTTGGTAAATAATGGTATATTTCACGAAATAAATTAACCCTTTGGACGCTTTTTATACAAAAAGCCTTAATTTTCAAATGTTTGAGCCTCTTTTTTTTCGCTTGTGCCAATTATATACTGTCGTTTTCGTTACCCTCAACTTTTTGGCTATTTCGGTATAACTGAAACCTTTTGCCGACAAATCAAAGGCACGTTGCTGTAATGTTTTCGGCTCTGATAACTCTTTTTTTACGCCGCTACTCGTTATATAGCGTTGCACCGTGCGCGGGCTAATATCCAACAACTTACCTATTTCGCTGTATGTAAGTCCCTTTGCGTAATATCCTCTTACTTTCTTTGCAATAATTTCTTTTAAATCCATAATCTTAAAATTTTGATGTTCAACTTTTTGTTACTGATTATTAATTGTTTGTAGCTTTGCTATTTTTAGATACCTGAAAAATGTAGCCACGCCCATAGGGTAGTCTTTTTGTATGATATTCCGAAATATCCACAATTTGCACCTGTCTTGTCTGCCTGTCTCGTAGTGGTGTTTTACTATTTCCTGTATCTTAATTGCTGTTTTTATTCTGTTTTCGTGCATTGTTTTTCGTTTAGTGGTTACTACTATTTTCCCGCAATGCCTTTAACTTCGACTTTGCAGGGATTGAAAGATATTTATTGAAAGTATCGTAACTTATAAAATATCTTTGCTGTATGATATTTTTATAAATCCATATTTGCGTACTTCCTTTTTTCTTGTGTTCCAAAACAATGTCTTGTATTTCGGCAACTTTCGTAAGTAGGTTTATCCTGTTATATCCCATTTCTCAACCTTTTTTTGAATTGTTTGTACTGATTTTCTGCAAATATTCTTTTGCTTTGCTCCCTGTGAGTTGTTGAGGCTCTGACTTCAAAACCTCGACACTTACAATCTTATTCAACCAATCACGAGTAAGGCTAATTTCATTTGCGCCCAATGTATCTGTATAAGTTTCCCCGCCGTGTTGGTAAGTTATTCGTAACATTAAATTTTTTCCCATTGCTCTAATAATTTTTCGTTTAATTGCTAATCTTTTATTGCTGTCTTTATTTCGGCAGGCTTTGGCAGACTTACCAAAAACCTTTTCCGAACAAAACCTGCTACCCGATTTTTGACCGTCAATTTGTCGCCCGCAACTTATACAGTAGCGAGGCTCTTTTTTACTCTCTTTTTTTTCTTTCGTTTTTGAAAGGTCGCAGGCGACCTTTTCCCGCAGACATTCAAGATGTGAAAAAGTCCCCTTTTCGTGTGCTTGCATTTGCTCTAAAAGTTGGGGAAAAGGTCGCCCTTTTTCCTGCTTACTTTCGGCTAATTTGTTCCACTTTTTGGCTACCTCGTTTATACAGTATTTCGCCCAATCAATACAGCCGTATTTTTCCCTCAAAACTTCATATTGTTGTCGTGCCTTGTATCGTTGCTTTTTGTTTAAATCAACCCAAAAATTGGGGTTGCTGTATCGCTGCCACGCTAACAACTTGCTTTTGGATAATTCCGCACCCTTAAATTTGAAGTCGAAAAAAATAATTTCGTTCAACTTTTCAATGAGTAAGCCCAATAAAGGGGCGACTTTTTCCGCGCTTTGCAAATCGGCTAATGTGCTTATTTCGTAGGGCTTTAACATTCTTTGTTTGTGCAATCTTATTTCGTAGCGAAGTATGTATTTTCCCTTTTCCGATATACGGTTTTGATGTCCTTTGTCGTAGAATTTTATTGCGTATTCGTCATATTCGCAGACCACGCCGCAACGAATATCTTTACCGTTCAAGTTGTTGAAAGTCTTGTTTTTGTGGCAAATGATGTTTCGCAATATAATTTCGGGTTTGTAGTTCAATTCCAAATTAACGCCTATTTCGATACTGTGAATTTGCGCCGTTGGTAGTTCAATTCCAAAATGTCGGTTGAGGCTCTGCAATGTTTGGCACAAGTCGGCAAAAGTAAAATCGTTGTAATTGGTATCGTTGCCGTTGTGGAATTTGTGCAGGCTTCCCGCTATGGAACACGCCCCGTTGTCGGATATAATGAATTGCAGGGATTGGAATTTTGCAACCTTTCGTTTCGTGCGTACTTCGCCTGTGGCTTCCGATACCCATATACCGAAATCCAAAAGCGTATTGCGTTGCCACAAATCCGAACATACGCCAACGCAGGAACATTTTACCCCGTCAATCATTGCCTTATTTTCTTTCGTCTGTAAGTAATCCCAAAGCCCTTTCTAAATTGTTGGTAATTGCTGCAAATGCTTTGTCAAACGGAACATATCCGAGTTTTGCAAGTGTGGCAAAATTTCGAGCGGTTGAGGCAAATAAGTACGCCCCCAACTCGTTAGGGTTGGTTTCTTTTTCTTCGCCTCTGTGTTTCGGTTTGGGATAACCGCAAAGCGTGTCAATGATATTTTGGGCTAATTCGTTCCGCTCGTTATTGTCGGAAAGAAACGGGTTTGAGGCGAGCAAGTCGAGGCAATCCGTTAGGTGGGCGATGTGCTTACTGTACATATTTGCCCCCTTTCTGTACTAATGCGTTTTCGACTTCGCCACGCTTGAAAAACACTTTGTTACCTATTTTGTAGGCAGTCAAGACACCTTTTTTAGTCCAATCGTGTACGGTAACAACGGAAACCTTAAACAGTCGGGCAACCTCTTTTCGTGTGATGTAGTCCGTTACCGTGCCGGGTGCGGTTGATTGCGGTTGAACACTTAGGGCGGAAATTGCACCCTCTAATTTGTCAAGGCGGTTGAGTAGGTCGGTAGCCTCAATGTTTTCAATTTGTAAAACTGTCTTTGTCATATCAATAAAAAATTAAATTTGATATGGCAAAGGTCGAGGCTGTTTTTTGTCGGTTTGTCGGTTGAACCGATACGACCGATAAAAGAAAATAAAAAAACCGCTACAATGTTGTAACGGCTTTTTCTATTTTGCTGTAATATTTTCCTGCTATTGGAAAATTTTCTTGTTGCTTTGTGTCGCTGATTTGTTTTGATGTAACAATTTCCCCACCTATCGAAAAGGCTTTTACACGCTCTAATATTGACGGATAGTTTTTTGTTTCAATCAAATTTTTTTCTTTCAAATAAAATAACAAAATCCCTATATCTGTGGTTGTTTTTGCTTTTATAGGCTCTGCCAACTGTATTTCAGTTTCGGAAAATAACGCCCGCCATTGTTCGGCAGTTGCCTCAAAAACGCCTTTCATTTCCTCGCATAATCGCGCAATTTGGCTAACTGTAATATTTGGTCGTAAAGTTCGGGCGGGCGATTGTTTGGCTTTGGCTTGTGGTTGCAGGCTGAGCCTAAACATATTTCTTACTGCAATTTCCAATTCTAAAACCCTTTGCCTTAATTCCTCTTTTTCTGCCTTTTCCTTTTCGTTTTCCGCCTCTAATGCTGTGATTTTTTCTTTGTCTTTGGTTTCCTCAAATTCATAATCCTCAACCGTTATTTTGTAGTAAAATTCATTTTCTACTTTTGTTTTACTTTCTTCAAATTCGTTTGCCAAATCCTTCATTGATTGAAACGACTTTACAATTTCGGGCGTGGTGAATGCCGTTTGTATTTTCTGCAAATTCAACCCATATTCGTATAGTGGTTTGAGTGTTGGGAAATCCCATTTTGGTAAACCAATTTTCGGGAAAATATTGTTTAGTCCTAAAATTGTTTCCGTCCAATGGCTATCCTGCAAACTTTCATATAATTGCCGTTGTTGCTTTGCAAATTCCATTATTGGGCTGTTTTGAAATATTGTTGTTGAGGCTGTTATATTTTCCAACAATGGATTTTTTGCAAGTTCGGCAAACGGACTTTTCACCTGAAAGGCTTTTTGTGTGTCTGTTATATTTTCCAACACCTTACCCAATGGTTTTATTTTTTCCTGCAAACTGCTATGTTGTTCCGATAGTTGCAACAATTTTTCGGAAAGTGTTTTTGCCTCAATTTCCTTTTGTTGCTGTTTTATTTGTTCGTCTTTATTCATTGTTTTAAATTTCATTTAATCGTTGGTTAAATTATCGGTTTGCAACTCGTAGAAAGTTGCCGTTTTGCGCCCAATGTGCCTGTAATAATACGGCGTGTTGTTCGGGCGTAACTTTGATGTATCGCATAAATGCTTTTTCGGTACGATGTCCTGTTACTTGCATAATGGAAAGTGTCGGGAAGCCACTTAAAAATAAATTTGTGGCAAAGGAACGGCGGGCGGTGTGGCTGCTTACCAATTCCCATTTTTCGTAACGGGTTGAGGTTTTAACCCCGCCCCGTGTTATGGCTTTGTGTTCGTGTTCGGTTAATCCGACTATTTGGCAAACTTCTTTTATATAGTCGTTTAGTTTCTGATTGGTTATGTTTGGTGGCAATGCTTCGCCATATCGTTTCCAAATATCCGATACAACGGGGTGCAATGGAATAAGTACCCGTTTGCCTGTCTTTTGTTGTTCTATTTCTATAAAACTGCCTTTGATGTGTTCTTTGCTTATTCGTGTGAAATCGGAAAAGCGTAGCCCCGTCCAAGCTCCGACAAGGAACAAATCCCGCACCCGTTCTAATCGTTTGTTGTTGGTAAAATCAAAGTCATAGAGTTGGTTTAATTCGCTTTCACTCAAATAAATTGTATCGCTATCCTCTTCTACTACCTTAAAACGGTGGGACTTGTAGGCGTTTTTTTTGTTCAATCCCTTTTCGGTCGCCTCATTAAGTACAGTTTTTAATATCCGTATGTATTTGCCTATTGTGTTGGTAGAAAGTCCAACGCCACGCAGGTAGGCGGTAAAATCCTCGTAAAAGTCCAAATCTATATTGTCAAAGTCATATTTGCGTTTTTGGGTAGCTTCAAATTGTGCGAAGTAATCCCTAAATTTTTGGTATCCTTGCACCGTGCGAAGTGTAACATAACGTCCTGTTGTCGGGTTTATTTTTGTTGTTCCATTTTCTACAAAGTTATTGATGAAGTCGGCAAATGTTTGTTGGGCGTTGGCTTTGGGATTTGCCAAATTGTCGAGGAACGCCCGCAAAGTTTCTTTTGTTGGCTGTTTACCCTTTGCTTTGGTTTGCATTATAAATTTGTCCGTTTCCGTTTCTAACTGATTAAGGCGGGCGTTGATAATTTCTTTTGTAGTACATTCGACTAAATCCCGTGCGCGGTTATTTCGTTTGTTCCAATGTTGGGGATTAATCTTTAAGCCTGTGGGGTAAGAAATCCGCTCTTTGCTACCAAACCAATAAACCAAATAAATAGGTTGAGGCTCTGTGCCTTTTTCCTGTCTTAATTTGAAAAGAATGTTTGCCATATCAAAATCGTATAACTATATTTGCATACAAATATAAAAATATTTTTTGGCTGTTGTGGTTTTTGTTGCGGTTTTTTTCTTATTAGTTTTAATTTATCTTTATTTAATTTGTCTTTGAAATATCTTGCAAACGCTTTATTTATGCGACATTATGATAAAACAAGTCAAAAGTTATCAATATAGGTTAAGGTACGGTTTATTCCCGTCCATACCGCAGAAAGTCAAAAAAAACGAAGTAAGGTCCTGAAAATTAAAACTTTCAGGACTTTTTCTTTTCTGCCAAATAATGAAAAATATGGGACTTTGGGGATCACCAGCAAAACCCTGTGTTTAAGTTTTAATAAAATCACCTAAGTTTTGGGTTTTTAAAGGCATAAGGCTCTATGAAAATGTCAGTTTTCATGCTTGCTGTTCGTTGTATATTATGATTTTATGTCTTACCTTTGTTATGTCTGTATAAACGGAAACGGGCTCTGCTGGGGAGCAACCTGTCAGGGATAACACAGACGCTCGACGAAAATGTCATCTTTAATGGACTGTTCACGCAGTCCATTGATATTTTCATAGAGCCTTATGCCTCTAAAAAACCAACACCATAAATTTAACACAGGGTTTTACGGGTGAGCCGCTTTTGGGGCGGTTTTCACGGTCTAATTCGTGGGATTTTGTTTATTTTGTCGGTTTCAAAAAAATGTAGAAATTCCCGAATTGAAAAATTATCGTTTAAGAGGTGTTGAGATTTTCCCGTTGGAGTTGGAAAATAATTTTGAACTCAATATCTACTTGTTAGAAAACGTGCTTAATACGTTGAAATTTAGCGATTTCGACGCTTATTGATTTCAAACCTGTACGCCGAATTATTTAGTTGATTTATTAAAAGAGAGCAATTATGACCTTCGTTTACTGTTGGAGGGGATAGAATTAGGGCAGTCTGCATTTACGGCATATCGCGTTGACATCAAAAATCCAATCCCTAATGATTTATCAGAGCGGTTATTTGACCATAAAAGGTTATGATAAACAATTCGGACTATATACGCTTGGATTTCCAAACGACGAGGTACGGTATGGATTCTTGGAATTCCTGACTCCATATTACACAGCAGTATCTAATGATGAAACCGTTTTTCATATCGTCAAGTTTTGTCAGGAACTTAAAACAGGGGATACAGCAGTATTTATGGAACGGCTAAAAGTGTTTTTTGCAAAAATTCCATACGAATTGACTAATGATAATGAACGCCACTATCAAGCTGTTTTCTATATTGTCTTTACGCTGATTGGACAATATGTGGATGCCGAAGTTCGCAGTGCAAAAGGTCGGGCGGATGCAGTAGTAAAAATGAAAGACTATATCTATGTGTTTGATTTTAAATTAGATGGTAGTGCGAAAGAGGCACTTAAACAAATTGATGATAAGGGATATTTGTTGCCGTATCAATTGGATGGACGGAAGTTGGTAAAGGTGGGGGTGGATTTTAGTAAGGAGGAGAGGAATATTGATAAGTATGTGGTTGGGTAATTTTGGAAGAAAATAGCAAAATAAATAGACGGTTTCAGTTGAATAAATTGAAACCGTTTTTAATTTAGGAGTATGTAAAAAATGTGAGGTCAAAGCGGCAATGGAGTATACGGTCTAATTCGTAGGATTTTCCAACGAAATATCTGTCAAAGTAACCCATATTGCCTATAAAGCACTATATTTGCAAAATACATCGAAAATTTGATTTATGAAATATAAATGAAAGACTACACCGAAAAAGTAAGACAATTAGTTGATGATATTAAAGCAATCTGTGCCAACAACGGACTTGGCGGAGATGCAAACGAATATAAAATCGTTACACAATCGTTTTTGTATAAATTCCTGAACGACAAATTTTTGTATGAAACAAAGCAAACATACAACGATTTGAAAAATCTTTCCGAAAACGACTACGAAATGCTGTTGCTTAAACTTGGCAATAAATCAGCCCACCTGAAACCGCAACACTTGCTTCCGTATCTTTTCAGCAGCCAAGATAACGAAGATTTTGCCAAAGATTTTGACGATACGCTCAATGATATTGCCATTACGAACAACGCCGTTTTTTCGGTGCATACAGATGGCAATACTGATATTCGACTGTTTGAAGAACAATTGGTGCAATCGTCCATTGCCGACCGCTCGAAACACAACGCCGTAGCAAAAGCAATTATCAACAAATTAGCCAACTCTAAATTTGATTTTGATGAGATTTTTTCCGCAGGTTTCGACTTTTTCTCTACGCTTTTTGAGTATATGATTAAGGACTACAACAAAGACGGCGGCGGAAAGTATGCTGAATATTATACTCCTCATACCGTTGCCAAAATAATGGCGGAAATTCTTGTTGGCAATAAAAAAACAAGCAATGTAACCATTTACGACCCCTCGGCGGGTTCGGGTACTTTGTTGATGAATATCGCTTCAAGAATCGGTACGGACAAATGCAGCATTTATTCGCAGGATATTTCGCAGAAATCGTCAAACCTTTTGCGGTTGAATTTAATTTTGAATAATTTAAGCCATTCCATTCATAATATCGTGCAGGGAAACACCATTTTGCATAATCGTCACGCAAATAAAATGGATTTTATAGTTTCCAATCCGCCGTTTAAACTCGATTTCTCTGAATGGCAAAACGAAGTTGAAACGCTGTCAAATGCAAGCGAACGATTTTTTGCAGGCGTGCCTAACATTCCCAATAAAGACAAAGATAAAATGTCTATTTATTTGCTCTTTTTGCAGCATATTATGTTTGCGTTGAGCGAAACGGGGAAAGCCGCTGTGGTGGTTCCAACAGGTTTTATTACGGCTCAAAGCGGAATAGAAAAGAAAATCCGCGAAAAATTGGTCAATGAGAAATGGCTCAAAGGCGTGGTTTCGATGCCTTCCAATATTTTTGCCACAACAGGCACAAATGTTTCGGTGCTGTTTATCGACAAGCAAAACAAAGGCGATGTTGTTCTTGTTGATGCCTCAAAACTTGGGCAAAAGGTAAAAGAGGGTAAAAATCAAAAAACAATCCTTTCTGCCGAAGACGAGCAACAAATCATTTCCGCATTCGCTCCTCGTCATTGCGGGCTTGACCCGCAATCCCCCGAAAAAACAGGGGATTCTGACTTTCGTCAGAATGACGGTGTGGAAGATTTTGCGGTTGTTCTTTCTTACAATGAAATCAAAGCCAAAAACTATTCGCTTGCCGCAGGGCAATATTTCGATATAAAAATTGAGTATTCCGAAATTACTCCCGAAGAATTTGAGCAAAAGATAGCCGGTTATCAAGCCAATTTGCAAAACTATTTTGCAGAAAGCAAAAAATTGGAAAATGAAATTTTGGAGAATCTTAAATGTCTGAATCTGAATTTACAGGATTAAAGAATAAACAGAATAAAATAAATGATAAAAGATGAACTGACATATAAAATTATTGGCTGTGCAATGAAAGTGCACAACACTTTGGGTAATGGTTTTCAAGAAGTGATTTATCAACGCTGTTTGGCTATTGAGCTAAAAAGAGCAGGATTGGCTCTTGAAAGAGAAAAAGAACAGACCATTTATTACGATGGGTTTGAAGTCGGCACTCGTAGAGCAGATTTTATCGTTGAAAATAAAGTAATAGTAGAATTAAAAGCAATAATAAATTTGGAAGATGTACATTTGGCACAAGCAAAAAATTATGTAGTTGCTTATGATTTTCCTCTGGGACTATTGATAAATTTTGGGAGTTTGAGTTTGCAACACAAATTAGTTTTTAACCCCAAATATAAACCAGAATTTTCAGAATTTAAGAATTAACAAAATAAATCTATAATATTTTTAATTTTATAAATTCTAAAATCCTGTAAATTCTGATTCAGACAATGATTGATTTTGAAGAATACATAAGACAAGGCGAACCCGACAAAAAAGAAAAGGGCATTATTTGGCAAACGGCAATCGGCTTGCAGCAGGTCGATGGCTTGAAGCCGTCAGCCTATCTTATCGAGACCGCCAAACAAAATATCGAAGGCGATATTACCTTTGAAGAGGTAAAAAATCGCATTGATGCGTATTACAAAAAGCAGATAAACAGACAAAGCAATGATGACGACCGCACTGAGGAAGCCGACAAAGTTTCCGCTCGCATTGCCGAAATATTGTCGGAAAAAACTTTTTCTTTTTCGCCTACCGAATATCTTAACATTCATAGACGACTTTTCGGCGGATTATACAAGTTTGCAGGAAAAATACGCGATTACAATATTACCAAAGGCGAATGGGTTTTAGACGGCGATACGGTGTTATATGCCGGAGCAGACAACCTGCGTGCCACGCTTGAATATGACTTTGAACAGGAAAAAAAATTCGATTACAAAGGACTGAACACACAGCAAATTATTGAACATATTGCTCACTTTATTTCGTATTTATGGCAAGCACATATTTTTGGAGAGGGAAACACAAGAACTACGGCAGTTTTTTTAATAAAATATCTTCGCAAACTTGGCTTTGAGAGTGTAAACAACGATTTGTTTTTCCAACATTCGTGGTATTTCCGGAATGCACTTGTGCGGGCGAATTACAAAAATCTGAAAAACGGTGTGTATGCTACCGATAAATATGTGATACGATTTTTGGAAAATCTTTTGCTCGGTGAAAATCATATTTTGAAAAACAGAGAATTGCATATACATTTTGTCACGCCTGAAAATACCCCCAACAAATTAGATGTAAATGACACCAATAAATTGGGTGTAAATAAAAATACCCCCAACTTATTGCGCGAAAATGGTGGTGTAAATAGTAGAGTAAAAGACGGGACTGTGGAGAAAACTGTGGAGAAAAAAAATGTCCCTGTAAATGATGAAAAATTCCCTGTAAAAGATGAAAATGTCCCTGTAAATGTCCCTGTAAAAGATGAAAATGTCCCTGTAAAAATAGATATAAACATTACGGAGAAAATGGTGTTAGATTTACTTAAAATAAATCCAAAAATAACATACGAACAAATAGCAGGAAAAATAAATAAAAACCGAAAAACAGCACAACGAACAATCGTATCGTTGAAAGAAAAAGGCATTATCGCTCGTGTTGGCTCTGATAAAACAGGACATTGGGAAATCGTAAAAATCGGAGGGCAAGGAGAATGAATAAAGTGAAATTAGGAGATATTTGCATTGAAGTTGGAAAATATGGCATACCTGCTGCTGCTGTAGATTTTGACGAAAACTTGTATAGATATTTAAGAATTACAGATATTAGTGATGATGGTTGTTTATTAGAAAACGACAAAAAATCTTTGAATGAAAAGGATGCCGAAAAATATCTGTTATCAAAAAATGATATTGTTTTTGCAAGGACAGGGGCTTCAACAGGAAGAAGTTTTTTTTATGAAGAAAAATTTGGAGAATTAGTTTATGCAGGGTTCTTGATTAAATTCAAATTAGACGAAAATTTAGTCAATCCAAAATTCATCAAATACTATGCAATTTCACAAAAATATAAAAAGTGGATTGATAATTGCCAAGACGGAAGCACTCGCGGAAATATGAATGCAAATACTTTTGCAAATATGGAAATTGAACTTCCAAATAGAAAGGAACAAGATTTGGCAGTTTCAATCCTTCTCGTCCCTTGACAACAAAATAGAACTCAACAACAAAATAAACAAAGAACTCGAAAACTTGGCGAAAACGATTTATGAGTATTGGTTTGTGCAAAATGCGGAGGAGAGTTGGGAGAGGAAAAGTTTATATGATATTGCAATATTTACTAATGGTTTAGCGTGTCAAAAATTCAGACCAAAAGGAAAGAATTTTTACAAAGTGATAAAGATTAGAGAAATGCGAGATGGTTTTACAAAAGATACCGAATTAGTCGATGTTGATATTCCCGAAAAAGTAATTGTAAATGATGGCGATATTTTATTTTCGTGGTCAGCCTCTTTGGAAGTTATGATTTGGACAGGTGGAATTGGCGGACTTAATCAGCATATTTTTAAAGTAACTTCTGATAAATATCCAAAGTCATTTGTTTATTTTCAACTTTTGAATTATTTAAGCCGTTTTAGAGCCATTGCTGAAAATAGAAAAACAACAATGGGACATATTACCATAGACCATTTGAAACAAAGTGAAATTTTTATTCCACCGAAAAATATTATCGAAAAGGTAGATAAAACCGTTTCGCCCATATTTGCACAAATAATTAAAAAACGTCAAGAAAATGCGGAACTTGCTTGGAAGAGAGATTTTTTGCTTCCGCTTTTGATGAATGGGCAGGTAACGGTAGGTAAAGCACAAGATGAACCGACAATTATACCATTCAAAACGTTTGCTGATGATGATACGAAATATCAAACGTGGAAAACGCAAATCGGACTTGCTGCTCGCGGCGATATTGATGAGCAAACGCTCCGCAATATATATGAGGCAATAGACGAGAATGATAGATAAAGTAAAAATAGAAAGTGCAGCAACCGATATATATTCAAAGCATTGCAAAAGAGGCAGTCCTGCAAAGATGCTGCCTAAAATTCTTGCTGCCGAGAATGTAAAACTACGCGAGATTGACGATAACGAAAAGTTTTTAGGTGCATTTCTAAAAAGCCCTAAAACAGGCATACCCTACATATTTGTTAATAAAAATATAGATAATGTCGGACGTAAAAATTTTACTTTGTCACACGAACTCGGACATTTTGTTTTACAACATTATTTGCATACCACCTCATTTTTTTGTAAAGAAAATGATATAAAGGAAGAAGGGGAAGTAAATTCAGAACAAGAGAAAGAGGCTAATTATTTTGCAAGTTGCTTTTTATTGCCAAAAGAAAAGATTAAAAAAGAATTTATCAGGCAACTTCAATGGCATACAAAGGATAATAGCAGCGAATTTTTAGCAGTGTCGCGCGATAAAAGCTATTCTTATTGGAAAGCAATAAGTAGTAAACTTATGGAGAATTTTAGTGTTTCCGAAATTGCTTTGAAAATTCGTTTGACTGAATTAGGTTTATCACGATTTGATTTTTAAAAATGATGTAGTATGAAACTCGTGGGAAAACACGAAAATGCCAACGACTTTTTTGAGGCTGCCCAAAGATGTGGTTGGACTCGCACGAAAGAGCGGACAAACAATGGACAGATACCATTGTTAATTCCTGAAATAGTGAATCTGTCTTTTGCTTGCGAACTTTACTTAAAAGCGATTGCAGAGGCAACAAATGTTGATGTTAGAAATAAGAAAAAGAAGAAGATACACGCTCTTAATGAGATATTTGATAAACTTGCAAAAGAAGACCAAAAGGCAATATTTGATATATGGCGAGATAATGCGGGTGAAAACATTCCCGATTGCGATTATACAAAACAAATGTTTTTTGATAATTTAGAAGCTGTCGCAAATGCGTTCGTACAGTTTAGATATGCTGATGAATGGGCTGGAAGTACAGTTAGTTTACAGTCTAGTTTTACTCTTAAGCAATTTGAAAAATTGTCCCTGCTTAGTGCGCAACGTCCATTGGGTTCGCCGCCTATATATGACGGCTTCTTGACGCAATTTGCAATAACGCTAAAAACCTATACTGAAAAGTTGCTTGGTAAAACTTATAATTCATAATGGGCAGATAACTTTTAATTCTTAATTGATATGATACACAACGAAAACAGCCGAGTAAAAATCCCCGCCCTTGTGCATTTCTCACGCTTGGGTTACGGATACGTTTCGTTGAAACAAACAAACGACTTCGACCCCGAAACAAATATACTCAAACCGGTTTTCAGAAAACGATTTTTGGAAATCAACCGCGAGGCAACAGAAAGCGATTTTGAAAAGGAATTTCAAAACATTGTTCTCGAACTTGGACAGGGCGATTTAGGAAAATCATTTTACAACCGCTTGCTCGGCAAAGGCAATTCGCTCTACAAATTGGTGGATTGGGATAATTTCCACAAAAACACCTTTCACGTTTGCACCGAACTCACTTGCAAAAATGGCGAAGATGAGTTTCGTCCCGATATTACGGTGTTTGTCAATGGCTTGCCGCTGTCGTTTATTGAAGTAAAAAAGCCAAACAATCGCGAAGGAATCAAGGCAGAACGCGACAGAATTAACGACCGCTTTAAAAACGAAAAATTCAGCAAATTTATCAATATCACGCAGTTGCTCGTATTTTCCAACAATATGGAATACAATGATACAGGCGTTGACCAACTGCAAGGCGCCTTTTATGCCACAACCGCAAAAGGCGGAAGTGTGAAATTCAATAATTTTCGCGAAGAATTGAAAAACGAATTGCCCGAATTGCCCGAAATAAATGATGAAACAGAAAACTTCATATTAAAAGACAACAACCTTATTACGCTCAAATATTCGCCCGAATTTTTGACCAATAAAGACGAAAAAACGCCTACAAACCGTATTCTCACTTCGCTTTTCTCGAAAGAGCGACTGAAAATGATGTTGCAATACGGCATTGCGTATGTTGATGAAGTGAACGACAAAGGCGAAGAAATACTGCAAAAACATATCATGCGTTACCCGCAATTTTTCGCAGCAAAGGCAATTCGCAAAAAACTCGACGAGGGAATAACCAAAGGCGTTATCTGGCACACGCAAGGCAGCGGAAAAACAGCGTTGGCTTTTTACTGCACCCGCTATCTGACCGATTATTTCAGCAAAAAAGGCGTTGTTCCAAAGTTTTATTTCATCGTTGACAGATTGGATTTGCTCAAACAATCGGCAAAAGAGTTTAAAAAACGAGGTTTAAAAGTCAGCACCGTAAATAGCAAAGACGACTTAATTAAAGATTTTCGTCAAAACACGACAAAACAAGGAATTACGGTAATCAATATTCAAAAATTCAACGAAGACACGACGGCATTCAACGATAGCGGCTACGATATAAATGTGCAACGGATTTACTTTATCGACGAGGCGCACCGCAGTTACGACCCCAAAGGCAGTTCGCTCGCCAATCTCTACAATTCCGACACGAAATCCATAAAAATAGCGCTCACAGGTACGCCGCTTATTGTTTACAAAAACCGCTCAAAAGAAGGAGAAGAAGAATTTTTAAGCGATAAGGAAGACCGCAAAACCACACGCAATATTTTTGGCGACTATATCCATAAATATTATTACAACAATTCGATAAAAGACGGTTATACGTTGAAACTTCTTCGCGAAGAAATCGAAACTTCTTACAAGGACAAACTACGAAAAGTAGTAAAGGATGTAGAGAAAGAATTGCAGGTAAAATCGGGTACGCTCAATAAAAAGGAACTTCACGCGCACGAAAAGTTTGTCCGTCCGATGTTGGATTATATTATAAATGATTTTCAAAATTCCCGTATTCGTTTTGGCGAAAAAACCATTGGCGCTATGGTGGTATGCGACAGTTCGGAGCAGGCAAGAATGATGTTTGAACTGTTCAATACACGCTGTTATTGCAGGCTTGACCCACAATCCTCCGAAATAACAGAGGTTTCTGAAATGATGATGGCAGCCGAACCTCAAGCCGTTTATTATAGGATGCATAGTCTGAAATCCGCCCTCATTCTCCACGACGAAAACGACAAAGAAATACGCAACCAGCAAATCAACGATTTCAAAGACGGAAAAATTGATTTTCTTTTTGTCTATTCAATGCTGCTCACAGGCTTTGATGCTCCGCGCTTGAAGAAATTGTATTTGGGAAGAAAAATCAAAGCACACAATTTGTTGCAAACGCTTACCCGTGTCAATCGTCCGTACAAAGATTTCCGCATTGGCTATGTGGTTGACTTTGCCGATATTTCCAAAGAATTTGACATTACAAATAAGGCTTATTTTGAAGAACTTAACCGCGAATACGACACAGCGACAACGGGCGAAAATGAAAACGATGTCTTCGGTTCGCTGTTTATGAGCAAAGAAGAAATTGACAGTGAAGTGAAAAACTTTGTTTCTGTTTTGAGTGATTATTCTACGGATAATTTGGAGCTGTTTTCGCAACAAATTACCGCCATTATCGACCGCGAAACGATTTTGAATTTGAAAAAATCGCTTGAAAGTGTAAGAGAAATTTATAATATTGCCCGATTGCTCGGTTATACTGAGATTTTGGAGAAATTAGATTTTAAATTGATTTCCAAATTGCTGAATGAAGTTACAAATCGCCTGCAACTTTTGAATTTACAAAATGCCATTTCAGATGTCAATAGTCGCGAATTGCTGAATGTGGCAATTGAAGATGTAGTTTTTGATTTCACAAAAATAGGCGAAGAAGAGTTGCGAATGTTGGCAAACGATTTGCAGGAAACGGCTCATAAAACCCGCGAAGAACTTGCCAATAACTGGAACCAAAAAGACCCCGAATGGGTGTCGCTTTACGAGGATTTTCGGAATTTACTTGCCAAGCGTGATATTAGCAACGACCGGTTCGACAGCGAAACCGCCAAATTTATTTCGCACGAACTGCAACAAATTTACAATCGAATAAAAGAACTCAATCGCAAAAATTCCGTTCTTGCCGCCAAGTTTGAGGGTGACCAAAAGTTTGCCCGCATTTTCAAATCGCAGGAAGAAAGCGGAACAATCAGCAACCGCATTTGGCTTTTCGATGTGCTGAAAGCCGCAAAAACAAGCATTGATAACCAAGTGAGCCAAAATCAGGCAATGCTCAAAAACGAAGCTTATTTCAAAGGCGAAGTATCGCCCATTTTGATTGAAAGTTTTGCAACAACGGGTCAAAAAATTGATGCTGCCGTTATCAAGAAATTGACCGAATTGACTGCCGGTGAATATATGGCGGAATATGTTATATAGAAATTGGAAATTAAACGGGTACAAGGGAAATCATAACTTTCGTAAAATGCATAAAGAAGAAATTTTATAAAACTTTGAGCCGATTAAATTTTGCAATTGGCTCAAAATTTCATTATCTTTGAGCCGATTTTTAATCCTAATTGGCTCAAAGATGTATAACTGGCAACAAGAAGAATGGACGAAATTTATTTACAATGAGAACATTGTAGATGATTTTGTGCAAAAAATAGCCGAAAAAATTGGCGAAGTAAGCGGTATGCAAAAATCTTTTGATTTGCAGAGGCAGCAAGAGAACCTTATCAAAATAATTATTTCCGAAGCACAAAAAACCTCTGAAATAGAGGGTGAAATGATTTCCCGACAAGATTTAATGTCGTCAATCAGGAAAAAACTCGGTTTGGCAGTCGGCACGGAACGGATAAAAGACAAGCGAGCCGAAAATGTTGCCTTGCTGATGTTGCAAGTAAGAGACGATTTTCGGGCAAAGTTGTCGGAAAAAATAATAAAAAATTGGCACTCAATACTTTTTGCCGGTTCAACATATATCAATGCAGGAAAATACCGCAAAGGCGATGAACCGATGCAAATAATTTCGGGTAGCTTTGGCAGAGAAATTGTGCATTACGAAGCGCCGCCGTCTGTCCGTGTACCTGCGGAGATGAAACAGTTTGTAAAATGGTATAACGCTTTCAAAACGACCGGTAACGTTCAAAAAATTATCATTAAAACAGCCATTACACATTTGTATTTCGAAAGCATACACCCGTTTGAAGACGGTAACGGCAGAATCGGGCGGGCGTTGATTGAGAAATGTTTATCAGAATCGCTTGATAAGCCTGTATTAATGGCAGTTTCTACTGCGATTAAAAAAAACAAAACAGCGTATTACGATGCATTGAAAAATTCGCAAGACAGGCTTCAAATCGACAGTTGGTTGATTTATTTTGCAAAAATGCTGCTCGAAGCACAGCAAATAACGATAAACATCATTTTGTTTTCAATACAGAAAACACATTTTTTTGATAAACACCGTGACCAGCTCAACGAAAGAGAATTCAAAGCAATCAACAAAATGTTTGATGCCGGAGCCGAAGGTTTCGTAGGCGGAATGACGGCAAAAAAATATGTGAGTATCAACAAAACTTCGAAAGCTACCGCCACGCGCGATTTGCAGCATTTGTCGGAAATAGGGGCATTTATTGAGCAAGGAAGTGGTCGAAGTGTGTGTTATCTGTTAAATTTAGTATAAATCAAAAGTTAGAATTATAAATATATGATTACCGCAGAACAAATAAAACACCTCATCCCCCAAGGCGAAACCACCACCGTCCAATTCAAACTCCGGTCGGAAGATGCCTATAAAATGGGCGTAGAAATGGTCGCTTTCAGCAATACCCAAGGCGGAATGCTCATCATTGGCGTAAATGACAAGACTGGTGTTATCAAACAAGGCATTTCCGTTCCTCGCAATCAGTTATTGTTTGATAATGCAAAGTATCTGTTGCCCTACACAGGTATAGGTAGTGGCATTATGCGAGCGATGAAGAGTTATGACAAAATTATTTTTAAAAATAATTTTGATACCGAAGAATTTGTGATTACTATTTTGAGGGATGAAACGGTTGAGGGGATAAATGAGGGGGTAAATTATGGGAATGACCGTGTAAACTTGAAAAATGACCGTGTAAATCCTCAAAGTGATACTGTAAACTTAGGAAATGACCGTGTAAATGAAATTTTTGACCGTGTAAATTTTGAAAATGACCGTGTAAAAAATGAACTTATACAGATATACTCCTTTATTGAAGAAAACCCGCTTGTTAAAATTGCTTCAATAGAGCAACTTATCCAAAAGAGTGATAAAACTGTTAGACGTTATCTCAAAATATTAAAGGATAATGAATTAATCGAGTATGTCGGTTCTGACAAAACAGGCGGGTATAAAGTAGTTACAAAATTATGAACAAATCCCAATTCATATCCATACTGACCGAAGCTGCCAATAATCCGCGGACGATTCATGGCATATTCAATTGGTGCGACCGGTGGTGCGAAAGATGTAGCCAAACAAGGCATTGTACGCTTTACAAAACATCTACTCATCTGCCTTCCGATAGTCCGGAAGACTTTTTCAAATCACTTTCAATGATTTTTGAAGCCACTATGGATATGTTGAAAGAATTTGCCGAAAAAAGCGGATTTGATTTTGAATCATTGAAAGATTCGGATTTTGAAAGCGAGTACGACAGAAAAAAATACCTTATTCGTAATGATGCCGGAATAAACCTTGCCAAACAATATGGAAAACAAGTAAAGCATTGGTTGGATTCATTGAAAAGGAAAGACGCTTTTGGTATGGAAATCCGTCTGCAAGATGCGATGTTGTCGGATTGTTTGGAAGTCATCCGATGGTATCAATACCTGCTCGAAGTGAAACTGGCACGAGCGTTAATGTCGCAGAAAGAGGAGGAAGAAGAACAGTTAAATCCATACGATTCACTTGGTAATGCCAAATTACTATTGGTTTCTATTGAACGCAATATGGGTGCATGGGGTTATATTTATCAAAAATTCAAGGAAGACCAAGACGAAATTCTTGATATTCTCGTTTGTTTGCAGAGGTTACATAAGAAAATTGAACAAATATTTCCCGAATCGCAAGCATTTATTCGAATCGGGTTAGATAAGATACCGGAACATTAAACACATAATACATTACAACGATGCAAAACTACGTAAACCATTTAGGTGGATTCTTCCTTCAAAAAGCCCCCATAAGCCTCTGGGCTTGATTTTGTGCCGTGCATCAACTTCCTTTGTCTTTTGGTCTTTTACTTGCTGTTTTTTTACTGCAGTTGCCATAATTGTAAATTTTTTAATAATTCAATTACACAAAAGGACAAAAACTTTCCAAAGTATACAATGCTCTTTTTCCCCAAATTAAATGCATCAAAGATCGTCTTCTTTTTGTTCCCGGAAGCTTAACTAAAAACTTCCGGGATGTGTTTATTCTTTGGTTTCTTGTTCTTCCTGCTCTTCCGCTTTTTCTTCAGATTCCTCTGTAAATACATCTTTCCCGCTTTCAATCAATAAATTATACCAAGAGATGATTTTCTTGATGTCGGTAGGATACACCTTCTCGCGATCGAAGTTTGGCAATACGGAGGCAAAATATTCGCGCAACGCTTTATTGTCACTTTTCGGGTCTAATGATGCTTGGGCTCCGTTTTCTTTTTCTTTTATAGAAGTCAACACTTTTTTCAACGGAACTTCTCCTTCATCCGTAAAAATGGCAATGTCAGCCAAAGAGATAATTTTTTCGTGAGAATATGCCGGTATTCGTTTCTTTTCTTTCAAACTCTCAACGATAAGCATATTTTTGCCTTGCGATACTAACTCATACAACCCCGGTTTTCCCGAAATCGACAATGTTTTTTTCAACATATTAATTGATTTGATATTTTGTTACTTTAATTAACTATTTTTTTTGCCGCTGCAAAAGTAGTAATCTCAGGAATAAAAACAAATTTTTAATTCAGTAAATTTATTAATTTGGAAACGGCTTCAAGTCCATTTTGAACACTAAAATCCAAATCTTGGTCTAATAGATTTGCTAATTCAGCATATTTACTTTCATCAGAATTGGTAGCTCCGCTAAGAAAACCTTTTTTCCATTCCGGGTCGGACGAGTTTTGTTGGTATGATTGATAAGTACTGTAGAGTATTCCTAATTTGACCATATCAACAGGATTAGCATAATATCCCAGTGCAGCCTCGCGAAATTTTGCTCCTTGATTTTTACCTGAATCAAAACTACTCTCGTTTTTGTCTTTTGAGCAAGAAGAAAATCCGATTCCTACGAAAAGGATGAACAGAATTGATAAAATTTTTGCGTTCATAAAATGTTTTTTTATATTTATTAATAATTTTGTTTTATGTTAGATAGCTGCCGATAAGGCTGCTATGCTGATTTTTACACCTTGGATTTTTTGCAGCGGGATGATGCAGGCTTCGAGCGTTGCGCCGGTTGTCAGTACATCGTCCACTAAGAGTAAATGTTTGTTTTGAATGGACGTTGCATTTTCAGCATCGAAAATTCCGGCTGTGTTTTCCCACCGTTCGTATACCCCTTTTTTTGTTTGTGTCGGGTTTTCAATAATGCGTTTCAAAACATTGTTGACCAACGGTTTCCTCATTGTTTTAGCCATCCCTTTGGCAATCCATTCGCTTTGGTTGTATCCGCGAATTTTCAACCTATTCGGATGTAACGGAACCGGAATAATCGCGTCTATTTCATTGAACCGGCTGTTTGCCAATTGCGAACCGAACAAAGCTCCCATCTGTTCGCCCAACTCTTTTCTTCCTTTGTATTTTATTCCGTGCAACAACTTTTGCGTGATAATTTCCTTCTCGAAATAGAGAAACGTAGAGGCATGTTGGATTTCTGTTCTCCCGTAAAACCGCTTTTCTATTACGTTCTCTTTTGTCTGATGATAATTTGTTAACGGCAATTGCATCAGACAATTCAAGCATAGCTGCTTTTCGTTTCGCTGTAAATTCTGCTCACAACCGATACACAGATTGGGATAAAACAGTCCGATAAAATCGTGCAGAACACCAGTCAATCCGTTTTTTATGGATGACATTGTCGATTACGATTAGTTGTTGTCTAATTGCCCGAACACATCTCTCAGCAAATCATTGACGCGCGCGTTAGCATCGGTTCTGATTTTGTATTCCTCTACGCCTATTTTGGTAAAGATTCCATTCAATGCTTTGCCTACCACGTAATCACCCAAGTTTTCGTCTACTGTTTGGATGGATTTGATCGTATTTTGCTGTTCGGTTGGTAAAAAAGATAATGCTGTTTTTATTGCGGTATTGTTTGAAATGGCATCAGATAATTTGTTGTTTTGTTGTGCAAAAGATTTCCACGCATCAATTGTATTTAATTCGCTGCTTCCCATTGATACTTTTACACTTTTCATCGATTCATTGATTATCGGATTGAATGCTGTTTGCAAGCCGGAGTAGGTAGTGGAGCGTAGAAAGTCTGTTGCAGCTTCGTTGTTAGAACTAAATAAAATATTTTTTCCATCGGCTATCGTCATGCTGTTAATTGCGGAAACAAATATTCCTGCGGCTTCGGGAGCTGCTTGTTCTGCTGCCCGATTAAAAGCGGTTTCCAATGTAGACTGCATGTCGGCAGTTAAATTAATTCCCAATGCACTCACTGCTGCTTTTATTGCAGAGTTATTGGATATTGCATTTACCACTTTAAATGTCGTTTGAGCTTCTTCCGGCAAAAGAATTTTCACTGCTTCATCTTTCAGGTAGCCATTTTCTTTCCCCAACATGGTTGTCGCTTTATTTGTTCCGACTCTCAGAGCTTCTTTTAGTCCGTCAACAGTTTGGTCACCGTTTAATTTATCACAGCTACTAAACAGAAAAAAAAGAGTTAAGCAAAAGGTCAAAATCTTATGCGAATGTTTTTTTAGTTGTGTTGTCATAATTCGTTGGCTTTTAATTTTTAATTGAGTACAAAGATAGATATTTTGAACGAAAGTTCATCTTGATAATCTTGTAAATTTTATGAAAATCTTGGTTCAGATGATAATCCCATCCTGCATCCGAATAATCCGGTCGGAAATAGCTGCAAGTTCCTTGTCGTGCGTTACAATGACCAGCGTTTGATTGAATTTATCCCGTAATTCAAAAAATAAACGATGCAGTTCTTCCTTGTTTTTTGAGTCGAGACTTCCGGAGGGTTCGTCTGCCAAAATTACGTCCGGATTGTTTATCAACGCCCTTGCCACGGCTACGCGTTGTTTTTCTCCTCCCGATAGCTCGTTGGGTTTATGTTGAGCTCGGTCTGCAATTTTTAAAAAGGAAAGTAATTCCATCGCTTGTGCTTCCGCTTGCTCTTTGTCGATTTTAGCAATAAGAGCAGGAATCATCACGTTTTCCACTGCGCTAAATTCGGGCAGCAGTTGATGAAATTGAAAAACAAATCCGATGTGTTGGTTCCGGAATTTGGAAAGTGCATTTTCCGACAACCCAAAAACAGGCGTTTCGTTGATTTTTACCAAGCCCGAATCAGGCTTGTCTAATGTACCGATGATTTGTAGCAAGGTCGTTTTCCCAGCTCCACTTGCTCCGACGATGGAAACAATTTCTCCTTTTTCGATTTCCAAACTGACATTTTTCAATACTTGTAAATCACCGAAACTTTTATTTATGTTGACTGCTTTAATCATTTCTTTTTATTTTTTAGATGAAAGGATTTTTTCCAACTCTTCCGTAGTGAGGTTTAATCTAAGATGTCCTTTTTCGGCGACGGAAATTCTACCTGTCTCTTCGGAAACAATAATCGCTTTGACATCCGTCTTTTCCGATATTCCGACCGCCGCCCGGTGACGCAGACCCAATTCTTTCGGGATATTCATACTGTGCGTTACCGGAAGAATACAGCCGGCAGCCGTGATTTTATTGTTGGCAATAACCATCGCGCCGTCGTGCAAAGGCGAATTTTTGAAGAAAATATTTTCAATCAGGCGCGAGTTAACGTTTGCATAAATCATATCGCCCGTGATTTCGATGCTGCTCAAACTCATTTCTCCTTTAATAATAATCAGTGCGCCGACCTTTTCTTTTGACATATTTTTACACGCAATAACGATCTGCATAGTTTCGCTGTCGATAATCACATCTTTTTTGCTCGAAAGTATTTTTCCTAAAAGGCGCGTGATGAAATTATTTTGCGAACCAATCTGGGTGAAAAATTGCCGTATTTCATCTTGAAAGAGCACAATCAGCCCGATAACCCCCACATTAACTATCTGATTCATAATAGCGCCAAGCAGTTGCATCTGAAAAATAAACGTAACCGTAAGCCATACTACCACAAAAGAGAGAATTCCGATAAAAATCCGGATAGCCGTCGTTCCGCTAAGCGCTTTATATGTCTTATAAAGTAGATATGCTACTAAAACAATATCTATTATATCTATTAATCTGAGTTCAAATCGCATAATTTTTAAATTTTTATGGTTTAATCATAGTTTAATTGTTTAAAGTTTACCCCTCCCGTCCTTATCCTTAAACTTTTCAAATCCGCGTCAACGAGGGGATAAACTATCATTTCAAATAACCTCCGTTATTTCGACATACGTGTGCCATATCTCTGATTGCATACAGAGGATTATCAGTGTGCAGCGTCCACCAACATTTATTCAAAAAATCTATTCCGCCATATTTTTTCAGATAAAAATAGGCTTTTTGCATTTCCATTTTATAGCCTGAAGCAAATTCGGGAATAATAAAAGTGATAAATGCTACTTTGTCGCTAATGTTTTTATCTAATTTTTTGTTCGCCATAACTTTTACATTTTTGTAAACTTAGTCCAAAGGTAATATTTTTGCATTACTTTTTTGTGTTTTTTTAAAATTATATCCATCTTGTTTTTTGTTGCCAATTTATGTTCTCTTTCAAAATAGCCTGATATTTAGATAGATAACTAAAATTTTAAAGATAAGTCGTTTAATCGCAATCTCCATAATAAAAAAAATAGGCTCGTGTTGTCCGGTCATTAAAAACTTTCCGATGGCGAAAAACTTCAAATTTTGGTCGCTATTTTCCAAATCGCTCTCTTGTACTGTCCGACTTAGACAAAAAATAAACGGTTTGCCAAGGGGGATATTCGCAGGGAAGGTCTCGCCACATACAACCGTTTTTGGTCAGATAAAAAATGCCGTTTAATACTTTCGTGTAAATCCCATTTGCAATGTTTGGTTTGTTTGCCACAAAAGAAAATTCCCGGCAATTCGTTAACCATTCCCTTTTCTGAAAAATGTATAATTATATAAAAATGTATATTTTTGCATTTTTGCAATAAAAATGTAACATAAAGATATTTTTATAGTGTGTTTGCTTGTCTTTTAAACACAAAAACAAATGAAAATACAGCATAAAGTAAACGTTTTTTTTGTATAATTGAATATTTATACAATTTTAAGTATGTAAAATCATAAATATTGAAAAAAAATTCGTTTTCCCTTGTTTTTAGCATTTCGTTTTTTTACCTTTGCAGTCGAAAATTTATATGACAAAAGAAAAAACTTCTTTTTTGACTTCCCAAAAAGAAAAATTATGACAGAAAAAGAAAATGTAAAAGAGTTGGATGAGGTTGTTATCCGTTTTTCGGGCGATTCCGGGGATGGGATGCAATTAACCGGGACGTTGTTCTCGAACTTATCTGCGATATTGGGGAATGAAATCTCAACCTTTCCCGATTATCCGGCAGAAATCAGAGCGCCGCAAGGAACACTTGGCGGAGTTTCTGCGTTTCAAGTACACTTAGGCTCTGCGATACGCACGCCCGGTGACGATGCTGATGTGATGGTATTGATGAACCCGGCAGCGTTGAAAGTAAATGCCAAAGGAATTAAAAAAGGCGGCATCGTGATTATTGATACCGATTCTTTTAAGGCATCAGACCTCGAAAAAGCAGGCTTCACAACCGATAATCCGTTTAAAGAACTGAATATTTCGGAAACAGTTCAAATCGTACCCGCACCGCTTTCGTCGATGACAGAAATGAGTCTCGAAGGATTTGATATGGACAGAAAGTCCGTTTTGCGCTGTAAAAATATGTTCGCGTTGGGATTGGTTTGTCACCTGTTTAGTCGTCCGATGGAGCAGGCAATTCATTTCCTTGAAGAAAAATTCAAGAAAAAACCGGTGATTTTAAAAGCGAACACCAAAGTTTTGGTGGATGGTTTCTTTTACGGACAAAATATCAGTGCATCAATTTCCCGTTTTCAAGTAGGAAAATCGAACGCTATCGCTAAAGGAAAATATACAATTATAGACGGAAACAAAGCAGCAGCCTTAGGTTTGGTTGCAGCAGCCGAAAAAGCAAACTTGCAACTCTATTTGGGAAGCTACCCGATTACACCGGCTACGGAAGTTATGCAAGAACTTTCGCACCTCAAAAATGTAGGCGTTGTTGTTACGCAGGTAGAAGACGAAATAGCAGGAATCACTACATCGTTGGGTGCTGCATTTGCCGGAAACCTTGCTGCAACAAACACATCGGGACCGGGTATGGCATTGAAAACCGAAGGTATCGGTTTGGCAGTAATGTCAGAACTTCCGTTGGTCGTCATCAACGTGATGCGTGCAGGACCTTCGACAGGTATGCCAACGAAAACCGAGCAAACCGACTTGTTGCAAGCATTGCATGGTCGCAACGGCGAATGTCCGGTGGTTGTGATGGCGGCAAGCACGCCCGACAACTGTTTCCATTACAGTTATATGGCAAGTAAAATTGCGTTGGAACATATGACTCCGGTTATTTTGTTGACAGATGCTTTCATTGGAAACGGCTCTTCGCTTTGGAATATTCCGAAATTAGCCAATATGCCGGAAATTAAACCGCCGTTTGTAACGCCCGAAATGGCAGGTAAAGTAAATGCTTTCACGCGCAACGAAGAGACTAAAGTTCGTTACTGGTCGTTTCCCGGAATGAAAGGTTTCTCACACCGCAACGGTGGGTTGGAAAAAGACATCAACACAGGAGCTATTTCCATTGACCCGGTTAACCACGAAAAAATGGTGAAAGTTCGTCAAGAAAAAGTGGCATACATTGCAAACAAAATTCCTGATGTACAAGTTGAAGGAAATCCGAATGCAGACGCGTTAATCATCGGTTGGGGCGGAACTTACGGACACTTATTGGCAGCCGCAAATGTAATAAACAAAAGCGGTAAAAAAATAGCACTTGCTCATTTCAACTATATCAATCCGCTCCCGAAAAACACGGAGGAGGTGATTAAACGCTACAAAAAAGTGATCGTTTGCGAATTAAATTCGGGACAGTTTGCCTCTTATTTGAAATCAAATGTATCGGGCGTTGACTTTAAGCAATACAACAAAGTTCAAGGACAACCTTTTACGAAGGCGGAATTGATCGATTGTTTCACTAAATTTTTGGAGGATTAAGAGATGTCAGAAACAAAATATACAGCAGCAGATTTTAAAAGCGACCAATATGTACGTTTGTGCCCGGGTTGCGGCGACCACGGAGCCTTAACTTCTATGCACAGAGCATTGGCAGAGGTTGGTATTGCACCCGAAAATGTAGCATTGATTTCCGGTATCGGTTGTTCTTCGCGCATTCCTTATTACACTAAAACGTATGGCTTTCACACCATACACGGTCGTGGAGCAGCAGTGGCAACCGGCGTAAAAACGGCTAATCCCGATTTATCGGTATGGCAAATTACCGGCGACGGCGACTGCTTGGCTATCGGAGGAAACCATTTTATTCACAGCATCAGACGAAATGTGGATTTGAACATTTTGTTGTTCAACAACCAAATTTACGGATTAACAAAAGGGCAATATTCACCAACAACGGTAAGAGGACTTGTAACCAACAGTTCGCCTTTCGGAACGGTTGAAAGACCTTTCCGTCCGGGAGAATTGGCAATCGGTGCACGAGGCACATTCTTTGCCCGCTGTTTGGATGTCGATGTAAAAACTTCTATCGAAGTGATGGTTGAAGCGGCAAAACACAAAGGAGCTTCTCTCGTAGAAGTATTGGTGAACTGCATTATTTACAACGACGGTGCTCACGGCTGGTTGGCATCAAAAGAAGAGCGTGCGGACAGAATGATTGTGTTGAAACACGGACAACCGATGCTTTTCGGAAAAGAAAACAACAAAGGGTTGGTATTAGATGGTTTCGACTTGAAAGTAGTTACTTTGGGCGAAAATGGAATTACCGAGAAAGACATATTGGTACACGATGCCAAAACGCAAAATCCGGTTCTCCACTTGTTATTGGTAAATATGTCGGGACCGGATATGCCGGTTGCAATGGGTGTTATCCGCGCGGTAGAAGAAGAAACTTACGAGGCGGCTGTTCACAATCAAATCGCGGAAGTGCAAGCGCAAACGGATGTGAGAACGTTTGATGATTTGGTGGCGACTTATGAAAGTTGGGAAATGTAATTATTGAAATTAGAATAAAAAAATTTGCGTCTTCGCCTCTTTGCGACCTTTGCGTTAAAAAAAGCACAAGTGCTTATTGATTTTAACACAAAGAACACAAAGAGGCGGAGGCGCAAAGTTTTTATGTATAAACGAATGAAAAAAATATCTTATCAAAACTTACCATATTGGGAATTTTTATATATCTTTGAAACGCTTAAAATGTGAAATGTTGAAAATCTGAAATATATAAACGATGAAGATTACAGGTTCTATGATACTTGAAGAGTTTTGCAAAAAACATTCGGATGTAACGGATGCTCTAACCAAATGGGTAGACATTGTGTGTAAGGCAAAATGGACAAATCACAACGATTTGAAAGTTGATTATCCCTCTGCTGACTTTGTTGGTAATAAACGCTACGTATTTAACATCAAGGGAAATCATTACAGATTAATTGTTGTTATCGTTTTTATTGCAGAAATTATTGAAATTCGATTTGTAGGAACCCATACGGAATATGACAAGATAAAAGATATTCAAAACATATAAACAGGAGGAAATATGATAGTCAATAATCCCAAGCAATTTGCTGTTTACAAGGAAAAATCGGAATTTTTATTGAAACAAATTTGTCAATACGAAGATGAAAGTAAAATTCCGAATGAAATCATCCGTGAATATGAACAAGTTTCGGATGCTATTATTGAATATGAGGCGGCATATCACCCCCTTCCAGGAAGAGTTAGTTCTATAATTACCAGCGAAATTGAAAAACGGATGAAAGAAAGACAACTCAAACAAAAAAATGTTGCTCAGATGCTTGGTGTTTCCGAAGGTAGGTTCAGCGACTTACTTCGCGGAAAACGACCGTTAAATTTGCGAATTGTAAAGCGACTTCGCGATGAACTCAATATTCCTGCTGATTTCATACTGAATCATTGTTAGAAAACAAAAGTCAATAATCACTAATTCAAGTATCTCTATGCCTCGCGTATATATTATTTTAGCTTTCGTTGTTATTCGTTATTCGTATGTGATTTATACTCAGTATTTAGACCCGAAAGTACGTCGGTTAAAGAGCGCTATGTCTAAGTTACTGAATGAGTATTCAACTTATTACCTCAATCTCAATGCCAAAGAGAAAAAGCATTTTGAAAAACGAGTGTTGATGTTTATTGCATTGAAGAAATTTTATCGTTTTGATAAAACAGAGGCAACTGATGAGATGAAAATCTTGATTTCCGCGGCTGCGGTTCAAATTACATTTGGTTTTTCGGATAGTTACGAGTATGAGATTTTTCGCAATATAGCCATCTCCGACAAAGGATATGTCTCTTCGCAAACACAAAAGGTACACCAAGGCGAGGCTAATCCGGGTAAATCGCTTATTGCCTTCTCGTGGGAGCGGTTTATGGATGGTGTGAAAAGTCCGAATCACCCTGTTAATCTCGGATTGCACGAATTTGCCCACGCCCTTTATCTGAATAATATGAAAGGGCATCAAAATCCGCATTTTTGCAGTACGATAGGCGATTGGCACGCCACAACTCAAAAACTAATGAAAGAACAAACGATTCGTGATTTCTTCCGCAGTTACGCTTTTGTCGACAATATGGAACTTTTTGCCGTGTCGGTCGAGTATTTTTTTGAAAGCCCGAAAGCTTTTCGCGACCGTCTGCCTCAACTATACAACGTAATGTGCCGCTTGCTTAATCAAAATCCGTTGGCAAAGAATAATGGGATTGTGCGGAAGTAAAATGAGACAATTAACGCAATGAACACAATGTTTTTTTAGTCATTGTGTTCATTGCGTTGGTTTTTTTCAACTTTGAGATTTACCCCTTTTTTGACTGCACTTTCCTTGTCGGTTTTTGCCGTCACGGTTGCCGGTTTTACCATCCTTGTTCCATTTGCCGCCTCGTTTTCCACCCTTTTTCATCTCTTTGCGCTGAGCTTGAAGTTTTTGATATTGTTCAGGCGTAAGAATCGTTTTTAGTTGTGCGTCGTAAGCCTCTCTTTGGGCTTTCATCTTTTGATGGCTTTCTTCTCGAATTTGTTTTTTTTCTTTTGCAAATTGTGTTTGTGCGGTTTGTAACTTTGCGGCTTGCTCCGGGGTCAAGTTCAGCGTCTCTTTCATTCTCTCTGCGCGTTTTGCAGCCCTTTCTTCCGGGGTCATTTGCGTTCTTTGATTTTTTTGAACCTGTTTGTCACTTTTTTGAGCAAACGATGTTCCTGCGCAGAAAATAGACATTATCAATGTCAGCGATAAAATTTTTATTCTTTCCATTTTTACTAAAGTTTAATTGTGTGTTATTCAAAAACAAAACTTGCAAATTTTGTTTGCTTTAAAAGCAAGTACACTTATAAGACTTGGCAAAAATGGATAAGTTTAAGAGTGGAATGTTAAAGATTGTTTTTCGCAATGGAGACGCTACTTCAGCCTTTTTACTACTGTCATCCCCAAATCTGTCCGTATCTGTATTAAACCGATGCCGGACGGCAGATGAGTATTTTCTATTTCGACAGCGTCAATGCGCGGATAAGTTTTTTGGTAACGGATTCGTCCGGAAATGTCGTAAATGGTAATCATTTCGATTGAATTACCTTCAACAGCGAAAATATTCCCTCCGATTTTGACCGTGCATTTCGATGAACTTACATTATTTGCCACCGACAAGCCGGGTGTTTTTTCATACAAGTACACATTGTCGAAATAGAGGTATTGCGCATCTGCTAAACCGCAATCAAAGGCGATTCTTGCTCGCTCCATTGTCGCCTCGTTGTAGGTAAATGTGAATGAGTAGGTCGTTTTCCCGGTAGTCAAATCGGTTTTGAGGTAATGAGCCGTTCTCCAATCTCCGCCGTCTCTGTTTATCATTGCACCAATGGAGGTCGGCGAAGAGGCGTATGCATCAAAAATCAGCGTGTAAGTATTTCCCTTTATCAACGGAAACGAACTATATAAGAACTGAATATGCCAAGATTCCGTTCCTTTATTTAGAATCTCAATACGAGCTTCGCCGTCGACAACGGCTATTTTTGCTTCTGCACCCAAATTCGGAAACAAATTAAAAAACCAAGGCTGTATATTTTTGTCGAACGTGCTGTTTTTCACGATAATGGAATCAAACTCGGAACAATCGCACGCCCCTTCAAAGTCGGTCAACGCCTGCAACATTCCGGTACGGTAGCACTCCAATGCCGGGTCATAAATGCCGAATCCACTGCAAAACTCCCAATAAGCGCCGCTGAAACCATATTCCTCAAAAACAGTTCGCAGATGTCCGATCCACTTTGCACGCGAAACATCGTCGGCATTTTCTATTGCGCCAAATTCGCCGATATAAACCGGTACGTTGTGCGTTTCCGAGTACCGTTTAATCTGATCCATATCTCTTGTGATGGCTCTGATTTGGGCAGCGGTGCTATCCCACGTCACGCCAATGGGCAAATTTAGCCCTGTCCAACCGGCCCCCTGGTGTGTAAAATTAAACGGTTCGTAGTAGTGAATTGTCAAGATTATATTCGGATCATTGGGCAAGACCAATCGGGGCAATCCCGCCAATCCTCCCCATTCTGCGGTACCGATAACCACCATTCGGGCAGGATTTTTCTCTCTGATTACGGAAAGTCCTTCTACCAAATATTCGTTCCAAATTGCAGGAGTGAAATTTCCGTTCGGCTCGTTGAATATTTCAAAATACAGGCTGTCGGAATAGTGTTGAAACTCATCGGCAATCTGTTCCCACAACGCCAAATACCGTGTTTTATGGGCAGCAGGATTTTCTATCATTTCATCGTAATGGTGCATATTCAGCACAACGACCAACTCATTGGCGAGTGCCAAATCCACTGCCCACTTGACCGTATCCATAAAATAACGGTGAATCGTGTAAGGAGCTTCCTTCTCGGCGTGAGCCGACCATCTGACCGGTATCCGGATAGAGGAAAAACCTTTCGCCTTGATTTCTTCGATGTACGCACCGTTAGCCTCCACGCCCCAAGCCCCCAAAGCGGGCGGTTCAAATACATTGCCGAGATTTATTCCCATCCCCAAGCGACTATTCATTTCGAAAGCCCGTTCTTGTGAAAAGGAATGGGTACAAAAAACGGATAAAATGAGCGATAATATGGTAATTGTTTTTTTCATCTGTTTGAAATTTAGCGTAAGGATACGAGAAAATCACGTTAGAGATTAACGTATTAAAAATAAATATACGACAATTTTGTGACAATTCAAAGTTTTTCAGAGCTTCAATCACTTTCCAATTGTTCTTGAAGTAGCTCTTTCAACTCATTAAATGCCTTTTCCAGCATACTCATTTCGCGTGAAAGGAATGGGTAGAACTCCGACCATTGCTCGCGGCGGTGAATATCGAGACCGCTTTTTTGTTTGTAAATGCGCGAGATGGACGTGCCACACGGTTTCACAAAAAGAATTTCCCATGTCGCATCCGGAAAATAAGAATCAACAATGGGTTTGTATTTTTCCAACAATGTAAGCATTTCCAACCGTTTACCTTCATTCGGATGGTTTAGTTCGAGAATCACAAACGCACCCTCACGCGAAGCGTCAAACTTCATTTCAACCCCCTTGATTTTGGTGTTGTAGAGAATCCAACGTTTCTTCTTGTATTTGAATCGGGGAAGATTTTCGCAAAACTGACCAAATCCTTCCCAAAACTCCTTTTTTAACTGCTTTAATTCGTCTTTTGAGTACATTTTTATTATCGAAAAAAAATAAAAAAAGAGCGTATGAAAATTGAAGTAAAAATACCACCCTAAAACACCACTATTTTGTCAGGGACTTTTGCCGTTTTAATCCTCTTTTTAATCCTTTTTGCAAAAAAATCCTCATAACCATTACTGATAATCAGCGAGTTATGAGGATAAATACGAGGTTCCTGGCGGAATACATATCTGATAATCAATGAGTTGTATTGGCTGGCTAACTTGGTGGATTTACAGAAAAAATACTTTTGTTTGCAAATTTTGCCTATCATTGCGCCCCAAAACGCCTCAAAATTTTAATCCTTTTTTTTAATCCTCTTTTTTACTCCAAAATTGATTTGAAGTTTTCCTGTATGCAAAGATAACCTTTTGTTTGAATACCACAATTCTTGTATATGTTAAAAAATAAAACGTATAATTCTTTGATAATCAAATAATTGATATTAACTTTGCCTTTGAAAAGTATATTTCAATCTAATTTTTACAAAATTTAGAGTAGGAGAAAATGCTTGCAACGTTATGTAGTAAATGTATAATACATTTAAAAAAACAAAAATGGGAATTTCAGCAAAAACAATTATCCGTACCGATTTGATTACGGCAGACGGAAAAGCAAGAATTGAGTTTGTAATTTATTTCAGAGGGAAACAATATCGTATTTCTTTGGGAAAAAGTATAGAACCGAAATATTGGTGTTCGGATTCGGAATGTGTTGATAGAAAAAGTCCTGATTCTTTGGCTATCAATAAGCAATTATCTGAAAGAATTGCAACTTTTGACAAGTTTGTAAAAACCAAAGAGGTACTCAATGAAAAAGTCCTTTTGAATGAATTGAAAACAATTCTCAGAGGGCAATCCCTTGAAAAGAAAGTAGCACCTCAAAAGAAAAAATGTCCGACCTTATCAGAGGCTTTTGATTCCTATGTTGAACACAATGAACTAAAATTCGGAACGAAACTGAATTACACGATGACAAAGAACATAGTCAATGATTTTTGCAAAAAGAAATATTCAATCGGTTTGAATGTTAAAGAGGTGGATTTTGATTTCTTGGAAAAATTCAAACGATATTTGCGCGTTGAACGTGCGCAGCCGAACAATAAAAATACCATCGCAAAACGGCTTAAAAACCTTAAAACGGTACTTTTTTATGCGCAAAATCAGGGACATCTTGATAAGAATCCGTTTCAAGGATATAAAATTGAACACGGAAAACCGAGAGAAGTAGCATTGTCGGCTGACGAATACAATATTTTACGAAAAACCCGACTTCCACAAACGGCTTGCGATTCGATGAAGTTTACAAGGGATATATTTATTTTCTGTTGCGAAACAGGGTTGAGATATTCCGATGTTATGGATTTACGCTGGGAACACATTGATAAAAATATTTCCTCTATTTCAAAAGCACAGGTTAAAACCGAGCGTGATGTTTTCATTCCTGTGAGCAATCAAGCGAAAGCCTTAATCATAGCCTATAAAAACAAAGAAAATAAACCCAAAGGCTATGTGTTTCCAAGAATTAACAATCAAATAATGAACCGATATTTGAAAGACATTGCCCAAGTTGCAGGCATAAATAAAAATTTGACTACTCACGTTGCAAGACACACATTTGGCACTCGTTTAGGTGCGACAGGTTTTGTTTCGTCATTCGCCCTTAGCGAACTAATGGGACATTCAGATGTCGGAATGACACAACGGTACATCAATCTTTCAAAAAATGATTTGACAAAAGCAATGCAGCAGGCTTGGACACAAATTAAAACGTTTAATTCATTGAATTAAAGAAGTCTTGCACCGTCATATTGTGCGAATCCGTAACTTTGAGCAGGGTTTTCATCGTGATATTACTTCCCTTTTCTATTCGGGAATATTGAACACGGTCAAAACCCTTTTCGTATGCAAAATTTTCAGCACTTAGATTGGTGTTTGCTTTGCGTAAGAATCGGATATGTTTGCCAATCTCAATTAAACGATTGTCTTTTTTTGTTTGAGAATCTGCCACTTTGATGTACTTTTTTAGCGAAAGTAGAAGTTTGTACGCATTTATGTAACGGCATTAAATTGGTCGGCATAAATGCGTATTTTTTGTTTTTTGAATGTTATATTTGTAACCAAAAAACAGTATTTACAAAGAAAAACATACAAAAATGGAAACAAAACAAACAGAAGAACGCACAAACAATCCTTTTGAACCTGTATTTTTAATTCGTACCAATTATTACCAAAAAGATGCAAACAATGTGGATAAATTAATGGATTATCTATTTGAAAATGATATTGTTTCTATCAATGTCAGAGATAGAAAGAACAATGATGATGAGTATTATTATAGTCTATTCAATGGAAAAATAGAAAAACAAGACCTCAAAAAAAATTACATTAATCGGTTCTATAAATTGGCTAACGATTTGAAAAATAGCGATGTAATTGTTATTGCTCATTATGTTGGTAAAAGTCCAAAAATCGGATTGATAAAAAAAGGTTCAACTGTTTTTGTCAAAGAAGATGCAGGAGAAATATATAAATTGTATTGTCTGAAAATGGAAAATGTACAAAATGTTTCTTCTGATGATACGAAACGTTTTTTGACAACATTGATTCCAGCAAACGTAACAATGGCAACTATAAAACAAAAACAAGATGTAATTTACAGTATGTATTATGGCATTCCCATTCCTTTTAAATTGTCTTCTGTATCAGATTCAGCATTGGAAGAATTATGTGCTGAATATTTGCGTTCTTCTCTTTCGTATCAATCAGTAAGGGTATTAGGTGGAACTTTCCCCGATGTAGATATTATTGGTTATAAAAGCCAAAACGAATTGTTTGTGGCACAAGTTTCTCGTACAGCAAACAAAAAATTGATTAATGAGAAAAAGGAAAAATTATGTTCGTTTGTAGAGGCAAAGCATAAAATTTTGTTTTCAACACAGCCGTCAAAACAAAATCCTGATTATGAAAATATCAACATTCAAGAAGTTTGGAATTATTTTGAAAATGATGAATCGTACAAAGAATTTCTTGAAAAACTAATCAAAATTTGAGCAAAAATACAAAATTGCCAGAAAAAGAGTTATTTTTGTTTGTCAGATATTTATGTATTTGTTTTTACAGACAAACAAGTGTTTGAAAAATGCGGACAATTACAAATTGGATTTTCAATACAAGTTAAAGTTTTTATTGCGCTAATTATGAGCGGAATACACGCATTTTTTTAAATGTAATATTATTCATATTTTGTCATTTTATCAGTTTTTTAGTTCGTTTTTAACACCCCCTCCATATTTTTTGTTCGAGTATTTTTTTATTCTGAGTTATATAAGAAAGTGAAACAAACATTTTGTCGAACTTTTAAAAAAAATAACACAATGAAAAAGCAAAATTTTTCGCTCTTCAATAAAGAAATTGAAGAGTATTTGGAAAAGAGAGTGGAAACACTCGTGAAAAAGAATATGGTAATACACCGCGAACTCAATATGAGGTATCTTGCGAAAAATTTACCAAAATTCATAGGTGAAGACCGTCTTTTGACATCAGAAGAGGTTATGGAAATGTTGCAAATATCCCGTCAGACTTTGGGCAGACGGATAAAGGATGGCGTGTTAATCCCAACCAATCCCGATGCAACAAAAAGTTATCGGTTCAAAAAAAGCGATGTGATTAACTATATTGAAAGAAAGGGGGCTGATTATGTTAGATAATATGACAATAAAATGTTATGACGAAAAAGCAACAAAACATTTTACATCAGATTTTTTTGAAAGCAAATATGGAATGGTTGAACGCATAGGGGTTAATGAATATTCGTTCAAGCTATATAATCCAGATAACAAGACTTCGAGTTTTTTGAGAATTGAATGTCCTCATCTTAATTGTAAGGGAGAGCCTGTTTGTTTGGAAATAACAGGTAGTATTCGTAAATGGTGGTTTGGAAATAAATCTACAAAAGATTTTTCTAAGCAAGAATACAGCGCAGCAATAAATCTATTGTTTGAAATTTTAGAAATTCCGCAAAAATGGAAAAAAAACTTTATTATTTCAAAAGTTGAAGTCGGAATGAATATTTATGTAAAACAACCTTGTTCTGAAATACTAAATAGAGTTACTGAGTATAGAAGTAGTTGCTATTTACGTCATTCTCATCCAACAGGCATTGCTTTTAAAGCAAAAAGTAAAGAAATAAAATTGTATGATAAGATTGAAGAAATATCAAAAAAATTCAAGAAAAAGAGCATAAAAGATGTAGAGGAATCGCAATTTTTGGAAAACAACAAGGACAAAAATTTATTGAGAATTGAGTTTAAAATCAATTGTAAATCCGAATTAGGATTTAATAATCTTGAAGATAGTATAATTTTTTTTGATGACCTTTATTTCTATTTCTGGAAAAAATTGCGATATATTAAATATAACAATAACGAATTAGGTGAGTTTACAGGAAAAAATTATAAAGATTTTTTGAAATATTTAGCGTATGTCGGAATTGATTCTTTGGAAACAGAAATTTTTGAAAAAATGATTAAACAATTAAACAAAAACGCAAAAAGAGAGGCGAGGAAATTATACGAAACCTCTTCAACGGAATCTTGTTCATACAACAAATTTCAGTTTTTCAGAGATATAAAAATTCAGATGTTATATTCAATGAAAGAAAGCCGAAATCTGTATCTTGTAAAAGAACTTTTTTTGAAAAAACAGAGTGCGTGAAATTCGATATATAATATAATACAGAAAAACGTACCGAAAAGTAACCACTATAAGAAATAATAGTACATATATGAACAACATAACGAAATAGAATAAAATTGAGATATGCTGTTACAACACAAAGTGCCATTATTATATGGAGAGGTTTATTTTCTGAATACCAAAAACACTGTACGAATTTTTGTATTATTGAAAATGGGATTGAAATATAACTTGTAGCATTGGCTGAAATATTGAAATGTATAAAATCTTTCTCGAATGTAATGTAGGGAAAGATTTTTACATTGTCAGTATTGAAGTAAATGCTACAAGTAAATGAAAATAGAATGATGAGCAAATGTTAAATTGGTCGTATTTGCTGTATTGTTTTTGATTTAAGGTGTTTTTTATAACGAAATGGAAATCTGATTGAATTTGTTAAGAAAAATCGCTTAAATCAAAAGTAAAATGGAAATCTTAAAATAGAAAAATTAAAAAAGCGAAACAACTCGTGAGAGCATATTCGCTTTTCGTTAATTTTAAGGACTATTGAAAAAACACCTTTGTTTTAAATTTTTCAAATAGTTTCTTCAATAGAGTTTTGTTTTCTTGCTAAGATTCTCAACTCTTCGTCTTTAAATATTCTCTCGTTTCTTTTCTCTTCTGTTTCTCCAATGAAATATAACAAAGGAATACTAAGTAATGGGGTTAAAAATAAAGACAAAATAACCCAGTAAAAAACACTTCTACCTTTGGTTTTTGCCGAACCACCTACATAAAAGAAAAGGATTATATAAAGTGCAACAATGATTGTTATAAAATATACAAGGGGATTTAATGATAAAATATCCATATTTTTGTTTTTGTATTTAAGTTATTTAATTGGTCTTATATAGTCTGATGATGATATAAATTCCGCACAATCTCCCATTTTTGTTAAAAATTCAATTTGACAATCAACAGAAAGAAAAGGACGTTTTTCTGATAAATCAATCATACGTTTTTCCATATCAGAAACATTTGGGTCTGATAAACCAACTGCTCCAACTTGTAAATGATGTGCTATTTCTCTAAGGGCGTGTTTATGTTGTTTTGCAAATTCCTTATCAGCTTTCGTTTTCAAGGCTGATTTTCTCAATTGAAACTTCTCCACAAACTCATCAGCCCAAGCCGTATTTCGGTAATCTTTTCCAGATTGCTGTTTCGGCTTACTTTCATTTTCAAAGAGTTCGGTTACACCTTCAACAAGTATGTCTTTCTCTTCAACGAGTTTGTCTCGAATGTTTTGACACCCACTTAGCAAAGTAGGCACAATTACCCCTACAATACAGAGACAAAAAAATGTTTTATTCATAATACATTTGTTTTATTTCATCTCGACAACCAGAAATGAGATTAAACAATGTTTCTGTAAAAAGAAATGGGTTGTCGTCCGTGCAACTCGTAGGCATCGCCAAACACCTGTATATACGCACAGACGAACAACCCACTATTTGAGCTGTCCGCTGTGCCTCGTATATACTTTTTTGAGATTGGCGATTTCAACGAGTATGAGGCACTTCTTTATTTTGTAAAAAAGTCTGTTCCAATTAGGAACAGTGCAAATATAATACGATTTTTTGAGGAAATTTGGACTAAGACTTTTTTTCTATGACCTTTAAACAAAAAAAGTTGAGAAAGCAAAATAAAGCCATTTTTGCCACTCTAAATGAAAACGTGGAACTTTTCCCATTAGAAAAGAAATATCAGCGCAAACGAAAGAAAAATTGGGAAAAGTAGTAAATAATGATTTTGCACCATTGAATGTTCGTAAGATAGCATTTCGCAAAGTCAAAACGCGAAAGAAATTTGAAAAATAATTTTTTGAAAAAAAGTAAAGAAAAAAGAGAGCGTATGAAAATTGAGGTAAAAATACCATCCCGAAACACCACTATTTTGTCAGGGACTTTTGCCGTTTTAATCCTCTTTTTAATCCTTTTTACAAAAAATCCTCATAACCATTACTGATAATCAGCGAGTTATGAGGATAAATACGAGGTTCCTGGCGGATTCGAACCGCCGTCGACGGTTTTGCAGACCGGTGCCTAGCCACTCGGCCAAGGAACCCTGCTTTGCGAGTGCAAATATAGTGTTAATTTTCCGTTTTTACAAACGTTTTTCAAAGAAAATAAAAATAAATAGTGATGAGTATAAATTGATGGGAGATAAGTCACTCTTTATCACTTATCATTTCATCACTATTTTTCTCTGAAAAAATATGCAAGCCATAATAAAATAAACTGCCGTCTGCCCCCACAACATCAAATATTCAAAAGAAACATCGCGCAACGTAGCTCCCATAGTGTTTAATTTGACAAAGCCTTGGATGCCCAGCGTGGAAGGAACGAGATAAGAAATCCCTTTCCAATACCAAGGAATAGCCGAGGCGGGCCACGAAATACCCGATATAAAAAGGAAAAGTACGGACGTGAAAACAAACAGCACAAAAGGCGATTCGCGGTCGTAGACGAATACGGTCAGTGTCATTGAAAAGAAAATACAAGCGAGCAAGTAAGGCAGCATAAACAGCAAAATCGCCAATCCGTCGCCCTCTTGCGGTAATCCGAAGATACGCGGGACAATACACAAAAGGTAAACGGTCATCAACGAATAAATCATCATATAGCAAAGCGCTTTGCCGAAAATAATATGGAAATGCGCGAAAACACGAAAGCGCGAAAGCACGAAATGAGACACCGAAAAGCAGCTTCGTGCATTTATGCTTTCGTGCATTCGTGCCTCTTGTCGAGCAGCACCGCTGAGGATGGAAATACCCAACAAAAGTGTTTGCTGAATAACTAATATCAGCATGGCAGGTATCAGGAAACTTGCGAATCCGCTTTTGGGGTTGAAAAAAGTAATATTCTCGTATGTCATCGGCGAAACAGCTATCTCCTCTTGGCGGGCAGTAGCTCCGCTCATATTTTCAATTTGAATCTCTTCGCCCATATTCAGCGAAACTTCTGTAAGTGTCAGTAAAAACGCCTTGTAATAGAGCAGACTGCTCATATCGGAATAGAGAGAAATGTATGCTTTTTCGCCGCGGATGATGTTTTTATTGAAATCCTTTGGAATCAGCATAATTCCGTAGGCTTTTTTTTCTTTCAGCATTTGTTTTGCCTCTTCCATATTGGCGCATTTCCCGACAATTTTCACGTCGCGCGTGGCATCGCACAGGCGGATGAATTGGCGGCTTTTGTCTGAATTACTGTTATCAACCACGACCAAAGGAACTTCTTTTACCGTTTCATTATCGTAAATAAACCCGTACAAAAGCGGATAGAGCAATGGGGCGACAATAAAGAAAATAATCACGCCGGCATCGGAGAATATGTTTTGAAATTCGTTCCGCCAAATGATGAATGAATCGCGAATGGTGGCATTTATGTTTTTTTTGATAATCATTTATCAGGTAAATGTTTAATAATTTGCTTTTCGGTAAAAATATTCACTACGATATGTTTTTTCTTTTTGTCATATTAATGCAGATTATTTTGAAAATAATTTCCAATGATATACAACGGTACATTCGTCATCCAACTTTCTGCACGATAATCTGCCAAAGATGTGCGAATGGCAGTTTGAGGTTGGAATTTTTCACAGTACGCTTTAAGGCTTTTGGCTCCCAGACTTTCTCCCGATTTTGCTTCAATCGGAATTATTTCATCCTCCTCGTTTTGAATCACAAAATCAATCTCCATTCTGTTGTTGATTTGATAATAATGAACAGATAAATTTTCGTTTAATGAAAGTTGTTGAAAAACAAACTGCTCGGTCAGAGCACCTTTAAATTCCGTAAAAAAGGCATCGCCATTGAGTAATGTTTTAGCGTTGAGATTTGACATAGCAGCGAGTAGTCCGGTGTCGTTGTGATAGATTTTAAACGCCGACAATTCTTGATAGGCAACAAGCGGAAGCGCCGGCTTTGAAATGCAGTAAATCTTATGCAATAAACCCGAATCAATTAACCACTGAATAGCCATTTCATAATCTCGCGCCCGCGCTCCTTCCTTAATTGCGCCGTAAAAAAACTTTCTGTTTTCTTTTGCCAACTGTGCCGGAATACTCTTCCAAACCAAATTGATACGAGGCAAAATATCTTTGGGAGCGTGTTTGGAAAAATCATTTTCGTATGATTTCAACATGTTCTTTTGAATTTGGCGAACCTCATTCCAATCTCTGTTTTGCGAAAAACTAAAAACCGCTTCGGGCATTCCGCCGACAAAAAAATAATATCGCAAAAATTCTTTAAATTTATCGGCAAACGAAGGAGAGTAATCCCAAAGTTTCTCGTCCAACATTCGAGCTAAGCCGGTTTCGCCCATTGCCAGCAGAAATTCGTAAAACGACATAGGAGACAGTTGTAAAAAATCGACTTTTCCAACAGGAAATGATTCATTTGGATGAATATTTACGCCCAATAGTGAACCGGCGGCAATTATTTGATATTCAAACGCATTTTCGTTAAAATATTTAAGAGAAGTAATGCCTTGAGCTGCTGTTTGTATTTCATCGAGAACAATGAGCGTGTCATCGGGTGTAATTTTTATACCCGAATACAGTTCAAGTTCTGTTATAAGCCGTTTGATGTCGAAATTTTGAGCAAACATATTTTTCGGCGCATCTTTATCATCAAAATTGACATACACCATTTGCCTGTATTCATTTTTGCCGAATTCTTTCAGAAGCCAAGTTTTTCCGACCTGTCTTGCACCTAAAAAAACAAGTGGTTTTCTGTTTTGTTTTAACTTCCACTTTTTTAGCTCTTTAATCTTAAATCTGTACATTTTTTACCGGTTTAATTGCTGCTTGAATCACATTTTTTACAATAAAAATAGCTTTTTACGCACATTTTTTACAGAAAAACACCTGCAAATATACACATTTTTTGCAAATTTCATTCAGACATAAAAACTTTGCGTCTTCGCGTCTTTGCGACCTTTGCGTTTAAATTATGCGCTTGCGCTCTTTCCTCTTTATTTAACGCGAAGAACGCAAAGGCGCGAAGACGCAAAGTTTTTTTTCTAAACAATATACTCCGGCGCATTATAAATCTTCTTCAACCTCGGTATAACCAAAAACGGCAAAAATAAGAACGACAACAGCCAAACATAATGAACCCATGAATAGGCAAATCCCACATCATTAAGAGCTTGGTCTACATAAAGCAGAAAAAAATGCCTTAACGGAAAAAGGTAAGACCACGCCTGCATCACAGGCGGCATTGCAGTGACCGGAAACGTGAATCCCGAAATGGAAAGCGAAATAACTCCCCACAGTGAAGCTAAACTTAACGATAACCGCAAAACCGGCAACATTCCGAAAAAGAAAACGCCCATTGCCTGTGCCGCCAAAACCAGCAGGTAAGAACCGGTAAGCATTGCCGGAAGTCCGCACTTGCAAGGGAATCCCAAATAACCGTACAATAGGGCATTGATAAATGTGATAACAACGAAATAAATCAAGGTATGAGGAAGTAATTTGGCAACCAATGCGGTAAACATATCCCCGTTTGCGAGACGGAGCCATGTTTCGGACGTGCCACGTTTGATTTCCGCTCCAAGGGTAAAAACAGTCATAATCATAATCAGCAGATTCAGGATTCCGGGTAAAATCAAGTTGTTGAGGTAAACGGAGTAATTTGTCCACGGATTTCCCAGCGGGTGCGTGTCAATGGTGATTGGTTGCAAGGCAATCATTGCTTGTGTTCCGGTCGCTCCTTGCGCCAATTTGTACTGTTGCCCCACGGCGGCGGTGCCGAGTATGGATATTGTTTTCATATCCCGGTAAAGCAGTGAGCCGGCAATGAGGTATGAATTGTTTGTATAAAACGATATGTTGGGCTGACGATTTGCCATTACCTCTTTTTCAAAATCTTTTGGAATATAGAAAATGCCATAGACTTCGCCTTTTTGCATGGCTTTTCGCGCCTCTGTGAAATCGGCGCAATGCAACGATATTTTTGTCTGTTTGAAAGCGTCTAACTGGCGCACTATCCGGCGCGACATCGCACTGTTATCCTTATCGACCACGGCGACAGGCATATCATTCGGCAACGCCTCGTGCATCAACATAAGAAAGAAGAGTGCGGAGAAAAGCGGTGCTATTACCATCCCGAAAAGGTAGAGTGGGCGGGAGGTAAGGATGGCGATTTCTCTTTTTATGATTAGGAAGCCTCCCCCCAACCCCCTCCTCAGGAGGGGGAGTGGAGCATATTTCATTATTGTTTTCATTATCAAAATATTTTTCAAGCATCAGGATGTCCTTCGTGCTTAGTCACTCCCCCTCCTTGAGGAGGGGGTTGGGGGGAGGCTTATCACCGACATCCCCGGTCTAAGCCCCTCAACCTGTGTAACCGGTCGCGCCCGCACTTCAAAGGTTTTTACATCATATTCCCCGCTCACTTTGGTCGCTTTCCATGCGGCAAAAGAACCGAGGTCTTTCATGTAAGTTACTTTCAATGTTATCTCCTTGTTCCCAAGTGCGGGAACGAATGCGTTGAATTCTTTTCCTTTCGGAAAATCTTTCAGAAAAGTTTCTCTGATATTGAATGTTACCCACACGTCGTCCATATTCAACACATTCATAATCGGCGCACCCGAACCGACCAATTCGCCGCGATTGGGGAATATTTCGCTGATTTCACCCGAAATAGGGGAGGTTAGTATCGTCTCTTCGATGTATGATTGCACTTCGGCAACGGCTCCTTTGGCTCTGTTCAGTTGTGCCATGGCTGCCTCTTTGTCTTCTTTTTCAGTGCCTTTTTGAGCCATTTCGTATTGTGCTTTTGCCGCTTGCTCGGTGGCGAGCATTGCTTTGTAGTTTGCCTCTGCCTCGTCTCTTTTTTGAGCGGGGACGACCTCTTTTTCGTACAACGCTTGTATGCGGTCGTATGATTTTTTGGCTACGTCCAATCCAGCGATTGCTTTTTGCCACATTTCGTAAGCGCTTTGAATCTGTTCTTCGCGCGCTCCTTTTGTCGCCTTTTGGTTGACGGCGGAGGCGGCTTTTTCGGCGGCGATTGCCTGCGTCAATTTAGCCTCTACATCGGGACTGCTCAACAGGACTAAGGTATCACCGGCTTTTACGTAAGTTCCTTCTTCGACCAAATATTTTTCAATACGTCCGGGAACTTTTCCCGATATCCGGACTTGTGTTGCTTCCACTTCGCCTTGAATAATTTCCATGTCGGGTTTCATAAAGAAAATACCGGTTAGCGTAACGATTAAGACAATACATGTTAACACCACAAATGCGGCGAGCATGTTGTAATTGTTTTTTTTACGGGTTGTTTTCATATTTAATAATTGAATAATTGAATGACAGAATAATTGAATGACAGAATAATTGAATGACAGAATAATTGGGTAGCTGAAAGTTTTAATAACTGAATAATTGAGTTATTCTGTTACTCAATTATTCAGTTATTCCCCAATGTTCCAATCGCCCTCTGCAAATAAATCTCACTCATTTTCGCCTCAATCTCAGCCTCAATTTTGTCCGAATTGGCAGAAAGCCACGCCGTTTGGGCTTCCAATAAATTAGATGTGGGGATAACTCCCTCTTGAAATCCGATTGTGGCAAATCTCAAATTTTCTTCTGCCTTTTCCAAGTTTTTTTGAGAAAGTTGCAGCTTTCGTATTGCTTCCGATTGTCTGAATGTTGATTGATTGACTTGTAACTCTATTTTTTCCTGTGCCTCGGTGAGTCTATATTCGGCAATTGCCGTTTCACTTTTGGCGGCATTCAATAGGTGGATGCTTTCGCCCCAATGCAATAAAGGGATATTTACCACTACGCCGACGTTCCACGTAGAACCGAATTTATTTTGGAATCCGTTTTCAACGCTTGGATTCGTTACCAAGTAATTGGCGGCAAGTGCGATATTCGGCAAAAGGTCGGCGCGGACAATTTTTTCTTTTTGTTTGTACAATTTTTGTGCATAATCTAAACTCTTGATTTCACTCCGGTTGGCATATACTTGGTTGAGTTGAACTGTGTCGCCGGATATTTTTACAGGAATTGTATTTAATTGTTCATCGGATAAAGAGAACTTTTCGTCCAACGGAATCCCGCAGTATTGCGCCAACTGCATTTTGGAAAGGTTTATACCGTTTTCCACTCTTAGCAGGGTCATTTCCGCTTCGTTTTTTCTAACTAATACGGAAAGCTTGTCCGCTTTGGTCGCAAGTCCGGCTTCGACTAATGCGTCAATGTCGCTCTCCATTCTTGAAAGCAGTTTGACCAATCCTTCCACTGCTTTTTTCTTGTTTATCAGCGATATAATTTGCCAATAGGTTTCGTCAATGTTCAGAATAATCTCTTGGCGGTTGGTTTCTTGCTGCGATAGAGCTAAATCTTTGCTTATTTGTGCTATCTTGTTGTATGCGATTATTTTACCTCCCATAAAAACGGGCTGCGTCAAATTGATTGCTCCAATATATACATTCCGGGCATCGAAGGTCAATTCGTCTTTTGGGATAATGGTGTAATCTTTCCATTGAATTTTTTCCGGATTGGTTTTCGGGTTGAAAGGTTGTCCGTTGGCATCGAGCGGTGTGGGCTGACCATCGACCATTGTCCATTGATTGTTGATTTGGTCTTGCCGAAAACCGAATGAACCATCTTGCATCCGTGTTCCGATAGGCAGGTACATATCTTCGCCGATGAGCGACATTTCCCGCTGGTTTCTCAAATAAGCTCCTTTCAACGAAATATCGGGAAGGTATTTGGTAGAGGCGGCTTTCTTTTTGTATCCGGCAATTTTTACCTCTTCTTCCGCAATTTTTTGTTCCTTATTGTTTTGTAACGCCAGATTACGGCAATCGTCCAATGTCAAAACCTGCTGAGCCGACAATTGAACTGTCAAAAACGCGAACAATATGGTGGAGGCTATTTTATTCATAAGTATCCTGTTTCTCTATGTTGGAAAAAATTTTCTTCAAAAGGTATTGGGCGTTTGAAATGTCCTCTTCCGACAAGTCGCTTAATGCCTCCTGCATCGTTTTCAGGGTAATCGGATGTACTTTTTCATACAAGTCGAATCCTTTTTTCGTAAGGCTGATTTTGTTCATTCTCCTGTCTTCCGAATCTTGTGTCCGTGTAACCAGTTCCTGTTTTTCCATATTGTCAATCAGGCGGGTAATGCTTGGACGGTCTTTATAAGTGGCATCGGCAATTGTTTTTTGCGTTACCACTTTATCTTGTTGCCACAAGAAGACCAATACCGACCACTGCTCGGGGGTAATATCTATTCCCGCATTGCGAAAATTCCGGTGCATCCGGCGATTGATAGCGCTCGAAACTTTTCCGCTCATCACAGCAAATACGAGTTTTATGTCTAATATAAAATTGCCCATATTTTTTAAAAGAAAAAAAATGAAAACGTTGCCTAAACAACAAATATTTACAACGCAAAAATAATTGTCTAAACAACAAATTAAAAATAAAAAATATTAAAAGGAATGGGGAATATGGTAAAAAAAGAGAAGATTCGTACATTATTGATAAAAAGATCGGTAAAATTCGCATATTGAATTTTACCGATCTTTATTTTGTCAGTAGTTTTTAACTATATATTTTCTAACAGTTTAAATCCTTTGTCTTTGTAAAATGGGAATTTAGGGTCTGCTGAAATTACAGTTAATCCTTTTCCTGACTTCGACACTTTTGTTTTAGTATTTTTGCAACCTATTCGATTTCAGTCGTTTGTAAATTGCAGGACACCCAAAATGGTGTCCTGTCGGAAAATTTCGCTAAATTTGCCTCATGTTTATACGCAAAAAGAAGCTACCTGACCAATACAAATCTTGAGGCAAAGGAAGTTTATGAACAATATTGCAGTTTGTGGATAATAGAACGTGCCTATCAAGTAACCAAAGGCACGCTCGAAATGCGACCGATGTTCCATTTTACCCCCAAACGCATCGAAGCGCATGTCTGCATTTGTTTTGTTGCCTATAAAGTTTACAAGGAATTGGAGCGAATCTTAAAACTGAGTGGTATCAACCTGAGCGTGGATAAGGTGTTGAATATCGCCAAAACCATAACCACGCTGAAAATCAAGTTGCCCACAAGCGGAGAAACGCTGACAAAGATGATGTTGCTGACTGAAAAGCACAAGGCGATAAAGCCGCTGTTCAACAAAAATTTTTGGGAAATTTTTTAGGGTGTCCCAGTGTCGAAGTCAGGAGCGATAAAAAAATATGTTCATCCTCAAAACAAAATAGCATTTGTTTGCAAGGATAATTACTGAGATTTTTCTTTACAAATTGAGCGATAAAATTAGCCAAGGGGGCTGTCTAAAAAGTCCGTCATTCCGCGCTTGACGCGGAATCCCTTAAAAAAACGATGTTGATTATTAGGAGATTGCGGGTCAAGCCCGCAATGACGAAGCGTGTTTTTTGACTTTTTAGACACTCTCATTCATATATAAAAAAAGAGGGACGACTTTCACCAAGCCATCCCCCTCAATACACTTAAAAACTTAATCAAAACTTTAAAAAGTGTTATTTAACAATGATCTTCTTTGTTACCGTCTGTTTGCCGGTTACTACTTTCACCAAATAGACTGCCTTATCTGACGGCAAGTGGTGGGAGTAGTAGTTTATATTCAATCCCGCGGCTTGGTGAACAATGCGCGAAGAGAGGTCGTAAACGATTACACTTTCAATCTGTCCGGCATTGGAACGTACGCTAAGCACATTTCCGGTGGCGCCGATATAGAGTGCATCGGAAAGCGCATCCGTATCGGTAATATCTGTTTTTACACCGCCATCATTTTGCGCTTGCTCGAAGTAAAGGAAGAAACGGTCTTCGGTAGTACCTGCTGCAAGATCAAACTCGAATACTTCACGCTCGAAAAGAGAAGTGCGTGTACCGGTCAGGTTATCAACAAACCAAATATTCCTGGCTGTTGAGAATCCGGTCATTCCGCTGATATTCAACGTTGCCTTTCCGGCTTTTTTGGCGCGTATGCCTATCGGAACGATCAG
>Ga0209737_10000078_pt1 | contig 85634 bp, 96 predicted proteins | sample TergutCu122P3_FD_187284 | JGI IMG/M metagenome (GOLD analysis project Ga0209737, IMG submission 187284) | Cubitermes ugandensis P3 segment gut microbial communities from Kakamega Forest, Kenya - Cu122 P3 (SPAdes) (version 2) | ecosystem: Host-associated > Arthropoda: Insects > Digestive system...
CGATCGGACGGTTGGGGTCTTGTAAACCGACCCGCCCCCGGCGCATTGCCCGCGATACCGCTGATACCGCTTCAATCTGACCAATGACCCTTTTATGCAAAATGCTTTCCAGCTTCAAAAGCCGTTCGCTTTCTTTTTCCGCCAACTTCTTAACCGGAATCTTCGTCCAGATGCTGGCAACTTCGGCAATCGCATTTTCATCAACAACATTTGGTTCTAATGCCCGTTTTTTCTCCAATCGCTCTTTTGATTTTTGATATTTCTTAATCAGGATTTTTTGGTTGTTCACAACCTCTTTAACCTGCTCAAAATTGCCCAGCTTTAAAATGTTTTCGATTTGATTGTCCATTATGGCGATTTCAGCCGCCAATTTTTTCATTGCCTCCGGAACATAGGTCATCCGGAGACGGACAGCACTTGCCGCTTCATCAATTAAGTCAATCGCTTTATCCGGCAGATTACGGTCGTTGATATAACGCTCCGAAAGTAATACCGCCGCTTCAATCGCATCGTCAGTGATAACTGTCCGATGGTGTTCCTCATATTTAAAAGCAATTCCTTTCAGGATACGGATTGCTTCGGCAGCATTTGGTTCATTGACGTTTACCGGCTGGAAACGCCGCTCCAGAGCAGCATCACGTTCAACATACTTGCGGTACTCTGTAATGGTGGTTGCGCCAATCATCTGGAGTTCACCACGTGCTAATGATGGTTTCAAAATATTCGAAGCATCAATCGCTCCTTCCGCACCACCGGCACCAATAAGTGTGTGTATTTCATCTAGGAATAAAATGACATTGCCATCATCTATTACTTCTTTAATTACCTTTTTTATCCGTTCTTCAAACTCACCCCGGTATTTGCTTCCGGCAACCATACCTGATAAATCTAAAGTCAGGACGCGTTTTTTTTCAACTGTAAAAGGTACGTCACCATTAACTATCCGTAATGCAAGACCCTCCACAACTGCAGTTTTTCCTACTCCTGATTCACCAATCAGACAGGGATTGTTTTTGGTCCGGCGACTCAAAATTTGGATGACACGCCCGATTTCTTCCTCCCGACCGATAATAGGATCCAATTTACCTGCCATCGCCAACGCGGTTAAATCGCGGCTATACTGGTCGAGGATGGTACCCCCTTTTTTCTTGTTTGATTTTTTAAAGAGATCTTCTTTGTATTGGGAAGCATCTTCGCCAATTGATATCAAGATATCAACATATATTTTCTGAACAGAAATATTGAGGGTATTTAATAAACGGACGGCAACATTTTCACCTTCCTTGATAATTGCCAATAAAAGATGCTCCGTACCAACCTGTTTAGAGCTAAAACGCTCCGCTTGGGCACGGGCTTCATCTATTACCTTCATGGCGCGGGGGCTATACCCGTCCCTTGAGACAGTTGCGACCATCGAGTCAGGCGCAATAAGCTCCCGTATCATCTCCAAAACCCTGGTTTCATCTACGCCATTATCAAGTAAAACCCTGGCGGCAACGCCACTGCCTTCTTTTAACAACCCTAATAAAATATGCTCTGTACCGATATAACCAACCCTCATCCGGGCGGCGATTTTTTCTGATAGTGCAAGAACCTTTTTAGCTTTTTCGGTAAAATCTGGGTACACGGCCTGCCTCACTTTAATTTATTCCGAAGCCTTACAGTCTTCGAGATTTAATCGTCTATATTTAGGAACTCAAACTCAAACTCATCATCATCGGTCAGGAAGTTCTGCGGCTTACGTGGTGCCGACTTTTCCTTGGATTCAGCGGGTATCTCACGTTTCGGTGCTTCAACTCGTTCCGGACGTACCCCCTTATCTTCTCTTTCTGTTGCTTTCAATTCACTATCTTCAACAGGACGGCGGGGACGACCATTCGCTTGCCCTTTGCGCTCGGGCTTATTTGCATCCCCATGGGACGGTTTAGCATCATCACCATCAGGTGAACGCCTCACCGGTCGGTTTGCGGGTGGACGCCCATCAGGAGGACGCGCTCCCTTCTTAACCGGGGGTTCTCGCAACGTCCCATTGGGACGGTTTCTGATTGGGCGGATATCCATATCAGCTTCTTCATGTAAATCACGTAGTTTGAAGATAAGTACTGTTAAGACCAATGCCAAAATAATTATTACAACGGCTAAGATAATAATAATTGTCCTCTGCCGGTCACTTTGTTCTGCATAAAGTTTTTCATTTGTTTCCGCGACATTGATTAATTGAAGAAATTCGTCAATTTTCCACTGTGTTCCTTTAAGCCGGTCAAAGAGAAAGTAATCATAACCGCCAACTGCATTTTGGATATACCTGATCTCAAAATCAAATTGCTCGGTTGCTGATGCCGTATCATCTGGTGTGCTTCCATCACTTACATCAATATTTCCTTCGTCATCCCCGACATCAGTAAAGTCATCACCGGTATCAATCACATCTCCGGGGGTAATGAAATCAGAACGGACGAAACCGACGACATCCCTGTCACCAACCGCGGCTTCCAAACGATACCATACCCGCCCGGTAGAATCTGTTGCTTCGCCGGTAAGGATAACGGATGTGCCTCTTTGGATGGAGGCAACTTCACTATGATTGGTCGAAGGACCACTGCGGACACGAACACTTGATGCGCTGATGGTTGCTTCCTGACGAGGAATCGGCTCAGCATCACCGGTCGCTCCTGTTCCAGGTACCTCTCCAATAACTCTTCCCATATCGCTGCGGATATATCCAAAATTATCACCCGATATCTTGACTCTATACCAAACATTTCCTGCCGAATCGGTGTCTTGGCCCACGATTTCGTATTTTTCTCGTATACTGGCACTGCCAACTGATGCACTGCTTGTGCTTGCTTCGGCGCGAATATTGACATTGTCATTGGTAAGTTCTAACTCGGAAGCATAGGCGGTTATCATAAATGCCCATAAACCAACGAGGGTAACCGACAAAATCAAAATCCTTCGAGAAAACTTTAGCTTTCTTAATACCTTTTTCATAACTGTACTCCTTTTTGAAATGTTTATCATAATTCTCTTCTGAAACGTTTTTGACCATCATCACCTTTTTCACTTTTACCGAAGCCTCCTTTGATGTTGGTCCGGCGGATATCTTCTTCATATGCTTTGTGGTATGATGCTTCACACTTTTGGCAAACCCGTCCTGAGCGGATATTAACCCCACAGACATCACAAACCATAAAGGTCTTGGAATCCTTGGTGATTTCAAAGCGTCCATCTCTTACCATATTGGTGATTGATTTGCGTGTTACCCCGGTTCCTTCGGCTATTTGATAGACATTTGCTCCCGGTTGCTCTTCGATATAGTTGCGGGCTTTGCCATAATCATCATGGTCGATATGATTGCAGTCCTCGCATTTATATTGTCCAAGTCCCTTGAAAACCATGATTCCTTCGCATTTTGCGCATATAGTAGGACGGTTCAATTCCGATAAATTCAATCTTGGCATTTTTTACCCCCTCCCACCTATGGTGGGTTTCCACCTATAGTGGGTTTCCGCCTATGGTGGGTTTCCACCTATGGTGGGTTCTCATTTTAAAACTCTACCAATATCATTTCGTTTATACTTGTTGTCAAAATGTACCCATTCGGTCGCTTGATAAGCTTTTTCCCGTGCTTCTTCCAAATCGGCACCAAGAGCGGTTATGCCTAATACCCTTCCACCGTTAGTGACAACTGTGTCATTAATACAGGAAGTACCGGCATGGAAACAAAAATAGTCATTTTTTCCCGAAAAATTTTCAAGTCCGCTAATCTTTAGACCTTTATCATATTGTGAAGGATAACCCTCTGATGCAAGTACAACACATACAGCCGCGTTATCACTGAATTTCAAGTCAATTTCATCAAGTTTTCCATCAATGCATGCTTCAAAAACAGTTACGATATCATTTTCCAGCCGTGGAAGGACAACTTGTGCTTCCGGGTCACCGAAACGGGCATTGTATTCCAGTAACCGCGGTCCTTTTTCGGTAAGCATCAACCCAAAGAAAATGATGCCTTTAAATTCCCTGCCTTCACTACGCATCGCATCAACGGTTTTCTGGTATATATGTTCCCGGCAAAATTTATCGACTTCTTCCGTATAAAACGGACTCGGTGAAAAAGTACCCATCCCCCCGGTATTAGGTCCGGTATCATTATCTCCGATCCGTTTGTGGTCCTGCGCCGAGGACATGATTTTGATTGTTTTCCCATCAACAAATGCCAGAACCGAAACTTCCCGTCCGGTCATATATTCTTCAATAACTATCTTGTTGCCAGCCGAACCAAACTGTTTTTCTTCCATAATCTTCTTAACCCCGGCATTTGCTTCAAAAAGATTATGACAAATCAAAACACCCTTGCCAAGTGCCAGACCATCTGCTTTCAAGACAATGGGAAAATCAGCCGTCTTTAAGTATTCATATGCTTCTTTGGCATCATCAAAAGTCGCGTATGCTGCCGTCGGGATGCCATATTTTATCATTAGGTCTTTGGCAAATGATTTACTGCCTTCCAAAATAGCCGCCTTCTGCGAAGGGCCAAAGACACGGTAATCAACGCCGGCAATGCAATCGCTCAAACCAGCAACTAAAGGATCATCAGGACCAATTACTATCAAATCGGGGGACAATTCCAGTACTACATCCATTACTTGACCAAAATCCATCACATCAACCGGATAACACTCGGCCAGCTCTGCAATTCCGGCATTTCCCGGCGCACAGAATATTTTTTCAACTTTTGGACTTTTTGTTAGTGCGGTAACAATCGCATGTTCACGACCACCGCCACCGATTACTAATACTTTCATAATAATTACCCGATATCTGCAATATTTGAGCCGCCTGGCTCAAATTTGCCTCCCGAATCTTTGATTCGGGTTGCTATCATATCTATTGCTTGCGGCAAAATAATCCACTCTGCCTGCTCCATCACTCTCTTTTGAAGAATCTCCGGCGTATCAAAAGGCAAAACTTCCACTGCTTTTTGTAAAAAAATCGGACCGGTATCCACACCTCCATCAACGAAATGGACGGTTGCACCAGTGATTTTCACTCCCCGTTCCAGCGCTTTTTCATGCACGGTTAACCCATAATACCCCACGCCACAAAAGGAAGGGATAAGGGACGGGTGGATATTAATTATTTTCCCCTCATACTTTGCGAGGACAATATCTGGAACTTTGACAAGAAAGCCACTCGTCACAATCAAATCTGGATCCATCAATACTATCTGTTCATATAGATTTTGATGAAAGTCCTCACGATCGGTAAAATCTTTTGGTGAAACGCAAACAGCCGTAATACCATGCTTTTTTGCCCTTTCTAAAGCAAAGGCATTGCGGTTATTGGAGATAACTCCTGTTATTTTTGTATTTCTGATTGTCCCATTCTCGACTCCATCAATGATAGCCTGGAGATTGGTGCCACCACCGGAAACACAAACGACTACTTTCAAATTTTCCCCTTTCAAATCAGACATAATCTGTCCTCGTCGGTTTCGCCGTCACAAGCAATCACCTGTCCGACATAATAGGCTTTTTCCCCGGTGGCTTCAATCGCTTTAATAGCTTTTGGAATATCATCCAGCGCTACCACTATTACCATGCCCAAACCCATATTGTAGGTATTATACATGATTTTTTCTGTGATATTGCCAGTTTGCTTAATCAAATCAAAAATCGGGGGGATCGGATAATCATCCTTCTTGATTTCTGCTCCAATTCCCTTTGGTAACATCCGCGGAATATTTTCGTAAAAACCGCCACCGGTAATATGGCTGCAACCTTTAATAGTGACACCGCTGTCAGTCACACTTTTTAGGGCTTTTACATATATCTTTGTCGGTTCCATCAAGGTTTCGCCAAGTGTTTTACCTAAGCATTCATAGTATGTATTCAACCCTTCCGGGGTTATCTCAAAAATCTTACGGATTAAGGAAAAACCATTGCTATGCACCCCTGATGAAGCAATACCGACGATGGCGTCACCCGGCTGGATATTTGCTCCGGTAATAAAATCCTTCTCGTCAACTACCCCGACCGCAAAACCGGCAAGGTCGTACTCTTCATCCGGCATCATGTCAGGATGTTCAGCAGTTTCGCCGCCAATTAAGGCAGCTCCTGCCATTTTGCATCCTTGGGCAACACCTTTAACAATCGCGGCGATTTTTTCGGGAAAATTGCGTCCGCAGGCGATGTAATCAAGGAAAAACAGGGGTTCACCACCCGCGCAGACGATATCATTTACGCACATTGCCACGCAGTCAATGCCGATCGTATCATGTTTGTCAAGGATAAAAGCGAGTTTTAACTTTGTCCCGACACCATCAGTACCGGAAACAAGGACGGGGTTTTCCATCTTCTGGATGGCTTTAAGGGAAAAGGCACCCGAAAACCCTCCAAAGCCACCAAGGACTTCGGGGCGGAAGGTGCTTTTCACATAGTCTTTCATTAACTCTACTGACTTGTATCCGGCTTCGATATCGACACCGGCGGTTTTGTAGTCCATAGGTCTCCTATATTGGGGCTTGCATTTTGTTCCCCTTAAGTTCTTTGATAGCACTATATATTGTGGTTTTTTTATCTGATTCATTTTTATTCTACTAGATATCTTTGTTCATTGCAAGGAAAAGGTGTTAAATAATTATAAATTTATTCTTAATTCGTAAAGACAACGCGCTGTCACATTGCAAAAAGGATTTACTGCGTATAGTGATTATGATATAGTGCCTTATTTAGTTCTTCACACCCTTCCAGTGCGAATTTTGTGTCGGAAAAAATGGCGATTTCATCTCCTGAATTAAGTTTTACTATTATTTCCCCCAGCTCGTCATAAGGTATAGTGATATCAGTATGGCAATGAAAATATGCTTTACCAGCATCCGTTTTCCGCTTAATCGATATCTCATTATCACGGGCAACTATTTCTTTTCCATCAGGATTAAAGACTTTGACCTCTTCTGCATGGGCGTAACAGGTATCACCGAAGGCAAAATGCGGACCGGTTTTTTCGGCAATCAAAATCGGGAAGCGGTCAGCAATATCATATTTTTTACCTACCATATATGCCGTGGTATTTGTACCTATCGCAAATTCACTAATTGGCAAGCTGTCATGATGGAATAGGATGTTTTCTTTGATAAACTTTTTATTTTCATCTGCCGATGCAAAATTTGCGCAATTATAATCAGTAATCATACCGTCTTTTACGGTCAGGGTTAAGTCTTTGTATTCCAACCCGTTCAAGAAGACGCGGGTAATATGCAGGATTCCATTGGTACCCAAAAGCCGTGGCGAGGTAAAAACTTCACCAACCGGGATATTTACGTCGGCAACACAGTTTTCAAAATTCGTTTGCGTAACCGGATCATTTAGCTCTTGTATCGCAATCACCAGATTGGTTTTGTTTTCTCCCCGCCCGGTAACTTTTACATATTCCGCTTGGTCAAGGCAGTCGATAATAGTCTGCTGGATATCACGGTACAAGATATAGTCCAATGTATTTAGGGTAATAGTTTCATCAAATATTTCGGTGAAACGCGGACCGATTTCGGGAGTTGGAAAAGCGATAATAGTGTAGCTATACTCCTCTCTTGGAATATAACGGTTGATAATTTTATCAGCTTTCGAAATATAATCAAGTTTTATTTTTTGCTGCTCGTCAGATAATTTAATGGCTTCGTCTTTGTATACCGGAGTTGGTGGTAAATCACCAAAACTCTCCATCACAGCCGGACCTGCGTATAATTTTGCTTCATGTTTGATTCTTTGGTAAGCATTTTCCAAGGCTTTCAGGCGGGCATTTGAATATTCTTCATCAAAAAATAGCGCGCGGTCATCTTTGTGGTCAAATTCATATTGTTTGTTCGCATATGCGCCAAAGTATCCCCGCCGGTTGACGCTCCGCCCTTCTATTACCGATAATCCAATCCGGGTGAAGACGGTTTTTAAACCAATCGCGGTAAAATTTTCGACCGCTTTGCGAATCATCCGTTCAAATCCCAATTCATAGCGGATTTCAACGATTTCTTTCTTGCTTATATCCTTTCCGGATGCGGAAAATCCCATCCGGTAACCTTCCGTAAAGGTATCTGCCATCAGTTTAATTCTTTCATCCGGTAGTGAGTTCAGATGTCTGGCAATTGCCAGTTCATTTTCCGTGATGTATTCGCCAAGATAATATAGGTAGCGCAAATCATTTGAGTCGCTTTGGGTTATTATACGTTTGGCAAAGTCGTTTTTTGTGGTCTTCTGGTTGATTTCTTCCGTTGTGATAGTTTCGAGATTTTTGTAAACAAAGGTGGAGATAATATTGTTTAATTCATCAAGTGGGGGGGGATTATTTTTTCCATCTTGGGCGGCTGTGATAAAAGTTTCGTGAATTTTTGTAAAAAGTTTTAAGCGTATCAGCATTGAAGTAAGGCGTTTTTCATGGGCATAGGCTATCAAGCTCCGCAGCTCTGTATATAGGAAGGAAAAGATTTTACCAATTTCATTACCACATGATTTGACCGCAAAAGTTGGGTTGGCGTAGCTTTTTTCGTAGTTTTCCGGTAATATATCGGCAAATAAAGTTTTGTTGCGCTTAGCAAGTTCATCGATTCCGGCTTTGTATATCTCGCCACTTTCGACGAATTCGTATTGCTCGAAAACGGTTTTTAGGAAGGTGGCGGTGCGCTTGAAGTAATTGTTATAGGGGGTGGGGATGATGTCTTCATTAGTTTTATTAGGTTCATTAGGTTCATTAGTGATTTGGGTGATTTTTTCTTTCAGAATTGAATATTCGTTTGTCATTTTTGCTCCTGTTAATTATGCAGTTTTTAGTTTTCGATGTTCTAGTTTCCTGAGTATATAATGAAGACTATTAATCCGGCGGCGATTGTATTTAAGAGTACCCCGATTCCGGGAAAGAGGTGAAATTTTTCTTTTTCAAAAAGTCCAATTATTCCTAATACGAAACCTGTTAATGAAAAAATGGCAATAATTAATGTTGTTGCAGCATATCGTTCCGGTACTTCACCGTTCCGTAAAAATGAAAAGTAGACAATAAGAATCAGGGTTATTATTGAAATAATTCCCAGAACTGTGGACATTATACCTTTTTTGGCATTGTCCCTTTTAGTGAAGATGTATTTTCTGCTCATCGTGTTTTATGCTTCTATTAAAATAGAAGTTTTGATTTGCCGGCAAGTAGTTTCGCTCCGCCGATGATGAGGATAACTCCGGTGGCGATGCCGAGGATGATGGTGATGACGCCGATGGTGATGCCGGCGGCACCGGTGGCGTTCATAAGTTTGTAGGTTTTTTCTTCCATATTGTTCTCCTGGGTTGCTCTCGATTTTACTCTGTTACTCCGGTACTCCGGTACTCCGGTACTCCGGTACTCCGGTACTCCGGTACTCCGCAAGTCGGATAAATATATTTCAGCGCTCGACCGCTTGCGCTATGGTGGAGATGTAGCGGTACTAAGGTCGTAAAGGACACGACCTAAGGACCGACATCTCCAACATTCGGCTTTTGAAATATATTTATCCGCCTTGCTCATTCAAATTTTATAGTATTGTGTTTTTGGGGGCGTCATTGCGGGTTTGACCCACAATCTCCTACTCCGTAAAGTTTATAGTACTCATCCAATGCACTCTTTATAGCATCATCTATATAGATTGTACCAGTGATTGGTTGATTGTACAAGTGTTCTGTGACTTCGACCATTGTGACGATGGCATGGGCTTCAATGCCATACTTTTCTTTGATTTCGGTCAGGGCTGACTTTTCACTTTTTCCTTTTTCCATGCGGTTTAATGAGACCATCAGACCGATGACACTAATGTCAGCTTGCGCTTTGAGGATGGGATAGGTTTCATCGATGGACTGTCCTGATGTCGTGACATCTTCGATTATGACAACCTTGTCACCATCGTTTATTTTGCTTCCTAAGAGGATTCCCGTATCACCGTGGTCTTTTACCTCTTTGCGGTTAGCACAGTAGCGGATTTCTTTGCCGTATAGTTCGCTGATGGCAATTGTGGTCGCGACCGCAAGGGGGATTCCCTTGTAAGCAGGGCCAAAAAGGACATCAAAGTCTAAGCCGAAGTTTTCTTTGATGGCGTGGGCATAGTATTCACCTAAGCGTTTAAGTTGGCTTCCGGTTACGTAAGCCCCGGCATTCATGAAGAAGGGGGACTTGCGCCCGCTTTTTAAAGTGAAGTCGCCAAATTTTAGGACTTGGCTTTCGATCATGAAGTTGATAAATTCTTGTTTGTATGTTTCCATTTGATTACTCCGTTTCTATAATCCGTTTGTCATCTATGTACCTCGAACTCCAGTGTCCCGCGCTCTGCTCCATTCACAATTAGGGTCACTGCGTGGGTGCCGGGATAGTGTTTGCGCACACTCACGTCGGCGAAAGAGTGCTTTTTTGTATAGGCCTTTTTTGTTTTCGCTTTAAATGAGCTTTCGGAAATTTGGAAGATTTTGCGGTTTCTTTTGCCGTTCGCTTTCACATAATCAATGCCGTATTCCAGCCTGACTTTCATTGCATCGGTTACTGATACTATAAAGGAAAAAGATATATTGTCGCCAATCGCAATATTTGGAGTATCCACTTTGAAATCGTTTACCTCTACCGAAGTCGCATCATCATAGCCGAAAATCGCCAGTACATCGCGATTGCCTTTTTTGAGTAAAGTCCGACAGCCATGTTTGACTATCCAGTTTGTATCGGTATTTTCCCCGTACCACTCCTTGGCGAGTTTGGCAACTAAGTTGGGGTGGTTTTTGGAAATGTCATTAAGGTTATTGGCGACACTTTTCCGCACATATAGTGATGGGTCAGCTTTTAATTGGGTCAGGATGGGTAAAATAGGGGAGGGGTCGGCTTTAAGGTTTGGTAAGACTTGCCCCCATGGAAGTAAGGGGCGGCATCCTTCACTTGATAAGCGGCGGACATTCTCATTTTCATGTTTTGACCATAGAAGCATCTGAGCCATCATTTTTTCTTCATGGTTGATGATAAAGGGTCTGACGGCAAATTCTGAGGAACCATACTGCGTATATCTTGCTAAAGCTGCCATTGACAAATCCCAATATTTTTCATCTAAGCCATACATTTCGACATAGGTTGGGAATATTAAGCAGAAAAAGCCATCGCTGTTTAGTTTGACTACTTCATCAAGAACAGCGAGCGCTTCTTCATAATCTGCTGGTAGAAATTTATGTAAAGTCACGCAGATTTTATTTCCCCGCGCTTTTAATTCCAGGTTCTCCCAAGTGTCATCTATTGTGGTTTTCACAAAATCTTCAATGGGAAAGACCTTATATACTTTTTTCACACATGCGGCAAATTCCGTCAGTGTTTCTTTGTTAATCATGTTTTTGAATGCTTCACCCATGTATTTTCACAATCTCCTTTAGTTTCATCGCTGTGTCAACCGCCTCATCAAGCGTATCGGCTACTACTGTATAATGGCCCATTTTCCTGCCTGTTTTCGACGTGGGTTTGCCGTAAAAATGGATTTTTACGTTTGGATATTTACGATAAGCATCATAAAGCCCGGTAATTTTCGCCGCGCCGTCACTTTCGCCTAATAGATTCACCATAACCGTGGGCTTAATAAGTTCGACTTTACCGAGTGGTAGTGTTGTAATTGCTCTGATGTGATTTTCAAACTGGTCGGTGAAGCAACCTTCAATGGTATAGTGGCCAGAATTATGCGGACGCGGCGCGATTTCATTTACTCCGATATCGCCGTTTTTATACACGAACAACTCTATACCGAACGTCCCGACACCCTCGAACACATCCATGACCTTAAACGCGGTATCTATCGCCTTTTTCGTTGTGGCTTCGTCTATTCGTGCAGGGACAATACTGATATCTAGAATGCTGTTGGTATGTATGTTTTCGACAACCGGGTATATGGCGCATTCACCGTCAATTGCCCGACAGGCAATCACCGATACTTCTAATGCGAAGTCAACGAATTCCTCCACGAACAATTCTACTTTACCACCACCTAGTTGACTAAACGCGGCTTCTGTGTCCGATTCGGTTTTAATAAGCGCAGTACCCTTGCCGTCATATCCCCCCATCGTTGTCTTGAGGATCATGGGAAAGCCGAAATCTTTACCCAATTCAATTATATCCTGAACGCTTGCGATTTTTTCAAATCTGGGGACCGCGATATTATTATCGCGCAGAACACTGTTCTGTATGAACTTGTTTTGAATAATCTTTAAGCTTTTTACCGACGGATAAACCACCTTGCCATCGTCTGCCAGCTTATCCAAAATCTCCGCGCTAATATTTTCCCATTCATAAGTAATCACATCAACTTTGCCGGCAAGCTCAAGATAGCCAGCCTCTTGGTCAAGTGGCGCAACAATTAATTCGTCGCAGATACTGCTCGCGGGGCAGTCTGCTATTGGGTCAAGCACAACTACATAAAATCCGAGCCTTTTGGCTTGCAAAATCATCATTTTCCCAAGTTGTCCGCCACCGACAATACCTATTTTTGTATTTATAATGTTAGTATTGCTCATGTCCCCCGGTCTCCAATCTCTTTATTTTTTCATTTACCATATCTACAAGGCTATTTTTATAAGCTTGTAATTTCTTTTGTATATCGGGGTCGCTTACGGCCAAAATCGAAGCGGCGAAAATTCCCGCATTTTTGGCGCCGTTTATCGCCATAGTCGCCACGGGTATTCCCGGTGGCATTTGTACTATGGAATGAAGCGAGTCTACGCCACCCATTGCTTTTGTCAAAATCGGCACACCGATGACGGGTAAGGTCGTTATTGATGCCGTCATTCCCGGCAAGTGTGCGGCACCACCCGCTCCGGCTATTATCACTGAAATGCCGCGTTCTATCGCGCTTTCTGCGTATTCATACAGGCGTTTGGGTGTCCTGTGCGCCGAAACGATTGTAATTTCATAGTTTATGCCAAGCTCGTTAAGGAACAACGCGGCTTCTTTCATAACCGGCAAGTCGGAATCGCTGCCCATGATGATGGCTACTTTATTATTCATAGTTTTCCTTTCCGTTTATCAAGCATCAAATCGATAGTATATTTCACCATTTTGGTCTATCTGCCATTGTGCCAATGTAGAATTGTCTAATCTTTTGAAACCAACACTTTCATAATTCTTTTGTGCCGGAACTAAATCATTGTTCGTCGAAACAAATAATGTTTTCACACCCTGCTCAGTAATGCGTCTTATCGCTTCTTGTAGCTGGAGCTTGCCGTAACCCTTCCCATTATGTATCGAAATGATACAATTATCACCGATAATCGCATACTCCGGAAAATTACGAGGATCCCAATTTACAAATCCGATAGCCTCATCATTTAGGGTCGTAATAACACTGCACATATCGGCAATATGTGGATTATCAAAGAAAAAGTCATCATTTTCCCGCCATCTTAAATGCCCTTCTTCATAATATTTCTTGTCAAAAGAATATGCATCTACCAGTATATCATACTGTATTCCCCGTTTGAAGTCACTGACTTTCTTGAATTTTAGTTCCATTGTAAAATTTCTCCGTTGTGATATTTTTGCTTTCCACCTGTGCTTTTACACTTCTTTACACTTTTTGTCAAGCTATATCTTTAAATTCTTTCAAGTATTCCAACATCGCTTCCTCTTGCTGTTGATTGTATACCAAACCAAGATAATCCCCGACACTTTGTGCCACCTTACTAAATAATTCACAGGTAGAAAATATGGCATCCCAAAAATTTTCGTTGGTACCATCAGAGTAGGTTTTTAGATATAATTCATATAATTCCGTTGTTAAATACTTCTTGTAATACCGTCCACTATCCCCCGGCGATACCGAAAAATCATTTTGTGTACCTATATGCCAGTCTATCATTTGGTTTAGGGTAAATCTATTGAAAAGCCCAAAGCGCTCTTTTGCATACGGTAATTGATCGCGTTTAATCGCTTTTGACACATCATTCAAAAACCACCAGAATGCAGTACAACAAGCGTAGTATTTTTCGTTACCAGGCTTTTCACCGTAAAAAATGATATCGGTTGACGAAGTATTAGCCGGTAAACAGCCATCTTTATCTAACAAGACTAATACAGGTTTACTTTTGATGTGGTCATGATTCATCGCTTCTTCAACAATTTCAATGACCAAATCAATACAGCTTCCATCCTTTAGTAGTAAACTCCAGACGTAACGTCTTGATAAATCATTTATCTCATTTGCGAAAAAATCATTTTGATTTCGATATGCTTCAAATATAAAATGTATCTCGCCAAAATCATCAAGCCAACTTTTTTCATTTACAAAAGAATGAATTTCTGTCACAACAAAAACAACATCATAATCTGAATATTCATCTTTCCTACCATTTGGATTTGCCCGCGATCCATGCAAATAAACAGCCCTGATGCGCTCATCTGCTTCTGCTATTTTTCTAAATAAATTGAACATCTCTTGCTCAGTTTTTTTCATATATCACACTTCTTTCCTACTTCCGGAGCTTCAATTCAATCCCTCGCTCCATTGCTGTTGCTTGGAACAGACCCACCACTATTTTTGCTTTTTCCTTTAAGGTATCCTGCGGAGCAACCTTATCTCCTATTTTATCAATAACTGATTTCACATCTTGCAAATCAAGCAAATTCACCGCCAGGCAATAAAAGCTCTTGCGGCGTCCATCATCATAATTTTCCAACAAAATTTTCAGTATGTCCATTTTGGTATTTAACTCGTTTATATAGGTTTCAAGTCCGATTTGTTTTGCTTTTTCGGCATCATGAAAAATATTAACGCAGCTAATAAATGAATCCACCCATGTCTTTTCATATTTACTACATGGATACTCTTCACACATGTAGCAATACTCTATTTCCTTACGTTGACAACAAGCTATAATACTGCAAGAACAATGCGTTTCGTTAAATCCTTCTCCTGAACAACCGGGGCATCGCGACGAACCCTTTGTATAATAACGCGGACACAATCCGCAATTAAGTCCGCATGCCGCAAATTGGGGGTATTTACGTAATAGGTATTTCATTTTTCTCCTCCATATTTCATTATTTTTGACATTTTAAGATATAAACCCTTCGTTTATGTGTACTTTTCGCGCTATTATTGTTTCATACGCATGCTCATGTTTGATACCGCCGGGATGTTCATCATTTAGTGTTCCTTCAATATGATGTATAATCTCCCAATCATTATATTTTGCCGGCAATTCACCAACATCGAATAAGCTTTTGGTAAAAGGAGCATTGTCAGGAGTCGCGGGCAATCTATTGGTAAAGACTCCGATGAAATGGAATCCGCCAATCCTTGTGTTTTTTTGTGCATCACTGATAAGCTTGTCGCGATGATACATTTTTATCCTGATATGTAATTTCCCAAAATGGCTTTTCCATAAAATTTTATGCTCCTTCAAAATCCAACCGGATAAATTGTTTCCCGTTTGGTAAATCATAAACAACCCTATCTGTTAGGGTAAACCCATTTTCATTCATCAATGGAATTATTAAATCCTCATTTTCTTCTTCCCTTTGATTAGCAATTACCTCAAAAACATGCTCAAATCCCGACTTTGATAAAGCAACCCCATCAGGATTAATTTGTATCACACATGATATGATTTGATTTTTTTCGGTAATTCTTTTATAATCCTGATGAAATTATTTAGTTTGATATGCTTGATTAATAAATTAGCAATTATTAAATCACATCCCGAAAGTATCTCCACAGATTTCATTACATCTGTCATCAAATCCAACTGAACAAGGTTAAGTCTTGATTTAATGTCACTGTAACGTAAGCGGCATTCATCTAGAAAATCTTTATTAATATCAATTCCGATTACATTTTTTATACCACATGGTACAACATGCTCCAATCCATTACCGTTGGTAATTCCTAATATTGCGACACAAGAGTTTGAGAGTGGTTTTTTCGCAAGTAAATCAAATTGCTCTTTAACTATACCATTGAGCATCTGTATTTGCGCTACATTCGGATGCGCCATGTGGGCATCATAGTCGTCGGGTTTTATTAAATTCCAAGCGTTATTTTCCATAATTAAACCTTCCTACAACCGCAAATATTCTTTGACACCCTTTTGAAGTATCTGTGAAAAGTTTACATTATTTTTTTCACCTGCTTCCTTAAGCCAAAGTGGAATGGTCGCATTAATTTTAACTGATTTCCCTTCAAAATAGTTTTTATAAAATTGTGTATCACATGCAATTAAGCTAACAAGGCAATCGTCACTAACCCGTAAATCTTTTGAACTACTAGCTTCAGGAATTGGAAGTTGCTTTTTCTCCATATCATATAATACTAAGCACATCGCATCTTCAGCCATTTCGATTGCGTCTGGTAAATCTTTACCTTCTGTTATTACATTTTCCAAGTCAGGAAAATGAACACAAAAACCACCTAATTCATTTGGTTCGAAAATTGCCGGATAAACATATTTCGCCATATTATTACCTCATTTCTTCAATCCTGCTTGCTTTAATATCGAATTTAGTGTTCCATTAGGAACATCTTCGTTATTATGCCTGCTTACCGGAAATGTTTTATTGCTAAGTGGACTGTACCATAATTCATGTCGTGAACCTTCATCCGTTTTATAACATTCGTTTCTAGTCAAATACCTCTTTAGCTCTGAATACCGCATTAATTATCCTCTCCTTATTTATTATACTCCTTTTTATGCGTATTATCAATAATTATATTTTACACCACCCCAATATAACACGAAGTAATGTTCGGGTAAATCATGATTCCATCCACACTATATTCATCAAAAAATGCTTTCATTTCTTCTATAAAACCATCTTTTATTGCATTTTTTATATTGTTGATATTTTTATTGCATTTCATTTTTCATTCAACAACTTTTTTCTGCTTTGCCGGTAAATCTGTCTTCGTTCATTCAAATTATCCCGCTTATCGGTATCCACTAATCGTTTCATCGCTCCATACATGAGCCTCAACATACCGCGAGGGACCGTGAACTCCATCTTCATTCCAATCCTGCGGTAAACCATATTTTTCTATGATTTTCAATATCTCGTCATATGTGTAAACCATCCGTCGAAATTCATAATCATCCATTTTGTGCTGATTGTCGCTAAAGACCGGAAATGCATCTCCATATGTAAACGATATGGTATTTAAGTCAAACTCGGTAATCGGAATTTTCACAAACGCTGGGTCTTCAAACCAAGTATTAAGCCATGGGCTATGTTCCACTACCATATAATGAGGGGTGGCTCTTTTTACTACCCCACCCTTTTTCAAAAACTCCGTTTTCAGTATATTTTCTATATAATGCCGCCTGTCCATATATTCTGGTCTGCGTGAAGCACTTTGCACATGTGGTTTGGTTTCAGCGATTGTGTTTAGAATGGTTTTCGCTTCATCAATCGGTATGTCCGACAAGCTGATAAATGGGCCGATATTTTTGTCATAGTAGTGATATAAATATTTCATGGTTTGTAACTGTCCTTATATTCCTCTTTAGCTAATGCCGAGTACTTTTCACAAATTCGCTTTTTTCGTCGGTTTATTTATCCCTGTAATGCTCAAACTCTTTTAGCAATCTTAGCTTCACATTACCATATTCATTTTCAACATCACTAATCAACCGCTAAAACTCACCCTTCCGCTTCCTTAACCCCAACATCGTCGCAAAATGTACTATCTCAAATGTCTCCGGCAGGGTACTCATATACTCAAGATGCTCCCTTTCCCAAGCCGCTATCTCCTCATCAGGAAGTGAGGATGCCCCGATTCCCCGGCAGGCTTTCATCCGCCCATGCCATGATTCGCGGGTAAAGGGTATATGAAGGTCAAAAGTCTCGGCGATATCACATATGAAATAATTATCTACCCAATCGGGAGCTTCCAACGAATGCCGTTTATACCCGGCTCCTGTCCAAGCGGGGTTATATTTAAGGACGAGGTTTTCACTCTTATATGCAACCTCGCTTTCATCCGGTAACCATGCCATACTTAAAATGCAAAGATATCCATTTTCTTTTAGCATCTTATGAATTTTCGGTAAAACAATTGCTTTGTCAAAATACCAAAAGCACTGGACTGCTGTTATTACATCAAATATTTCATCGGAAAAATCCATCTCTTCCGCTGATGTGACGATATACTTTATCTTCATCTCAGCTTCTTTTGAGAGACGCCTTGCTTCATTTATTTGATTCTCCGAAATATCGGTACCAATAAAATCAGCACCGTACTTATACATATTGCGGGGTAAAACTCCGGTACCCGTGCCTAAATCCAGTACCTTCTGCCCCTCAATACACAATCCTTTTTCAATTATTTTTTCATAAAAAGCATCCGGATAAATATCGCGGTATTTTGCATAGTCTTCTGATGTGCGTCCAAAGTCAAAGGCTTTACCGTGGTCGATTTCTTGGTTTGTTATCATGGTTTTCTCCATCCCTACATCGCACTTTTTATATCACTTACCATATCAACCACCGCCGCCCGTGACGCCTCCGCAAACCCTTCCTCCCCAAACTTAACATACTTTTCATCTTGATAAGCAGCAATAATAGCCCGCGACGAATTGATGATTGCCCCAAGCCCGTCGGAATTAAAGAAGTGAGCCAGGTCAGCACCTTTGCCACCCTGTGCACCATATCCGGGTACGAGGATAAAAACCTTGGGCATGACTTCCCGTAGGCGTTTTCCCTGTTCGGGATAAGTTGCACCAACCACCGCACCGATATAACTATAGCCCGATTGACCGATGTGGTCAATTCCCCATTCAACCACTTTTTCCGCTACCAATTCAAACAATGGTTTGCTTCCATCTACATCAGCGAGCAAGCGGTCTTGAAACTCACCACTTCCCGGATTTGAAGTCTTGACAAGAATAAAAAGTCCCTTCTTTTCCTCTTTAGCCACATCAACAAAAGGTTTCACCCCATCAGAACCAAGATAAGGATTTACGGTTATAAAATCTTCCTTAAAGGGATAGAAATAGTTTTCTCCTACTTTTGCCTTTCCAAGATGACCGATGGCATAAGCCTCCGAAGTCGAACCGATATCCCCACGCTTGACATCACCAATTATAAGCAAACCTTTTTCCTTGCAATATTCCGTTGTTTTCATATATGCTTTTAGACCCTCAATGCCAAATTGCTCATACATGGCAATTTGCGGTTTTACTACCGGAATCAAGTCATGAATATGGTCGATAATCGCTTTGTTGTACTGCCATATCGCTTCTCCTGCTCCTGCAAGGGTTTCGCCAAACTCCTTAAAAGCATTTTGCAAGATATGTTTGGGGATAAACTTCATCATCGGGTCAAGACCGACAACGATGGGGGCTTCGGTTTTTTTAATTTTTTCAATAAGTACATCAATCATTTTTTTATATCTCCTTTGCATTTTTATGTAATAGGTTCCTATTTTCAAGCACGCGATAGTATTGGAAATCTCACTTTACTTTTCTTAAACAGCTCGGCATCTTTTCCAAACACAAATAACGTCGTATCATCCTCTACTAACACCTTCGTTTCAAAAACTACATCACTTTTCGGAGTAAATCCAAGCCTTACTTCCTTAATATTATCCGTTACCAAGCTTCCTAATAAATCACTAAGCACTAACTCATCCGCGCAAAATACATCATGTAAATGCAAGACGCCCTCGTCAATTCCACAAATGACATATGCGTCATATTTGGGAATATAATAAACAGTATCCTTTAAGAAAGAGGTCAGGTAAAACATAATCAAGCCGGAATTATTTATCATTGAAAAGCTGGCGACTGGTTTTGTGCGTTTGATTTTGTCGATTAGAGTAAGTCGGTTTTGGTTATTGCCCATGTCAACTTTTTGCGCTATTTGAAGAGGATTAATCATTCCGGTATCAAAAGAGCACACATACTCATCAACCTTCTCAAATCCAAACTGGGGATAAAATGAAAGCACACTGTCATTGGCGAAAAGGTAAAGCATATCGCATTTATCTTTCCATTCGTTCATAATCTTTTCCATCAAAAAACGGCTCAAACCCAACCCACGATATTCCGGTGCCGTCATGACCGTCCCGATTTGAATATATTTCCTTTTTTGACCAACAAAGTCAAAGTCGATAATACTAACCGATGAGTTCGCAACGATTTCACCATCAACCAGTAATGAATGCGGCACATAAAAATCAGACCAGTATCCGTCTTTATACCACTGTTCAAAATCAAATCCATAGACCCGCTTGGTCAATGCGTTAAAGCTCTGCCTTAAAATATTATCATCTTTATAATTACTAACATATTCTACCTGTTTATCACCAATCTTCAACTTCAAGCTCCTTCTATCTTCAAAACCTTATTATCTCCAGTATAAATTTTTTGCTGTCCGATAAAACTCTCTTTCTCTTGTCTAAGAAAGACGTTGTCACCAACGCCTTTCCCACATATCTTTTGTCTTGGTTTGTAGTTTATAACTCCAACCCCTCTTTACGCATGCGTGAAGCAATAAATTACTTAACGAAATGCGAAGCATGAGTTTTAGATAATCTCTTCATGTTGCCAATACCATCTGTGTTTCTTCAACATACTGTTTTATTTTTACGGCATTTACATACTTCTTGTATTCATCACCTTCTACCACTACCAGTGTTGGTGCTTGCATGACCCCGTAACGAGTCGCAAGTTCCATATTTTCCTCGGCATCAATCGTCATATATGACAAACCACTGAGGTAATCTTTGGCAATCTTGCAGTTCGGGCAGGTTTTGGTCGTAAAGAGATAAGCAATATTTTCAGGTTTTTCGACTATAACCGATACTTCATCAGCCAGATCTGTGCTGCTTGATAATGTTACAATACTGGAAACCGGCTTCTTAAGCTGCGATTTTTCGACCTCGTAATTAATCCGATTTTGGTATTCTTGTAATTTGCCATCGTTCCAGTTCTGGACCGGACGGTAATATCCGGTGATACGGCTGTATACTTCGCATACCTTAAGGCACTTCGGGCAGGTCTTCTGATCACCTGAAAGATAACCATGCTCTTGGCAAATCGAGTATGTCGGCGAAAGTGAATAATACGGTAAATGGTAATTCTCGGCAATCGTCCTGATTAATGAAGCGGCTGATTTCCAATCCGGCATTTTTTCACCGAGGAAAGCATGAAATACCGTACCTGAAGTATAAAGGGTTTGTAATTCATCTTGAATATCGAGGGCATCGAATATATCAGTGGTATAATCAACCGGCAAATTCGAAGAGTTGGTATAATAAGGAACATCATTCATTTTGCCGGCGGTTTTGATACCGGGCCATTTCTTACGGTCGTGTTTCGCCAAACGGTATGATGTACTCTCTGCCGGAGATGCTTCGAGATTGTAAAGCTCGCCGTATTCCAACTGATAATCTGCCAAACGGCTCCGCATATGATTGAGTACTTCGCGGGTAAATTCCTGAGTTTTCTTATCAGTCATGTCAGCCCGTAACCAATTGGCATTAAGCCCAACTTCATTCATGCCAATCAACCCGATGGTGGAAAAATGATTTTCAAAAGAACCAAGATATCTTTGCGTATAAGGATAAAGCCCTTCAGCCATCAATTTTGTAATGACTTCGCGTTTCACATGGAGTGAGCGGGCGGAAATATCCATCATCCGGTTAAGACGGCGGAAAAAATCGTCTTTGTTTGCCGCTTGATATGCAATGCGAGGCATATTTATTGTTACGACACCAATCGAACCAGTGCTTTCACCGGAACCGAAATATCCGCCGGTTTTCTTGCGTAATTCCCGTAAATCAAGGCGCAAACGACAGCACATACTGCGGACATCACTTGGTTCCATATCGGAATTGATATAGTTGGAAAAATAGGGAGTGCCATATTTGGCAGTCATTTCGAACAAAAGACGGTTGTTTTCGTTGTCTGACCAGTCAAAATCGCGGGTAATCGAGTATGTCGGAATCGGATATTGGAAACCACGCCCGTGGGCATCACCTTCAATCATCGTTTCGATAAAGGCTTTGTTTATCATATCCATTTGAACTTTGCAATCTTTATAACAGAAATCCATTTCCTTGCCACCAACAATCGCCGGAAGGTCGGCAAGGTCGGGAGGAACAGTCCAATCCAAGGTAATGTTGGTAAATGGAGCCTGTGTTCCCCAACGGCTGGGAGTATTTACACCATAGATAAATGATTCGATACATTTCTTGACATCTCTATATGAAAGGTTATCAGCTTTGGCAAATGGGGCAAGGTAAGTATCAAATGAAGAAAAAGCTTGGGCACCGGCCCATTCATTTTGCATAATACCAAGGAAGTTGACCATCTGGTTACACAAAACGGAAAGATGTGAGGCCGGGGCAGACGTAATTTTCCCAGTGATTCCGCCAAGACCGTCAGTAATCAACTGCTTTAATGACCACCCGGCACAATATCCGGTCAGCATCGACAAATCATGGATATGGATGTCGGCATTGCGGTGGGCGTCGCCGATTTCGATATCATATATTTCTGAAAGCCAGTAATTGGCGGTGACTGCTCCGGAATTGGATAAAATCAGACCACCTACCGAATAACTGACCGTGGAATTTTCTTTGACCCGCCAGTCGTCCAATTGCACATAGCTGTTGACAATCTCTTTATAATCAAGGATTGTAGATTTCATGTTGCGGATTTTTTCGCGTTGCTTACGATATAAAATGTATGCCTTTGCTACATCTGTAAATCCAGCTTGTTCCAAGACCTTTTCCACACTATCCTGGATATCCTCTACAAAAATTCCGTCATCCTTCACCTTTTCCTGAAAATCTGCCGTGACCCTTAGTGCCAGCAAGTCGATAATGTCATTATTGTATTTCTTGTCTGTTGCAACAAACGCTTTCATAATGGCATCATTAATCTTCGTTAATGTAAAATCAGTTACTTCTCCATCCCTTTTGACGACTTGGAACATTTATTATTTCCTCCCAACACTTCTTTTCTTTTGATTTGAATTCCCATTGTAGTTGACATAATTAATAAAAATAGTGACTGCATTTATTCTATCATTACTAAAACTAATTGTCAACTACAAAACACAAGATATTGTGTTTTTTTTATTTAAAATACTAATATCTTGTGGATTAGTGTATTTAATGGGTTTGTCTGTATTGACCGACCGGGTCGGATAATTTGACTGGATACGTCAATTTTTTTATGTAAACTAAAGTTTAATTATTTTGCTCAATTCCAGAAATCTAATAAAAAATTGATTCATTTCAAGTTTCATGATATTATCTCAATTAGGTGCCTAAAACAACTTTGAGAGATACATAAAATGCACTTTTTCAAAATTTCATAAAAAATTCACTAGTATACAACATGAAGTCAAGAGGTTTTTAAATGAAATATTAATCCCTTTATTTTCTTATTCTTGTTTTGCTAGTAAATCCGCTATTATTGCATCTTTTTTTGCTAATTCAGCATTTTTGTCCGCTACAACCTTTTCCCACTTCGCATCGGCTTCTAAACGCCCCTCTTCTCGTCCTTCTTCGCGTCCTTCTTCGTGTCCTTCATCACGAACCACTCTCATATGGGCTTTTTTATTATACTTGGTCATAAACATTTCCATAACCTCGCTTTCGTTTCGAATCAAAATATCCTTAAGAATGTCCTGTTCGATACATTCATCAATCGTCTTCCGCATCGCCGCTTTCATGCTCAAACCTTGCTCCGTATAAATCCGCAGGATATGAATAAAGCGGGCATACTGCTCAAGTTCACAACATTTAGCCATTAATTCTTTATTGTTCCCGTAATTTATATTTAATATTGTGACTGTAAATTCCAGATTTGAATCATACTTCCCGACTTTACCGGCTCCGAACGCATCCGATAACTTTAAAACTCTTTGCTCTTCCTGATACTCATTGCCATTATAGAATACGATACATTGAGGACGCGGTATAATTATAAGCTTGCTACCATAAATATTTTTTTCAATTCTTTCAATATAAACATTATATAGTTGTGCTATGTAGCGCAATCCCCTTAACGGCATGTTGGGATTGATAGTGCTCTGGTGTTCAAATAAGTTTATTGTATTGCCGATAATAAATGATAAGTCATTTTTGTAACTTATGTATATTACGTTTTCGAGTGTGTTGATTTCAAGCTCGTTTATGTCATTGTAATTTGTTTCGTTTAAGGCATTATACAGCTTTAACAATGCTTTCTTGTCTGCCAATACAAAGCGGAATAAAATATCTTTGTATTTCCGATTAATCCGTGGTCTTCTGATTAATTCTACTAACTTTTTGCCTAATTTTCTCTTATTTCTTTCCATTGCTTTCCTTTCTGAGCGCTTGAAGCCCGCTGACAGGACACGCTAATGGAATTTGTTTTGCGGTGTCCCTGCCAATTTGAATTGATAATAATGAAGTTATTGGCAGAAACTGCCGGGATGACAACTGTACTGAAAATCAATACGTGGAGCATTAGACGCTCCATCGTGTCAAGGGGTGGTGCAAAAAGCAATAGACTAGCCTAAGGCCTGACTTTTCGTACCGGGGGAATAATAAATATTCCCGAATTAGGTTGGCGATATCGCCGTGTATTGATATATTATAGCTGATTTGCTGTCTTGTCAAGAGGAAAATCGCAATATCCAGCAGATGTCCGAAATACTCTAACGAGTCCTGAGAAAATAATTCTCCCTTTGTGCAACTTTATCGTCGGGGAACTGTTGCAGATATCCTTCCATCAGGACGGCGGCTTTTTTGAAATCACCGATAAATTGATATGCCACTATTTCATTAAATAAAAGTGTCTGCAAAATTTCATTTTCTTCGATTTGCAAACCGGAACCGAAAGCCCTTAAGGCTCCCTCGTAGTCACCCATATGCATCCGGCAGATACCTAACTGGTTAAAGACATGCGGGGACTCATTACCCCGGTCAATATAATCATTGTAAACACTGATGGCATAGTTAAAATCCCCAAGTACTTCATATGTCCTGCCAAGGAAAAGAATTGCTTCGAAACTAAAATCACGTGCCTTTTCCAGATGGGAACGGGCATCCTCATATTCACCAAGATAAAAAGCTATCCGTCCCCTCTCAAAATTGTCCATATCGCGGGGATTTTGGTCCATAGCATTACGTAGGTATTCTTCACCCAGGGAATGATAACCACTGCCAGCCAAAATCTGATAAATATCAATTAATAAATCACTGTTCCCACTATTCAAGCTCAGAGCCATGTCAAAATCCTCCCGAGCTTCCGCTATCTGTCCCTTCTCTACCCTGATGGCGCCCCTGAGAAAATAAGCATCCCGATCTTTATCACGCATGGTCAAAATCGCATCATATATATCGATTGCTTTCTCCGACTGTCCGGTTATATAAAAGGCGGCTGCCAGGTAATAATTTATATCATAGTCGATAGGAGCGGGAATCCCATTGCTAAACGAAAGAGCGGTTTCAAAAGCAGTGATTGCTTCCGCGTATCGTGTCTGTCCCATTCTCGCCAACCCGATACCCCGGTAAATAAGGCGCATATTTTCACCGGTATCCCTTGCGCTGTTAAATGCTGTCAATGCAGCTTCATAATCCTGCACTTCCAATGCTTCCATCCCGATATCAACAAACTCATTTCGGTCGATAAAGGAGCAGGCGCTGGTTGCGCTAATTAAGGTTGTTAATATGATAGCATTAATCCACTTTTTTAATTTCATTTTGTACTCTTTCATTTTGTACCCGCGTGGTCGAAAGCTGTCGATTCACCGTCAAACCCGCTTTCGCTCCGAGAAAGACGTTGCGTTACGTAAGGCGGTAAAGGACACCGCCTAAGTAACGACGTCTTTCAAGGGTTTGACTATAGAATCGCACTTTCGCCCTCACGACCTAAGTAACCAACACCACATGATGTAAAACCGTGAGGTGTGAAATTGCAATTCACAAGACCAAGCCTTGAAAAACGTCGTTACTTAGCTCTTGTATTTTAAGAGCTTACGTAACGCAACGTTTTTCTCGGAGCGAAAGCGCCTTGGTCGGTGAATTGGCAATTTCACACCACGCGGCGACCAAACTAAATCAGCAACTCCACACCGCGAAAACATATTTTAGTCATCACCGCGGCGACCACGTTGAATCAGCAACTCTACACCACACAACCACATTATATCCATCACCGCGGCAACCACAAACTCATCTCCGTCCACTGCCCCGGAATCGAATCAACCTCCAACCGCCCCCCCAACGACGCAACATTATTAGCAACAACATCAAGCCCAACACCACGCCCGGAATACTCAGTCACCCTGAGACTAGTCGAAAACCCCGGCATCGAAATAAACTGATAAATATCCCTCATACTATATTCACCTATCCCACGCCCATCCGTCAACCCCTTTTCGCTTGCAACCGCAAAAATCCTTTCAATATCCAAACCCCTGCCATCATCACTAACACTGATACAAATCTCATCCCCATTAACTCCGGCGGTCATATGTATCGCTCCCTTAATCTTCTTACCCGCCGCCTTCCGCTCCTCTTTATCTTCAATCCCATGATCAACCGCATTACGCACTATATGAATTAATGATTCCGAAACAAGCTCGACCATATTGCGGTCGATTTCGACCTCTTCCCCCTCGGCATCAAAATATACCACCTTACCGAGCCTCCTGCTGATATCATAAACAGCCCGGTCCATCTTTTGAAACAGACTCTTAAGCTGTACTTTTTTTATCGCTGTAACCAACTGCCAAATTTCATCGACCAACTCAGTCAATTCACTATCACCCCGCTCAGTAAGCCGTAACCTGTCAACCAAATCCGACAACACATTTATCTTGGAAAGTGGAATCTGGAACATCTCTTGGGTCGGCATATGACGGGTAGAAATACCGGACATGCTTTTAACTTTACCGGCTTCTTTTTGAATAACATAAGCACCGGCAATCAACTCGGCTTCGTTATCAGGATCAACCCAATCATCATCAAGATTGATAATCAAATCATGGGTTTCCGCTTCCGGGAAACCCCGGATGAACTCCTCGATTGAACTATCCTCAATCTCGAATTCCTTTTCACCCGAACTCGAATCAACCAATTCCCCTATCTCATTTTTTCCGGAAAGAGTTGAAAACTGGACCAAAAAACCATTCCGCATTATCTCCCCGGCGGAATCTTCATCAGTTAAATCAACGGGTGAATAAATTATTTCATCAGTAATATCAGTTAAAGCAAAAATAAGCGAATAAGCACAGACATTACTCATTGCCGTTCCCATCCGATAAAAAACTTTTAGGCGGTAATACTTTTTCGCCTCCCCGGCTTTTGGTCCGATATAAAAATGCTCTGGAATTTCATAAATATGTTCATGGACTTGACAGTCGCTGATATACTTTAATTCCGTAAGAAGTAAATCGAGATATTTGATGATCTGGGTTATATCACCATCAGCAGGAGCACCAGCCCTAATTTTGATAAGCTCGGCCGTAATAAAATCAGCGGTTTTCAAAATCCCATTTGCCAGCTCATCATGGGGGACACGCTGTGGATAAGATTCGCGTAGAAAATGAAAAATATCTTCAAGCTTGTGCGCCAAAATGCTGATGTTATCATACATCATGATACCGGCTGAACTCTTGATAGTATGCATAATCCGGAATATTTCATTAATATCATCTTCTGAAAAACGGGCAGTATCGGTTGTCGCAAGTACGATTTCCTCAAGCCTTGCGACCAAATAACCGTTTTCCAATAAGAAATTGTCTTCTACTCCGATGTATGATTGCATTTTCGTCTTTCTTTATACACGTCAGAATAAGACATGCCATGCATGTCTTATTCTGACTATAAGCAAACACTTCCTTACGCTACCGTAATGCCGATTTTCTTCAGTACTTCTTCGAATTTATCCAAATCAATCGGTTTCGCGCAGTATACCGTGCAGCCCATGTCAAATGCCGCTTTAATATTACGCTCGGCATTTAAGGCGGTCGTCATAATAATTTTGACGGCTTGGTCGCCAACGCGGTTATGTTCTTTTTCGATTTCGCGTACTACCTTAAGTACTTGATAACCATCCATCGCCGGCATCATGATGTCCAAGCAAATCAAATCGTATGGCTCATCATCTTCCAAAGCCATTTTGAATGCTTCGACCGCTTCTTCGCCATCAATGGTGATGTCGCAATCACCGAAAGTGGTCAAGTACTTCTGCATAAACTTTCTGCTCGCAAAATCGTCCTCAGCTATTAGTATCCTCATCCTTTTTTCCTCCTTTTGACGCAAAAATCTGACACTAACGTTTGTTATTTAAAACACTATATATCTTTTTGGCCATCTGTGAAAGCCCGACCTGATATGTAACTGCCCCCATATCAAAAGCTACCTTTGGCATTCCATAGACAATACTGGATACCTCATCCTGTCCTATGGTAACCGCACCCATCCGGTGCATTTCCATCAAACCGGCTGCACCATCAGAACCCATGCCAGTCAGGATAACCCCAACCGCTTTGGCTTTGGCTGTTTCTGCCACTGAATTAAATAAAACATCGACACTAGGGCAATTTCCATTAACTTTTTCACCAAATTTGCAAGTAACATGATAACCTTCCGCTGTCTTCATAAGACGCATCTGCTTATCACCGGGAGCAATCAAAACCTGCCCTTTTTTCACCCGGTCACCGTCTTTGGCTTCTTTTATGGTAAGTTCGCATTGATTATTAAGTCGTTCAGCAAACATCCCGGTAAAACCCGGTGGCATATGCTGGACTATCACCACTCCGGGTATATCTGTATTAAATTTGCTCAAAATATCGTAAAGAGCTTCTGTACCACCGGTCGAAGCGCCAATTGCGATTATTTCTTTGTCCGGACGTCCAACGACCCCATCGGAAATAACTACCGTCGGCTCACGCCGTTTGCGTCCGGTTACTGTCACCCGGGCGGCTACCTTAACCTTTTCGTTGAGCTCGATTTGCATATGCTCAACCAACTGGGTTCTGGTTAAACCTCCCGGTTTGTGGATAAAATCAACAGCTCCGGCCTCAAGCGCATCAAATACGCGATCGTCCAAAGAGCTGACCACAATCACCGGCATCGGATATTGCGGCATCAACTTCCTAAGGAAATCAAGACCATTCATCCGGGGCATTTCGATATCCAAGGTCATGACATCAGGACGTAACTTGATAATCATATCCCTTGCTTCAAAAGCATCTGAAGCCGCACCAACAACCTCTATATCAGGATCCAGCTCCAAGCTTTGTTGCAATATATTGCGTATGACAAATGAGTCATCCACTACCAACACACGTACTTTTTTCATTCCATTTTTTCCCTCTATTTATATGATAACACTTTATTTGTCAATGTGCAATTGTCTTTGGATTTTTTTAAAAATTTCTATTAGCTGGGGGTCATATACCTTCCCGCTAAGGGGTAATAACTTATTGAGGGCTTTTTCCTTAATAATATCGGCATCGTTTTCGATGGTACGAAAATCATTGACATGCTCGTCATAATCGTTAATCAGCCTCGTAATCCGGGCTGCCAAAGGTATTTCTTCTCCCTCACCAAATTTGTGATGATGATATAAAATAACGTCTTTTGCCATTTCCCGGAAAAAACTGGTCGGTTCGTGTTCCAAAAGTTTTTCCAGTATCCTGACACCCCGCTCGCAATGTCCTTCTTTTTTGGTATCCCACAAATAACCCAAATTGTGCAGTATGGCAGCATCACCGATATTTTCGATAAATTCCTCGGTGACCTGTTCCTCAAACGTAGGTGAAAGTTGCAAACTTTGCGCCAGAATCTGGCTATTAATTTTCACCTTTCGAAGGTGGTCATCCGGTACATGCATCCGTTCGTTAATCAATTCAGCCAAGGCACAAATGACAGCCTTTTTTTCATTATCAAGCTTTTCCATCTGGGCCGAAAGCATTTTGTGCAGGCGGCGGTTAAAATTGTCCATCTCCATCTTCATCTGCCGGCTTTCCAATTGGTTACGTACCCGCATGGTAACTTCGGTTGCTTCAAATGGTTTGGTGATAAAATCGGCAGCTCCCAATTCTAGTCCTTTTAACTTATCCTGAATCGTATCGAGGGCTGAGATAAAAATAACCGGAATTTCCCTGGTAACCGGATTTTTCTTTAGGATGGTACAAAATTCGTAACCGTCCATCTGCGGCATCGAAACGTCGAGCAGGATTAGCTGTGGCAGAGCCGTTTTGATAAAAGCAAAGGCTTCTTCAACACTATAAGCGCTTAAGGGTTCAAAACCCATTTCATCGATAATATTGGCAAGGATATCGACGTTTATTTCCATATCATCCACAATCAGTACTTGAGCGCGTGATTCATGTACCATATTCTTCATCCAACCTTTCGATTAAATTTTCGTACTGGATCCGGCTTTTTTCATATTCTTCCCGGCGAACCGCCATCCCCAGCCGGAAGACCAACTTCTTAATATCATCCGGTCCTTCATTAAGCAGTTTTTTCAGGTTTTCGCTGATTGTTTCGGCTTTATCCCATGCTTCAAGCTCCAATGCCAGTATTAAGGTATTGCACTTTTTCCGTACTTCTTTGACATTGTCCAGTGTACCAAAATGATAAACCGAATCAACATCGCGATAGTTATCAAAGGTCAGGTTTTGAAGGATATTTTCATATAAATTCAAGTTAACGACATTTATATCGCTCGCTTGGCTGAATACTGTTTCTTCTTCTTTTTTGTTATCATTAATAAAACCGGGAATTTTCATCCGCACATTAAAAGAAAAGCTGCTGCCTTTATCCGGCGAGCTTTCAACTTGGATACCACCACCCATCAGACCGACCAGCTCTCGCGCGATCATCAAACCGAGGCCGGTGCCACCGTATTTACGGGTCGAAGAGCCGTCAACTTGGGAAAAGCTTTTGAAAAGTTTGTCCATCTGTTCAGGGGGAATGCCGATTCCAGTATCCCGTACCATGATAAAAAGCTCGACATCATCGCCAAATTGTCCATGTTTGTTGACATCGATACTGACATATCCGATATCGGTAAATTTGACGGCATTGGAAACCAGGTTGTTGAGAACCTGTCCCAATCTTAATCCGTCACCAAACAATTCTTTCGGTACATTATCAGCGACATTTAGGATAATCCGGATACCTTTTTCATTAACTACGGCAAGATGGGTCGCAACGACATGGTTTAATAATTCATAGATATTAAAGACCTCGTTTTCTAGCTCAAATTTTCCGGCTTCGAGTTTGGAAAAATCTAGGATATTGCTGATTATTGCGGTCATATCTTCGCAGCATTTTTGGATAATTGAATAGGTCTTCCGGTCGCTGGCATTCGTTGAACCGTGGAGCATTGCTGAGATATGTCCCCTGATTCCGTTGACCGGTGTCCGGAGTTCATGGGTTACATTGGCGATAAATTCATTGCGGTTTTGTTGAAAATTTTCGGCTTCCAGTTTTAACGCCAGTATTTCTTTTTCTAGGGTTGACTGGGTCATCATATTGAGGGCGAGGATGAAATTTTCGCCATTTTCACCGACTCCGGGTAATATACGCATGTATACAGGGAAGCAGGTGCGGTTTTTGCGGTATGCCACAAATCCGGTTAATTCACGTGGTTCCTTGACATCAAGGATTTCCGTGTCACAACCTACCTCGCTGACAAAAATGTCGTTTATTCGGGGACCTTTTATTTCATCAGTATAACCAAGCTCCATTTGCGCTTGTTTGTTGGAGTCAAGGATTTTGCCTTCATTGTTGTAGGATAGAATTATTTCGATTAGGTTTAGGTTGTCTAGTTTCATGATGAATTGTTCCTTTGTTCAAATCCGTATGTAAGGTAAAATGTTCCTTCGGTCAAATCCGTATGTAAGGTAAAACATTTTCTCCGTTGCTACGGTCTAATTGGTTCTGGTATACTTTGTCTTGCTCTAGAAGGCGACCTAATGCAACTGCGAAAATATTTTACCTTACATACTCCTTCATGAAGATTCTATCTGCTCTAGAGCTTTGGTGTAATCATAGGCGTCGACTGCATTGCATATTTCTGTGATTTGGGCGGTGTCGTAGAAATCCCAGGATTTCGTTCGCAATTTGGTGGTGATTGCCTCGCATTCTCGTGCCATACCCTTGATTAAATACTGCTTGAGCTGGGTGAGTAGTTCACTGCATTCGTTTTCGCTTCCTGCTTCAAGGGCTTTTGCTGGGGTTTCATAGGATTCTATCGCTGACAGTGTTAATCGTGCTGTTTCAAGGAACATTGGAATAAATGTCCCGTATTTTTCGTAATCGGGGTTTCCGTCTTTAATTGATTGTTCTATTTCAATTAGTTTGGTATTGGCTGTAATCATTGATAGATTGGCAGTCACGCCTTTTAGACCATGGATGTATTTGCGAAAATCTTCTGTATCCATCGTTTTTATTTCATTTAAAGAAGTGACTCCGTTTGTTGATATGTCTTTGACAAATTTTTTGAGTGATTTTATAAACAATTCAAACTTGCCATTAAAGCGACGAATAGCGTCATCCGCATCAATGCCAAGTTCGATAAGGCGTTCCTTCATGTGAATTCTCCCATTATACTACGACACAATTTACACAAATCAAGCAGTTCGTAAACGGCGGGGGCAAGCCCCCGCCCTACAATTTACTTATCTACGGTATCACTAAGCGCGCGGAATTCATCTTCCAGCGCGATAAAAGCTTCTAGGACTATTGGATCGAAGTGTTCCGGCATCGTCCGGCCGTCACCATTTATTATAATATCCCTTGCCATGTCATGGAGGTATGCTTCCTTGTATTCACGACGGGTTGTCAGGGCATCATAGATATCCGGCAGGGCAACAATTCGCGCCGACAAAGGAATCTCCCCACCTACATAACCATTCGGGTAACCTGAGCCATCAAATTTTTCATGGTGGCACTCAGCGATTTCAATTGCTGTTTTTAGATGGTCACGGAATTCATCATACATTTCGGCGGTGGCTTTCAAAACATCTGCGCCGATAGTGGTATGCGTTTTAATCACTTCAAATTCTTCGGTAGTCAGCCGGGCAGGTTTTAAGAGGATCTGATCGGGAATCCCAACTTTGCCGACATCATGCAGGCTGGAATAAAGAATCGTCTCTTCCCTTTGTTTGGCCGACATCAGGTTGGGGTGGGTCTTGGCGATTTGATTGACCAAAAGTTCAGTATAGTGCATAATCCGTCTGATATGTTTGCCGGTTCCGTGGTCGCGGCGCTCAGCCAAAAATGACATCCCCATGATAATCATCTCGCGGGAATAGAAAAGCTCCCTTGTCCGTTGCTGGACTAATGTTTCCAGTTGGTCACGGGTCATCTTGCGTTCGATGCTGTTACGGGTTTTGACCAGCAAAATATTGGCATTGTATGGTTTCCTGATATAGTCCTCAGCGCCTAATGACAAACCGTACTCTTCAACGTATGTATCTGTTTCACCGGTGATAAAGATGACCGGAATCTTTTCACAGCCTTTCATCTTGCGGACTCTTTCAAGTACATCAAAGCCGTCCATATCCGGCAGGCCGATATCCAAAAGAATCAAATCCGGCTGGGTCGTTTTCAAGAGATTAATCGCCCCGGCTCCGCTTACTGCCACGAAAACATCGTACTCCTGATCCAAAATGGCACGCAGGCTGTCAATGTTTTCCTTGAAGTCCTCAACTATTAAGATCGAATTTTTCCTCATACACAACACAACTCCTTTCAACTCCGTTGATGATTCCATATGATTTAATCACAACCGAGAAAATCCTTTATTTCCTGAAATTTTTCTTTCGCTAATTCATATCCATGATTGTAAAACTTTAGTAGTTTATCCGGATTGGTTTCGTGGTTCTTGACCGGTTTCTCTTCCGGTCTGATGATATAAACCTTGCCTTCTTTTTCCAGACGCTCAATTAATTCTATTGTTTCATTGTACCGCTCCGACCGCTGGGTAACCGTCTTAATAAATTCCGGAAATTTGCGATAAACCAGCCGGACCATCAAAAGGTAAAACCAACGTGATTTCTTGCGGTAATCTTTCGTCCTGGTAAATACCACAATAATTTTTTCATTGCCATCGGCAATCGCTTTTTCGATCGGGATGGCATCATACATACCACCATCCAGCATCGGTTGTCCATCAATATTTACAATCGTGGTAATAAATGGCATACTATTCGAAGCGCGGCAAATATCCATCAGCCTCTTTTTGTCGCCATACTCATCATAATAGATTGCTTTTCCGGTCTCGCAGTTCGTCACATGCATGACAAGCCGTAAGTCGGATGAAAAAAAAGTATCGTAATCGAAAGGTTCCAATTCATTTGGCAGTTTGTCAAACAGGAAATTCATATCAAACAAGTTGCCGGTGCGGAAATAAGTTCCTAAACCCAGATAACGTGTCTTCCTAAGTGTCTCGATATTGGTGCGGACTACCCGCCCTTTTTGCTTTGAGACATAATTTAGTGCCATATAAGCACCAGCCGATAAAGTGACGATGTTGGGTATGTAAAAATCCTGATCTTGAAAATAATCCAAAATTCCGGCTGAAAATATGCTTCTAAATGCGCCACCTTCTAATACAATAGCACTGTTTTTCAACATGATGTAACTTAACCTCGCTTTAGTCTTTAGTTGTAACAATTAGGGTGCTGGTATCCTAGTATAACACTTTTAATTCTATACAGCAAGATACTTTATCACATCATTAATTAAAATTGATCCGCCAAATATATCCAACGCACTGCCAATCGTAACATTGAGGCGATTTTTGCCTAAAATACGCAATTTATCCAAATCAGAAAAGTCATGAACTCCCCCGGCATAAGTCACGGGAAGACCCAAGCATTCCGAAGGAATGGGTTTATATTCCGCCAATATCTTTACTAATTCATCGTCAATGCCGCCGGATTTGCCTTCTACATCAACTGCGTGGATCAAAAACTCATCACAGTATGATTCCAGCTCAATAAGGCTCTCAGCATTTACCATTACATCAGTAAATTTTTGCCACCGGTCTGTCACTATAAAATAACATCCGTTTTTTTTGCGGCAGCTCAAATCAAGGACAATTTTTTCTTTTCCTATTATACTAACGAGACTATTAAGGTTATGATAGTCTATTTTTCCATCTTTGAAAACAAATGAAGTTACAATGACATGGGAAGCACCGTTTTTTAGGAAAAATTCGGCATTATCTGTATTAATGCCACCACCAACCATCAATCCGCCGCGATAAGCCTTGAGGGCATTTATTGCCTGTTTTAAGCTCTTTTCATAAAACTCACTGTCAAAACGGTTCAAAATAATTATATGTCCGCCCCTTAAACCCAAGTCTTGATAAAGTTTTGCAAAATAAGCAGCGTCTTCGCGAGCAACGAAGTTCGTGGCAACAGTACCATCAGCTTCCAAGTCATTTATGCTGGAGCCGACGATTTGTTTTACACAACCATTATGAATATCAATGCAGGGACGAAATTCCATAAAATCATGATACCACCATTTCCCATATTCTTCAAGGCTTAGGCGGATTTTTTTCCAGTATATTTTGATAACCGCTGAACATAATAGTAACGTACTAGGAGCCGAACCGATATGCTTATATCACCATAATTTCCTAGTATGATATGAACTATACCGGCATTAAAGGTACGCAACAATGTAAATTTAATGATATGCACATTTGCTTAAGCAAAGGTGAAAACTGCATTCGGATGTGATACGATTTAATGAAAGGTATAAGTAACGTCTGCGTTAGAAGCAGCCGATGCAACAAAGGGAGGAATCATGAAAAACTATAAAAAATTGTTATCAGTTTCACTTGTGGTTGTGGCGATGCTTTCGCTTACAGCTTGCGGCCACAGATTTGGTAACAACCATAATCCACAGCCAACCCATTCACCATTAGGAGTTGAGCAACGTGATGAGAACAGGGCTCATGATAATGTAAACGATAACCGGAACCACAATGTGCATGAAAATAATGCCCTTGATAACAACAGGCTTGACAATAATGTCCATGAAAACAACAGGCATGACAACAATGTCCATGAAAACAACAGGCATGATAATAATGTGCATGACAATAACAGACATGACAACAATGTAAATGGTAATCATGTAAACCGGAATAACGAAAACTATCATCATGAAGGTTCTGTCTTGGAAAATATCGATGGTACAATCGGTAATGTAGAAGATGGTGTTAATACGGGAATGAGAAATGTTCACCGTAATGTTACCGGAACACACAGGGGTGTTGCTGTTAGATAGTAATCCGTCCCATCGGGACGCCAAAACTGAACATTGACCTTTCGTAAATTGAATATAGAAATAAGCCACTTTAGGGGAGGTGACACGAGTGTCACCTCCCCCTTTTTACCCTATCACATCCGCCATCGTATATAGTCCCGCCGGTTTCCCCGCAAGAAACTTGGCGGCTTCAATCGCTCCTTTGGCGAAAACAGTGCGTGAATATGCCGTATGGGAAAAAGTGACAATCTCGTCAGTTCCGGCAAAAATAACGTCATGCTCCCCAACAATCGTGCCACCACGGATAACTGAATATCCTATCTCTTTTCCGGTCCGCTTAGTCCGGGTCTGGCTGCGATCATAGATATAAGCATATTCATTATTTAATTCTTCATTTATTGAATCACCAAGGGCTAAAGCGGTACCGCTGGGGGCATCAACCTTTTGGTTATGATGTTTCTCAACGATTTCAATATCAAATCCCGCCGGGGCTAAGATATTTGTTGCTTCCTTGAGCATCTTTAGGAGCAGGTTGATTCCGAGTGACATATTGGCTGACTTAAGGATGGCAACATTTTCCGCAGTTTTCACTAAAAGCTTTTGCTGTTTCTCACTTAAACCAGTGGTGCATAACACACAGGGTATTTGCTTTAAGGCTGAATAATTAAGCAGTGCTTCAATAGCTGATTCAATACTGAAATCAATAATCACATCCGCGGTTATATCACAGTCATTAATGTTCTTATAAACAGGATAAGGATTGCTTCCATTATCAAAAGCATCAATCCCGGCAACTATTTTAAGGTTCAGGTCAGCGGACAACAATTTTGAAATAGTTTGTCCCATTTTTCCATTACAACCGTGCATTATAATATTTACCATGTTTCTCCTTTGCAAGGGTATCTTATAACAACCCGAACTCCCGCATCGCTTCCGTAAGCTTCGCCACATTCTTCTCTTCCATCTCAATCAATGGCCGCCGAACCACCCCATTACCTTTACCCATCAACTGCAACGCTTTCTTGACCGGGGTCGGACTGACCTCACTGAAAAGTGCATCCCATACCGGGATGGTATCAAGCTGTATTTGTGTACTTCCATTTATATCACCATCAAAGAACCTCTGGCACATATCGTGGGTTTCGCGGGGGATAATATTGGACATGACCGAAATGACACCGACTGCTCCTAAAGCCAATAACGGAACGATATGGTCATCATTACCGGAATACAAATCAACTTTTCCTTTTGCCAAATGCATCAACTGGGTGATCTGTCTTATATTTTCGCTGGCTTCTTTCACCGCGACAATATTGTCCACATCATTAACCAGCTTGACTACCGTCTCCGGCAAAATATTTAGGCCGGTCCGGCTGGGTACATTGTACAATATAATCGGTATACTGACACTTTCGGCAACAAGTTTAAAATGCTCATACAAACCCCTCTGGGTTGCTTTGTTATAATAGGGAGATACCACAAGGAGAGCATCCGCTCCGGCTTTTTCTGCTTCCTTTGATAAATAAATGGCGGTATCGGTACAGTTACTTCCGGTACCGGCAACGACCGGAATACGTCCGGCGGTAAATTCCACCGCTTTACGAACTACTTCAATATGTTCTTCATGAGATAATGTTGAAGCTTCACCGGTTGTGCCACAGATGATGATAGCATCAGTTCCACCGCTGATTTGGAATTCGATTAACTCTTTGAGTTTGCCAAAATCCACACTGAAATCTTTGTTAAATGGCGTCACGATGGCAACGCCTGCTCCTTTAAAAATAGCCATTTTTCCTCCTTCTTGTGAGACCTGCTACGTAAAAAACCGACCACAGGGGCCGGCATAATAGTATCAAAAGATTCTATTTTCGATAGCGCCCCATCAATTTGATGACAGTCATACAGCTCTTAACTGTATGCCCAAGGATAAACACGGATTATATCCTTTCGGCGTCATACCCTTTCGCAGTCTCCCGAATCCTTGTGCCCGACACAAGCTATGAAGACTGTTACTATTGAATAACGCAACCTCTACCTATATATTTTATTAATCCCAAGTATAACACCAGAGTCCACCCATGTCAATCTCAAAATCAAGGGATGACAAAACCAAGGGACTGATTGCTCAGTCCCTTGATATGCTTGCTTGTTCAATTATCAACTACTGTACCCTGATTACCTGTCCTACCCGAATGCGGTTGGGATTGGATATCTGCGGGTTGAGGATTAGTAACTGTTGTAATCTCATTCCAAACCTTGAGGCAATCCGTCCCAGTGTATCACCCGGTCTGACGGTGTAGGTGTTTGAATCAAGTACCGATACGATTGGCAGGTTCGGCTTGGTTGCGGTAACGGTTAACACATAATCCGCGCCTCCGCTGATGCCAAACATTGCCTGACCTTTGTCGTTAATCGGAAAACTGCCCAGATATTCGAATTCACCGGAGCTTTCGTTAAAGCGGAAGAGGTTTGCAAATTTTCCGGCATTAGCTGCGCCGACATTGAAGTGCATACCGACAGGCATACCAAATTTTTCACTGCTTACCATCGGAATATCGATGGAGGCAACCGAACCGGCTTTGATTGCGGCTACCTTATTTGCCGGGGCTTTTAATCCGGCTTTATTTAATGAGAGGTCAAATTTCACTGGGTTAAATCCGGTAGGGATATTGCCGCCGCTTAAGCTGAATGTCACACCGGTACCAGTATTCAACATAACTGTTCCACTCGTACCGCTTAAGGTATTGAAAATCTGTGCGGGGACGATGATATCCGTTCCGGTATGTACAACATGGTTAAATGCTATACCGGCTGAAAGTTTGGCATTTAGGTCACCACCTACATTACCCCAGTTCTTGGTTGCTTCGCTTGATGAACCAAAGTTTGATACCGGCGTGGAGGAGGAACTCTTTTTTGTTTTGCTGGTTTGATTGGTTTGATCATTCGTCTTTTTATCGCTTGGTGGAATGATCGGTTCAATGGTAAAATCTTCGTCATCATTAATCAAGATGTAGATTGAAGCACCACTGATTGTGATTGTTACCGAACCATCTGAATTTCTTTCCAGCTTACTGTTATTACCTAATTGACGCGGTATGCCAAATTCGTCAAGATAATATAGTTTTATATTATTTCCCTTTAATCCCATTGCTTTTAATTCAGTTTCAGAAATAATAAATGATACCTCAAACCCATACGATCCGTGGGTCGGTGGCGCGATGACAATGCTGTTCGCCGGAACAGTGACCTTTGTATTCGTGTCATCATTCCTAAACTGGGTGCCGCTGGTGACTGGGATGATGCCAAAATTCAAGTCCACATCTTTGACGGCATCAGGGTCGGTTATGGAACCCAAATCAATTGATACCGTAAAACCAGGTTTGACTTCTACTTCAATTACCGCATTTATTTCGACTTTAACACCATCAGCATTTAAATTTTCTAATGTATCATTTTTTATTTCATGTAACAATTCCCAGATGGCTTTAATGCTTTCTTTTGCTATCGCCGTATTTCCATCGAGGTCTGCTTTACTTATTGTAACATCAAGTTCAATTACAACTACATCTTCCCCATCTTGATTCGAGCCGACACTTACTTTAACATCGTCCTTGATTTCGTCTAAAAACTCTTCGTCAAGCTCAAGCGTATCTTCCGGTGGGCTTCCGTCACCATCTAATTTAAAGACGGGGTCGCGAATGATCTGTATATGATAGCTGGCTTGTACTGGTTCTCCGGGGATTCGCAAATATATGTCGAACCAATTCCAATCAATACCAAGTGCAAAAGGCGTTTTAAGTATTTCAAATTCCCATGGATCATTGATGTTATCTGATACTTGTTTCCATATGCCAATTTCTACAACTGCTCCTTCTGATACTTCATATAATATATCAGTGACTGTTGTAATATGATAAGGGACATAAGCAACAGCCTGTTCTCCCCATCCATCATTAAACCATTTTAAATCTATATTAGCTCCCCCATTTCCCTTAATCACCAGTGATTCAAGAGTCGGTTTTGGACTCTCATATCCTCTTACCATTAAGAAAACGGTATATTCCTTTGATTCCGTCCTATCAGCAGAAGTAATTGTAACTTTGGCTTGTCCCTTGCCATCTTTGAGTTGAACCTTAAATTTATGGCTACTTTTACTTTCCTTTCCGCTTTCACATTTTACAAATGCTTCTTCATCTTCCGCAGATACGGTTACATCAAGATTGGCATCAGGAGCTACATTTGCATATAAGATATCTAATACCTCATTATGAGCTAACCACCAACCTCCCTCCGATGCAAAATCATCGACTAAATACGAATACCAAGTGTAAATATTGGTATTTGATGCATCAATAAGTTTAACTGTTACATCATATATTGTTGTATTGGTTTTGTCTTCAGAAACAACTGTAAATTCCGCCTTTCCTATGTTATTCGTAAATGAAATAACTTTACTGGATGGCATTACACTGGCGGAAGGATTTACCAATCCGGCCAGTAACTCAAATGATTCGTTTATGACAAGATTCGATGGCATATATATCTCCACCTTCGACCGACCGTTGTCGATACCCCACCACCTTACACGATTTACCCATTCTGCATCATCTTTACCATCTATCTTGTATTGGAAATTAATATCTGTACTACCCGGTCCCGCATTATGACCCCCTTGATCATAATCATCACCACCCCCAAGATCATTGCCGGAAACTGACATAATCTGCTGGTATCCACTGTCATCACCTGAATCAGCGCCAAGACCCATCGCGAAGTTCGAAAACTTAATGAACCCATCATCATTTTCATCTTCTTCGAATTCTTCACTTAGATCATCTTGAAATCCTAAAAAATCACCATCACCAAGCTCTTCATAAGCCCGCGTTTCCATCGGCACTAAACCCGATAATGGCATTAACCCCGCCACCAGTGCAAATACCAGCACCACGGCAATACATTTTCTGATACGATACATAAAGTCTTTCATATAAAAAATACCCTCCTCTTTTGAGTTATATCTTAATTCACTTTTTATTATAGTGCTTCTATATATATTGTAAATAGATGAGACAAATTTGGTAGATGAAACGGCGATTTTGGTAGATGAAACGGCAATTTTTGCAGTAATCCCTTGATACTCAATACACTTTTACCTTCATTACCACTTCAAACATCTCCCCGTCCACCTTAATATCTGAAACACCCTCGTATTTTTCTGCAATCTGTTCCAATAGTCTAAGACCCAATCCATGCTTATGCTTGTCTGCTTTACTGGTAACGATTTGCCCCTCTTTTATTATTGGAACCTTAGCAAATGTATTACGAATTTTGATAACCAGAAAACCACCAAGGATGCCGGATTTTATGCGGATAAATCGGCTTCTATCGTCTTCTAGGTAAATATCCGTTATTTTTTCACATGCCTCAATCGCATTATCCAATAGATTGCCAAAAATGCTGCACAAATCCAATTGGGAAATGCCTAACTCCTCGGGAATACTTGTTTCACATTCTACCTTAATATTTTGCATATTTGCGCTTGCTATTTTAGTCACCAAAACAGCATTTACGATTTGATTGTCGCAATATCTGGTAAGAGTCTGCGTCCGTAGATTTTCATATGATTCATCGAGAAGATTTTTGACTTCTTCCTGACCCACTCCATCCGAAAGCATTTGATAGATGACTTGCAATTGATTACCGAAATCGTGCCTTACAGCACGCATTTTCTCAACATTCTCCGATGCCAATTCATAATACTTTAACTCAACCTCACGTTGTCTGGACAATGAAGCAAGTTCTCTTTCAACGGCATTTTTTCGGTAAATACCCTGTATCAAATAAGCAATGGCAATATTAATTATTATTCCGAATAAAACCAAAAAGAAGCAGACATATTCTTCAAGCTCTGTTGTACTATCCGCAAAAATTAAGAACGCCGTTATCAAAACCATTTGGTATATCGGAATAATTATGAGCAACCAATTTACATTAATCCAATTGCGATTTATGAACTTACGCCAAATGACATATGTCATTGACATGATAATCCAAGGGAAAAGATAGCTTATGTTTATAATAATATTATGGAACTGGATATCTTCGGAAACATTATAGAAAGCCAGGTCGATAATATTGTGGGGGTAAAGATTAAACTTTATCCTGGCTACGGCAAAGCCAATAAAATATGCGATTATTTCTGATATACCAATAATACCATATGCACATATGAATGTAAGTAATTTTCTTTTCCACGAACCGTTATACATGATTAAAATGATCAGCAGCATATTGATAAATAATGACACCATATACAGCGGATTATCAGGAGCAGTAATGAATTGGATTAAGAAACTTGTTAAGAAAAAATAAAAAAATGAAACAATGAACCCAAGCACCATACGTTTTCCTTTGTACCTGAGCATAAAGTTTACAATAGTTAAGAATGTGGCATATGAAATCATGTAGCCGAAAACAGAGTAAATAAATCTGACTATATCCATCGTTATCTTTAGTCACCTATATTTTCATCAACATAATCTAAAAGGCGTTGTTTGATTTCCACTAACCTGTTACGGCTTATGGGGATTTTAGTTTCATCCAATAGTATAACACTACCCGCCTCGATATATTTGATGAATTTCATGTTTACCACATAACTCTGGTGACACCTAACAAACCCATCGCCAAGTTTTTCCATCAATTCATCAAGACGCATGCGAATGATAATGTCATCCCGGTTATGATGAATTTTCAACGTCCGTTCATATGATTCGATATAAGACACATATTGTGCATTGATACGGTAGATTCCTTTTTTGCACGTCAATGTAATTACCTGCTCCTGCTCCAAACTTAGTTTTGTTAATGCTCTTTCGATGGCATCTACCATTCTGGACTTACTGATTGGTTTGTGGACAAGATAAATTGGCTCGCACTTAAATATTTCCGGAGCATATTGCAAATGGGCAGTAATAAAGATTATTTTTGTCCGCTCGGACAATGATTGAATTTTCCTTGCATAATCAACTCCATTTTTTTGATTAAAGACAATATCAAGAATAATAATATCGAATGGCTCAGTTTTTACTTTAGTATATTTATCAAGAAGCTCGTCCGGATTTTGATATGTTGTTATATTTATCTGGCCAATGTATTGGTCGAGAATCATCTCTTCCAAGATACTTAATATTTGGGGGTCATCATCGCAAATAGCCAGTTTTATCATGCTGATTTCCTTCATCACGTTTCAATTTAATATTATATACACCCTAACATATTTTTGCACATTTCGTCACTAAAAGCAACCAAATGCGCAAAATATGTAGGTGAAACGACAGTTTTGGTAAGATGATTAGTCCTCAAGCAATTCGAGTTTACTCACTGATACCTCATAAGCAATACGCTTGCTAATTTGGTCTTCAGAAATTTTCTTCATATATTCACGGCTTTGGATGCGCCCCCAGATGGCACAGCGCTCACCAACGATAAAGCCGCTGGCATAACGGGCATTACGGCCCCAGCAAATACAAGGTATGTAATCTGATTTTCCATATGGCCGGTTGACCGCGAGTAGCAAATCGGCGATTTCGCGGCCTAGTGGTGTTTTCCGATAAATCGGTTCTTTACAAATATAACCATCGAGATAAATTTGATTGGTCTGGGTATTTTCGTCGATGCTGTCAATAAAGTCGATTTCACGGGCAAAAACACTCAATACCAACTTATTTCTTCTTTCTTCGTGACGGTTATAAGAACGGAACTGACCGGTGACAACGATGCATTGTCCCTTAAAATCCTGGTCAATATTTATTAACCGCTCTGATACCATCAACGGAATGATATCGTTCGAGTCACTCAATCTTTCCACACGGACATCAACCATATAAAAACCTTCACCAAAAATTTCATGGCTGAACTCAAAATCACCGATTATTTCCCCCATAATCACAACTTGATTGTTCTCGATTGCCGTGTTATCGCAATTTCTTACCTTATCTGACATAACTGTTCTCCCTTCTTAAAAAGAATTTTTTCCTAGATTTTCACGCTATTAATAATATGTATATTCGTAATTTCCTTTTTCATTCGTGTCATCTATCGCATAAGTGATAGATTCCTATCGCGTAAGAGATAGGTTTCTATCGCATAAGTGATAGATTCCTATCGCGTAAGAATGTTTCAATTCCCATCCGCTCGCCATCGGTTTTGATGGTAATTGCCCCGCTTTTATACGTTATGTAAACTTCAGTCTCAATATCTGCCAAACGGCTGAGTAAATCACGATGCGGATGCCCATACGAATTAAGATATCCGGCTGAAATAACGGCATATCCCGGTTTGGTTAAAGCCAAAAATTCAGCACCAGTTGAATTTCGCGAACCATGGTGGGCAACATTCAGAACGGTTAAGTCCCTGCCAATACCCTTCCCATTTAAATAATCAAAGACCTGCCTTTCCCCTATCCCTTCAACATCACCGGTAAGAAGTAACGAAAATTCACCATATTCTAGTAATAAAACCAATGAGTAGGGATTTTTTTGTGCCACCTGCCAGGTTGATCCAGTCACTGGATTTATGCAGTAGAAGCTGATATCATCCTTTTTCCCAGCCGCTATTCTCTGCCCCTGCCCCAGATAAATCGTATTGATACCTGCTTTAGAGGCCAGTTCTTCCAGTAACTTATACTCCTCACTTTTACTCTCCCCGATGATATCCGGCAGAATCAAATTATTTATTTTTACCCCGCCATATTCCATTTTTGCAACTAGTTCCGGAAAAGCCGCGTAATGATCGGCATGAGCATGGGTGATAAACCACCCGTCAAGCTGACTGACCCCTTGCGATTTAAGAAAGGGTAAAATACGGTACTCACCGACTCTGCCTACTGTCCCGGAACCACCATCAATTAAGTAATAACGACGGTCCGGAGTGGCGATGAAAACCGCTTCACCCTGCCCGACATCAAGGAAGGTAATGACTAAATCCGTCGGCATCCGGATTAGCATCACGGAAACGGCAAAAACCAATATCATGTAACGAAAGACCAGTCTTATTTTTTTGTGGGTAAATACGATTGCCAACAAAGCCAGTGCATAAATGACCACCTGCCATATCTCAGGTTTTCCGGTAATCACGTTGTTATAAGGTAAACTGTCACTTATCCGGCAAGCCCATTCATAAAAATCAAGAATTGAGCCGGAGATAAACGCTGTTACCTTGGCAACCGGAGCAAAAACAATACCAATCATCATTGTCAAAAGCCCGTTTATCATCACTAAAGTCATTGGTGGTATAATGATGAGGTTCAGAATAACTGAGTAAAGCGGAAATTCATAATAAAACAGAAAATAAATCGGCAGGGTAAAAATGGAAATCATCAGGCAGGTAAGTAATGCATCTTTTACTTTGTCCATGATACAAAGCTGGCTTAAGAGCGGAAATTTTCGTCTGAAGCGGTAACGGTAAATCATGAACCGGCTTTGCTTCCCTTTATCCGGTGGTTTCGGTTTTATGTCCTTTTTCTTCATCAACGGAACAAACAACCCAATAGCAAGCACGGCAAGAAAAGAAAAGAGAAAACCACTGTGATAAAGATATAAAGGCTGCTCAATTAATAATAAGACCGCCGAAATTCCCAATGCCGTCAGCAAATCATAAGTCCGTTTCACTAACCCGGCAAGCATCCGCAAGCTGAACATCACGATTGCCCGAAACGAGGATGCACTCATATTGGTCATAATCCCATAACTTATCATCAACCCCATTGATAAAGGAGCAGCGATAAATAATGGCACAAGCATCCGCCGTAATAAATTATAAAACCCCATCCCAATTATCGAAATATGCAAACCGGATATAGTCAAAATATGAACAATTCCATTCCGCTGAAATAATGACTTTATTTCGCTGTCAGTCCGCCCCCTTTCACCCAAAAGTATTGCCCGCAAGGTTCCGGCATTAACTTCAGAAAAATAAGTATCCAATGAACGCCCCATAACTCGTTTAACTTGATACAGTGTTTCGCGGTAACGACTATATTCATCAGACCGGGCAATGATTTCAGCATTCAAAAGACGAAAATCTATTTTCAGAATTTGATAAAACCGGGCAGAATCAAATTGCCCCGGATTGCTAGCCCGTTCAAAAGCCTTAAGCTTACCACTTACTTTTACGACACTACCCATCAGTGGTTCAGCATTAATGTCACTTATATGGCAGAGAATTTTTCCTTCTACCTTAAATTGCTTACCGTTTTTTGTCTCTACCGCTTCAATCGGTACAACCGTCACTATCAAACTCTCCCCCCATTCCGACAACCGAAGCTCCTTATTCACAACCTCCCCAACAATCCTGACATCCTCCCACTCCCACTCCCAATAATCCGGCGGCGGCACATCAATCACATGCAAAACAATAAAACACACAATAACAAACATAACACAAACAAAAGCCAAAACCCTTCGCATTCATCACCTTCTTTTTGTGGTTGGAGATGTGTTTCCAAAAGCAGAACCCTTGAAGAACGTCGTTACTTAAGCACTGTCCTCTAGTGCTTTACGTAACGCAACGTTCTTCTCGGAGCGCAAGCGCGTTCAGCGTTGGAAACACATCTCCAACCACTCGACACCCTTGAACCCTCTCGACATCTCACTTCACAATATCCAAATTTCGTTCAAAAACCGTAGCCAGATTCACCGCTTCAAAGACCGTGCCCGCCTCCCCATTCAAAGAAATACGAACCCGATTGACATTAGGCAACTCTATTAAAGAATTCGTAATCGAATAAATAACCATATCTGCATTAACCCCCGATAACAAATGACCAAAATGCTCATCAAGATTTACATAACACGTCCCATCAGTAGTCGTAACCCCCAACACCCTAGTTAAAGGATTAACCGTCGCCCTCGCCAACTCCGTCCCATAAGGACCAGCAATCAAGGTCTCCACCACCAATCTCTCAACCGCAGTATTACTATGATAAATAACATCATTACGCGCTATAATAGTCAATCTATCTTCGTTTTCATCAGCAAAATAAAGACGCAGACTCGTCCGGGCATAAGCATTTAACTCTGACCCGATATTATCAATAAACATATCTTCATTCATTGGCCCAACAATATTTCCGGTTCCATCAATCAATGGTTCACCCCGGATGGTCATCACAACATTATCAATCCCAACGACCTGATTCAATGTACGGACAAGCACAGCCCGTACCAAAATTTCTTTTATAAACGGAAGATCATAATAATGATCATTAAAATTAAGAGTTATTTTGCCGTCGGAGATAGAATAATCGAGCAACTTAAAAGCACCGGATAAAGGAACTTTGTATTCCAACCGCTCCGGAATCGTCCCTAACAAACCAATCAACTCATCTACCTGCGTTTCGATATCGGTACTGTTCGTCCGGTACTCACGGGTAACAATCCCGGTTTCTTCATTATTGATATAATAAACCAAAAAACTTTGGGCATATGTATCCCTGTTACGCCCACAAGCGGGCAGGATAAGCAGAACCAGCAGGCTGGTGATGGTGGTCAGAATGTAGTAAAAGTGGTTTTTCTTCATTTTCACGTTCCTACTTTGTAATATAGTTAAGGGGAATCTCAACCGTAAAAGTTGTACCTTCACCTTCTACACTAGTCGCATTAATTGTTCCCATATGTAACATCACAGCGTTTTTCGTAATCGCAAGCCCCAAGCCGGTGCCGCCGATTTCCCGCGAGCGTGACTTATCAACCCGATAAAAACGTTCAAAAATATGGTCGATATAATCAGCCGGTATCCCACTGCCGGTATCAGTAACTTCGATGGAAAAAAATTTATGGTCGGCATTGATGGTCACTGTGACCGTCCCATGTTCTTTGTTATATTTAATTGCATTCTCAATTAAGTTAGTCAATATCAACGAAATTTTTACCTCATCAGCGACAGCAATAACTTCCCTCTTACTTTCCAAAATCAACTCAACATCCCTTTTCCGGGCAATCGGACGCAGACGTTTCAAGACAATTTCGGTTAAAGCATTGATATCAACAATACCGATATCCAACAAGGCGGCTGACTTATCCATTTTCACCAAAGTCAGCAGGTCATTGATGATTTTGTCCTCACGTTCAATCTCGGCGGCAATATCAACAAGAAATTCCCGGTACAGTTCCTCGGGTACATCGTTTTGGCTTATCAAAGAATCCGCCAGTACTTTCATCGAAGTAATCGGTGTTTTTAGCTCATGTGAGACATTTGAAACAAATTCATTACGGGAATCATCAATTACCTTCATCCGGCGCAGTAGTTGGTTAAAAGCATCAAGAATATGCTCGGTTTCCGTATAATCGTTAACCGCAATCGGTTCATCATCGAAACCTTCCTTTACTTGGCTGATTGCCCTTGTGACCCGGTCAAAGGGAATGACCAGCAGGTTTGCGCCGATTATGGCAATCGCAATCAGCAGGAAAAAAATTATCGTTTCCACTATCGCCGATTTGCGTGATAGGATTTCATGGGTCATATTAATTGATTCACTTGAGACGCTGGTCAGGATGACCCCGTGGATTATTTCCGTTCCCTCCGGTATTTCCGGGGTTGCGTTAACTGCACTCACTGTTTCAACGATGGGGGTTACAATTTCTATATATCGGTTAGCCCGGTCATAAGTCCAAAGATTGGCACCTCTAAGACCTCGGATAACTTGTTCGGAAACTACTGTTTTTCCTTCGACAAGCTGGTAAGTGTCTTTTACAACCTTGAGTGCCCCGTTCATCACGAGGATACGCCCGTCATAAAGATTGGCGATTTGATTAAGCTCGGCATTTACTACTTCGGATGAATTATCAATTAGATAATTAAATTTGATAAGATGGTCGGCAATAATTTTTAGCTGGTTCTGGACATCAGAACGACGGACTTCAATTCCCCGGTCTTCATAACTGGCAATTGTCGCAAAACGCATAATCGAGCTTGGAATAAAACCGATTAAGAAAATAATCACAAATAGACGAGCCCTAAGACTCCTTATCCATTTGAATCGCAAGAATAGCTTTTTGATATTCTCATGCAAATCAATCGAAAACATATATTAACCCAATCATGTTAAAAAAATCAAGCGCTAAATCACATTTATGTTGTCTGTGTGCAAAATATTACTTCGCATTTATGCGAAGTAATACCCTACTCCCCATCTGGTCTTAACATACTTTGGATCGCTGGGGTTTGCTTCGATTTTTTCACGAAGCCGCCTGACATGGACATCCACAGTACGAACATCACCGGGATAATCAGAACCCCAGATGATTTGCAAAAGCTTTTCACGGCTATATACTTTATTGGGGTTAAGCACTAGAAGTTCCAGTACTTCAAATTCTTTGGCGGTAAGATTGATTTCCTTGCCTTTTATGTGGGTACGACGGCTTTCACAATCAAGCCTGATATCACCATTTTCGATAATCGAAACATTTTTGGCTTCTTTTGGTGCCATCCGCCGCATAATTGCTTTGAGCCTTGCTTTTACCTCAAGGATATTAAAAGGTTTAGTTATATAGTCATCGGCACCGTATTCAAGACCAAGGATTTTGTCCATATCCTCACCCTTCGCCGTCAGCATAACAATCGGAACGTGCGAAAAATCACGGATTTGCTGGCATACTTCAAAGCCGTCTAACTTTGGAAGCATGATGTCTAATAGAATAGCATCATATGTATTTTCTTTTGCTAAACGTAGGGCTTCTTCACCATCGTAGGCACAATCCACTTCCATTCCGTCCTGCTCAAGGCTGAACCGGATACCCTTCACGATTAATTTTTCATCATCGACTACCAAAACCTTCTTCGCCATTTATCAGTCCTCTCCAACTACACACAAATCTTATCTCTTATCTTACCAAATACTGCATCCTTGATACCGGTTATTTTCATGATATCTTCGATAACAGTAAACCTGCCTTTTTCCTCACGGTAAATAATAATGCTTTCTGCTTTAACTTTTCCAATCCCGGGTAAAGTCATCAAGGTTTCAAGAGAGGCTGTATTGATGTTGACTAAGATGGTCAATTGTTCGTTGACATTCGATGCACTATCACTTCCCTTGCTAACCCAGTCTGTCTTGTCTTGCCCATTTGAAGCTTCTGACATCGCTGTCACTTCTTCAAGTGTTGGTATTTGAATCTTACTTCCATCAATCACCAACATCGCTAGATTGACCGCGTCAGTCGCCGCTTCATCAGTAAAACCACCCGCCAAATTCAGGACTTCAAATACACGGCTTTCACTTGCCACCTCATAAACTCCCGGATAGCGAACCGCACCACATATATGGACAAAATAAGACGATTTCAGTTCCTCTTCTGTTTTTATCACGGTAGACTCAGACATGCCGGCATCTGCATTTGATACATCAGATTCTGTAAAAGCCGCATCTGTTTCGGTGATGAGCAACATGGTTTCGTATTGCTTCGTTTTACATGCGGATAGAAAAAAACTAAAGCAAAGTAAAAGTATGATTATATTAAGTTTTTTATTCATTTTTTCCTTTCCGCCCTGGCAAAAAGGAAACACCCTTCAGTTATTTTATTGTAATTTAAAAAGACAAGTTTGACAAGAGTAAATTCGATAATGTTGTAAAACATTATCGCCACGCGGATTTTTATTTGCAAAGCACAAATTTCAACACAAAAATCCTGCGTTTTATCTAAATTTAAATATCACCAATCCAATAATCGAAACACCGATACCAATAATCTTGCGCCATTCAAATGGTTGCTTTTCTACACCCCACAACCCGAACAACTCAATCAGGTAAGCGACAAGTACTTGACAGACAACAATAAACAAAACCGCCCGCGCCGGTCCAAGTAAATCCATGCTGCGGATAACAGTAATAGTAATGAAGGCTCCGATTGCCCCACCCAGTAACATATACTTGGGTTCTACTTTTAGCAGAGTCCCAAATGAGGAACGGTCAGTCAGCATCCAGGCACCTATACAGACAATCAGGGCGGTGAACTGGACAAAAACGCTTGTTACCCAAATGCTTGATTCTTTTGTCACCTGTGTATTAAAGACACCTTGGATACTCATTAAGGCTCCGGATAAAATTGCAATTAAAAATCCCAACATGTAGTCAGTATTACCAGTTAGCTAAGGATTATCCTTGGGTATTGGAATCCGTACCTAATCCGACATTGCTTCCTGCATCAACTCTTCTTCATCAAGATATTCTATTTCTTCTATTTCAATATCCTCGATAATTGCAATTTCAACAAATGGTGCTCCGGTTACTTGCGACATGATTTGTTCGGAGAGCCTTTTTAGTTGTACATTGGGATCTTCACCCTGCCAGATGCGGGCAAAAGTAATTTGCAATTGAATCCAGAAATTACTGGTTTCAATCATTTTGGGTAAAGGTATCGAATGGGTAAATTCATCGTAGAAAACCAAGAGGTGTTCATTATCGGGAACAGCCCGACGAAGTGCAGGCACTTTACCCGTCCGGGCATACAGGTTCTCAGCAAAGTCCCCGGCAAGGTAAGCGGCAAATCGGTTGGCATCATCCTGATGGTCACTGTAACCATTAATAACAATGCTGTTTATCATTGATAACGGGCGGGTCGGGGTTTTTTCATCGATATCCGGGGTTTTGAGGACGCCATATTCATAAGGAAAGGTTTCATTTCTGATTGCTTCATCCAGTTTGGCAATAACATCTGTCGTGGCAACAGTAAAAATCAGTTTCCCGTCGATAAATTCTTCAACAATCCGCTTATATCTTGCTTCTTTTGCCTCAATAGCAAAAAATTGGTTTAGTCCTTGGAACATCCGCATACTTCGGATTGCTTCGGGATTATAAATATCAATGACTTCGATATCATCTCCTGTTTCGCCACCAACACTTATCGCGTTACCGATGAAAAAATAATTATAGAAAATGTCATTTACGTCCCACTTAAGGATACCCTCGACTGTCATCGGCGCGTCATATTCATTGGCAAAATCCTTTAGGTCTTCAAAAGTCTGGGGTTTTATCAGGGCAACTTGGTTTTCGATATAGACCATATCATTTTGCAAACGTTCAACATCTTCCATATAGGTGGGAACCTCGAGTATTTCATCTTGTGGTCCGTGCATTGCCAGTTCCTGCATCGCTTGTTCAGCCGCCGCTTCATCAGCATCGGTCAAAATCTTGGTCCGTATCATTTCCTGCATATGGGAGAGGTTAAAAATAAAAGCACTTGTCTCGAAATAGAAGGGATAGGCTAATACTTTGTTTTTATAGGTAGTGGCATTTATCCCTACTTCAGGATAATCCGGTTTTAGGTTATTAAAATATTTTTCATCAACCGGGACAGCCAAACCGGCAAGGTAGGCTTTTTCCAAGCTGTCATGTCCAACTATATAAAGATCCGGTCCTTCAAAATTTATCGAAGCCCGGTTAATATTTTCCAGATACTCCAAAGCAGAAACATAGATCGGCGAAATTCGGACATGCTGGTTTCCCGGCCGCTCGGAAAAAGATACGGCGGCACTTTGGATATACTCAGCCAAATCAGCATCGGTATACCAAATAACAAGCGTATTTCGATTGATAACTATTTCGTTATTTTCCTCAGCCTCCAGCGCTTTTAGCAAGTTCGTTTCGCGGATGGCAATACCCAGCACAATAGCAGCCGCACCGATAATCAGCAAAGCTGCTATTAGTCTTTTGCCAAATTTCATATACATCCTTCCAAAATCTGAATCATTTCATCTATCTGATCTTTCCCAATAATCAAAGGTGGGACAAAACGGATGACATTCGGGCCGGCACTAATTACCACCAATCCTTTTTCAAGTGCCTTTGTTAATATGTCCGCAACCGGCTCACGGCATTCCAATCCTTGTATTAAACCTTTTCCCCGCCGACTGACAATCATGTCATATTTCGCGACAAGTTTGTCAAGATTTTGCTCGAGGTACTCTGCCATTTGCTTAACATTGTTTAATATATCGGTTTCTTCAAATATGTCAAGCACGGTATTGATGGCGATGGTGGCAAATGGGTTTCCTCCGTAGGTGGTGTTATGGTCCCCGGCTTTAAATGAGTTTGCACTAACCCGTTCGCTCATCAATAAAGCTCCCACCGGTACCCCACCACCCAAAGCTTTGGCTAAGGTCATAATATCCGGTTTGACACCGTATTGCTCATATGCAAACATTGTTCCTGTCCGCCCCATCCCACATTGGACTTCATCAAAGATTAAGAGGATGTCTTTTTCGTCACATAGCTTGCGGATGTTTTTGATAAAATCCGGTTCTGCCGGGTAGATTCCGCCTTCAGCTTGGACTGGTTCGAGGATTATCGCACAAGTATCTTCGGTGACACAGTCAAGGACTGACTGGAAATCGTTAAAATCGGCAAATTTTATCAAACCTATCAATGGTTCAAAGGGGGTACGGTAACTTTCCGTCCCGGTCACGGCTAAAGCTCCCATCGTCCGTCCATGGAAAGAGCGGTTCATCGCAATTATTTCATGGTGTGTCTTTCCATCCCGGAGATACGCATATTTACGCGCCGCTTTAAGCGCTCCTTCAACAGCTTCTGTTCCGCTATTGGTGAAAAAAATCCGTTCCAGTCCTGCTAATTTGCACAGCCGTGTGGCGGCTTCTATCGCGGGTGCGTTATAAAATAAGTTGGAGGTCTGGATGAGTTTGTCGATTTGGTTTTTCAGGGCTTCGTTGTAACGGGTGTTATTGTAGCCAAGGCAAGATACGGCTATTCCTGAATAGAAATCGAGGTATTTTTTGCCGTTTGTGTCATATAGATAACAGCCGTCACCTTTGTCCCAGACAATGGGGAAGCGTTTGACGGTTTGGACTAGGTGCTGGTTGGCTTTTTCGATTATGTTTTGCATGTTTTTTCCTTTCTTTTTACTGGTTTACTACTGGTTTACTACTGGTTTACTACTGGTTTACTCCGCATGTTAGGTATTGATGAGGGTGAACGCATGCTCTGCACTTCTACGCAGACGCGCTTTCGCTCCGAGAAAAACGTTGCGTTACATAAGCTCGTAAAATACACGAGCTAAGTAACGACGTTTTTCAAGGGTCTGCTTTAGAAGTCAGACATGCTCTCACCCTCATCAATACCTAACATGCTCCTTGGTGACTTCTAAAGTATTATTGCATCCTCATTTAGCAACAATAAAGTTGAAGCGTGGGTTGGCATGAGTAAGCCGAAAATACAACTCAATGACGGCCCTTGAAAGACGTCGTTACTGTAGGGCGGGGGCTTGCCCCCGCCGATGTATTTTGTGAGCTTACGTAGCGCAACGTCTTTCTCGGAGCGAAAGCGCGCCGACATGAGTGTATTTATCGGCTTACTCATGCCAACCCACGCTCGCTTACCTTCACTCATACCACTACATACCATCCTCATCCCGAATTATCGCAGTCCCAATCCCCTCTTTGGTAAATATCTCCAGCAACAAACAATGCGGAATACGCCCATCAAGAATATGAACCCGCCCAACACTATGACTTTCTATAGCATCAATACAGTTTGTAAGCTTAGGAAGCATCCCCCCCCCAATATTAACATCCTTGATAAGTTTTTCTGCTTCCGAAGTATTAATACGCGAAATAAAAGTACTTTTATCATTTAAATCGCGATATAACCCATCAATATCAGTCAAAAATACGAGTTTATCAGCATTCACAGCCTTTGCTATCGCACAAGCCGCATCATCGGCATTAATATTATAGGTAGCAAAACTATCGTCAAAACCAATAGGTGAAACAACCGGCAGAAAGTCATTTTCAATTAAATCATAAATTAACTTAGGAGTAACATTTGTTATTTCGCCTACAAAACCCAAGTCGCTTTCACCGGCAAATTTCTTCTCAACTTTTAACAGCCCCCCATCCTTTCCACTGATACCAACCGCATTTACACCCAGCTCCTGAATCATATTAACAAGGGATTTGTTTACTTTGCCAAGTACCATTTCAACTATCTCCATCGTGTCGGCATCAGTTTTCCTTAACCCATTTACAAAACTGGATTCCATACCAACTTTTCCGACCCAGTGGCTGATTTCTTTACCGCCGCCATGGACAATGATTGGTTTGAATCCGACCAGCTTTAACAAGGTCACGTCTTGAATGACATTTTTTTTCAATTCATCATTTTCCATTGCGCTGCCACCATATTTAACGACAATTATTTTGCGGTTAAATTTGCGGATATATGGTAGTGCCTCAATGAGGACTTCGGCTTTTTTTTGTAGTTCTTCTAAGTGTGTAATCATGGTTTACTCCTTACTCCTTGGCAACATATTACGAGCGGTAATCTGCATTTATCTTAACATATTCTTCTGTCAAATCACAACCCCAAGCGGTGGCGGATGCTCCACCCATGTTCATATTGACTATAATCGTGATTTGATCAGTGGACAATATCTCTTTGGCTTTATTTTCGTCAAAATCAAGACCACAGCCATCATCACATATTCTGATATAGCCGGCTTCACTTTCGAAGCCGAGGCTTACTTTGTCAGGATCAAAGATTACTCCGGAATAACCAAGGGCACAAAATATCCGTCCCCAGTTGGCATCGCGTCCATAAACAGCTGCTTTGACCAGGCTTGACCCGACTACTGACTTGGCGAGCATCCGGGCATCTTCCTTGGTCGCGGCTCCAACTACCTGCATCTCGATTAGGGTTGTCGCTCCCTCCCCATCTTTTGCCATCATTTTTGCCAGATATTCATTGACATAATAGAGCGCATTTTTGAATACTTGATAGTCTTCATTTTTTCCACTGATAAGGGGATTTCCCGCTAACCCGTTGGCGAGTACGAGCAAGGTATCATTTGTTGAGGTATCGCCATCGACCGAAATCATATTATAAGTATCAGCTGTTATTTCATTGACCATGTCAGTCAATATCTCTTTGGTTATCGCAACATCGCTTGTAACATAAGCCAGCATCGTACACATATTGGGATGAATCATGCCGGAACCTTTGCTTATTCCCCCGATGGTAACTGTTTTCCCGGCAATTTCTACTTGGACGGCGATTTGCTTTTTTACTGTATCAGTCGTCATGATAGCCAGGGCGGCATCATTTCCGGCGGTTTCCGTTGAGGCTTTTTCATTTACCAACAAGGAAAGACCAGCTTCTATTTTTTCAATTGGAAGCTTAATTCCAATTACCCCGGTCGAACCAAGCAAGACTTCCTTTTCTTCTATATTTAATAGGGTTGCTGCTCCTGCGGCGGTTCTTTTGCAATACTCCATCCCCTTTTGTCCGGTGCAGGCATTGGCGGTGCCGGAATTTACAATGATGCACCGGGCCGTCTGGTAATTATTTACGATGTCCATATCCCATAAGACGGGAGCGGCTTTCACGACATTAGTTGTAAAAGTACCTGCTGTTATCGCTGATACCTTGCTATATATCAATGCCATGTCTTTGCGGTTTTGGTATTTGATTGAAGCGCTTATACCGGCGGCTTCGAATCCTTGGGGGGCTGTTACGCCGCCATCAATTATTTTTATATTCATTGTATACCTCTGTCCGCCACAGGCGGAATCAATTTTATAGTTGAAAATATTTTTCAACATTGTTTCTCATTTTCTGTATTACGTGAATCAGTATAACATTACTTATTCATTTATGGAAGTGATGTTCTCATTATTAAGGGTAAAATCATAAAAATTTAAATCATTACGTTTCGCCCAGCCAAGTTTCTGCCAAAAAGTATTGCCAAGCATGTTTCGTCGGAATGTTATCAGGGATATCTTGGTGATTCCTTCCTTTTCTAAAGCATTGGTACAATATCTTACCATCGCTTTACCCACACCTTGCATCCTAACCTCTTCGGCAACACAGACATGGTACAGATAACCACGGCGCCCATCATGCCCACAGAGGATAGTACCGGTTAAACGTCCGTCTTTTTCGTAAACTACGCTGGTATCAGGATTACGTAATAAAAACTTTTTAATTCCATCGTATGAATCATCAATACTGCGGAGGGAAAATCCTTTGATACTTTTCCATAAGGTATGGACGTTTTCGTAGTCTTCTACTTGCATGGGTCTTAACATGGTTATTGCTCCTTTTAAATGTGTTATGTATATTTATACATCATAATTTATAATTATGCAAGCATTATTTTTATTTTCTTTTTAAATGCTTATAATTCGCATATCATAAAATCTACAAGAAGTCCGCAATATAATACGCCATTGATAATTTATTATTACGGGAAAACTATTTTTGACAAGAAAACATCTAATTTTGACATGATAAAAAATATTGGTGTTTTTTAGTGTATAATTTCAACCATATTCTTTAATACCTGGATTATTCAAAAATTATGAAGGGAGGTGATTCCGTTGGATAATTATTAGCAAATATTTTTGAAATGTGTTATGGTAACTATAGGCTCTCATCGGAGGAAATCTAATGAAAAAAAAAGTTATTAAAAGAATCAGCAGTTTTGTTTTCCTGGACATTTAATAGCGGTTTAGATTCACATGCAATTGTTGTTTATGCAACTAACATCACAAGCGGAATTCTTTATATGATGGATCCTCAAAGTGGTTTTACATCCGCATCAGTTAATAGTAGCGCCAATTATACATATGTAAGTGCTGTTTCAGGTAACACGCTTACATTTAATGGCGGTGCGGCTTGTCGTTATTGGTAGGAGCATTGTGAAACATTTGAAAAGAAACACAATAATTATAGGTTTTATTGGTTTATTTGTGTTCAGTTGCATAATATGTATTATTTTTTATGCTCATTCCCCCAAAAACTTGCTAAATAAAATGGATATATCGCAAATAGAAAGCATAGCCATTTATTCATTATCAACAGAGAATGTGGCAATATTATCAGAAAGTGATACTTCCGATTTATTTCAATTAATAAAGCAAGCTAAAATATCAGGAAAGGGAAACGACGATTTTCGTAATTATACGGGTAGGGGGATAATGTTTCATATAAAACCCAAAAACAAAAAGGGGATTGATTTCGCCGCAAAGGGTAACATATTCTACATTATTAACGAAAAAGGATACCATCATGATGATTATGAAATCAGCTCCCGTATAACTGATATGTACTATCTATTAGTAGAAAAATATTTTCCAAGATAGTATCGCTAGATATTAACTATTAAGCATATGAGCCGCCTATTTTAAGAGAATACATAGAAAATGCTTATTATCGGAGGAGGAGACGTATGTGGCTAAAACTTAAATATGACCGCATCCCCCGTTAATAGTCCCCCATGTTTTTTAAGAGTATAGTTTATTAAGTTTTTCGCGGCATCACATTTTTCAATTATAGAACACATTGAGTCTAAAAGAATTTCCATATATTTATATCCATCATAGCAATGTGATTTGAGATACTGCATTTGCTTTTTTCTTGTTTTTGGCCACAGATTATAGTTTTCGTTTAATAACGGTATCGCAGTCGTTATTAATGATGAGACCAAATAATTAAAAACAACTTCGTCCTTTGCGTCCAGCATATCCATGTATATTTCGGTTATATCTGACCGCTTCTTCGTTGCATATCTATCATTTTCCCATTTTACGTTCACGGGCGGACCATTTTCAATAACGTCTTTGGCATCGGCGATAAAGCAATCAAACAAAGACTGCTTATCGAATAAGATGGTTCCTTCTATTAAAGTGAAAAGCACAGGTATTTCGTTTTCGGAAATAAAATTTCGCAAATATTCAACGTGCATTTCAAGGTACTCTACCATAATGCCACAACGTACAACGTGTCTTTTCTGACAATGTTTATCGCTGACTAATACCAATAAATCTATGTCACTATTAGTGCCTTCTTCTCCTCTTGAAACGGAACCATATAGCATCAACGCCAAAACACGGTCATCGTTATATAACTCATTAGTTATTATTTTAACTAACTCTTGATGGTTTCCCACTCGACAACACCGCCTAATATAATTTTCTTCTTTTTTTATTATACCGCTAAATGGCAAGCAATTCAAGTGTCCGTACACACTTGAAAAACGCTTGTTGGAGCTTCACCCCAAACCCGTTTACTTCGGGTCAAGTTGACCACGTTAATGTTGCGTCGCTCTGCTCCTTGTTTGCACCAACTGTTGAAATTTATTTGCCCAAAATGACAGCGGCAATATAAAACCATTATCCTTCCCACTTTCGCGCCCGGAAACCTTTGATAAAAGCGGGTTTTTTATGAGCAAATTTCCACAATTCAACCGTTTATCGCGCCTAATTTTTCAACCCACCCCCGCCGCCCACTCATGGGCGGAGCGGCTCAAAGGAATATATCCCCGCCGCGCTGTGTGATAAAGCGGCGACGGGGAATATTCCAAAAGAGCTATAATCTTAAATTAGGCGGCTCATAAGCACATAGATATACATAAAGCTACCGTCCGCTTACCCATCATCTTTAATCGGTGGGTAAGCGGATAATGCTCATCTAGGTAGGAGTAGTATGAAACTTTTGAAAAGAAACATATTAATTATAGGTTTAATAAGTTTATTAGTGATTGGTTGTATGATATTTGTTATTTTATATACCCACTCCCCCAAATATATGTTGAGTAATATGGATATAGCGCAAATAGAAAGCATAGCTATATATTCATTGTCTATGGAGAATGTGGCAATATTATCAGAAAGTGATGTTTATGATTTATTTCAACTATTAAAGCAAGTCGAAATAACTGGAAGAGGAAGTGATGATTTTCGTTTGTATGCTGGAACCAAAGGACCAATGTTTTACATAAAACTAAAAAATAGAAAAGGGTTTGACTTATCGGCAAGTAACCCATTTTATATTATTGATTCAAAAGGATACCGACATGATAATTATGAAATTTGTAACCATATACTTTATATATACTATCCATTAGTAGAAAAATATTTCCCAAGATAGTATCACACCAGGCAATAATAACTAAGCATAGGGTAGAAGGTTCCGATAAAAGCTAACGTCTGTTTAATCGATAACACAATATCTGGTGTTCCCTATCTATTTTGATTTCCCTACTAATACTTTACTCCAACTAAAAATAGTCACGATTATCCATATATTCCTAACGATTGTCCATATGAAAAATAACCAAATGAGGTATAATAGTGCTGTAAATGGCGTAAAATAAGCATTTTTGAAAGAGAGGATATTTTTATGATGAAAAGGAAGGTTTACATAACTCTAATAATTTTTATGGTAATGATAAATTCGTTAATTATGGCTGCTTGCGGTGGCAAAAAATCGTCTGTTGGTGAATTACTGACGGATGAATCCCCACCCCCGCAAGATTATGGTAACGAAACACAAATAACTGATAACAATAACACAATAATGCATGATACAGATAATCTATCATTCGGTATTCCCGATAATGCCAAACCGCCTAACGTTTTGCCACCACTGGAAAACCATCCGGCGGATGCAACATACTTTTTTACTATTACAGATGATTACTTAGTATGGATTGTAAACGAAGGCCCCCATTCAATATATAGAATGTACGTTTTCGATGATGAAGGAAAGGTTGTATGGCGTTCTGAAAAAAGAGTATTTCCAAGTGAAGCTGATGCAGAAGCTTTCGCCGCAACATGGTTAGGATATATCCAAATTGGTAATGTTGTATACATTGGTGACCCATCTGCACAGCTTGATGAATGGCAAGGCGCGCAAACCAAGGAATTCCAAATCAATTTTATAGCAAATGAATATGAGCTATATTATATATCCATGCCTTTAAGTACAACATCGCTTCCAATAAATGGTAATCCGCTTGATGCACCGCCGCCATTTGAAACTCATGTAGGTGACCAAACATATTTTTGGCAACGCGAAGACGATTATATCGTATGGATGTTTCATACAGGCGGATATTTAGATTCGTTTGATATGGACTCTTATGTTGAGTTTATAGAATATCGTTTATGGTTTGAGGGTTTAAATGAATTTGGCAGAACATATGGGGTGCAATATAAGTGGATTTTGGAAAATGAAGAAGTTGCTATCAAATTTGCCGAAAGCACACCCAGCTATATTGTGATTGAAAATGTGGTATATAGCACCGTCACAGGTTGGCACGGCGACAACAGAGAAGAAATTATCGAAAATGCCAAACGAGTGGTAAATGATTTTAACGGAGCAATATATATTTCAAAACCATGACGACTCTTAAATACAAATGATTGATAGAAGTGTCGGTATCAGCTCTTGCTTTATGGATTAGAGTTTGATATTATACAAGCATGAATGATGTATTGTATTACATTGGTTTTTATATCTTGCTGATTAATTTTGTCGGATTCATTTTGTTGGGGATAGACAAAAGAAAAGCAAAAAAACGCAGTTTCCGGATTCCAGAGGCAGCGTTTTTTGCGGCGGCAATATTTGGTGGAAGTATCGGGGCATGGATTGGGATGTACTTTTTTCGCCATAAAACCCAGCATTGGTACTTCGTTTATGGTCTTCCAACGATTTTGACCCTGCAGATTATTGGCATTTCGGCTTTATTATATTATTTTGAGCCTACCATGTTCTAGAATATCAAATCAATATTTTTACACCCCTAACACAATACCACCATCATTTGCGTACATTGAACTGATTCCTTTGGTTACAACTATCGTAATTTCTTTATAATTCGCTTTTTCTTCAAACATTTGTTTAACCATCAAAGCACGTTCCAGATTATTGCAATGAGCTATCAACAGGCGGGTAGCATCTGTGTCAGGTCTTTCGGCGATAGCAATGTCAACCATCTTTGCCAACGCTTTTTTGATTCCGATAGCCTGACCTTTTTGGATGATTTCACCTTTTAAGGCACTCATAACCGGTTTAATGCTGAGGGTAGAGGCAACAAGGGATTTAACCCCCTTCAATCGTCCGGCTTTACGCAGGGTCTCAAGATTGTCAAGGACAAAGTAAGTATTCTTTACATCGCGGTAAGCTTCAAGCTTTTCTACCACTTCGGCGAATGGCAAACCCTGTTCGGCGAGTTCCAAAGCTTTTAAAGCAACCACACCTTCACCGCATACTGCTGCTTCAGAATCACAAACATGAATATTTTTTTCGCCGTATTTTTCCAGATACATCTGTTTACCCAGAACGGCACTATTATGGCTGCCACTAAGTTTTGAAGATAAAGTAATGACATAAATATCATCGACATCGGCACTATAAGCTTCTATATAACGTTCCGGTGAGGGGCATGAAGACTTTGGTCCGGTAGGGCTTTCGGCAACCAGTTTCAAAAAACTCTTTTGGTCAAAACTTTTATCGTCAACTATATCAAACTCCCCAATCTCGATTGTGAGTGGGACAAACTCAAATCGTGGATCCTCCCTATATTCGTCCGGTACTTCACAACAACTATCTACTACTATTTTGAAGCTCATTTTGTTCCCTTCTCTTTCTTTGATTTTGGAAACTGTCACATATGGTTTCCGTTACTACTTATCATAGCATATGATATTTGAGTTTACAAGATGTTTTTTTAGTGTTATCATATGGAGGGCGCAGATGAAGCCCGTGGGGTGATGATAGTGTTCCAAGAGCCACTTACTATCTACAAATTAATCGTATTATATATGCTTAACCGCGTGAGTTTTCCCTTGACCAAAGCCCAAATCATGGATTTTATTTTGGAACGCGAATATACCGGTTTCCTTACTTTGCAGCAAGTAATCGGTGAGCTTATTGATACTAACATGATTAAAGCCGAATCCATCCGCAACCGCACCCATTTGATCATCACCGACGAAGGACGCGAAACCCTTTCATATTTCCGCCATCGAATCGGTGATAGTATGAAGCTGGAAATAGAGAATTTTTTTAATCAGCATGAATTGGAAATGCGTAATGAAATATCAGTCACATCGGATTATTATAAATCAACCAACGGGGAATTTGAAACCCGTCTGATGATTAAAGACAATGGGATTACCTTGGTTGACATAACATTGTCAGTGCCTAAAGAAGAAATAGCCGAGGAAATCTGTGATAACTGGCAAAAAAAGAATCAAGATGTTTATAAAAACCTTGTCGAGTTACTTTTCTAATTTTACTATAAAAATACGTTAAAAGGATATCACGAAAATGAAAAACACCAGAACCCTTAAATTATCCATCGCCGGTTTGCTTATCGCCATCGGCATCATTATCCCCATGTTTTCCCCCTTCAAAATCATAATTGAACCGGCTTCCTACACTTTAGCCAGTCATGTTGTCGTTTTTATGGCGATGTTTATCTCTCCGGTCATGGCAGTAGCAGTCGCTTGCGGAACAGCTGCGGGTTTTTTCTTAGGCGGTTTTCCCCTGGTGGTTGTATTCCGCGCATTAAGTCATGTGATTTTTGCCGGTTGCGGCGCATACTACCTGAAACATACCAGAGCACCCTTGACACCGGTACGGCTCAGGGTCTTTTCGTTGATAGTAGCTTTAATCCATGCGCTTAATGAGGTAATCATCAGTAGCTTGTTTTATTTCGGTCAAGCTCTTGGAGATTTAAATAATTACATTTTTCTTGTTATAACACTGGTAGGAGCTGGTACAATTGTTCACAGCCTTATCGACTTTGAGATTACGCTTCTATTAAAACTACCACTGCGTAAACAACCGACATTGCGGGAGTTGATAAAATAAAATCGGCATTGCAAGCTGACTAAATAAACTTGGCATTGCAGGCTTAACTTAATTAACTCGTCATTATAGGTTTAACTAAATAAACTCGGCATTACAGGTTTAACCAAATAAACTCGTCATTACAGGCTTGACTAAGTAAATTCGTCATTGCGGGCTTGACCCGCAATCTCTTCACGGCTACGAAGTAGACCACGGCTACGAAGTAGACGTTTTTATCCTCTCAAAATATTCCCTCACCTTTACCTCATACCCATTTCCTGATGGATTGTAAAACTTCCGTCCAACAAGGGTATCCGGTAAATATTGTTGCGCGACATAATTGTTGGGATAATCGTGGGCATATAAATAACCGGTGCCCCGTCCCAATTTTGCCGAACCTTTATAATGGGCGTCTTGTAAATGCGATGGAATCGGCAGATTTCCTGTCTCAGCAACCGCCTGCATCGCCGAACCAATGGCCGCGACACAAGCGTTACTTTTCGGAGCACAGGCAATATACATCGCCGCTTCAGCAAGGATAATCTGGGCTTCCGGCATCCCGACCCGTTCGACTGCCAGTGATGCGTTGACCGCCACGGTCAATGCCTGTGGATCGGCAATCCCAACATCCTCAGCGGCATGAATCATAATCCGCCGGGCGATAAACGTGACACTTTCTCCGGCAGTAAGCATCCGCGCCAGATAATAAACGGCCGCATCCGGATCCGAACCACGCATACTCTTGATAAAAGCTGAAATGGTATCGTAATGATTGTCGCCGCTTTTGTCATAACGAAGAAGCCGTTTTTGGATACATTCTTCGGCAACTTTTAGCGTGACGTGGATTTTGCCATCGGAACTTCGGTCGGTTGTCATAATACCCAGCTCGACAGCATTTAAGGCATGCCTTGCATCACCCCCCGACAAATCGGCAAGAAACTCAAGAGCATCATCATCTATCACGGCATCATATGAACCCATCCCCTTTTCCGTATCATAAACCGCTCGTTTAATCAATATTTTGACATCTTCTTGGTCGAGTGGCTTTAATTCAAAAATAATCGAGCGCGATAATAAAGCACCATTCACTTCAAAATAAGGATTCTCCGTCGTTGCCCCGACCAATATAACTGTGCCGTCTTCGACATACGGTAATAGATAGTCCTGCTGTCCTTTATTAAAGCGGTGGATTTCATCAATGAAGAGGATTGTCCGCTTGCCATACATACCTTGGGTTTCTTTGGCGCCTTTAACGACTTCCTCCATGTCTTTCTTTCCGGCGGAAGTGGCATTTATCTGCTTAAACTCAGCTTTGGTGGTGGCGGCGATGACTTTTGCCAAGGTCGTCTTTCCCGTACCCGGTGGTCCATAAAAAATGAGCGAGCTAAGCTTGTCAGCCTGAATCGCCCGGTAAAGAAGCTTGTCCCGCCCAATAATATGCTGCTGCCCGACCACTTCATCAAGAGTCGTCGGCCTTATCCGTGACGCGAGTGGTGATTCCTTTTCCATGTTGGTAGCACGAACATAATCAAATAAATCCATTATCAATCCCTTCCAAACCCATATAAACAGTTTAGAACTTATGTTCTGTTTTGTCAAGAGTGAATTTTGCAGTGAATTGCATCCGTGACAATCTTATTTTTTCTCTAAAAAGCAAACTATATTCCCATCCAAATCCCGGAAGTGCATTGACCGCGCTCCCCAAGGATAGGTGGTGGGGGGGATGATAAAGTCGATATCCAGAGCCAGCGACTTAAGTCTTTCATATTCGGCATCAACATTATTTACGGAAAAGCTGAACTTGACCAGCCCGGTTCCGTGGTATTTAGCAAAATCAAAACCCATGTCTTTCTCGGCGGCAGATTTCGCATATATGACAATACTGCCACCTCTGACGGGAATATCGACATGAATGTCATTTATCTCTGTTTCCGCTTGAAATACAGTCAGATAAAACTCTGCCAGCTTGCGGACATCGGTGGTGATAAGGGCGATACTGTTCATGAAACGGGCGGTGGTTTTGGTGACGGATTCTCTTTTGTAGTTTGGGTCAGCCATATGTTTCCTTTCGGTTTTTATCATTATAAACTATTAATCAAATTTTGTTTATAGTTTTGGGATAAAATGATTGAATAATTATTTCCTATATATTATACTATGCCTTGAATCAGTGTTTTCTATAATTCAAGGATTAATATATCTTCACTTTAAGCTCTTTATTTATCTATTTGAAAACACCAAAAATAATGACGGAATGCAAAACTGCAGATAAATACTTATTGATTGGTTGCGAATTGATAGTCAGAAATAAGCAATAGTTAAGCTGCCTTTTAAAATATCCCCAGTTTGAAAATTCGCATCTTGACACCATATTTCATTTAATGTATATTTATATATGTTGCTGTTATAACATGCGCAATATATTATATTGCTCTCGTAACTCAGTAGGTAGAGTACTTCCTTGGTAAGGAAGAAGTCGGCGGTTCGAGTCCGCTCGAGAGCTTCAAAAAAGGTCGCTTATGGCGACCTTTTGCAAACCCGCATGGTTACTGGGTTTGTGGATTTTTCTTCCTCGAAACAATAGTTTTTATTAGCATAAAAATAAATGATAACAATAATAATACGAATAAAATCAAATGCGCTGTATCAGGCACTAAAAAAGTGTCCGAAGGCGGAATCAAACTATGTGTTTTTTCAAAAATTTCGTTGTATCGTGCAATTCCTTCCGGTGAACCAAAGAAATTCAATCCTTGCATTGCAATCCATGTAAATTGAAATACAATACAAACGTATTGTCCTATCTTTTGCTTAACAAAATACAAAAATACACAACCTAAAAATAAGAGCCACCATATAAAAGTTATTAAATCATAATCCCTTTCTGCGAATATCACGTCACCTATGGATAGACCTGTTATAAATACAGTAAACCATGCGAGCAACAACAAAAGAAATACAGTGTTCGCTTTATTTAACATTGTCGAACCTCCCACTAATATAAATACTCTGCTATCGAGTATAAAAATAACCTACCGAAATTTATGTACTAAATCAAACCATTATTGCGGAAATATTCTTCCATGCAATCAACGACACATTTGTTATCTTGCTCTTTTTCGTAATTGTCGAATTTCTTTTGTTCTTCCGTCGGTAAATTCCAGTATATCGACATTATCCGCTCTACCCTATCAATATCAACGCTAGTTAAAACATTATCCATAACTTCCACCCCCTAAGTTTATCTTCCATGTAATCCCCCGCCGACATAATCGGCGGGGGCTCCATTTTCAACTCTTTTTTTATACCCCGCTCCGGTTTGCGGCGATTATTTGACGACCCTTTTCTTATACCCCGCTCCGGTTTGCGGCGATTATTTTCGTGTCTTTCGACACTTTCTATTATCCCAAAATCGGGAATATGCTCATGCAACTTTCGAATAATCAATAACAGAAATTTCCTGCATTAATCCTTTTGCTAAATTATTGATTTTTTCTAAATGCTTTACAACATCACCTGTGTAAATAACCTCATTACATTCCGTACATTTGAAACAAGGAACATTTTTAACAATAATCAAACAATGTTCTAATCCTGTTACATCAGTTGTAAAGCCATTTTCAGTTTTTGCTCCACATTCCATGCACAACATTTTAATGCTCCTTTCTTTCATCAAACTCTTCATTCCATAATTCTGGATTTGGATAATACGCTGTTATCAAATAAATATAGTTTTCGTCATTACTTACTACAACATGCAATGCTTTATCATTAACCGATTTTCCTGATATCAAGCAACTTGGTAATGGTTTGTCATCTTCATATTGTTTAATTATTTTTCCTGTATTAATACATTTTATAATATCATCAACAGATATGCTCCGCTCAACCAACCTGTCTTTCCCATGCTTCGTAATAGCAATGCTTGCAAGATAACCTCTTCTGCCGAAATATAAATACTCTGATATCGAGTATAAAAATAACCCACCGATAATTATGTATCAAATCAAGCCATTACTGCGGAAATATTCTTCCATACAATCAACGATACTTTCACATTCCTGTTCCTTTTCGTAAGCATCGTACTTCTCGCGGTCATTTGGTGATAGGTTCCAGTAGACCGACATAATCTGTTCGACCTTGTCAATATCAACACTTGTCAATATATTATACATGACCACCACTCCTTTAGATTACGTTTCCACAAAGCTCACTTAATGGGTAAAATGTCAACAGTTTTGTAAAATCTGGTGTTCGTTTCGCTCCTTTATCATTGACGAAATTATTTTCTCAAGAAACCGAGCCTAGTTTTTTTGGGATATATTGTACCCACTATTATACCATCTTTTCAAAAATTTACAAAAATTTTATTGAAATATTTGAGCCAATTGTGTATAATACTAATAAGGGCTTCTAAGCCTGTATGATAAGTGCCCTGCCACTTTAAGCGCAGATTATCTATGTAAAGTGCCTTGCGGCTTTAAACGCAAATCATTTATGAAAGGTGCGCCACTACCTTAAATGTGGCTCTTAATGAAAATGAGGAGCGACTTTCGCTCCTTTATCATTGATGAAAGGAAAGCATGGACAAGTTAAACTTTTACACAGTGGACACGGATTATGTCTTATATTTGCAAAAAGCAGAAAAGGATAAACGAGGGTTCAGCCGCGTTCCCAACATGGCGTACAGCGACAAACATAAACAAAAATTTCTTTGCGGTATCGTTCTACAAGTGAACGATGTTGATTATTATGTTCCCATGACGTCATATAAACAGCAGAAGCCCGATAACTTCTTAATTATCGCCGACAATGGGCATATTGTCAGTTCATTGCGATTTAATTATATGTTTCCCATTCCGAAAAAGCTTGTTACCGTTCGTGTCATTGTCGAAGAACAAGACCTTGCATACCGAGCTTTACTTGCACAGGAATTGAGATATTGCATTAAAAATCAGAGTGTTATTCAAAACTTTGCAGAACGTACATATAAACGAGTTTTATTAGGAAAAGACATAGGGCTTGTTGTTAATAGCTGCGACTTCCTTTTACTTGAACAAAAATGTGCAGAATACATTAATAAATAGTGGAAATCAGCAAATGATGGTGGCAACAGAAACCGAGCCTAGTTTTTTTTGAGATATATTGTACCCACTATGGTGTTGGTATTAGATAACACCAGATAACATTAGAAGTTACGAAAATCCCTTATTTATGGGATTTCGTAACACTAGATAACACTAAAAGGTACGAAATAACACGATATATTTCGATTTGGTAAGGAAGAAGTCGGCAGTTCGAGTCTGCTCGAGAGCTTCAAAAAAGGTCGCTTATGGCGACCTTTTGCAAACCCGCATGGTTTGTTGTGGGCATTTAGCTTTAAAGCAAATTTACGTAATTTGATTTGAATGGAGAAGAATTATGCACAAACACCACGAAGAATCGATAAAAAACATGACTACGCATTATCGGGAAGACCCCGAAATTATAGCTCTGTTTTTAATAGGCTCGGTCGCTACCGGAACAGAACGCCCGGATTCAGACCTTGACGGGGTTGCAGTCGTTTCCGAAGAATACTACTCCCGAAAGAAAGAAATCGGAAAAACAATGGACTCATATTGGGGTAAATGTACTTATGACGGTGGTTATTTTGATGTACACTTCAAAACCCGTAAGGAATTAGAATTTCTTGCGGAAAACGGTTCAGAACCTATGCGGAATATGTTCACATCTGCAAAGGTTTTATTTTGTGATGAAAAGGATTTACCTGCTCTTGTTGCACGTATCCCCATATTTCAAAAAAGCGAGAAAGAAGCAAAGCAACTGCGCTTTTATTGTACGTTAAAGCAATTTCATAGTTATTATTGGAAAATATGCAAGCCTAAAGGCTCTGCTCGTATTCATACAGTAAACGGAATGATTTTCAATCTGTATCGTTTAATTTTACTGGAAAATGAAATCCTGTTCCCGTCTGTCAGAAAATTAGAGAGAACTGTTGAGAAAGCACCGAATAAACCTGAAAATATTATAGATAAGTGTCACAGTTTTATTACAACCATGTCAGACGAAGACGCTTTGAACCTGATACAAAGTTACGAAAACTGGACTTCATATAAATATCCGACGGATTTTCAATACATTGCAAATAATTTTATTGATTCTTATGAGCATTATTAAGGGCAATCAGCTTTTCTTTTTCCCGGCATACAGCTTTCCACACTGTGCTTTTCCCAATTTAAAAGAATGACCATTTAAAAGAACGAAATTCAGAATTACTATATATATTTATTGTAGTACGATAAATGTATATTGACATATCGGTAATGATTTATTATAATTACTTTTATCATTGAAAGGAGTGTAATAAATCATGTCCTCAAAAACCTTATCTTATCTAATCCGAGCCGCCGTAATATCCGTAGCAATATGCGGCTTGATTGCCTGTATCTACATTCTCCCGACAATCGGCACAAACATCGCGGAAAACAATCCCGAACACGCACACAGTTATATTCCGTGGCTCATATTCCTTTGGTTATGCGCCATACCGTGTTTTATAGTGCTTGCTTGCGCTTGGAAAGTCGCGGCGGCTGTCGAGCGCGATACAATATTTACCTTGCAGACAGCGTGGTTGGGGAAGTTTTCTGCGATATTATTGTTCGGTAATGTAGGATTTTTCTTTGCCGGCAATATCATTCTGGTTATCTTAAACATGAGCCATCCGGGCGTTCTGCTTATGTCCCTATTCGTTGATGTATTCGGCATATTGTTGGCTTTGATAGCGGCGGCGTTGTCGCGTTATATAACCAAAGCGGCGGTATTGCAAGAGGAGGCTGACAGTACGATATGATTGTGATAAATGTTGATGTCATGCTTGCCAAACGTAAAATGAGCGTAACGGAATTAACCGGACGTGTCGGCTTGACTATGGCGAATATTTCGCTTATCAAAAACGGAAAAGTAAAAGCTATTAAAATAGCTACCCTTGATAAGATATGTGAAGCGTTGGAATGCCAGCCCGGTGATATTTTGGAATATCGCCATACCGAGGGGGTAATAAAAGAGTGAAAGAATATGCCATTGAAACAATCGGATTGACGAAAAAATACGGGGAGCAATTTAGCGTAAACAAGTTAAGTTTGAATGTTCCCCGCGAAAAAATTTATGGTTTACTTGGAAGAAATGGCGCGGGAAAAACAACCGCAATGCGATTGTTGCTTAACCTTGCCCGCCCGACAAGCGGAACGATTAAATTACTCGGCAACGATTACAAGAATAACCCCAAAAATATATATTGTAGAGTTGGCTCTATAATTGAAACACCCGGCTTTTATGATAATCTAACCGGGTTTGAAAACTTGAATATCATTGCTCGTCTGCGGGGGCGATTTCAAAAAGGACGAATTGACCGCGCTCTTGAATTAGTCGGGTTGAACACGGAAACGCAAAAATTATTTTCTAATTATTCTCTTGGTATGAAACAAAGGCTTGGAATAGCCGCCGCTATCATGCACAAACCCGAACTGCTGATATTGGACGAACCCATTAATGGACTTGACCCGATTGGCATACACGAAATACGCAAATTTTTATTATCCCTATGCAAAACGCAAGGTATCACGATTTTTATTTCAAGCCATGTGTTGAATGAGATTGAACAATTAGCGGATATTATAGGCGTTATGCACGGAGGGCGATTGATTGATGAAGTTGATATGTCAGAACTGCGAAAAAGAAACCGGCAGTATGTTGAATTTGATGTTTCTAAAATCAATACTGCCACCATGCTGTTGGAACGGCAATTTGGTATCTCCGACTATACTGTTTGCAATGATAACACAATAAAAGTTTATGGTTGTATTGACAGGCGCGGAGAAATTAACAAATGCTTTATAACGCATGATTTAACTGTTACAACGGTTAAAGTAAGTGAAGAAAAACTAGAGGATTATTTTTCCGGTTTAATAGGGGGTGGCGGTATTGGTTAATCTATTATATTGCGAATTTCTAAAACTCAAACGTTCCAATATGCTTTTAATCAGCTTATTAGGTGCGCTTGTCGCTCCTGCGCTGATGTTCGCAAATGGAGTGAGGTCGCATTATACACGCCCTGATTTGATAACTGTAATGGGTGACTTTTATGATAGCTGCACAACGTATTCCATGCTTATGTTCGGCTTGATTGTGTATGCAGTAATTACCGCATACCTATTCAGCAGGGAGTATATCGAGGATACATTAAAAACAATCCTTACCGTTCCAATACAAAAATTGACGTTTATTACTAGCAAATTTATATTGCTTTTTGTATGGATTTTATTTCTTACCTTGATTTCTTGGATAAGTATTTATGTTTTTTCGGCTATTTATAATGCCATGTTTGGACTTGTTGAATTTGGAATAGCGGTTGCGATTAAATACCTCTTTAAGATGATACTTGGCGGTATACTGATGTTTTTAACAATAACCCCTATTGCTTTCCTATCAATATGGACAAAAGGATTTGTCGCGCCTTTGATCGTGGCGGCAACTATTGCTATGGGAAATGTGCTTATATACAGCGAATCATTAGGCGCACTTTTCCCTTGGGCGGCTTCATATCTACTGATAAGCGGCGGTATGGTGCGGACAGGTTATCCCAACATGCTTGCCATTATTTTAATAGCTTTTGTTTCCTTGTTCGGATTTCTTGCAAGTGCGGTATACTTTAACTATGAAGATATAAAATGACAGTATCAAACACAAAGCATTTGAATATCTACTAGTATTTTTTTATTAGATATAGTACAATTCATTTGGGATTACCTCGGTCGCTTATGGCGACCTTTTGCAAACCAGGGCGACTATACTTTAGCCCTACCAAAAAACGGAGGTTTTATGCAGTCAAAAAATACAAACTTAAGCAATGGAGTAACACAAAGCATCTTTACAAACACTATGGCGGATATGAAATGGACGGACATTAAGCGCTACGCAGAGGAAAATGCGATTGTTCTACTGCCGATGGGGGTCATTGAAGAACACGGCCCCCATAATTGTTTAGCGACAGACGTTTATACCGCGCATATTTATTGTCTTGCCGTCAAAAATGAACTCAATGCAAAGGGATATTCGGCTGTAATCGCACCGCCTTTTTATTGGGGTATTTGCCAAGCGGCAAGAGGTTTTACCGGGTCATTCAATATTCGCCCGGAAACCGCAAAAGCCTTGTTATTCGATATCCTTTCTTCATTGAAAGATTTTGGGTTCAATCAGGTTTTTGGTGTGAACGCGCACGGAGATATTGAACATCAAATGACTGCCGTGAACGCATTTAAGGAAGCATATGAGCAATTAGGAATTATTGCGTGTTTCCCGCATCAAGATTTCATGCTTCATCATTTCAAGATGAACAGCAGTGAGCCTTACTTCTACACAATACCGCCACAAGAAATAAAGGTGAGTCAAGCGACTGTTTTGGATGTACATGGCGGCGACATGGAAACGGCGACAATCAACTCATTTTATCCACATTTGGTTGATACTGAAATAGCAAAATCTTTGCCCGATGTATCACTTGACGACAAATGGGAAGCGTGGATGTTCGGCGGTCAACTAAAACAAATCTCACCGCAAGGTTATATAGGTTCGCCTGCAAGTTATGACAGCTGTGATATTGAAAAAAATGTTGAAGATAACGCCCAAAGAATATCAAACGCAATCATAACGCGAATCTTACAAAAGCACAAAGAAATTCCAATTATGCAAAAGGAAGATAAGTAATGCCATAAATACAGCCGTCACGATAAATAACCCTTTACGCTTTGTTTGAGCTTCCCCTATTGTACGCCACGACCAAAGTGTTCCTGCAAGAAGCAAAACCACAAACCCTGCCAACACATAATTTATCCAGATATGAGGAGCGATTTCAGCTGCTGTTCGGAATAAATTTATAACAATGCGGGCGAAAAGCATCAAAAAGTTTAATATAAGCAAAGTACCCGAAAGTAAAAAACCTGTGCAAAAATAATCAAAGCGTGTGCGTACTTTTTTGTTTTTCCTGCGAATGAGAAACAGAATAAACAGCGTAAGCGGTGCGATCAGAAAAAACGCCATACTAAGAACTGCACCTATCAGGCTTGCGATCAAAAACGGCATGGAACGCCCAGCCGGTAGGGGAACGAGATCAAAACCACCCCCGATATTCACATGCCTAAGCACACCATCCTCTACCCTAAAACGAAGTTCAGGCCAAAGCAGACTGAGGTGCAGCTGTCTCCCTTCCATAGAAATCCTTTGAAATATATAAGGTTCCACTTGCCGATAGGTTGCCGTAATGCCATCCCCCATGGAAAGCACTATCGTATTACTGTCAATCGCAGTTATTGGAAGCTTTTAGAGATTGTCCCGGACGCAATGACGAGTTTTGAAGCGTTTGAAGATAATGAAACGATTGCCAAAGTTTTGAATCAATTTCTCGGAAGTTTGCCACCTAAGCAAAGAAACATTTTTGTTAAACGTTACTGGCATTTACAAAGCATTGAAAAAATTGCTGACGAATATAAGCTATCAACTAATAACATCAAGCAAATTTTATTTAGAGCCCGCAAGAAACTAAAAAATAATTTGAAGAAAGAAGGGATTATTATATGAATAATGAAAAATTATTAAACCATATCGGTGATATCGATCCAACATACATCGAAAACGCCGAAAAAAATAACGGTATTTATATTATTAACAGACGGAAATGGCTGACTATCGTGGCAGCAGCCGTTTTGACACTTATGTTGATGGGTGCGGGATATTCGGAATACATCAGTGGATGGCTGAGTTCCAATACTTGGTGGGGTGTTAAAGACAATGTTTTATTCACAGTAAAAGAAATTGACGGAGTATTGATGAAGACTTATGTTGACCAAAAAACAAATGAGTTTGTGTTTGAGTTTACGGGTGCCGACGATGCTGTTTATTCTGTTTACGATACCGAAATAGTAATTTATGCCCAAAAAGCTGTTGGTTCGGTTTATACATTGAGGATTCATGTAGATATTATGCATGGATACAATGTGCAGGAGAAATGGGATAAGGCAACAGAAACAGAAGAAATTTTTTCAAGTAAAGGTTTTTATTTTATACCCGTCAATGATTTATCAAATCCAGAGTGATTTTATATCGAACATCATCCATGAAAAGAGCGCGTATATTGCGCTCTTTTCTTTTATTCTTCCGGCGATCCTTGTATTCTGTAAAACCTTTTTCCATCAAGATACATTACTCTTGGAAACCTTTTTTATCAAAACTGCAATGAGGAAAATGGTCAGAAGTATCACGGCAACGATAATTGTCGATAAAATGATTTCGATAATTTCCAAGCCTCTATTCACTGCATTGTTCAAGATAATAATATGAAAAGGTATTATTAAGAAACACCCTGTTAATACGCCCGGACATAACTTCTTATATACGATTGTCATAATTAAATGCGGCATTACGGCATTAAAAAGTAAGAACCCAACGCCGCCGATAAAAGCGTACTCAAAGTATATATTATCAGGATAAAGAAGATGTAATCCCGCCGCCAAATATCCCAAAATCGTAACACCCAGCAATGCAAAATTAAACGTTTTCTGATTCGGTTTGATGCGGCTGTTTGGCATTGTTTTAGTTTTCCATTCAACACCCCAAAGAGCTTCCTCAATATTGTGCAGTGCAAAACAAAACATGAATATTATCGCTTCCATTTATGTATCCCTCCTAATCAATTCACCAAAACAAGTTCGTCCGTTTTGATTATTTTTGCAAACACTCCATCCAGCGAAGCCATATAAGTTTTATGAACAGTTTCGGCCGAAATAACCTCGCCGTTATAATCTAAATCCATTGTTGCGCAAGCATCGTCCAATAAAATAACATTCAAACCAAAGTCTTGGCAAGCTCTTACCGTAGTATCAACGCACATATGGCTCATCATTCCGCACACAACAACATCGGAAATCTTCTCTTCTTTTAATAGTTTTTCAAGCCCTGTGCCCAAAAAACTGCTCGGCATATGCTTTATGAAGTGGTATTCGTTACATAGCGGCGTTAATCGACTGTGTATTTCGGCGCCGTTGGTATTAGGTTGAAAAAAATCGTCGTCAGGTTCGCAAATATGCTGAATATGTATTACAGGTAGTCCTTTTTCACGAAATTTCGTTAATACATACTCAATATTTTCTAAAGCTTTTAACGGATTATGAAGCGGCATTTTACCACCTTCAAAATAATCGTTCTGGACATCAATAATAATCAACGCTTGTTTCATGACATCATCTCCCTTTGTGTTAACAAATTTGCATACCCACACCCAATATATAAATACTCTACTATTGAGTATATGAATTATCCAACCGAAAGTCAAATACTGCATATTTCACTTCGTGCTTGGACTTTTTTGTTTTATTGTTTATAATTGTATGGTAATTTTATTGCTTGACATCTTGCGAGGTATCTACAGATGAAGATTTTAGTTAAAGGACTACTACTGCATTTCAGTAAGATACGGTGATTCTATCCGAATCCCAAAAACGAAAATGATATGACCGTTTTTCCGTTTTTATTATTTTTCTATATAATCCGATTTCAAAATAGAATACATCTCTAAATCCACAATGCCCACCCCTTTCCAGTATTTCCACTGACGAATTGTACCCTCGTGAATAAGCCCACAACGTTTAAGCACATTATGCGACTTTGTATTTGAAGTCATAGCTGTTGCCTGTATGCTGTTAACTCCGATCACATTAAATAAATATTCGAGCATTAGTTTTGTCGCGTTTGTAGCGATTCCTTTACCCCAATAGTCTTCATTGACTGTATAACCTACTTCTACACGATTTGCTTTGTAATCAAAATCGAATATTTCCCCGATACCTACGAGTTTATTGTTTGATTTCTTAGTATAAATACCTAGGAAAATTATCTTGTGCTTATAAAAATCCCTCTCATAATGCCCTATTACATTCTTTACAGCATCAAGGCTCTTTAACGGATTACCAGGTCTTAAACGATATAAATTTTCGTTTGTCAGTATTTCATATAAATCATCAGCGTCTTGTATTTTGATCTGTTTAAGAATAAGTTCATCTGATTCCAAATGCGGAAATCCCTGAAAAATTAAGTTTTTATCCAATTTTATCCTCCAGTATATGGATTACTGCCCTGTATACCTCATCCATATCTTAGCCTTAATCCCCGATTGCTTTGCCCATTTATACGGTATACGTTCATATTCAACAAATCCAAAATTCTCATAAATTCGGATAGCACCGGAATTATTTTCAACCACATTTAGGATATACTCGGAATACTCGGAATTATGTTCAACTATTTTTTCAAGCATTGCTTTCCCTATGCCTTGTCCCCGAGCCTCTTTCAAAACACCGATAACTTCCATGTAACAAGTTGTCTGCGGATATATAAGCGGTTTCAAAAACTCTTCATAAAAAACTTGAAATGCGATAAAACCCCGAATCAAACCCAAATGCTTTCTACAGTCTTTTTTGGTTATATTCAAAGCTCTTCCGGTACAATCGGAGCAAGCAATAACGCCTACTATTTTGCCATCTTGCTCTGCCACCAAAAATCGCCTTGTATCTAAACCGTTTTCCAAGACTTTTGCGATACATTCCATATCTTTTGCCAGACCCGAAAAATCTTTTTCAAAACTGTATGCGATTGTTTGGGCAATTTGAAGTTTCTCATTCTCTCTTGCTTTTCTGATATAATATTCCATTCAATTTCCTCCAAAGCAAATTATTTATCGTTGCCATTCCCCATTCTTTAATTGCTCAAGCCGTATAAGACCTTCGGGGTAAGCTGTTTCAAGTGCGGTTATTAACCAATCCTTGCTGTCTTTCGGTAAAAAAGGTATTGTTGAATTAAAATCACTTATATTTTTTTCTCTGTGGTAATCAGATTTTAAATATTCGGGGTGTGAAATGATTAACCACCTCAAATAAATTTTAACTTTTCAATTATATCAGATGCACCATAGAATACATTTGTTACATATACAATATCACCACTGATTTCGTAAACAACAATATAGTTATCAATCGGTAATAATCTTGAACCCCTTGAATAACCGGGTTCTTCATCCATGATTTTATGTCTTTCCGGAAATGTATCAAGAGTTAAAATAATATCAGCTATTCTATTATACTGATTAATGGCATGTTCTGGGGATTGTAAATCGATAGCGATATAATCATAAATGCACTCCATATCCAGCCGAGCATTTTCGGTTATCTCAACATGATATAAGGTCATTTATGCCTCTCTCTGAATTGATTGAATACTTCAGATGCAGGTTTCGTGTTTCCAAGATCAACATCATTATATCCGCGCTGGAGCTTTTCCTGCAGTTCATTTGAAGTCATTGCATCTACATTGATTCTGCGAGGTACACTAGGTAGTGTAACGGGAAAAGGAAGTCCGCCAGTTAAAATACTTTGCACTAAAAACATGTTAATCGCTGCCGATAAATCTATACCAAGCTTTTCAAACATCTCCATAGCTTGTTTTTTGATGTTATCGTCAATTCTAATACTTGTTGATGATTTTGCCATAACAAATCCTCCTGATTTAAAACTACCACAAGTGTACCCCGTTGTCAATGCGTTGTGCTAAACGTAACAAATCATTCTACTAGAGGAAATCAAGAAGTATAACCGAATCTAGGTATGGATTTTCGGTTTACAATTCAGGGGAAATCAGGAGGTGAAAATCTGAAAATACTTGTACTAAGTAATATATATTTGCATTTCCATGCCCGCCCCTTCCCATTCGTTCGGGCGGCGACAAAATCCCAGTTTCTCGTAAAAACCTTCTTTGTCCTTGGCACACATCAGAAACACAGCGGCAAACGACCCTTTTATACCATTATCCCTTATATATTGGAGTAACCAATTTACAATTTCCCTTCCAATACCTTTTCCTTGATATTCAGGTAATACCCAGATATCGGTGAGTATCCAATAAATTGACGCATCGCCAACTAATCTGCCGATAGCGACAATTTCGTTTTCCTTAAAAGCCGCAACCGAGCAAATTTGATTTGAAAGTGCCTTTACTGCCTGCTCTCTTGTTGTTTCTAACATGCCATTCGCTTTGACTTCGATTGTTAAAAATTCATCAGCGGTTAAAGTATGCTTCTTATAGGTTATATTCATTTTTAACTACCCCCTATGGCACTTTCAAATTCCGCAACAGTTTTATACCGACTCACTGGAATTTCATATTTTTCCAAATAAGACAAGAATTTGTCTTCGGCATTTTTCGCTGCTTCTTTATAACTATCGAGATTGTCGCAGTCATATTTTGAAAGAAAATCTAATTGCTCAAGACCACATTCAAATAAAACATTATCAAGTGCATCTTGTAGAAAAACACCTGTTATAAATGCTAACTTGCCATTTCCATCGTCGCAGGCATTATACAATTTGTTCCAATTTGATGAAATTTCTTCATACAATCCGCTCAAACAATCCTTTGGTTGTTCCTTTGTAGCAATTTTATTGTTTAATTTTTCATATAACTCTTTGGTGGATTTAATAAAATCAAAGCAAATTTTTTCAATCTCTGGATTTGATTTTGCACTAATAATGCCTTGATAATTTTCGATAAATTGTTCGGGAAGATATTTTAATTCTGATAATTCTTGAAGGTGTTTCTTTATTCCATATCTAAGAAAACTATTATTCATCAGACATACCGCATCAGAAATTTCAAGTAAAACCCCACCTGCTTCAAGCTTTTTCTTTTTGGGGTTTTCATTTGATATTAATGAAAAATAATAATTTTCAGCTTGATTTATATGAGAGAGGGCTTTTGAAAGCATATCGGAATTTACCGGCGAATTAATAATTTCATTTATACGCTGTTTCAAATTTGTAAATCTATCTTCGTCCTCCTTTGAGTTGTTATAGATGATTTTTGCTCCATCAACCAATGAAACAAACGTGTCATCAAAACTTGCCATTCTTTCAAGGCGTTCCCAATTCGTACCCCACAAATCATAACCTATCCCATTTAGTATAAATGTTTTTGACAACTCCCATGCCCTGTCTGTTTTGGGGACAAAATAAAAATCAACATCCGAATTCTCGTTTGCCGTCCCGTTGACATAAGAACCGTAACAGCAAACAAGACTTACATCGTCTTTATATTTTTCTTTTACGATGTTTAGTATTACTTCTAAAATTCTGTCATTATTATTCATTTAAGCACAACCTCCGTAGGTATATTTAGTCTGTTGATAAGTATATAGATTACCCCGCCAATAGTCAAGCACCAAGACTCAACCGCAGGTTACTAGTTACATAACTCACCCAACTTAATATATTCCTCAATATCCTTGACACATGGTTGGAATTCGATAAATTTCCCCGTCCCGCATCCACATTTCCAATAGCTTACATCTTCAATAATATATGATTGGGCACCAGCAAGCCCTTCTCCTTCACATTTCGGACGATTACCACATCCCGTATCACCCGGTATAAAAATACCTCTCAGATTATCGGAACACTGTAGAATAAACTCTACGCCATTTTGAATGTTTTTGACACGAATGCGCAAAAATAACTTTTTTTGTGTCGATGAAACACATGGCATTCTCATTCTTTCAAACTTTTGCAGAGCCGGACTTGAACTTATCATAACATTGCTTTTATTGAGTTTACCGATATCTTTTTCATTTTCATAATATAAAACTTGATAATTCAAAACTATACTATCTTCTAAGGTACCTATTTGAGAAACAAACCCACGTTTACGTAATGCCGCATCAATTTCATATGCACAATCCCGTTCTTCTTGTGTATGTAGCTGATTGATAACATAGTCTATCCCTTTTCCAAAGCAAAGAGAATCCAAACTGTCTTGTAAAAATTTGTACTGGCATTGCATAAAATCAAGACGACGACCAAACTTGTGAGCCTTATCCGCCATCCACTTTAATACCGAAAGCAGAACCGGATCATCGGGGTATGCAAGACTAATTGTTGGGTTTTCTTTTATGAATTTACCGTTTTTTAGCCCTCTTATGTAAAGACCGTAATTGTCGAATTGCGAATAAATGGTATCTATATTTTTGAGCTGGTATGTTTTTTGCTCCATAATTTTGTATTTACTATTTGCTTCTTTCAAAATTCCGGCATCAATAATAATTAATTCGTCGTTTATAATACAACCAGAAACCAAAAAGTTAATCAGCACATCAAAGAACATAAAAGGTGCCGTCTTTGAGGATAGGGCTTTTGCTGGTGGTGAACCCATTGGAGTAAACTCATCTTTGTTGATTTCTATCATTGGCATTTTAAATCGATCAGGAAAATCAGCAATATCCTGATAGATATTCAAAAACATATCCCTAATTTTTCTAACAGCCGAAATGATTTCATCTTTTTCATAAATTTTTAAATAATCAGAATGTATTTCAAAATCCTGTGGTAATTCAACAACTTCGTCTTTTCGTAATAATGACCATTCACTGACGTAGTATTTTCCCATATTACCCCTCCTTCTTCATTTCTTACTATAAAGCACGACACGATGTCAATGTCAAGATTAAACACCCAAATTATCTTTAAGCCATTGTTTATCCGATTTAAACAATGCTTTCAAATTATCAACAACAAATAATAATAGAATACCGTATTCAATTGACAGAAAAAATTCTCCTAATCCAAAAGGAATTAAATGGGGTCTTAAGGTAGATATACTAGAGAAAATTAGAACAGCCGCATAAAATATATACATACTGGTCCGCAAAAAACCTTGACTGATAATATAGATTGCTTTAAGCACAAATCCCATACTTGCATACATTTCTTTTATTAGCGGCGCGTTTCTTGTTGCATAACGACGTGCTATCCCATCTAACGATAGTCCGATTATTATAAAGACAATATTTAATACATAAGTCCAGAATAAATCGCCTTTAGCGATAAACCGGTAAATTACAAAATATGTAACTGCACCATAACCTAATGCTTGAATAAACGAAGATAATCGGAATACAAAAATAGCTTTATTTTTCAATCATATACCTCTCTTGTTCCTTCATCAATAAATACTCTGCACTTTATATATAGTAACAAAACCCCACATAATAATCAAGTTGCTTATCAGTTAACTTTTTCCCGATAAGTTGCATACGGTTACATTGACTAGGATGTTTACAATCATCTATAATACAAGCATATACGTATAAAACCATGGAGGCGCTACCATGAACGGAATTAATATTGCCAAAACAATCATCAGGAAAAGAAAAGAAAAAGGTATTACCCAGGATGAGCTTGCGAATTATATCGGTGTTTCAAAACCGTCTGTTTCAAAATGGGAAACAGGGCAGAGTTATCCTGATATTGTGCTTTTACCCCAGCTTGCATCGTACTTTGATATCAGTTTAGACGAGTTGATGGGTTATGAACCGCAAATGACAAGTGAAGATATCGACAAACTGCATAAGGAATTAATAAATGATTTTTCGACAAAACCCTTTGACGAAGTTATGGAACGTTGCCGCGAAATACTGAAAAAATATTTTTCATGTTTTCCCCTTATCTATCGGATTGCTTTACTCTACATGAATTATTCCCTGCCAATGGACAAGGAGCAAAAAGATCTTCTCATTATGGAAGCAAAAAAACTTCTTACCCGTGTGAAAGAACAGAGCAATGATATAGGCTTAAAACAAATTGCTCTCAACATGGAAGCAACATGTGAGTTGATGTTGGGCAATTCCAATGAAATCATTGAGTTACTAAAAGATGTAAATCCACCACCCCCACATGATGTATTACTCTCACAAGCATATATAATGAAAGGTGAAATCGAAAAGGCAAAAATTGAATTACAAAGAGGTATGCACTTCAAAATCTTTGGACTTTTTGAAGAAATCCCGCCATACCTTATGATTTGCGCTGGTGAAACGGAACGTTTTGAGGAGATATGTCGGCGGGCAATGGAATTAATCAATCTTTTCAACTTAAAAAAGCTCATTCCTACAACCATTTTGCCTTTTTATCTAGCTGCTGCTCAGGGTTATCTTGCAAGCAATAATATTGATAAATCACTTAATATCTTGGAAGAATACACAAATGTTGTTACAAGCGATATATACCCGCTGAAATTTATTAAATCAGATGACTTTTTTGACTTAATTGATAAAGCGGCGGCAGAGCTTCCTTTCGGACAAAATGAATCACCACGGGATGAAAAGTCAATAAAACAGGATATGGCAAACGCGGTAATCGCGAATCCTGTGTTTACTGTTTTGGCGGAAGAAGCCCACTTTAAAAGTTTAACTACAAAACTAATCAAAAATACAGGAGGAAAATAAAATGTCCGAACATGATTCAAAACACAAATCATCATTTTATAAATAATTTAATCGCAACTTTACTGGTATATTAATTTAAGGAGGAAAAAATGCCGCTATATGCTTTGATTGTTATTATCGTATCTATACCCTGTGTTTTGGGAATACACTTATTTCTGCATCGCCGTTACCACTACATATGTCCGTTGTGTTCCCAAAAATTCAAACCAACCTTTTTACGTTCACTCGTAGCGATTAACGCCTTATCTCACCGAATAATCAAATGTCCATTTTGCAGTAGTTACGGATGCAAGAAAATTTTAAAAGACTAAAACACTTGATGCAAAGCCGATAACTTATTTAGTAATTTTAGTTATCGGCTTTGTCCTTAATGTTATCGAAAAAGAATACATCCGCCAATGTTCCGTCATCATATTCTGTATTTGGATAGGATTCAATCATTTCAAATTTTCCATTTGTATATTCTTTTATCATATTATTCCAAAAATATACAGAGTCTTTATTTTTCGGGTGTCTTTTCAAATGCCATGTTCCCCGATGCAAGTCCAAAACCTGAAACAACGCCTTTTTTCCAACACCCATTCGGCGATACTTATACATTACAAAAAATTCTGAAATAGCAAAATCAGTTTTCCGGTCTTCTACTTCGGGATAATCATTTATCATAATAAATCCTGCAAGTTTACCATCAACTTCAATGAAATAAGCCCAGCGGTTTTCTCCTTCCCACCAATAACAATCTAAATATTCATAACCATATAATCCAAGCTTGTTGACATCATTTTTTTGATATTGCGAAAATTCATAACCATATTTCTCCAGCAAATTCGCAAGGATTTCTCTTTCTTCAAGTTCAATTTTTCTTAATGATATTTGCATAGTTGGTCTCCATAAGTTTATTTATGATAAAAGAAATACTCAAATATTGAGTATATAGATTACCATGCTAAAAGTCAAATGAAAAACCTATCTTTTCGCGCATTGTCTTTTCGCGCATTGCGGAAACAGAGGTTTTGTATTATGATAGAAATAAATGTGTTTTGCCCAGCAACCGGAATGAAATATTAGAAAGTATAGGTAAGCATTTATGAATAATAATCGTCAGTTATACATTGATAATATAAGGCTTTTGATGATTATCCTTGTTGTATTGATGCATATAGCTGTTACATATAGTGGCATGGGGGGGTGGTACTATGTCGAAACAGATCCTGACCGGTTAGATATTATCCAACTCATTTTTTTTGGATTTAATCAGGCATTTTGGCAAGCCTTTTTCATGGGTATATTATTTTTGATAGCTGGATATTTTACCCCCACTTCATATGACAAAAAAGGATTTACCAAGTTCATCAAAGACCGGTTTTTCCGTCTTGGTTTGCCAACTATTATATATATGCTTGTTATTCATCCGTTATTGGTCTTCGTAATATTGGGTTATAGAGCGGATATTGGTTCAAGTTTGGTTATGGCGTATGCCGATTATATTAAAGGCTTACACTTTTTAGGTGGTTCAGGACCCTTATGGTTTGCTTTTGCCTTACTGATATTTTCGATAATCTACGCTTTACTTAGGTTACTTTTCCCCAAGTTAAAGGAAACCGATAAAAGTTTCCCCACTACTCAAAAAATTATCGGCTTAATTTTGTTAATCAGTATCTGTGCCTTTCTTATCCGCATTATTCAACCTATTGGCACAGATATCTTAAATATGCAACTGGGATATTTTTCATCATACATCGTTTTATATATTGTCGGAATAATGTGCAAGAGAAATAATTGGTTCGAAAAACTTGATTATTCCACCGGAAAAGTTTGGCTGGTTTGTGCCATATCAATAGGTTTTGTTATGTTTGCTGTCATTATGATTTTGGGTGGTGCATTAGAAGGTGATATCGAATCCATAAATGGGAGGGGTACTTGGCAAAGTGCGGCGTTTGCTTTGTGGGAATCTTTTGTTGCCGTTTCTATATCTATTGGTTTGCTGGCATTTTTCAAAAAAAAATATAATCGGCAAAATAAAATTGTAAAAAGGTTATCCCGAAACGCCTTCTCTGTTTATGTGTTCCATTCATTGATTATAGTGTCATTGTCACTTCTTTTTAAATCGGTTAATGTAATTCCTATAGTTAAATTCCTTACCCTCGCAATAATCGGAATACCAATTTGCTTTTTGTGTACGGATTTAACAATTCAAAGAATACCCTTTTTAAGAAAGTTATTTGCATAAACAGTAAGCGCATAATAAGCTACCGTATTTCCAAATAGCTTAAAATAATTCATAATAGAAGTGTTGCCTAGTGGAGACGTTTACTCTACTGTTATCTACAAAAAGTAGAGACGTTTGCTAC
>Ga0209737_10000079_pt1 | contig 85396 bp, 79 predicted proteins | sample TergutCu122P3_FD_187284 | JGI IMG/M metagenome (GOLD analysis project Ga0209737, IMG submission 187284) | Cubitermes ugandensis P3 segment gut microbial communities from Kakamega Forest, Kenya - Cu122 P3 (SPAdes) (version 2) | ecosystem: Host-associated > Arthropoda: Insects > Digestive system...
ATCCAAGCCTATAACCCTGCCACGGGAAATCTCTGGTTGTTGGTTGTTTTGTTTGTGGGGATAGCACCCTATGTGGCGGCAAAAGCGAGGAAGTTCATATAAGCACTTTATTTACAGCCTTGCGAAATCCATTGCTCAGCGCTCCCACGCGCCGCATGAGTTCCGCCAGAATGAGAAGCCTGTTTTCCAGGGAGAACTTCAGAAAATGCCGCAAAGAGGAGTTGAACCTCTGACCTACTGATTACGAATCAGTTGCTCTACCAACTGAGCTATTGCGGCCCAACAGGGTGCTTAGGTTTGAGAGGGTGTTATGCCTCTTTTCGCCAAAACTCGCCTAGCATTTTTCTTTGTGGAGTCAAGGAATGAAATGTTATGTGAAGTCAAAAAGGAACTCCGTGCCCCCATGAGTCCCCAAACCTCTTCTTGTGCGCAATGTGGCAGGCCTTTGCCTTCACCGGCGGGGTTCCACCCTTTTTGCAGCCTAAGGTGCAAAGAGGTAGACTTATACCGCTGGCTGGACGAGGACTACCGCATAGAAACACATTCTGAAAGCGCACCCGTCCCAGAAGAAATTGTGGAAGAAGGTGCCTCAATTTCTGACGACCCTTATTTTCCTGGCCTCAGGGTTGACTTTCATGAATGAAGAGATGAACTGTTGTCTTCCACCCAAACGAGAGGACTCTCCTGCCCATGTTCATTGAAGCCTTTGGGAAGACCGATGTAGGGCGTCGGCGTGCGCACAACGAGGACTCTATGCTGGTGGACTCCGAATGTGGCGTCTACCTGGTTGCAGATGGCATGGGGGGAGCAGCAGCAGGGGAGGTGGCAAGCCAGGAGGTGGTGGCTTTGGTTCGCCAGTACCTGATGGACGGTCGCCAGGCCCTGGAAGCCATGGCGAAAAATTGGACGCCGGAAAACCAAATGGCGGCAGTCCACGTTTTGGAAGGGGCTGTCCAAAAAGCCTGCTTTGAAATTCACCAAATCAGCGTGGAAGACACTTCCAAGCGAGGCATGGGCACCACGCTGGCCGCCCTTGTTGTTGTCGGGAACAAGGGGATTATTGGCAACGTCGGCGACAGCCGCATTTATTTAATGCGCGATGGCCAATGCCACCGCCTCACGGAAGATCACACGTTAATAGCGGTACAGCTGAAAGCAGGCGCCATCACCCGCGAGCAAGCCGCCACTTCTCAATATAAAAATGTCATCACCCGAGCGGTGGGGATTCAGCCATCCGTTCAAGTGGACACCCTGGTCATCGACTTGTTGCCCAAAGACAGCTTCCTCTTATGCACCGACGGCCTCTACAACTATTTTCCTGAAGCGGAGCTTGTAAGAATATTTGAACAAACGCCTCCTCAAAAATTGGCAGAATACTTGGTGGCCACAGCCAATGAGCGCGGCGGCAAAGACAACATCACCGCTTTGGTTGTTGCACTCAGAGGCGAGCTTGCGGTTGCCAGCGAGGAAATCCTCGAAACGCACTCGAGGATGGAGGTACTCAAGAAAATTCCCCTCTTCAGACACCTCACCTACAAAGAGCAGACGGCCGTCTTGTCGATTACGACGACGCGCTCCTATGCGGAGGGCGAAGAAATCATCCGCGAAGGGCAACCGGGGCACGATCTCTACATTGTCATTAAAGGCCGCGTGGTGGTGGAGAAGGGCGGCATGGAGATTGCCGAATTGTTTTCCGGTGGCCATTTTGGAGAAATGGGGCTGGTGGACAATGCACCGCGCTCAGCAACCATCCGCGCCGCGGAGCCGACGCGCGTCATGCTGATTTCGCGCTCTGAGTTGATGGCGCTCATGAAACGCGAGTCCATTTTGGCGGTGAAAATGTTGTGGAGTTTTGTCCAGGTACTGGCGGACCGCCTGCGCGCGGCCAACTTTGAGTTGTCCGAAGCCCGCCAGGAGTTGGCCATTGTGCATGCCGTCAAACCTTTCTCCGAGGAAGAATGAGTCTGCAGGGAAAAAAGGTTGCCCTCCTTGTGAGCGGCAGCATCGCCGCCTACAAAGCCTGCGAGCTGCTTCGCCGTTTGCAAAAAGAGGGCGCTTGTGTGCGGGTGGCCATGACGAAAGCCGCCGAGTCTTTTGTCTCGGCGCTGACGTTTCAAGCGCTTTCAAGGCAAACTGTTTTGACAGAAACCTCTGAGACGAATTCCACATACCAACACCTCGAATTGGCGCGCTGGGCGGATGCCTTCGTGTTTGCTCCCTTGAGTGCCAACAGCATGGCGCGCATGCGGGCCGGCCTTGCGGACAGCCCGCTTTTGGCCTCGGTGCTGGCCTTCAGAGGGCCTATGGTTTTGGCGCCGGCGATGAACACAGCCATGTGGGAAAACGCGAGGACTCAAGAAAACCTGGAAGCGCTGTTGCAAGAGTCCAGGTTTGTGATGGTAGCCCCCCAGACAGGAGAGCTGGCGGACAAAGACTTTGGCCCAGGGAAGTTGGCAACGGTGGAAGACATTGTCCAAACCCTCCACAACGTGTTGGTGGCTTCCCCCCTCCAAGGAAAAAAACTCCTGCTGACGGCAGGGCCCACGCGCGAGAAGTGGGACGCTTTTCGTTTTTTGTCCAACCCCTCTTCGGGGAAAATGGGGGTGGCCCTGGCGAAGGAAGCTTTTCGCCGAGGGATGGAAGTCTCTTTGGTGGCAGGGCCCATTGCCGAGGCCTTGAAAAACACACTGCCTCCTCGCATTGAAATGATCGACGTCGTCACCGCAGAAGAAATGGCTGCCGCTGTTTTGAAAAGAGTGGATGGGGTGGACTGCTTCATTGCCGCGGCCGCCGTGAGTGACTTTCGGCCGGCCACAACGCATTCAGAAAAAATAAACAAGGCCGATGTGCCCACAACCCTGGCTTTGCTTCCTACCGTGGACATTTTGGCTGCGGCCTCCGCACAGGTACACAAACTCCCCTCGCGCCCCTTCCTCATCGGCTTTGCCGCGCAGACGCACAACCTCCTCGAGGATGCAACGCGAAAGCTGCGTGAAAAACAGCTGGATGCCATATGCGCCAATGACATTTCCAAGACAGGCCAGGGCTTTGCTTCTGACGACAATGACATTTTGTGGATAACGGCTTGTGCAGAGCCTGTGCAGGTGAAGGGCAGCAAAGAAACCATAGCCGCCTTTATTTTGGAGCAATATGCAAAGCAACACAACGCAACCCCATGAAGCAGCCAAGCTTGCCAGAGAATTGTGTTGCTACTTGCAGTGGTACCGCGATGGAGGCATTCAAGCACTGTTGCAGTCCCAGCCAACACAGCCCCAGGCGCTTTCCTCGCAGGAGGCTTTCAGCAAGTCTTCCCAAGAGAGTGCTTCGCAGCCAAGCCCCGTGCGTTTGTCCCTTGAAGAAGTGCGCGGGCAGTTGGGGGATTGTCGGCGATGCAAATTGTGCCAACACCGGACGCAGATTGTGTTTGGCGTGGGCAACCCCAAAGCGGAATTGGTTTTCGTCGGAGAAGGCCCGGGCGCAGACGAAGACGCCCAGGGCATTCCCTTCGTGGGGAGGGCAGGGCAGCTTCTGACAAAAATGATTGAGGCCATGCGTTTTTCGCGCGACGAAGTTTATATTTGCAATGTTGTCAAATGCCGTCCGCCCGACAACCGCAACCCGGAGCCGGATGAAATAAAAGCCTGTCAGCCTTTTCTCAAAGCGCAGCTTGAGGCCATCCACCCCAAAGTGCTCGTCGCGCTGGGGAAGTTTGCGGTGCAGACTTTGTTGGCCGACTTAGCGCCCATCAGCAAGCTGCGCGGCCGCTGGAGAGAATATGAGGGCATCCCCCTCATGCCGACTTACCACCCCGCCTATTTGCTCAGAAACCCTGTGGAGAAAAAAAACGCATGGCTGGACTTGCAAAGTGTCATGCAGCGACTTGGAAAACCGCTCAAATGAAGGGCTGCGTCCTGCGCCTTTCCATGGAGGCGCCCTCGCTGCGCGCAAACCCCCTGGGTGACGCAAGCACGAGGGAGCTCCTCGTCTATGTTCCCCCGGACTATGAAGCCAGTGACGGCCTCTTTCCTGCCGCCTATTTTTTGCATGGCTATGCCGGCTGTGCCCTGCAATGGTTGAATGTCTCGGCCTTCACCCCGAATGTGGTGGAGCGCATAGACGCGCTGATGTCTTCTGGGGAGCTTCCCGGCTGTCTTTGCATTTTCATCGACGGGTGGACTTCGCTGGGAGGAAGCCAGTGGCTGAACACCGAGGCGCAGGGGAACTATTTCGACTATGTGACGAAGGACGTCGTCCATTTCGTCGAAGAAAATTTTCGCGCCTGCCGGGAGCCAGGAAAGAGGGCCCTCTTGGGCAAAAGTTCCGGAGGCTATGCGGCCTGGACAGCAGCCTGTCATTGCCCAGAGGTTTTCGGCCATGTGGCGGCGCACTCCGCGGATGCGTGTTTTGAATATTGCTATTTGGGGGACTTGCCGAAAGCGGCGGCGCCTTTGCGCCAAGCGGGTGGGGTGGTGGCCTGGTTTGAGGAATTTAAGCGGCGGGCCTTTGCCACAAAAATGAAGGGGGAGGACTTTGCGGTGGTGAATATTCTGGCCATGTCCGCCAGCTATTCCCCCAGCCTCGGCATGCCGTTGAATGTGGCTTTGCCGATGGATTTGGAAACGGGGGCCATGAAGGAGGAGGTTTGGCAGCGTTGGCTGGCAAAGGATCCAACGCGTTTTGTCCCCGCCCAAACCCAGTTGCTCAAAAAACTCAAAAGCCTCTTTTTTGACTGTGGCACCAAAGACGAATTCCACCTCATTTGGGGCGCCAGGCAGCTTTCGCAGCTTTTGAAGGCGCAGAATGTGGCGCACCATTTTGAAGAATTCAATGATGGCCACATGGGCATCAACTACCGTTTTGAAAACTCTCTGCGCTATCTTTTGCCGAGAATGCAGCTTCCTATTTGAACAACTGCTCTATCAACGAAATGTTATAGACGATGCTGGTGGCGTTCCTTGCAGCCCTCCCCTGGCTGTCATAGTAGGCATCCCTAAAATTTTGCTTAAAAACAGTGCCTTCTTCACCTTCAAGGCTTCCTTCCAGCGGAAGATACATGACGGCGCCTTTGCTTTCTGTGTCGTTTTTGTCAAAACCATAGCCGTCTTCGCCAAAATTTAAGTTTGAAGCATGCACAAAACTCTTGACGGTTTGTTTTTTGCCATGGTCATCCGTCAATTCTTGCTCGCCTACATACAAAAGGACATGGCCTTTGCTTAACGTGGCATTTTCCGTCCTATATATGCCAACAATGTCGCCGGGTTTCAGATTGTCTTTGAAAGCTCGCCAAACTGTTTCGGTTTTGAATTTTTCATGGTTGTCACTGTGAAATTTCACAATGTCTGTGTTTTTTTGGTTGGCTGCGGCATACTCTCTTAAAATCTCTGTTCTAAAAAGCTGGTTTTTGGTGCTGTCCAACTTGTTTGTAGCGTTCTTCTCTGAGATAAACTTTCTAAAAAACTGATAGAGTTGTGTGTCATTGGGGATTCCAGCCCAGTCTTCTTTGGCATCCAAAGCCCTATAAAATATATTCTCAATGAGCTTGGAGCAGTCCATCACCTCGGCGAGCACCTCCTCTCCTTTATATGTGCCTTTGATGAGGGTTCGCCGACGAAACTCATGAGAATCCGTAGGATATGCATATTGGGTTACCCACACCCGTTTTGTCCCCGTGTCATTCAAGAGGATGGTCCAATCACTCTCCGTTGTATGAGAAAACCCTATCAGAGTGTTGTCTTTCTCTGACCGAATGTCGTGCCAATCCTTCTCATCTATTGTTCCAAACTCCACTTTTTCATTGTTATAAGAAATTCGAATTTCATGTTTGGGATCTTTAGAATCGGGGTTTTGGCCATAATTCATGTGTTGCTTCCTCATGTTGGCCGCTTCATGGAGGATTTTTTGGGTGGCCCGAGCAACCTTATCCAGCGGTGGCGGACACTCGGGGGAGACCAGCTGACTTTCTTCATCACCACAGTCTGGGGGCGGCGGTGGCGGACACTCAGGGGAGACTATCCGGTTTTCTCCCTCACCACAGTCTGGGGGCGGCGGTGGTGGACACTCAGCGGGGGTGAGAGCCAGCAGACCTTCTGCATTTTTGCAGAGTTTACTTCCATCAAAACAGCTTATCCATTCATCCGAGCAAACAATCTCTCCGCCATCACAGCCTTGCAAAAACAAAACTACCCAACTGAACAACAAAATCCCCAGCCATTTCCGAGGAGACAAGCCATGCATTTGAAACTCCTTTTGCCTTCTGAGCCAGTGTCAGAAAGGTGCGTGCCCGGCCACACATCTGCATTCTCTGTCGCTTTGCTTGCAAAGTTACCAAAAAACCCATGCCTATGTTCGGGTTGTCTTCTTGAGTATTCAAGAGTTTCAAAGCGGGCGGGGGGGGCCGTCCATTGCTTGCTGAGCCTCACGCAGTGCTCAAAGCCCCGCTTTGTTTTCTCAACAGCTGCTTCTTTTAAACCGGTTTTTTCCTGTCGCGCTCCGCCCGGTGTCGCGCATGAATTTCCAGGAGGCGTTTTCGAATTCTCAAATTTTTGGGTGTCACTTCCACAAGCTCGTCTTCTGAAATCCACTCGAGGATTTTTTCGAGACTCATTTCTCGCGGCGGCGTCAGAATGACATTTTCATCCCTTCCCGCTGCGCGAATGTTGGTGAGTTTCTTTTCGCGGCAAGGGTTGACGTTGAGCTCCGTGGAATGCACATGCTCACCAATGACCATTCCTTCATAGACTTCGACGCCTGGAGCGATGAAAAGCTGACCTCTGTCCTGAATGGAAAACAAAGCATAGGGGACAGCTTTGCCCAGTCTGTCCGAAACAATGGCCCCGTTTTGCCGCCTTGGAATGGCCCCCATCCACAACTCATATCCATCAGACTGGCTTGAGAGAATGCCTTCCCCCCGCGTTATGCTGAGAAACTCGCTCCGAAAGCCCACCAGCCCACGGGACGGAATTCTATATTGCACGCGCGTCCTGTCACTGCCTTGAGGCTGCATGCCCACCATCTGCGCTTTTCTCAGGCCCAGGCGCTCCGTGACAGCGCCCACGCTGGACTCCGGAATGTCACAAAGGACAAGCTCCATGGGCTCCCATATTTTTCCGTCTGTTTCCCGCAAGACAGGCTCCGGGTTGGAAGCCATCAACTCATAACCTTCGCGCCGCATGGTTTCCAAAATGACGGAAAACTGCAACTCGCCTCGGCCATAGACGGTGAAAGCATCCGGGCTGTCGCTGTCTTCAACACGCAAGGCGACATTCTTATAAGCTTCGCGGTAGAGGCGCTCCCGCAAATTCCGCGAGGTGACATATTTCCCTTCGCGTCCGGCAAAAGGGCCATCGTTGACGCGAAACACCATTTTCATGGTGGGCTCATCCACATGAATGCGCGCAAGCGCAACAGGGTTGTCCGGAGAGCTGAGCGTGTCCCCAATAGAAATGGCGTCCATGCCGGCAATGCAGACAATTTCACCGGGGCCTGCATCTTCAATTTCCGTGCGTTTGAGACCGGAGAAGCCATAGAGTTTGGAAACTTTTCCATGCTGCAGGCTGCCGTCAGCGCGCATGACGCAAAGAGGTTTGTGGACATAGAAGCGGCCCGCATGAATGCGGCCAACCGCCAGTCTGCCGACATAGTCGTCATAGTCCAAATTGGTGACAAGCATTTGCGAAAGCTCGGCATTGTCCGAAACATTGGGCGCAGGAATGTTGTCCAAAATGGCCTCAAACAGCGGAAGCAGGTTTTTCTTTTCATCGCTTAAGTTGTTGACGGCGACGCCCTGTCTCGCAATGGCATAGAGGACCGGAAACTCAATCTGCTCGTCATTGGCGCCCAAGTCGATGTAGAGCGAATAGACAGCGTCGAGGACTTCTTGAGGGCGGGCGTCCGCTCTGTCCACTTTGTTGATGACGAGCACCGTCTTGAGTTTGAGCTCCAGAGCTTTTTGAAGGACAAAACGCGTCTGCGGCAAAGGCCCTTCCGCCGCGTCCACAAGCAAAAGCACACCGTCAACAAGGCGCAAACCGCGCTCCACCTCTCCGCCAAAGTCCGCGTGTCCGGGTGTGTCGACAATGTTAATGAGGCAGTTGTTATGGAAGATGGAAGTGTTTTTGGCGAGAATGGTAATCCCTTTTTCCCGCTCCAAATCCCCCGAATCCATGACGCGCTCCACGAGAGCTTCGTTGCTTCGGAATACGCCTCCCTGGCGGAGCATATGGTCGACAAGCGTGGTCTTCCCATGATCGACATGGGCGACGATAGCGACATTGCGGATGTGTTCTCGAGAGATCATTGAAGTGGGCGAGGCTTAGCCGCCCAAAAAGCCATTTGCAATAGCCTGAAAAAATTTTTCTCAAGCTGCCCTTCAAAAGCGCAAAGCAAAGTACAAAGCTTTGCTAAAAGCGTGGCCATGCGAATTGTTGCAGGAACTCACAGAACTCGGCGTTTGTTGGGGCCCACCTCCAAGGAGATTCGCCCAACCATCGACCGTGTCCGGGAAAGCATTTTTAATGCGCTGGGCCAGCGTTGTGAAAACTTGAGTGTCATCGACTTGTTTGCAGGCACAGGCGCGATGGCGCTGGAGGCCTTAAGCCGCGGCGCCCCTTCGGCTTTGCTGGTGGACAGCGCTTTGGAAGCCGTTCGCTTGTGCAAGCAGAACGTTTCAAACTTGGAGCTCAAAGCACGATCAGAAATTTGGCACATGGATGTTTTTTTGGCCATGTCGCGCTGCAAAACCCAAGGCAGGCGTTTCGAGTTGGCGTTTGCGGACCCTCCCTACGCATTTCAGAATTGGGAGAAGCTTTTTTCTTCCCTCTTGGAAGAAGAGCTCCTATCCCCAGGGGGAAGGCTGATCGTCGAGCGGAGCAAGCGCTGCAGCCTGCCTGCTTTGCCGGGGGCTTTGCGTTTGCAAAAAGAGCTGAAGTTGGGTGACACGGTTGTTTCAATCCTATTGCATTCTGCTGACCAACCCCATACATAGGTGGGCCTTTGCTATGCGCTCTCAAACTGCCATTTACCCTGGAAGCTTCGATCCATTCACCTGTGGCCACCTCTCCCTGGTAGAACGCGCATTGAAAGTTTTTGACAAGTTGATTGTAGCGCTTGCCGTCAACGTGAAGAAGACGCCTCTTTTCACGGTGGAAGAGCGCATTGGGCTCATTCGCGAAGCCTGTCCCTGGGAAGGCGTGGAGGTGGTGGCCTTCGAGGGTTTGCTGGTGGACTATGCCAAAAGCCGGGGCATTCACATTGTCCTGCGGGGGCTTCGAGCTGTCAGCGACTTTGAATTTGAATTTCAACTGGCCCATATGAATCGCCACCAGGCGCCCAACATTGAAACGGTGTTTATGATGACGAGCCAGGAAAGCTTCTATATTTCTTCTCAGGCCGTGCGCGAAGTCGCCGCCTTTGGCGGCAATGTGGATGGCCTGGTCCCCCCCAACGTCGCCAACAAATTGCGCGAACGCTTTCGACCGGTTTCAGGTTGAATTGATTTTACAGACCGGTTTCAATCTAATCGTGAAATGCAACAACCTTAAACGTGGCGTCGCGGCTGGGGGGCTGAAGCAGCAGCACCACAGCTCTCCTGGAGACATTGGCGATGGCAAACAAATGGGTGTTGCGGCCTTGGAGAAGTTTGCCAAGTCGCTCGGGTGGAGGCCCAAAGCGCGCTTTCATTTGCTCCAGAGTGAGCACCTCTATCCCGCGTACTTCATAATCGTCCAGGTGTTTTTGAGACAGTTGCTTTTCCCATTCTTCACGCAAGGCTTGAGGGGATGGAAAAGTTTTGGATTCGAGCCAAAAGGGGAATGCCGCCAATTCCAGCATGGCATCCCAGTTTTTTCTCAAAAGGTGCATCAAAAACTGGTTGGCAACCCAGGCAGCTTCAGGAAAGTGGCTTTGGGCTGAAGAAAGTTCCTCGCTTTGGGAAGCATGATTGCTCTTGGAAGAGGCTCTGACTTTTGCAGGGGGGCTTTCATGAAAATGGTTGTGCGCTGTGCCCGAAGGATGCCCATGTGCAACACACATGAAAACAAGCATTGCTGGAAAAAACATCTGTCCCTCCACATGCTGGTTGAAGGTGCCTGCTTAGTCCCCACGGAGATTTAAAGAAGGAACCTCTGCCAGTTTTTGATATAAAGTTGGAACAAGCAGATACCAGAATTGCACCTCGCCGAAAGAAATAATATCGCCATCCTTCAAAATGGTTTCACGCCGAAGGCGCGTACTCGCGTTGAGCAAGGTGCCATTCGTTGAGCCCAAATCCGTCAATGTGCTGCGCCCAAAAGCCGCATTCCAGCGAAGCAGGGCATGTCGCTTGGAAACAGAAGAATGCTCCAAAACCAGATCACAATCGGGTTGACGGCCAATGCAAAGCGTGTCTGAACCCTTCAATGGCGGCAAAGTGGCGACGACAAGCTCCTCAAACTGAAAAAGCAGGCTTAGGGCCGCTGTTGAAACTTTTTCCTGGGCAACCCTATGCGTCATCGCCATATTATGCGGCATTCCCATTTTATCCGTGTGCCAGGCAGCATGCATTTCACCCGGCTTTTGAATGAGAGCAAATGGACCCAACTGCAAAAGAAATTCCTCTTCAGAAAGCATTTGGGCATAGTTTTTTAGCTCTTTTACGGAAAGCATGTTGGCAGACTAGACGCTTATTGGTTTGTTGCAATACCTCTTGGAGAATCTATGACTCAACGTTTTCCCATAACGCCCTCTGGATTACAAAAGCTTAAGGACGAATTGAAGCAGCTGACCTCCGTCGAGCGCCTTCAAATCAGCCGGGAAATTGAAACAGCTCGCGCGCATGGCGACATTAAAGAGAATGCAGAATACCATGCGGCGAAAGAAAAGCAGAGCCACATTGAGGGGCGAATTTTGGAGCTCAACCATATTGTGGCGCATGCTGAAGTGATTGATGTTTCGAAAATTCAGCTGGAGGGCAGTGTGGTTTTTGGGACAACTGTTGGGCTTTTGGATTTGGAAAACAATCGCCAATTGAGCTACCGCCTGGTGGGAGAAGCAGAAGCGGATTTGAAGAAGCGGTGGATTTCCATTTCATCTCCTGTAGGGAGGCAATTGATAGGAAAGAAAGTGGGAGAAGAAGTGACGGTGCATACACCGAGCGGCATCAAAGAATATCAGATTCTGTCTGTGGTTATTCAGGATGAAAGCGAGTGAAAAATTTCAACAGGCGTTGATGATTCCACTGCGCTATGCCTGCGCCAACCAGTTTGCGCATTTGTCCACAGTGCGCAATTTAACAGAGTCGCTCCAGGTTGCCCTGGAAATTGGACAGCAAGAAGGTTTCCACGCTTCCTTGCTGAGTGCACTGCATGCGGAGCTGACATGGATAGACTCACCCTCCACGGATCAACGCAAAGCCTCCCTTCTGCGTTTGTTGGATGCATTGGTGGAGGCCGGCATTGAATTGCCAGAAGGCGTGCCCAGGCGCGTTGCGCCCAAAAAAGTTGAAAAGCCATCGGCGCCGAAAAAAGCGGCAAGCAAAGCCACCTCCTCCCTGCAGCCCAGCCTTTATCCACCTGAAGAGCCGTGGACTTTGCCCTTGCAAAGTTTGACTTGGAAACTTTCTCCCAAATTGCTTTCCAGTTTGAAGCGAAAAGACATGCACACGGTCGGGGATGTGCTCATTTGCATCCCCAGGGCCTATGAAGACAGGCGGCGGGTTTCCAGAATTGCTGACTTGACGCCGGCAAGTTACGCCGTTGTTTTGGCTCAAGTCACCCAAGTGAACCTCGCGCGCAGAGGCTACCGCAAGAATTTGCGCGTTTCGTTTGCGGATGACAGCGGCAAGTTGTGTGCCATCCATTTTCATGCGGGGCCCTGGCTTTTGGAGAAATACCAACCGGGGCAATGGTTTTTATTGTTTGGCCAAGCCCGCCACACATTGACAGGTTGGGAGATGGTGCACCCTGAAGCTGAGAATGCCCAGCAGAGGGCGAATTCCCAAGCGCACTTCGGCCGCTTCGTTCCCGTTTATGTCGGCTTTGAGAAGCATGAGCAACGCATGTTTCGAGAATTGGTTTCAAAACTGCTTCATGGGTTTGCTTCCCAAATAAAAGAGACATTGACAGAAAGCTTGAGGGCGGAGCTGGGGTTGATGGGTTTGGAAACTGCCTGGAGGCAACTGCATTTCCCAGAGGAGACGGAGGATTTAGAAAAACTCAACGCCGCTCAGACGCCCATGCATCGACGCTTGGCTTTTGATGAGCTTTTCTTTTTGCAGTTGGGGCTGGCTTTGCGTCGCCAGAGCATTCTTCAGCAAGAAGGCATTGCTTTCAAAATTCCTTCAGAAGCGAAGAAAAAAATGAAGCAGGCCTTGCCCTTCGTTCTGACATCCGCACAAGAGCGCGTCGCGGCTGAAATATGGGGGGACATGCAAAAGAAGGTGCCCATGAATCGTTTGCTTCAGGGCGATGTGGGCTCCGGAAAAACCGCCATGGCCATGTTGGCCTCTGCCGCATGTGCATGGGGTGGAGGCCAGGCTGCGGTGATGGCGCCGACAGAATTGCTGGCCAGACAACATGCGGCCAATTTTGCGCCTTACCTGAAGCGCCTTGGAATTCAAATGTGTCTTCTGACAGGCGGCATGGGGCAGCCAGAAAAGCGCCCGCTCCTGGAGGGCATTTCAAGCGGCGACATTTCCGTGGTGATAGGCACGCATGCGCTGCTTCAGTCCGACGTGACATTCAAAAACCTCGGTTTGGTGGTTGTGGATGAGCAGCACCGTTTTGGCGTGCTTCAGAGGTACAACCTGGCGCACAAAGGCCTAAGGCCCGATGTGTTGGTGATGACGGCAACGCCCATTCCCAGGACTTTGGCCATGGCTGTCTATGGAGATTTGGAGCTTTCCACCATCGACGTTTTGCCCCCCGGGCGAAAGCCCATTGCCACCCAGGTTTTCCTCCCCAGAAGACATGCGCAGGCACTCAAACTTCTTCAGGAGGAGTTGGACAAAGGACGCCAGGCCTATGTCGTTTTTCCTCTCGTGGAAGAATCCGAAAAAATGGATTTGGCAAACGCCACGCAAGGGGCGCAGAAACTGGAAGAAGAACTCAACCGCGCACGCATCGGCCTTTTGCACGGACGTTTGAAGTCGCCAGAAAAAGAAGCCGTCATGGAGGCATTTCGCAGCGGCCATGTCAACGTATTGGTATCCACCAGCATTGTCGAAGTGGGGGTGGATGTCCCCAATGCGACGTGCATGTTGATTCAGGCGGCAGAGCGTTTTGGTTTGTCTCAGTTGCACCAGCTGCGCGGAAGAGTAGGGCGAAGCCATTTGGACTCTTTTTGTTTTCTGATGCCAGGGAATGGTTTGTCCAAGGAGGCGGCGATGCGGCTCAAGACGATGGAGAAGACTCAAGACGGGTTTGTCGTCGCTCAGGCGGACTTGGAATTGCGCGGCCCCGGGGAGCTTTTGGGGATAAGGCAAAGCGGAGTGCCCGAGCTTCGGGTGGCCAACCTGGCCCAAGATCAGGACTTGTTGATTCAAGCCAAAAACAAAGCTTTTAAGATCCTTCAGGAAGATCCTTCTTTGGAGCGGCATCCGGAGGTTGCCAAGGTGCTCAAGGAGCGCTGGGGGATGCGTTTGGTTTTGGCGCACACCAGCTAAGCGGTCCGTAAAATAGGAACGGTCCAGCCGTAGCTTTTATTTCGGATCTCATTTAAAAGTGTGAGGGAATTTTTTTAACGTCTGGACTCCACACGCATGCGCCGAGGGAAATTTTTAGTCATTGAAGGCTTGGATGGCTCCGGAACAACCACGCAGATGGATTTTCTGACAGCTTCTTTGAGGCAGCGTGGATTGCCGGTGCACGCAACGTGTGAGCCCTCCAAAGGCCCCATTGGCGCGCTGATTCGACAGGCTTTGTCAGGCCGCCTGTGCCTGAATGCGAAAGGTCAGGCCTTGTCGCCCGGGACACTGGCTTTGCTGTTTGCCGCCGACAGGGACGATCATCTCGAGGCAGAAATAAAACCCGCATTGGCAAACGGCCATTGGGTTGTTTCTGATCGCTATTTGCTGTCGTCCTTGGCCTACCAAAGTTTGTCCTTGTCGACGGAGTGGATTATGGCGCTCAACCAGCACGCGTTGCTTCCGGATTGCACGGTGTTTTTAAAAATTGAGCCAAAGCTCGCAGCAGAGCGGATGCGCGTGCGGCACCAGGCAGAACTCTATGAAGCTTTAGAAATACAAAAGAAGGTCGCCCAAAACTATGAAGGCGCCATTGCCGACCGAAGGAAAGCTGGAGAGCAAATTATTTGTATGGATGCGAGTTTGCCCAAAGAAGTGTTAAGCCAGCGCATAGAGCGTGAGCTTTATAAATATTTTGGTTGGGAGTGAAGGAGGCGCGGAAGGTGGATTTGTCTGCTTTGACTTGGAAGGTGGCGTGGGTTGTTGGTTTGGGGAGTTTGTGTTCATGGGTTTATGCCGGGAGTTGGCCGTCTTCCAAGACGCCCTGGGAGTGTGCTCCGTCCGAATTGAGGGTGGCTCCGAAAGCCTATGTACATTGCGGGGAGGGCGACGCTCTTTTGCCAGATCAGCTCTGGCTGCTGGGACAAAAGGCCAACCTGAATACGGTAGAGCTTAATACTTTGAAAAACCTGCCAAAAGTTCCTTCGAAAGTATTGTCGGCTCTTTTAGAAGAAAGAGAGAGGCTCGGAGAATTTTGTGATTGGGAAGAGGTCGCCGGCGTTTCGGGGATTGGACCTGGCAGATTAAAATCTCTCCAAGAGCACCTATTCATTCAATGTAGCACAAAAAGATGATATGGGAGCGTTGTGCTGATTTCTTGTGAGCAGTGTTCGATCGTTTATTCGCTTGATGACCATTTGGTTGCTCCAGGAGGTGTTCCTGTCCAGTGCACTGGCTGTGGACATATTTTTATGGCCATGCCTCCGGTGTTTGAAGAACAAGCTTGGAACAACCCCCCTGTGCCCGATGCCCCCCCTTCGTTTTATGGCGAAGAAGAAAAGGCGCCTTCCTTGGGAGTGACACAAATTTTTGGAGTTTCGCCTTCGGATGAAATGTTGTTGGCCTCTGCGTTGTCGACACCTCCTTTGGCTGAAAAAAATTTTGAATATGGCCATGCAGCTTCCAATACCCAAACTGCTCGAGGGGGCTTGACAGGCATTCTCGAGAGTGAGCCGAACGAAGTTGCCTATTTTGATTTTGGAGCCAATGCCTCCCAAGGAGGGCCGCCAGGCAGCCATCCTCCTTACGCTTCTCCAGCTGCAAAGCCTTCCGCCCCCCCCGCCGCTCCCAAGGTGACGCCTCCTGTCCCTCAGGCAGCCGCTTCTCCCTCTTTTCAGGCAATGTCTTCTTCCGTTTCTCAGAGAGCGACTTCCTCCGCTTCTCATCGCATTGCTGTTTCCTTTCGCAATGCGCCCCCGCTCCCGCCTTCTGTTCAACAAGAGGCGCAAGCAGCATCCTCAGCTGCATCCGGATTGTTTGAACAAACCGTTGAGCCGAAGCCAGAGAGTGTCGATGCAGAACTGCCTGCAGATGTTGCAAAGGAGATTCGTCGGGTTGAGGATGAACAAGCTGCTCAGCTTCAGCGCTTTCACCAGTCGGCAGAATTTTTGACACAAGGGCGAAAAACTCGACACACCCTCACCTTGCTTGGGGTGTTTTTTCTGATTCTTTTGGCTGCTGTTGTGGGGATATGGCGGGTTTTACATTAGACCGTTTCCTTCAACGAATGCTGCCGAAGAGCTTTTGTCGCCAAAGCCTTCTGGATGGTGAGCCACCAAAACAGGCTCGGAAGGCAATAGGCTTGCATAGCTGACGAAAAGCTCGCTTGTCAGCTTCGCCGGCTGTCTTCCTTTGCGCGCTCGAATATAGTCGTTGATTCGTTTGCCATGCGGATCTGTCGTCTGGTCTTTGTAGTTCAGGTTCATAGTATAACGCACCACTCCTCGTGAAACACGGTGAATAATATAAATGGTCCCATCCGGATCCATGGACTCAACAATTCCTATGTGGGTCAGCGCACTGGAAGAGTGTCGCTGTGGAAGTCGATAGGTGTTTCGAAAAAACACCAAATCTCCAGGCACAGGCCAACCCCCTTTAAATGTTTTGCCGTGAGCTTGCGCATAGCGAAACATGGCCGTCACCGCATTGTCTCCAGGTTGTGCTGATTGCATCAAGTCGATGCCGACTTGTGCATAGACTGCGTTGACAAACCCGGAGCAGTCGCCAAGGTATTTCTTGTCTTGGAGGATGATCTGCGTTTTTCCAAGAAAAGCTTGAGCTGTCTCGACGACTTTTTTTCGTGCACCCTGTGCCGGAGCTCTGGCTGTTTTTTTGCTGCTGTCGGCTTTGGCCTTTGTCGGAGGCTCCATCGAAACTTGCTTATCCGAAGGTGGTTTGGCCTCTCTGGCGAATGCGTCCAAAAGGGCAGCATGTCCGGAGGCAGGGTTGGTTGTTGCGCACCCTGCCCAAAGGACAATGAAAAGAAATGGCCAAACCGTTTTCATCCTAAAGAATATTCGCCTGGATTTGTTTAGAGGTCAAAAACTCAGAAAAAATGTTAGCTCTGTCTTCGTGCATTCATTCAGTTCAGCTCCAGCCAATTTAGCTCTAGGTGTTTTGTTGTCGGCCCTTGTTGCCTGCCAATCCAGTTTCAACAAGGCACAAAAGACGGACAGCATTGAGGCGTACCAGGAATATCTTCAAACCGACCAAAGCAGCGAGTTGGTTGTGTTGGCGCAAGAGCGCTTGGCAGAGCTTGAATTCCAACGAGCCAAAGAGCTTCACAGCATTCTTGGATATAAGCGTTTTTTAGAAAAATTTCCGAATGCTCCGGAAGCCAAGCCAGCAGCTGTCTTGCTGGAAAACTTGCGGTTTGAAAATGCAATGACAGCGGGCACGCCGCATGCTTTGCGACATTTCCTAAGAGAATACCCGGAGGGGCCTCACCGCGCAGAGGTTGTGGATCGCCTGGCGAAAATAGAGCAGGCGGAGCTGGAATCTTCCGATGACTTGGTTCGCTTAAGAGGCGCCGCTCAGCTTTATTCAGACAAACCTTTGGGAGCCATTGCAAACGATCGCCTGGACGAAATTCGTTTTCAAAATGCCAAAACAGCCAGCGACTATTTTGACTATCTTCGGCAATTTCCGGCCGGGAGGCACCGGGACGATGCGCGCGTGGCATTGCTTTCTTTGGAGTTTGAGCTGCTGCTGGCTTTTTCCAGGTGGGAGGAGGCAGAGCGTCTTGCCAAGCAACCCCTCGCAAGCGGCATACCAGACATAGAGGCGCGGTTGAAACAGCTTCGTCAGCTAAGGACGCTGCTTGAAAGCAAAACGCCAGAGCTTCTTCAAACGCAGATGACTTTTTCATGGCGTTCCCCAGAAGAGCTTGAAGCTGCTTTAAAAGCCGCAGATCTCTTGTTGAGAGCCGATGCTGTGCAGGAATTGGGTTTTTGGATGGATGCGTCGGTGGTGGATCGCTTGTTGAACATTCTGAGCGCTTCAAGAAATACTTTGGTGCGTCAGCGCGCTTTTGAAAGCCTCCAACGTCTTTTTCGGGCATTGCCAAGCAACCTCACCCACTACCAAGTCGCCAAGCGAGAACAGCAACAAACAATAAAGGAGCTGGAAGGCAACGACGCTTTGAAGTGGGCAATTCTCTATGACTTGTCCGGACAGCAAGCCAAAGCAGCAACGCTCTATTCCAAGGCCTATTCTCCGGAATTGCCCGATCCTGTCCTTTTGAGGCGATGGGTGACTTTGCGCACGGAGCAAAAGCAATACTACTCTGCAGCGGTGGCGGCGCGCCAACTGGCTTGGTGGGTGGAGCGTGCAGTGGAAGATTTTGGCCCCATCCGGGAGGCAGAAGCGGTTTGGGCTGCCAGAGAGTTTTGTGCCGCCACAGAAATGGGAGCGTTTGCTTTGGCTTCTTTGGAGGCTTTGGCCCAAAAGCCCACAGACTTTCCTGAAGACGTGCTTGTTTTTGTGCAAAAAGCACAAGCCAGTTTGCGCCTGGCACAAGCAAGGCTTCAGGATGCAGAATTGGTTTTGTTTGAGCAAATGCCCCAAGCAAAACGATGCAAAGAGCACGGCCTTCCCTGGTCCATTGACACGAAGGTGAAAGAGAGAAAGGCGGCGTTTGAAAAGCTTTCCAAACGAAAGCCCGAAGCGGCAAAGCTTCTCATTCAACACGCCATGCGCGCAGATCCGCTCATGGAGCTGCGCGCTGAGCTTGAGGGTTTAGAAACAAGTCTTCAGGGCACTTCTTCAGGAGCCAAAAAATAGGTGTGTCAAGAAGACAACAAGGCCCAAGCTTAAGACATCCGCCCCCACGCATGCCGGCACCGCGTGGCGCGTCTTGGTGACATGCACAGCGCCAAAATAAACGGCCAGCACATAGAAGGTGGTTTCGGAGCTGCCGTTGATCAGCGAAACCATATAGCCGATGAGAGAGTCCGGGCCATGCTGTTGCATGGTATCCATCAAAATGGCCGTAGCTCCTGAGCCGGACAGCGGCCTGGTGAATGCCATGGGCAAAGCTTCCGCCGGAAGCCCAACCAGGCTTGTCCATGGCCCAACAACTCCAATGAGAAAGTCAAGCGCTCCTGAGGCGCGAAACATTCCCACCGCGACGAGGATGGCAACCAGATAAGGGATGAGAGACACCGTCAAATGGAAGCCTTCTTTTGCAGAAGCAATGAAAGCCTCGTAGACGCCAACGCGTCTTGAAAACCCCAGACAGACAATGGACAACATCAACAAAGGCAAAAGCCAGCTGGACAGGTAGGGGCGTAATTGCTCAATGACACCCGAGTCTGCCTCCATGTTTCCCAAGGAGCGCACAAAGGCCAGGCCAACAGCCGCGGCAATGGCCAACACCACCCAGGTACGCCAGCTGACAGGCTGGCCGTCTTTCAAAATAAGCTCAGGCAGAGGAGGGGGCGGCTTCATTTCCGAAGGCAAAGCAGAAGGAGAGGGGGGGGGAGCGGCAGCAGTTTCGGCGAGTTTTTTTTCTGAAAACAGGGGGAGGCGCTCAATGAGTTTGCACAACCCAATGGCGGTGAGGGTGGCAATGAAAGTACCGATAAGGGAGGGGAGGATAATGCCGCCGGCGTCCATGGAGCCCAAGGAGGCGCGGATGGCGACGACGCCCAGCGGCAGCAAGGCAAGTCCCGAAGTATTGATCACCAGGAAGAGCACCATGGCGTTGGTGGCGACGCCCTGGTGTTGATTGAGCTTGTTCAGCTCATGCATGGCCTTGAGTCCGAAGGGGGTAGCGGCATTGCCCAGGCCCAGAATGTTGGTGGAAAAATTCATGACCATTGCTGAGAGGGCGGGGTGGTTTTCGGGGATTTCTGGAAAGAGTCTGCGCGTGACAGGATGAAGTGCGCGGACCAGACTGGCAAGCACGCCGGATTCGCGCAACACCCCCATAAACCCCAGCCACAAAGTCATTTGTCCTGCAAGCCTGAGTGCCAGATCGACAGCTGTTTTGGCAGAGTCAATGCCGGCAGCTGTCACTTCGGGCATTTTCCCGTTGAAGCTTGCGACCAGGACAGAGCCGACAATCAAGATCAAAAAGACAACATTCATGAAAGGCCCCTTCGGCTTTCTTTCATGTAGGCTCTAGTCCATTTTTGCCAAAGGAAGGTGAACAAATAGAACCTTGACAGGCTGGAAATTGGGTGGCAGAACCTGCCTTCATTCGGGCGCATAGCTCAGCGGTAGAGCACTGCCTTCACACGGCAGGGGTCCCAGGTTCAAGCCCTGGTGCGCCCACAAAGTCGGCATTTCACGTTGCATTGTTCCCCACAACTCCCGGGGGCGAGGCGCTCCGCGGTTGTTTGTCAGCGTTTCTTTCCTGCGAACACAGCCAACTCATAACTTTTGAAAAAGACATCGACGTCTGAAAAGCCGATTTCACGCAGCCATTCGCACTGCACTTCTGTGGAAAGAAGGATGTTGTCCTTTTTGTCTTCACGTTCATAGTGCGCTTTGCTGATTTCTTCGCGCGTTCTCGGGTTGGGCCGCGTTCTTTCATGTTGGAAGAGCGTGTCGATGAAGGCTTCTTCACTCACCTGCTCGCCCCAGGCGGACTTGGAGGCGACATGCTCCATGTTGACAAAGAGGCCGTTTGTCGCCAGGAGGTGGTGCACCTCTTGATAGAGCTCGTATTTGCGGGAGTCCGGCAGGTGGTGGATGCAAAACCCAGAGACAACCGCGTCCATTTTTCCGCTGTTGTCAGATGGCAGTTGTTGCAGCCAGTCAGGCGTACGCAAGTCCGCCTGGATGATGTGGGCCCTGCCTGAATAATTTTGAAGCCGACGGTGTGCGGCCTCTATCATCGGTTCTGAAAAATCCACGAGACAAGCGCTGGTACCCGGGAATTGGTCGAAGATCAGCTGACTCAAAATTCCATCTCCGGCCCCCAAGTCCAGGAAACGGTCGACAACCCTCTCGTTGTGCTTGAGCAGGTGAAGCATAACATTCAATTGATCCGCCGCATGAGGAATGGCCGAACGGTTTCCATGGAGATAGGCTTCAACCAGCAGCTTGTTTTTCCAGGCGGAGGTGCGGTGCATTGTTTTTCCTTGTAAAGCCAGACGTATGCAGAGCGATTTTTTGTGCCAGCTCCTTAAAATCCTCAAAAGCTTGCTGGGCGGCATGGGCGTGGGAGCCACCGGCGCCGTCAGCAACCGTCAGGGAAAAAATGGGCTTTCGCGCTTCCTGCCCCAAAGGCACCAGGCTTTTATAGTCCTTCAGCATGGACAGGCAATATGGATCTGTGTTGATGCTCGGCAGTTGCCTGTTGTGTACCTCTTCATCGAGCACGCTTCTTCGGAACTCTCCAGGAATTTTGTCAAGCCATCGAGTATAAGCCTGCACCGGACGCGACAAGCGCACACCGTGGCGCATGGCGATGTAGCCGACGGGCTTCATGTCGCCCTGAGGCAATGCGAATTCGGGCTGTGCCCAGCTATTCCTCCGCTTGTTCCATTCCTGTTGCCATTCCCTCAAGGTTGGGCCCAAGTTGCGCAAGCCTTGCAAAGAGAATAAATCGGCGCCGAGCGGCACAATGACATAATTGCTGCTCAGGAGTGCAGCGCGGTTAATGGCGCCGAGATTGGGGCCCACGTCAATCACTATCAGACTTGCCTCGAAACGCTCTGCCGCTTCCTGCGCGCTGCGCCAGAAGGCCGTGAGGATGCGAAAAGGACGCGTCTTGTTTTTCTCATTCATGGCATGGGTCCAGGTGGACGAAAGTTCGTCCTCGAAGCTGGACAACCTCAAGTCTCCCGGAACCAACGCCAGTCGAGAATGGATGGTTTGATAATTCACAGGGGCAAAGTCGCCCACATCCAAGAGGGGTTTGACGCTGTCAAAGAGGGTAGAAACGGATTGCTCATCCTCCCAAAGCATTTCCAGTTGGGCTTCATCCAGGAAGGCTGCCGTCAGGTTGGCCTGCGGATCCAAATCCACGGCCAATACGCGCACGCCCAGTTCGGCAAACATGGACGAGAGATGATAGACCAGCGAAGTTTTTCCGACACCGCCTTTGTTGTTGAAAAATGTAAGCACGGGAACAGTCATGTTCTCTTCCTGACAGTGACCAGCACAAAATGGGCGTTGGTGTTGAATTCTGGTGGCGGGTTGCCATTTTCGGCAAGCAGTCGGCGTGCTGTGGCAATGCCCAAGCCGAAACGCTGCACATATCCAAGCACTTTCAAGGCTTCAGCCAAATGAGGATTGCGATAATCCGTAACGCCGGGTTGGCCGAAATTTTCGTTGTTCACCATTCCATAAGGGCCACCAGGGCTCAAAATTTCAATGCGGTTGTCAAACCAAGTCACTCGGGTTGGCGCGTGCGTGGCTTCATATGTCCTGTGCATGACAGCGTTGCGCACCAACTGTTGCAGCGCAGCCAGAGGATAGTCAGGCGTGCGCCGTTCTGTGTTGGAAGTTGTGAAGTCAACACACATAGAAATATGTGCTTTTAGCTTGTCATCCAAGCGACTGACAATTTCTCCAATGCGTCCGTCAATGACAGCCTCGTCGACGATGGGGGCATCCAATTCGTCTCCGTCGAGACGAAGAAATTGGACATAGTTGCAAGGGATGAGATCTCTGGGGCGATGGCCGATAACCATGGCACCCAGGACTGTGGGAATGGCTGTTTCGACAGCATCGATCAACCGACAGGCGCTCAGACGCTCTTCATAGCTTCGTTGGTTTGCCGCCAGCACATCCGCCGCATATGCGCCAGGGAGATATTCGGATTCGAATGCCGGGCGATGGAGATCTGCCAATGTGGCAAAGGAAACAGGTTGCAGATCGAAAGGCAAGTCGCGGTAACGACGGCGCTCGTTGAGAATCCGTTCGTCCTGTTGGCTGGCGATACCGCGACGCGGCCCGATACGGATTTCGGTGCGCCCCTTGTATTTGACCGGCGGTGCATCAGCAGGCATCACTGTAATAACAGCCAATTCCTTTCCTTGTAGTTGTCGCTTTTCTACGGTCATGCTGGGAATAGGTAGAATATTTCCATCCGAGCGAATATCCGCCAGGGCGAGCAGCAATTTGTCTGTCACTTCCAAACCGACAAGCGAAGGCTCTGTGTCTCTTGCGCCAATGAAAACAACACCCGCTTTTCTGTGTCCTGGCAGATCATTCGCGAAGGCGCAGATGGCTTGGCGGATTTTGTCTGCCGCATCGCCTTTGAAACTTTCCTTGCGCTCTACTCTGTCGGACTCGATGTCGCTCAGCAAGGCAAGCAGTTGTTCGTCTGTCAGTCTCATGCTCACTTTCTGTTTTTGCACTCCCGAATAACCTACGCTTCCCTGCCTATTTCTTCAAACCCCAAACGCCCTCCTCCCGGAGTCTGCGAGCCTCCTCGGGGTTTTCAGAAAAATAAGCTTTCAAAGACTCCTCTGTGACAACAACTTCCAGCTCTTCTTCGCCCACCAAAGCTTGGCAGGCCAGACGCGAGTGGGGCTTTAGGCCAAAGGCATATTCAAGCTGGTCCAACTCCGAAATGTCGGGTGCAGGCAAGCTGTCTGCGCCACGGCGTACCCAAACATGGCAGGTGGAGCAGGCGCAAACGCCGCCGCACATATGTCCCAAAGGAATGTGTGCGGCTTTCCCAACCTCCAGAATGCTCTGCGAGGGTTTTGCGTGGGCTTCTTCGGTTTTCCAGGGGAGAATGAAGCGCAGTTTGGGCATTTAAAACTCCGACATGGAATGGCCTTGAAGCACAGACTGGATGGAGTGATTCATTACTCTCTCCACAAAGCTTTTGGCCTGGTTGTCCAATTCCAAAATGGCATTTCGAAGCTTTGTCGCTTCTTGCGTGGTTTCCACCAGCGCTTCCAGTTGCCTGGAAGCTGCCACAAGCGAAGAAGCTTCTTCATCAGAAAGCAACTGGGCATGCGTTTTCATTTGTTTGGAAAGCTCCGCCAGCACACGCCTGGCTTCGACTTGCTGCTCGACAAGAAGCCTCGAAAAAATGTCTTCCTGCGCATGGGTGATGGAGGCCTTAATCATCTGTTCAATGGCTTCTTCACTCAAGCCATAAGAAGGCTGCACAACGACGTGTTGCTGGGCGCCTGTGCTCAGCTCCTTGGCCGCAACGGACAAAAGCCCGTTGGCGTCCACAGAGAAACCCACTTCAACGCGCGCCAAACCCGCTGCCATGGGCGGAATTCCCTTTAAGTGAAATTTTGCCAGAGAGCGACAGTCCTTGGCCATCTCGCGCTCGCCCTGGACGACGTGAATGTCCATGGCAGACTGTCCATCCTGGAAAGTGGTGAAAGTCTGCGTGGCCCTGGCCGGAATGGGGCTGTTTCGGGAGAGGAGTTTTTCTGTCATGCCCCCCATGGTTTCAAGCCCCAAAGAGAGGGGGAGGACATCCAGCAAAAGCACCTCCAAGTCCCTCGTGTTTCCACAAAGCAAGTCGGCTTGAATGGCCGCCCCCAGGGCCACCACCTTCTCGGGATCCACCTCCGCGAGGCCGGGTTTTCCGAAAATGTCTTCTACCCAATGCTGCACACAGGGCATACGTGTGGAGCCTCCCACCAGCAAGACGGCTTGAATGTCTTCCTTGGAAAGTCCCGCGTCTTTGACAGCCCGCCTGCAAGCAAAGTGGATGCGTTTAAAAAAAGGCTCCATCCATTGCTTCAAGTCCTCGCGCGTCACGGCGGTGGCGTGGTTTTCGAAGCGAATTTCAACGCGGGTTTCCTGACTCAACTGCTCTTTGAGTTGCTTTGACGCATTCAACAAGGCCTGCCGCTGCAAAGGCGTGGGGTTTTCCACTTTCCATTTTTCAAGCAAGGTGCACGCAATGCTGAAGTCAAAGTCATCCCCGCCCAAAGCAGAGTCGCCCGCGGTGGCTTTGACTTCAAAAACGCCCTCGCTGAGTTTGAGAATGGAAATGTCAAAAGTACCGCCGCCCAAGTCAAACACGGCGAAGCAGCCTTGTTGTTTGCTTTGAAGGCCATAGGCCAGGGCAGCGGCGGTGGGCTCGTTGAGGAGGCGCAAAACCTCCAGCCCCGCCAACCTCCCCGCGTCCTGGGTGGCTTGCCTCTGGGCATTGTCGAAATAAGCAGGCACCGTGACAACGGCTTTGGTAATTTTTGAAGAAAGCGCCGCCTGCGCTCTTTGTTTGAGGGCACGCAAAATTTCCGCGGAAACTTCCACAGGCGTTACAGCAGGCCCTCCCGAAACTTGAAAGGCCAGCGGCCCTTCTCCCGGCGCGAGGCGATAGGTAGCCAATCGCCTGGAGTCAACGTCGCTTCGGCTTTTTCCCATGAAGCGTTTGACGGAAGACAAGGTGTCCTCGGGAAATTGTGAGGCCAGCTGCTTTGCATATTTTCCGACGACAACGCTGCCGTTGGCGCTGTAGTGGACGACGGAAGGCAACACCAAGGCTTCCTCCTCATCAGCAACCAGGCAGGTGGGGCGTCCCTGCAAGAAGGCGGCGACGAGGGAGTGGGTAGTCCCCAAGTCAATGCCGATGGCCTGCACGGGGGGTTTTTTTGGATCAGCAATTTGCAGAAGTCCGCTCACGAAAAAAGCTCCTCTTGAAAAAGCTCTGCGTCTGCCAGAAAGCGTTGCCAATAGCGCATGCAAAGCAGGTGCGTGGCGGCCTGTTGAAGTGTCTCTTTTTCGCCATGCGAAAGGAAAGCACGCAAGTGCCGACAACCTGCTTCCAATTCTTTTTGGAGGGCTTCTTTGGCAAGGCGTTCCAGGCTTTGGAGTTTATCTCCTTGCCGGGCGGCAAAAGCTTGGTGCAATTCTTCCCGAAGCTCCAGGAGGCGGCCCAAAAAAGAGGCGGGGGGGGAAAAGCTTTGTTGTGCGTCCTCCAAGTCAATGCCGAGGGTTTTGAGGACATAGAGGGCGCGGCGTTCAGGCCTGGACAAAGTCGCGTAGGCCTCGTTGAGTTGGGTTGTTTTGTCCAGGAGGAGGAGGCGTGTTGCGAAGTCGGCGTCGGGGTGGCAGTCCGGGTGAAGCTGGAGGGAGAGGTGGTGGTAAGCGGCTTCGAGCAAAGGCAAGTCCACCTCCACCGAGGGCTCCATTTGAAACAGGCTGAAGAAAGACGCGTCAGAAGCTGAAGCTTTCACCGCATCCACAGCTTGCTTTCACGTTGGGGTTGTTGAGGCGAAAACCCGAGGACGTCAGCGTTTCCACATACACCAACTCGGAGCCGGCCAAATAGAGGAAGCTTTTGGGATCCACAAAAACACGGACGCCGGAGCGCTCAAATACCAAATCCCCATCGGGCAGCGTATCCGCCCATTCCATCGCGTACGAGAGGCCGGAGCAGCCTCCCCCGCGCACAGAAATTTTCAAACCGGCGAAGGGCGTTTGACGCTCTGCCAACAATTTTTGCAGGCGCCCAAAAGCGCTGTCGGAAATGTGCACGGTTTTTCCGGGAGACGTTTCAGCCATGGCGAAGCTCCAAAGTTTCAGCCGCGTGGCGGGCTGCCTGTTTTTGTCGAAAGTCTTCAATGGCGGCCTTAATGGCGTCTTCCGCCAACACGGAGCAATGAATTTTCACGGGCGGCAAAGACAATTCCTGCGCGACGGCCTTGTTGGTGATGGTGGCGGCTTGCTCCAGAGTTTTGCCCTTCACCCATTCTGAAACCAGAGAGCTGGACGCAATGGCCGAGCCGCAGCCGAAGGTTTTGAAACGCGCGTCTTCAATAATGCCGGCGTCTGAAATTTTAAGTTGCAGGCGCATGACGTCCCCGCAGGCGGGGGCGCCGACAAGGCCCGTGCCCACATTCGGATCCGCACTGTCCAGCGTACCGACGTTTCGCGGGTTGTTAAAATGCTCGAGTATTTTTTCGCTATACTGCATGGCTTCCTCTTTTTAGTGTTGTTGCCACTGAAAACTTTTCAAGTCCACACCCTGTTTTGCCATCTCATAAAGGACGCTGATTTCCCGAAGGCGCACGACGGCCTTCACCACCCTCGCAATGGTTTCGTCCACCTCTTTTTCCGTTGTGAAACGCCCCAGGCCAAAGCGCAAAGAGCAATGCGCAATTTCATCTCCCAACCCCAGAGCGGATAAGACATAGGAGGGCTCCAGAGAGTCAGAGGCGCAGGCGGAGCCAGTGGACAAAGCGATGCCTTCCAGCTCTCTCATGAGCGCATCCCCCTCGACGAAGGAGAAAGCGACGCTCAAATTTCCCGGCAAACGGTGCTGCATGGAGGCATTGACGGAAACAAAGTCCAACGAAGAAGAAATGCCTTTCCACAGGCGCTCTCTCAAGGCTGTCAAACGCTGCGCTTCGGTTGCTTGCTCTGCTTTTGCAATTTCACATGCCTTTCCGAAACCCACAATGCCCGGCACGTTGAGGGTACCCGAGCGCATGCCCCGCTCATGTCCACCCCCATGGAGAAGCGGGGAGAGGCGGATGCGGGGTTTTTTTCGGACATAGAGGGCGCCCACGCCTTTGGGCCCATAGAGTTTATGGGAGGAGAGGGAGACCAAGTCTGCACAAGCTTCTTCCACATAGAAGGGAACTTTCCCCGCGCCCTGCACAGCATCCACATGAAAAAGCACACCGTGCTTGCGGCACAGGGCGCCTATGTCATGGATGGGTTGAAGCGTGCCTATTTCGCTGTTGGCCAAACTCACGGAGGCGAGGACAGTGCCAGGCTGCAGGGCCTGCTCAAAACGCTGCAAGTCCACGCGGCCGTCCTTCTGCACAGGCACATAGCTGACGCATGCTCCGCCTCGCAGCGTCGAAGCCCACAGCTGCAAAACCGAGTCCTGTTGCAAAGCGTGCGCCTCGGAAAGCGCGGGAATGTCTTCTTCAAGGACAGCGCGCCCCAAAAGCTGCACAAGGCGCAGCGCTTTGAGCTCCTCCATACGCTCCAAGCGCACACGCTCAAGCCACTTGCAGGTTTCCAGAACGGCCTGATGCTCCGTTTGCAAGGTGACAAGGTGGTTCCCCTTGGTTTTGTAATAGTCCAAGGCACCTTTGAGGGCCAGGTTGATGGACTCCGTAGCGCCGGAGGTAAAAATAATTTCAGAAGGCTCCGCCCCAATGAGATCGGCCACCTGCTGCCGGGCTTTGTTGACGGCGGCCTCGGCTTCCCAACCGAAGGCATGGCCTCCCGAGGAGGCATTGCCGAATTTCCCTTTCAAATAAGGAAGCATGGCTTCCAACACACGCTCATCCACGGGCGTGGATGCATGGTTGTCGAGATAAATGCGTGCCTTGGGCATGGAAAGCCTCATACCGGGAGAATATGGACTCGTCAAGTCCACTTGAATGGACACCCTTCAAACGAAGTCTGGACTTTTTCATTTCCTGCATTACAACGTCGTTCACAAGTTGGCTGCACGCCGTGGTGAAGTGGAAACGGAGTTGCAGGCGGTTTTCAATGAGAACACCTGAACATACAAGCCCCTCAACGCATTTTCAGCCGCTTCACATAGGCTGGCTGTGCGTATTGGCTTTGTGCGCAAGCCTGGCCCTGGTTTTCTGGCCTGAAAGCTTGTCGCTTGGGGTGGGAAGCACGGAGGGGCTGGCGTCTTTTTCAGAGGGCGCGCCCTGGTGGCAGACAGGGGGGGTACTCTTCCTGGGGGGGCTTTTGACGGCGCTGACGCCTTGCGTCTATCCGCTGATTCCCATTACCGTGGGGGTGCTGGGGGCTTCGAAGGCCCGAAGCAAGCTGCACGCGGTGGGGCTGAGCGCAGCCTACATTTTCGGCATGGGCCTTGTCTTCAGCCTGGCAGGTTTCAGTGCCGCGCTTTCAGGCCAAGTTTTCGGCGCTTTTCTGAGCAGCCCCTGGGTGCTGTTGGGGCTTGCCTTCTTCATGGCCGCCTTGGCTGCGTCCATGTTGGGGGCCTTTGAGTTGGGCCTTCCACAGGCATGGACACAGCGCCTGGGGCGTATGGGAGGTGGCGGCGGCCCCTGGGGTGCCTTCCTCATGGGGGGGGCGGCGGGTTTATTGGCGGCCCCCTGCACAGGCCCCGTATTGTCGGGGCTTTTGGCCTACATTGCCCAGCACCAAGCAATATGGCTGGGAGGTGTGGGCCTGTTCATCTACGCCATGGGGATAGGGCTGCCTTTCTTTCTGGTGGGGGTTTTTGCGGTGAGGCTGCCCAAAAGCGGCAGCTGGATGGTGGGGGTAAAATATTTTCTGGGGCTGGTGTTGGCCGTCTTCGCCCTGGGTTATTTGAAGGAGGCCTGGCCGGCTTTTGACTCGACGTTGGTATGGATGGCACACAAGCTGGGGGGGCGCAGCCTGGGCCTGGGGGTGGTGGGGGGCATGGTATTTTTCACCCTCCTCTGGGGTGGCATTCGCCGGAATGCCGAAAAGGCCGGCAATGCGGAAGGCCTTTTTCAAGAGAAGAAGCTCCAGGAAAGCTCCTACAAGCTTCCCGTATTGGCCATGTTGCTTCTGGCCATTCTCCTGCGTTTTGAGTTGCCCTCTTCGGTGGCGGCCGAGGGGACTTCCTTGGTTTGGCAGCATCGCTTTTCTGCGAAAGACGGCCCCGCGCTTGCTTTTGACGAGGTTTTGCAAAGGGCCAAAGAGCAGGGGCAGCCTGTGCTGATCGACTTTTTTGCGCAGTGGTGCGCTGCATGCAAGGAGCTTGACAAAATCAGCTTTGCTGACGCGAGGGTAGTGCAGGAAGCGGAGCGCTTTATGCGAATAAAAGTGGACGGCACTCGGGAGAGCCAAGAGATAGAGGCGCTGTATGCGCGCTTTTCCGTGCAGGGCCTGCCCACCGTGGTGTTTATTGACGCTCGGGGCGAATTGCTGTCCAGGCCCCGCGTAGAAGGCTTTGTGGGCCCCCGAGAACTTTTAAAAAGAATGCGACAAATCCCCTGAAGGGTCCTTTTGTCCCCAGCTGAACGAAGCCTCCGGTTTCGCTCAGGTCATGCACTTAAGTGCACTCCCATCGCGAAATCCTCGCCTTCGTCCACCTGAGAACAAAAATCCTCCTTCAGGGCCCACTTAGACCGTCTTAAACGAAGTCCAACGAAGAAGTGGAAGCGGTCAGGAACATTTTGCGTTAGCGCAACGTTTCCCTTCGGGACAAGCAAAGCCGCAGCGGCCGCAGTTTTTAGGATCGTTTGCGAGATCAAACCCCTCGTCCTTGCAGCAATAGGATGAGCTACCATCGGGCGGCTGCGTACAAAGGTAGCCGTCTCCTCCGCAGTCGCCATCGTCCTCGCAATAAAAGGGCATGCTCTCATCAAACTTGACTTTGCAAGCAAGAGCGAAAAGCACAAGCAGCCCCCAAAGTAGACGCATCATCAGAAAGTCCCTCCTATCCCCATGACGACGCCGACGCTTCCGGCAACATCATCCAGGGGGTTTTCGGCAATTGTTCCCGGCGCGACAAACATCCAAATGGTTCCTCCGGCAACCATGGCGCTTCCGCTGCCTACAAAAATGTTGGCAAGCATGGCAAACAGCTTTGCCTGGTTGGCTTCTTTGCGGGTGATGTCGATGATCTTGTTGTTGTTGGCATCCACGCCGCGCTTTTCGATGGATTTGGCGGCAAGCCCAAAATAAACGCCTGTCCCCGCCACGGCTGCCCCTGCGATGGCAACATAGAAACCTGGGCGGGCGTAAATGGGTTTGTTTTTTCGGAAGTCAGGCTCCTTCCAGGTTTGAACGTTCGGAGACTTGCCCAGAGGTTTGGCAATCAGCAACACTTTGACAAGCTCCACCTTGTTGGGCCGAATGTGCACTTCCTTCTCAAAGGGCAAAAACCCTTCTGCCTGCGCAAGCAAGGAATATTTTCCGCGCTCCAACAAGACTTCAAAAGAGCCTTTGCCGATGGCCTTGCCTGAAAGGCTGATTTGAGTGGAGGACTCCACCGCATCCACAACCAATTTTCCAAGGCCGACTTCCAGGGTTGAGAGCATGCGACTCCAGGCGCTTCGCGCTCTCGACAAAAACTCGGCTTCCAGTTTCGTTTTGGAGGGTTTGAGCAGCCCCGTAAAGCCGCTGGTCTGCTGTTGTTGCTCACGCTCCGGGCTTTCAGCGGTTTCTGTTGCAAGTTGCGTCATGGCAGAGTCATAACCCCAGAGCGTCAGCAAAGAGCTTGGCCCCGAGGGCGCCAGAGCGCCGGCAAGGACGCGATCGACGCCCAGGGCTTCTGCAAGCAATTCCAGGCAGGCTTTGTCCTTGCATTCGGCAGGGGTTTTCTTGAGCCCTTTGAGTGCAGCGAGCACTTCTTTGGAGCCCACTACCTGAGAGAAGCGACCTGCCCGCGCTGCTGCGTGCAGCTCTCTTTGGAAGTCCGTGTTCAGGCGCTTGGCCCGCTCGCGCTCGGCTTGGCGGTTGCCAATGGTCTGAATGCCCACAAAAGCCAGCGAAGGCGCAAAGCGCTCGTCGGGAGATTCGGGTTCTTCCGAAAAATCCAACCCCAGCTCCATCGCTTGTGCCTGAACAGTCCAACTCAAAAGACAAACCATATAAAGATAGGGACGCATGGGGACTTAAATCTCAAATGAAGTTGTGAATTCAGACATAGCTTCTTAACTGCAACTCAAACTCTTTCGGGTCTTTTAAAAAGCGCCACTCCTTACCGTCTGCTTCGATGAATTTTTCTTTCGCAAGATAGCGAACCGCATTTTCCAGATTAGGTCGAGACAAAGCCTCGGCCATGGTTAACTTTCCAAGAAGCAAATCGGCTTGCCCTAAAGCAATGGCTCGTTTTAGCAGTTCTTTGAGATCAAAGCTGCTATTTTTCTCCAGGGTGTGAACGGCCATGGCTACCAGCCGATAAGACTCGAGGTAGTCGCGCAGCAGGTTGGCCATAAATTCCAGCCGCAAAACGGCGAAGGCCTCCGTTGTCAGCGTATAGTTTTTGCCGACAATGGATAAGAGCCCCAGTTTTTGAAAACCAGCCCATTCCGCATGGAATTCCGACTTGGGGTGGGAAACAAACTCGAATTGGAAAAGCGAGCTTAAGAAGAAAGCCCGTTGGTTGACCTGCTCCAAAGCCGTCTCACCCTCGTTGCTTTGAATGGCCAGAGCCAGCATGGAATAGGAGGCAAACCAATTCAGCAGGCTGTTTTTGTTAAAAGACAGCTCCAGGCGTTTTTCTTCCTGGACTTGAAAGATGGCACTGTTTTCTGTCTGCGTGACGCGAACAGACTTTTCTGCAACGAAGCGGTGCAAGGCTTCTTCGATGGGGCCCAACACACAAGGGGAGGAGGGGGCATTCCCCAGGGAGGCGGAGAGGGGGGCCCCCATATGGGCAGCCAGAAGTCGCAGGCAGCCGATTCTTTCGGCGATTTCATCCTCCAAAAGCCCCCGGTTTCGATGGGCGAGCAAAGCCGTAGCCAGCAGGGCATGCGGTGTCACCGTGGAGGCCCGGCTGATGGCATGCATGACTTTGGAAGCCAGTGCTTGAACGAGAGCGGATTTTTGCTCTTTTTGGATGGCAGCTCGCTGCAAATTGCGCTCCTGCATCATCTGCGCAAGGGAGATGGGCTCTCCGAAGCGAAGGTGAATGCTGCCATAGCGTTTTGTCAGCACCTTGGAGGAGGCCAAAAGCCTGCCAATGTCTTCATTCTTTTTTGACTTCCCTTTGAGCTCCGCGGAATAGCTGGAGAGCTCCACAACGCGCTCATAGTCAATGGCGATGGGGATGAAGTGCAAGTCCTCCCGAACGCCCTCCAGGACAGCATCCACCAGCCAGGAGAACAAGCCCATTTTGGGCGCGAGGAGTTTTCCGTTTCGAGAGCGGCCGCCTTCGGGGAAGAATTCGTGTGCAATGCCGTCTTGCACCAGTTTTTTTAAATAGGCTTTGAAAGCCGCCGTATAAATTTTGTCCTCACGAAAACTGCGTCTTAAAAAAAATCCGCCACAGCGTCGCAAAAATGTTCCCAGCGGGAAAAAGGAGAGGTTTGCTCCGGCAGCAACCAGCGGGGCACTGTAGCCGCGCTGCCACAAAACAAAACTCATCACCAAATAGTCAATATGGCTTTTGTGGCTTGGAACCAGAACAACAGGCGTTCGCGTGGCCACCTTCATGGCTTTTTCAAGTCCAACTTCATCGACTTCAATGCCGTCATAAATCCGATGGAACACCAGCGACAAAAGCGGGGCTGTCAATGCCAGCACTGTGGAATTTTGTTTTGCGGCGATGGAGCGAAGTGCGCGACGGGTCTCTTTTTGCGTGGACTCCATGCTTCTGGATTGCTCTTTGGCAATGTTGGCGAGGCGGTTTTGCAAGTCTCTGTCCCGCATGGTTTCCTGAAGCAGGCGATCTCTGGATTTGGTGGGTGGACCAAAAACGGCGCGCGTTTCTCTGGCCAGGTGCACGCTCAAAACGCCGCGCACTCTGCGGGCCAAGTCCTTGGTGTCGGCCCCCTGGACAAAAGCGGTGAGGTTGATGGGTTCTCCCACGCGAAATTGTGCACGGTGGAAGTTGGTGAAAAAAGCCCCCAGAGAATGCAGAAAACCTGGATGCTCAGGCGTCCCGAAAATATGATCGAAAAAACTGGGTGCAATTTTTTGTGCTGATTTTTTCCAGACGAAGAGCTCCGGCACGAGGAAAATGGGTTTGTCCAGCTGCTTCGAAAGCTCCACCAGGGCAGGAAAAGGATCTTCTCTGACGCGGGTCCCTTCTGCTTTTCCAAAAACCGTTTCCCGCAAAAAAACCATGCCGCTCCCCCCGCCAAGGAAGGCTTTTTGGAAACGCTCTTCGAAAGGACCGCTCAAATAGCAGCGAGAAAAAGGGCGCGTAAACCAACGGCGCAAATGAGCGACCGCACGAACAGGCGGCATCGAATGGCTCAACATTGCCCAGCTGAGATAGAGGTAGTTGACCCAGGCCGTTGTCCGCATGACGTGCACCACATAACCCGTCTGGTGCAGGCGCTGCAGATCTGCAAGCGCTGTCGCAGAAAAGCGGACATGTTTGAAAAAGCGCGAGGCCCATCTCCAGCTGAGAGGTCCAAACTCTTTTTTCAGCTGAGCCTGGATGAGGCCATTGTGTGGCACCCCAGGCAATTCGCCGGACAACTCGCCACTTGGCTTTGTCAAGAGATCTCCTCAACACACAAGGGACAGGCTGAGTATTTATACGTGACGATCTCTCTCTCCTTGGCACGAAATGAAGGCGCCCTCGGCCCATAGACCAAGAGCGACAGTCAGCAGAAACTGCGAACTACTTTAGACTACATGAAGTCTGGTGGAAAGATCTAAAGAGCGTTACATAGTCGTTTCCTCTTTGGTGTCCACGCCCTCATCCCCACTGACATCATTGACAGAAGGATAGGCTTTGATCCGCTCCCGGGCAATTTTCCATGCCTGTTGAACTACCCAGGATAAGGAGCGGTCCTGGCGGGTCGCTTCATCCTGAATCTCTTTCAGCATGTCTTCCGGGAAGTATAATGATTGTTTTCGTTTATCTGTACCTGCCATGCGATAAGTCCTCACAGAACTACGAGGTTAAGAAGAGATCCACCCCCCATATGGAACTGACGGCGTTCCCAAGCCGACATCCGTTATTTAACAATGTAAGCATAAAAATTACCACTAGAAAATACTTTCAAAAATAAAATAGAAAAAGGGCTGCAAACACTATGGCTTGCAGCCCTGGCTCGTCCAGAGGGGAGGGGGAGCCTCTGGAACGTGCCGATGGATTTTCCAAATCCAGGCAGGTTTTCAAAAAAACATTCTCTGTTAAAGCTAACCGAGTTAGTCCAAGACTCAAGCCAACTGTCATGCGCCAAAGCCCAAAAAAGTGCTGGTTTCCTTTCGAAAAAACATTGCATGATGCATACTTAGAGTTGTATCTGCAGAAGGAGCGCCTCTTGTTGGCGGTTTCGGGGGGGACGGACTCTTTGGCCTTGCTGTGGGCCACCTCGCGTACGGCATCCTCATTGGGCCTGCATTTTGAAGTTGCCAGCATCGATCATGGCCTGCGGGAGGAGAGTGCACAGGAAGTTCGTTTTGTCCAGGACATTTCTGAGAAGCTGAAAGCGCCCTTTCACACCCGGCGTCTTTGCATTCGCAAACATGCAGCTCTCGAAGAGCAAGCGCGTCATTTGCGTTATGCAGCTTTGGAGGAGATTCGCCGGCGTCAGAATTTGAACTGGATTGTCACCGCGCACACGGCTTCAGATCAGGCCTGTACATTGTTGATGAACCTGAGCCGGGGGGCGGCCTTGTCAGGAGCCCGAGGGATTTGGAGGCGGCGGGGGCAGATAGTTCGCCCCATGCTGACTGTGGTGAGGGAGGATGTGGAGGCATATCTCCAGCAGACTTCTTTGTCGCCTGTTGCAGACTCGATGAACGAAGACGAACGCTTCTTTCGTGTGCGAATGCGACGAGGTTTGCTCAAGCATCTGGAAAAGGTTGCCGGGGCTTCCGCGACGCTTCATTTGGCGCGCTTTTGTCGGTATGCGGATGAGGATGAGAATTTCTTGCACCAGCTGGCCCTGCGCGCTTTTCAAAAAATTCAAGCATCGCCGAGCACTTTGGATCTCATGGCCTTTCTTTGTTTAGAAAAGCCCTTGCAGCGTCGCATTTTAGCTTTATTTTTACGCCAAAGTGGCTTAGAAGTCGACGCCGAATCCATCGAAAAGGCCATTGTGGCCACTCAGACGAAAAAAAATGTAACTTTGACTCAGGACTGCCTTCTCAAATTTGAAAAAGGACTTATCTTCATTGTGCCGGCACCTCCACGCAAGAAGCGTTGAAAGAAACGCCTGCTGTCGTGAGGGTGAACAAGAGCATGTTTTGCGCAGGCTCTGTCTAAAAGAAGTTTTAGCTAAAAAGGGTTTTTGAAACGTGCGTTCGAATTTGAAAAACATGGGCATTTGGGTATTGCTCATCACCCTCTTTGTCATCATCTATGCCGTCTATTCCAAGACGGAAAACGTGCAAGAGCTGCCGATCACCGTTTTTTTCGAAAAGGTGAAGTCGAAGGAAATTTCCAGAGTCTCCATTAAAGAAAACATTTACATCGGCCACTTGGGCCATGCCCCCCGGGAGCTGGGAGGCGCCCCCAAAGAAACGACCGTACGTTCCATTGGGCCCATCGCGGATGCCGGCATTTTGCAGAAGTTGGCTGACGAAAATGTGGAGGTGAGGTTTGAAAAAGACGAGCAGGGCGGTTTGTGGCTGAGTCTGCTTTTTCAGTGGATTCCCATCCTTCTTGTCATCGGCCTTTTCATTTTCTTCATGCGCCAGTTGCAAGGCTCCAGCGGCAAGGCCATGAGTTTTGGCAAATCCAAAGCGAAACTTTTGTCGGAGAGCCACAACAAGCTGACCTTTGCGGACGTCGCGGGCATTGAAGAAAGCAAAGAAGAGCTGGAAGAGATTATTGCGTTTTTGAAAGACCCCAAAAAGTTCACCAAGCTTGGGGGGCGCATCCCCAAAGGCGTATTGATGATGGGGCCGCCGGGGACAGGGAAGACGCTGTTGGCCAAAGCCGTAGCAGGGGAGGCGGGGGTTCCGTTTTTCTCCATTTCCGGCTCTGACTTTGTCGAAATGTTTGTGGGCGTGGGCGCCAGCCGCGTCAGAGACTTGTTTGAGCAAGGCAAGAAGAATGCACCGTGCATTATTTTCATCGACGAAATTGACGCGGTGGGCAGACACCGGGGCGCAGGTTTGGGCGGAGGCCACGACGAGCGCGAGCAAACCTTAAACCAGCTTCTTGTGGAGATGGACGGCTTTGAGTCCAGCGATGGCGTCATCCTCATGGCGGCCACCAACCGTCCGGATGTTTTGGATCCGGCCTTGCAGCGCCCAGGACGTTTCGACAGGAGGGTGGTGGTCCCCCGTCCAGACTTACGGGGGAGGGTGGGCATTCTCAAAGTCCACACGAGGCGTACGCCCTTGGCTCCGGATGTCGACTTGGAAGTCATTGCCCGAGGAACGCCGGGCATGACGGGGGCGGATTTGGAAAACCTTGTGAATGAGGCGGCGCTTTTTGCTGCGCGCAGAAACAAGGAGCGTTTGGAGCTTGCCGACTTTGAAATGGCCAAAGACAAGGTCTTCATGGGCCCTGAGCGCAAGTCGATGATTATGACGGAGAAGGAGAAGCAAAACACAGCGGTGCACGAAGCCGGCCATGCCTTGGTGGGCAAATTGCTTCCCGGGTGCGATCCGGTACACAAAGTCACCATCATCCCCCGCGGACAAGCCCTGGGGATAACCTGGTCTTTGCCGACAGAAGATCAGCTCAACCGCTACCGCAGGCAACTGAAGGACGAGCTGAGCATGTTGTTGGGTGGCCGCGTGGCAGAAGAGCTGATGTTTGATGAGATGAGCGCGGGCGCAGCCAATGACATTGAGCGGGCCACACACATTGCGCGCGCCATGGTATGTCGTTGGGGGATGAGCGACAGGCTGGGGCCTTTGTCTTATGCCAGCCGCGAAGGAGAAGTTTTTTTAGGGAGAGATTTTTCTTCACGCCCGGACCATTCCGACGAGACGGCCAAAAACATTGACGAAGAGATACGCGCCATTGTTGTGGAGGCCTATGGGCGCGCCAAGGCATTGCTTTCAGAAAACTTAGAGCTGCTCAAACGGATTTCAGATGCCCTCGTTGAATACGAAACTTTGGACGCTGAAGACTTGGAAGTGCTCATGCAAGGTGGCCAGTTGACGCGTGAAAAACCCCCCCCGAAATTGACTGCTCCACCCTCGCCCCCCACGGAAGAAAAAAAGAACCGAAATATTTTGGACAACATTGATGGACTGAACATGGAGCCTGAGAAGGCTTAGGCGTCAAGGCGCATGCAAGCCTTGCTGCTCTCCCATGGACAACAAATTGCCCGTGTTGTTGGCCAAAGAACGAAGCTGGCGTTGGTTGTCAAAACCAACATTGATGGGGGTTGTAAACCTCACGACGGATTCTTTTTCCAAAGATGGTTTTGCAGGGCATACGCATTTGGCTGTGGCCCATGCTCAAAAATTGCTTCGCGAGGGGGCCGATTGGATTGACATGGGGGCCGAGTCCACGCGCCCTGGCGCCAAGCCCGTGGAAGCGTCGGTGGAAAAAGAGCGCATTTTGAAGGCGGTGCGTGCTTTCAGAGCTGAAGATGCGGAGTCCTTTTTGTCCATAGACACCCTCAAGGCTTCTGTCGCGCAAGAGGCGCTTTGGGCGGGCGCAGATCTCATCAACGATGTGTCTGGAATGCTGGCAGATCCCCACATGCTGGAAGTCGTGGCTTCTCACAAAGCAGCCATCTGCATGGGACACATGCCCGGCACACCCCAAACCATGCAGTCCCAATGCGTTGAAGGCGATGTTGTCGAAGTGCTGTTGGAGTTTTTTTCTCGCCGCATCGACATTGCCATGGCCGCAGGCATTGCAAGAGAGCGCATTTTGATAGATCCCTGCATTGGATTCGGAAAGTCCTTTGAGCAAAATTGGCTGCTGCTCAAAAGCCTGCCTCGCTTGAAAGAATTGAATGTTCGCGTGGCTGTTGGCTTTAGTCGCAAAGCTTTTCTCGGGGAGCTTGGCAGCTTTTTTGAGCCCAGCGATGCTGATGTGGCAACTGCCGCCATGACAGCCGTGCTGACAGCTCAATCCGCCGTGGACGTCATCCGAGTTCACAATGTGGCCTTTGCGAAAACAGCACGAGAAGCAGGAACACGACTTGCTTCCCATCCGCTTCCTGCATAAGGAGCTTTCATGGCACGAAAACTCTTTGGAACAGACGGCGTGAGAGGAAAGGCCAATGCGCAACCCATGACAGCGGAATTGGCCATGCAGCTGGGGGCTGCGCTTGCACATTTCATTCAAAACGGTGGACACCGGCACAAAATTGTCATCGGCAAAGACACGAGGCTCTCTTGCTATATGCTTGAGCAGGCCCTGGCGAGCGGCATCATGTCCATGGGTGTTGACGTTGCTTTTGTGGGCCCTTTGCCAACACCCGGCATTGCCAACATCACCACCTCCATGCGCGCGGATGCCGGAGCTGTCATTTCTGCCTCTCACAACCGCTTTGACGACAATGGAATTAAGTTTTTTTCGCGCGACGGCTTCAAACTTCCGGACGAGATGGAAGAAAAAATTGAGCAATGGTTAGAGCAGAACTGTGCGAGTTGTCCTCGTCCCAGCGGTGCAGATCTCGGCCGTGCGGTGCGTTGGGAGGATGCGCGAGGGCGCTATATTGTTTTTTTGAAGAACACCTTCCCGAGGGAATTGACTTTGGAAGGAATGAAGCTGGTGGTGGACTGCGCCCATGGTGCCGCCTACCGCGTTACCCCTGAAGTCCTGGAGGAGTTGGGGGCCCAGGTGATACGCCTGAATGTTTCTCCCAATGGTGTCAACATCAACGACAACTGCGGGGCCCTCTATCCCCAAAAACTGCAAGAAGCTGTTGTGCAGCATGGCGCCGACCTTGGCATTGCCATGGACGGGGACGCAGACAGGCTGATTTTGGTCGACGAAAAAGCCCGGCTGGTAGACGGTGACGCCATCATGGCGGTTTGCGCCCGACAGTGGGCTCTTCAAGAAAACTTAAATGCGCGCACCCTGGTTGCAACCGTCATGAGCAACATCGGCCTGGAGCAGGCTTTGGCCACTTTTGGTGCCAAAGTCGTGCGTACGCAAGTGGGCGATCGCTATGTGGTGGAGCATATGCGACGCCACGGTTTCAACCTGGGTGGCGAACAGTCGGGGCACATTGTCTTTCTCGATCATGCCACCGCGGGCGACGGAAGTTTGGCGGCTTTGCAAATTCTGGCCATTTTGTGCCGACAGCAAAAACCTCTGTCGGAGCTGGTTTCCTTTTTTCAACCTTCGCCTCAAGTTTTGCTCAACCTGGAGGTTTCCAGGCGGGTTGACTTAGAAACACTGCCCCAAGTCCAAGCCAAACTCCGCAGTGTTGAAGCCGCACTTGGAAAAGAGGGGCGTGTCTTTGTACGGTTTTCAGGCACAGAGCCGAAGCTGCGCATCCTGGTGGAAGGGCCCAACGAAAGCGCCATACGAGAATATGCCGAGGACATTGTGCAAACGCTCAGGAAGCATTTAGCCAAGGAGGAGGAATGAATCGACCGCGCCTGGGTTTTAATGTGGACCACATCGCGACTGTTCGCCAGGCCAGACGCGCTTCGTGGCCAGATCCTGTCGGCATTGCAGCCATGGCTGAAGTTGCCGGAGCGGAACAGCTGACTTTGCACCTTCGAGCAGATCGCCGCCATGTGCAAGACAGGGACTATTTCCTCTTGAGAGAAACCAAGAAAGGCCTCCTCAACCTCGAGATGGCGGCCGCTGTGGCGATGCTGGAGTTGGTTTTGAAGCACCCTCCCGACATGGTGACTTTGGTTCCGGAGCGGCCAGACGAGCTGACGACAGAAGGGGGGTTGGATGTTGTCGCTTGTCAGCAGGAGCTTTTCGAAGTGGTGCAACGCTTGAGAGAGCGGGGCATTGTGGTGGCATTGTTTGTAGACGCCAACCTCGAGCAATTGGATGCCGCCTTGAAAGTCGGCGCCCAGAGAGTTGAGTTGCACACAGGCCACTATTGCAGCGAAAACAACCTGCAGTTGCGCTTAAGAGAGCAGCAGCGCATTCACAAAGCCGCACGCCATGCCATTGGGCTGGGCTTGGGTTGCGCGGCAGGCCACGGCCTTGACTATTTCAATGTTGCTCCCATTGCAGCCATGCAGGAGATTGATGAACTCAACATTGGCCATTCCATCGTCTCACGCGCTCTCTATGTGGGCGTTGAGCGCGCCATTAAGGACATGTTACAATGTATGATCCGCCCCTGAGACAAGCCTTGAGTGCCCGGCAGATGCAAACCTTGGAGCGCTCAGCAGAAGCGTTGGGAATGCCCACTTCCATTCTCATGGAAAACGCAGGCCGGGCGTTGGCAAACGCAGCGCTTGAGCTGTCCAAACCGCATTCAGCCTTTTTTGTTGTTTGTGGACTTGGCAACAATGGCGGAGACGGTTTTGTTTGCGCTCGAATTTTGGCAAGCTGGGGCCGGAGGGTGTTTCTGACTTCGTCGCGCCCCGTGGCGCAACTCAAAGGCGATGCTTTGCGCAACGCCAAGCTGTGTGAAATGTGTCCAAAGATCATTTGGCTTTCCCTGGACGCCCTGCATATTCGCCCGGAGGACGTGGTGGTGGATGCCCTCTTCGGCACAGGTTTGAAATATGCCCCTCAAGGTGAGGAAGCTTCTTGCATAGAGATGATTTCCTTAAGCCGGCGAAGGGGCGCCAAAGTGTTGTCGGCCGACGTGCCTTCCGGTTTGCAGGCCGACGAAGGGCAGTGTGCGTTTGTGCATGTACAGGCAGACGTGACGCTTGCTTTTGGAGCGCCCAAGCCTTGCCATTTTCTTTTTCCTGCGGCAGCAGCTTGCGGCAAAGTCCTCACGGCAGACATAGGCATTCCTTCGGCTGCCTGGGAGGCCATTCAACAGCCGGGCCTTGCTTTGCTTGAAGAGGCGACCATCCGCCCCTTGTTTTCAAAGCGCCCTCAAGATGGCCACAAAGGGACTTTTGGGCATGTGCTGGTGGTTGCCGGAAGCCTTGGAAAAAGCGGCGCAGCCTCTTTGTGTGCCCAAGCCGCTTTGCGCGCCGGTGCGGGCCTTGTCACACTGGCTTCTTCAGAGGCGGTGCTTGCTCAGGCATTGCACAATACGCCGGAGTTGATGGGACACAGCTTTCCAGCCTTGGATCTTTCTTGCCAGGAGCTTTTGTTGCAATTGAGTCAAAACAAGGCGGCCATCGCCATCGGCCCTGGCATAGAGACAGGCCCTCAGACGGCACAGCTTTTGTTTTCCCTCGTTGAGCAAACGCCGATTCCCGTGGTTTTGGATGCAGACGCCCTCAATGCCCTGCCGCATTCTCAGTTGCAAAACCTTCAAAAAGCCCGCTGTCAACCTGTCCTCACGCCGCACCCGGGAGAGATGGCCCGATTGATGAACATGCCCATAACCAAAGTGCAGGAGCAACGCAGCGAAGTGGCCATGGAGTTGGCGCAGCGCACTTTGGCCCTCGTGGTATTCAAGGGTGCCGACACTTTGGTGGCGAGCCCCGACGGGACACTCAGCGTCAACACCAGCGGCACGCCCGGCATGGCCACAGCCGGCAGCGGAGATGTATTGACAGGGCTTCTGGCAGGACTTTTGGCACAAGGCATGTCCACTCTGGAAGCTTGCCAGGCAGCGGTTTTTTTGCACGGGAGGGCAGGGGAGTGGGCAGCCTGTCAGCATGGCGAGAGGGGAATGTTGGCAAGCGACATTCTGCAGGGGGTTTGTCATTTCTATGCTGAGTGGAAGCTGTGACAGCCCTTCCTCCCGGCCGCGAGTTGTTGATAGGGACGCCCGAAGAAAGCCGACAACTTGCCAACCGGCTTGGAAGCTTGCTGATGCCTGGGCATTGCCTTGCCCTGTGCGGCCCCCTGGGCGCAGGGAAAACACTGTTTGCCAAAGCTGCGGCGGAAGGCATGGGTTTGCCTTTTGAGTTTTTGTCCAGTCCCACTTTTGCAATTGTCCACAGCCATGAAAGCCCCCGCGGGCTTTTGTCTCACACCGACTTCTACCGCCTCCATTCCCTGGACGAGCTTTATATGGCCGGTATTTTTGACTTCGACTGGCCAGGCAGCATTTCTTTTGTGGAATGGGCCGACAAATTTCCCTCTGCCCTGCCTGAAACATTTCTTTTGCTCTCTTTTGTTTTTGTCGACAACGCGCCTTGCAAACGAAGACTCTTCGTTTCGGCGCATGGAGAAAAGCACGCGTGCTTGCTGAAAAATTGGCTTGACGCTTTTTGAAGAATGGGCCTTAGAGGAAAGCTTTCGTTGTGGATTGACACGCAAATGCCCAAAGGAAAATGCATGAGCCTCCAAGAAAAAGACATCCGTGAAGCCTTGGCCGACGTCGTCCTCCCTGGAACCAAGACGAAACTCTTGGACACTTCCCTCGTTGAGCACATAAAAGTGGAAGGCGGCAAGCTGTCGCTGACACTCAGCTTGCCTGCTTCCGAATCCATCAACAAAGAAGCCTTGAGGCAAAGCCTGGACGCTGCTTTGGGAAAGCTGCCGGGCCTTCAGCGTTTTCAAATAACCTGGGAGCTTTCCAAAAAAGCGCCGCCCGCTTTGCTTTCTGAAGTGCGCCACATTCTTTTGGTGGGGGCCGGCAAAGGAGGCGTAGGCAAAAGCACGGTGGCGGTGAATTTGGCATGTGCCCTGGCAGCGGAAGGGGCGAAGGTGGGGCTTTTGGATGCCGACTTCTACGGCCCTTCATTGCCGCTGATGTCGGGGGTGAAGGAGCCTCCCTTCAGCAAAGACGGCCAGACGATGGAGCCCTTGGAGGCCCACGGTGTGAAGATGATCTCCATTGGCTTTCTGGTGGAGGCCAACCAGGCCTTGGTATGGCGTGGCCCCATGTTGCATGCCGCGCTCTCTCAACTCATGAGGGACGTCAATTGGGGAAGCCTGGACTGGATGGTGGTGGATTTACCGCCAGGGACAGGCGATGTGGTGTTGAGCATTTCCCAACACATTCACCCTTCGGGTGCCATTTTGGTTTCCACACCCCAACAGGTGGCGTTGGCCGATGTCATTCGGGCGAAGCAGATGTTTGATCGCATTCAAGTGCCTGTACTGGGCATGGTTGAAAACATGAGCTGTTTTGTGTGTCCATGTTGCGGCACCGAAACGTCTGTTTTTGATTCAGGTGGCGCCCGCGCAGCGGCTGCACAGATGGGCATTGCCTTTTTGGGTGAAATTCCCATGGACATTAAAATTCGCCAAAGTGGAGATGCCGGCAAGCCCCTTGTCGTAGGACACCCCGAAAGTCCGGAAGCCAGGCAGTTTGTGGCCATAGCGAAGCAACTTGCCTTAACAGTGAAAGCGCGCAACTCGGCAGCGCCCTGAATTTCAGCTTTTCAAAACTCAGCGAAATTTTTTAGACCGGAAGATGGACAATTTGCCAGGAGACAACATGGAGCCCGAAGAATTTACAGAAAGCCAGGACAGAGGCATTGTCTCCGAGTGGATTCGAAAATTGGCGGTGGCGGGGCTGGGGGCGGCCGTACTGACGGAGGAGGGTTTGCGTCAATTGGCCGGACAGTTGCGACTTCCCAAGGACTTGCTCAGCGGGGTTTTGTCTCAAGCCGACAAAACCAAAGAAGAGCTCGCACGCATTATTGGAGATGAAATCCGCAATTTTCTGCATTCCGAAGTGGCGCGCGAAGGCATGGCAAAATTGCTTGAGGACATGAAGCTTGAAGTGAAAGCTGAAATTCGGCTGGTCCCCAAAGACAAAGCCGAGCCGACAAAGCCTCCGCCGCCTGTCAAAAAAGCAAACCCCGGGAGAAAAGGGTGAGGCGTTGGTGGTTGTTGCTGCCTCTGGCCCTGGGGGGCCTGTGGCTATGGTTTGGAGCAGGCGGCTTGTTTCCTTCCGCCCGCACCCTGACGTGCACCCTGGAGGACACCCGCCCCATGGCGCAGGTTGAATTCCAACTTTGGCGGGAAGAAACTTTGCTGTTTCGCTCCGTCTTGAAAAACCTGAGCAGCCGCTCGTGGACTCAGGAAGTGCAACTCAAACCAGGACGTCACCGCGTGCAACTTCTCACCTGGACTTCCGAAAAAGAAGCCCCACGCGTCCACGAGCAGTTTTTGGATGTCGACAAGCGAAGCGAGTGGCATCTGCGTTTTTGAGGACGCATTCAGACAGCCGAAGTTGTTTTTTGAAGCGATGGTTTTTCTTGAGCTTCTTTATGGGTTGGCATTCTGCCCATTCCCAAGCCCGCGCAGATCGATTATCTACCCTGCATGTTGCCTTCAGAGATTCCGCTGTCCTTGACTTTTGATGATGTTTTGCTCCTTCCTGCCAAAACAAACTTTCTCCCCCAGGAAGCGAATTTAAGCACGCTTCTGACGCGTCGTTTGTCATTGGGGATTCCCTTGTTGTCTGCAGCGATGGATACCGTCACGGAGTCTCGTACAGCCATCGCCATGGCTCAAGAGGGAGGCCTCGGCATCATCCACAAAAACATGTCCCCTGAGCGCCAAGCCCTCGAAGTGCTCAAAGTCAAAAAACACGAGAGCGGGATGGTGATTGATCCGGTGACCATTCACCCTGAAGCGCCTTTGTCTGCCGCCATTTCACTGATGGAGACGCATGGCATTTCGGGCATTCCCGTTGTGAAAGCTTCCAAGGTGGTGGGAATTTTGACGACGCGCGACGTACGTTTCGAGTCCCAGTTGGATCGCGCTGTCTCTGAAGTCATGACGACGAAATTGGTGACAGCCCTGGAGGGCGTTAACCAGGAAGAAGCCATCGATCGGATGCATCGCCATCGCATCGAAAAGCTGTTGATTGTCAACGAGGCGAATGAACTCAAAGGGCTTGTCACGCTCAAGGACATTGAGAAATGGAAAACCTATCCCAACGCGGCCAAAGACAGCAAAGCCCGACTGCTGTGTGGCGCTGCGGTGGGCTTGTCTCAAGACAGAGAAGAGCGCATAGAGCGGCTGATGAAGGCCGGCGTAGATCTCATTGTCATTGACACAGCCCACGGACACAACCAGGCCGTTTTGGATGCTGTGCGAGAAACCAAAAAACAGTTTGGCTCCGCTTTGGAGTTGATTGCAGGAAACGTGGCGACGGCCCAGGCGACCAAAGCCCTCATTGATGCGGGGGTGGATGCAGTCAAAGTGGGCATTGGGCCTGGTTCCATTTGCACCACGCGGGTGGTTGCAGGCATTGGTGTACCTCAGGTGACGGCCGTGCATGAAGCGGCCAAAGCCGCCAAGGGAAGTGGGGTGCCCATTATTTCAGACGGGGGCATCAAATTTTCGGGGGACATTGTCAAAGCCATTGCGGCCGGTGCGCACAGCGTTATGATCGGCTCCCTGTTTGCGGGCACCGAAGAGTCTCCCGGGGCGACCATTTTGTTTCAAGGCAGAACCTATAAAGCCTATCGAGGTATGGGCTCTTTGGGGGCGATGAAGCAGGGGGCGAAAGATCGCTATTTCCAGTCGGAGGTGGAGGAGACTCAAAAACTGGTTCCCGAAGGAATTGAGGGGAGGGTCCCCTATAAGGGGCTGCTGTCTACCAACATCCACCAAATGATGGGAGGGCTTCGGGCAGGCATGGGCTACGTCGGCTGCAAAACCATTGAGGAGCTGCGCAACTACGACGGCTTTGTTCGAATCACATCAGCAGGGCTCAAAGAAAGCCACGTGCACGACGTGATCATTACAGAAGAGGCCCCTAACTACCAAATCGCTCCCTGAATTAGCGTTTGCGGGAAGAAGGTGCAGGCGGCTGTGCCGGCCCCACTCTTTGCTCTGCGAGCTCCACCGTTCGCAACATTTCCTGTTTGCCGTCGATGTCAATGGCTTCAATGGCGCGGCGCAATATGACAAAGTCGATGCGAGGCACAACCACAATGCTGCCTCCCTTAATCTCCTGAACGGTAGGCGTATCCACCAAGTCGCGGATGAATCGCTCCGTTTCAATGCGCACGTCGGTGACTTGTCTCACGCAAGTCTCCTGGCGATCCAAAATGGTTTGCGCGCCCTCCTGGTAGGCCAGATCAGGATTGCGGGCAATGGCCGCGTCCAGTCGGTTTTTGCGGTCTTGCAAAGAGAGATAGAGGTCGACATACATTTTCAGCCGTTCGCCTTCGGGCTGGGCTTCGTCGCGAGCCTTGAAGAGGGCGTTGGACGTATCATCGCAGCGCAGCTCTGCAAATTCGCTGGAAGTGACAAGCTTATCCAGATTGGTTTGCCGTGTGGTCCTCTCCAACCTCTCTTCGTTGGAAAGTCCCTTCTGACAAGCTTGGATAGAAAGGGCTATGATCGCTACAACCAAAGTTTTCTTAATCATCGTCAAGTTCAGTGTCATAACACAGCGTTCTGAAATTTTAAGGAGTTTTTGGGCAAATGACACAATAGCCGTTTTTGATTTTGATGGCCAGCATTGCCCGCCGGGTATATGAAGTTGGCAGGTTTTTCCCCGGGAATGCAGCCGGCTCACGCTTTGGAAAGGATTCATTATGCTCTCATTTTTCGACATTTTCCAGAAGGTATATACCCCATGAAAGACATACAGCAGACAGCCCAGGAGGCCATTTCGGGCATTTGTGACCAAGTCCAGGGCGGCAAAGTGCTTTGTGCGCTTTCGGGGGGCGTGGACAGCACCGTGACGGCGGTGTTGGTGCACAAGGCCATTGGAAACCGCCTGCAATGCATTTATGTGGACACAGGCCTCATGCGCGAGGGCGAAACCCAGTCCATCGCCCACATGTTTGCGCGCCTTGGAATGCCGCTTGAAAGGGTGGATGCCCGCGAGCGCTTCTTGAAGCAGCTTGAAGGCGTGACAGATCCGGAAACCAAGCGCAAGCGCATTGGCGCCGAATTCATTGCCGTGTTTGAAGAAGCCGCCGCCAAGTTTTCGGATGTGGAATTTTTGGCGCAAGGCACCATTCGCTCGGATGTTGTTGAGTCGCTGCCTTCGCATGGGGGCGCTCCCGTCAAAAGCCACCACAACGTAGGCGGCCTTCCAGAGCGCATGAAACTCAAACTCGTGGAGCCGCTCAAACACCTCTTCAAAGACGAAGTGCGAAAACTCGGAAAGCATTTGGGGCTTGAGGCTGCTTTCGTTGAGCGCCAACCTTTCCCGGGGCCGGGGCTGGCCGTGCGCATTTTAGGCGAAGTCACCGAAGCCAAGTTGGCTGTGTTGCGCAAAGCAGATGCGCTTTTGCAGGAAGAAGTGGCGCAGTTGCAGCACAAACCCTGGCAGGTATTTGCGGTGCTTTTGCCCGTGCACAGTGTCGGCGTCACGCGCGACAAGCGCACCTACGCCCAAACACTGGCCTTGCGCGCCGTTGACAGCCAGGACGGCATGACAGCAAAGCCCACGCACCTGCCCTGGGAATTTTTGGACAGGGTTTCGCAGCGCCTGCTTTCGGAAGTGGAAGAGGTTAACCGCGTCGTCCTGGACATTTCTCCGAAGCCGCCTTCCACCATTGAGTGGGAATAAACAGCGCCTAAAAATTTACCCCTTCCGCCTGGGGCTCCGGAAGTGTCCACGTCCAGGCAGGCGGGGGTGTTTCGGCCAACTCCGGGTACATTTCCACGAAGGCATAGACGTCAGGCAACACCTGCTTCACATAGTTGCGCGTCTCGCGAAACGGAATTTCCTCAATCCACTCGTCCAAAGGAAGCGTCCCTCGCGCACTCAGCCAGCGGGTGACGGCCTTAGGGCCTGCATTATAAGCGGCAACAGCGGGAGCCAAATGCCCGAAGCGCTCGACGAGTTTTTTCAAATACCAACTGCCGAAAGAAATGTTGAGGGCAGGCGCAAACAAGGCATCCGCACTCGGAAGCGTCATGTCCAGTTGCTTGGCAATTTCCTGCCCCGTCGGAGGAATAATTTGCATCAGCCCGCGCGCATTGGCATGGCTTAAGGCGCTGGTGGCAAAGGCGCTTTCACGGCGCATGACAGCCCATATGAGGGCCGGGGGGAGCTGGTGGGTTTTCCCGGCCAAGAGGACTTCGGCCTCAAAGGCTTTGGGGAATAAGAGGGAGAGGGCTTCTTTTTCTTTGCGGGTGAAAGCGGCCCCCCAGAGGTTGCGCGCGGCCAGCAAGTAAGCCATGTCATAGGCCCCCAGGCTTTGCATTGCCTTCCCAATGCGCAGGGCGTCTTCACTGCCGCGGATACGTTTTCTCAAGGCTTCCAACTCATTTTGCGCGTCAGCCCAAAGGCCCGCTTGAGCCAAAGCCTGGGCCAGGCCAAGCTCCGCAGGCAAGGAGGGGGGAGGTATTGAGGGAGGCAAAACGGGGGGGAACAAAGCCTTGCTGCTTGGGAGGCGCTCTTGGGCCATACGCCCATAGAGGGAGCCTGGAAAGCGTCCGGCCAGGTTTTCAAAAGCCAGCTGGAGGGCGGCCTTTTCGTCGTCGCTGTTGTGCGGGGCGCAACGCGCAGCCCAATACTGGAATTGAGGCAGCAAGGCGGACTTGGGGTATGCGTCAGCCGCGCCTTGCCAAATTTGACGCGCCTTCGCGCAATTGTTTTGGCGAAATTGCGCCCAGCCTTGAAACCAGCGCGCATCCACGGCGAAGCTGGAGTCCGGGTTGTTGTCCGCAAATTCTCCAAGGGCGGCTTCGGCCTCTTTCCACTGGGACTGGTTAAGCCACAACCAGGCGGACATATAGCGGGCCTCTTCAGCAAGTTTGCCGCCGCCTGGCACAGCCTTCGCCAGCCATTGCCTGGCCAACTCATGCTCCTGGTTTCGCATATGGCGCCTGGCCATCAACCAGGAAGCCTGTTGCGTAGTTTTGGGCGGCCCTTTGAGAGAAAGCGTTATTTGTTGTTGTGCCTGCTCCGGTTTGCCCTGCGCGAAATAGATGCGCGCGCGCGCCAAAGCGGCCTCTGCTTTGTCCGCAGGGCCAAGCTGTCCCGGCAAGCGCTCCAACTCTGCAAGCGCCTGTGCGTAGGCGCCGCCACCCAGAAGGTTGTGCGCACGCAACAAACGCTCTTTGCTGGTACGCCTGGAAGCCGGAAGTTTGGACACAGGAGGCTTGGACAAAACCTCTTCGGCCCACAGCCCATGCGGGTGCGTGGGAAATTCGACAGCCAGCTGTCCGAGCGGCTTTGCGGCTTTGTCGTATTGCTTCATGCTGAAGTGGTTGAGTGCCGCAAGGAAAAGGGCTTCAGGGCTTTTGTCGGCTTGTGCGGCCAGCGTCTGCAGAGACTTTGCATATTGGCGATGGAGAAATTGCAATTCCGCCATGCGCAGGTGAATTTTTGATTGAAGCCAGGGGGGGGCCTTGGGGAGGGCTTTGTCGAAAAACAGCAAGGCGGCGGGGAATTCTCCGGCATAAGCGTGGGCCTGCGCGAGGTACCCATAAGCAAAGGGGGCGAGGGCCACAGAAGGAGAGGCGGCGGCGGCCTTGAGGTTTTCCAGAGCGGGGGGGAGTTGTGCCTTAGACAAGTGAAGGACACCGACGAGAAGCTGCAAGTTTGCAAGCTGCGGGCAGGCAGTTTTTGCACACTCGGCAAGCTCTGCTTCGGCAAGCTGCATGGCGTGGGGTTTTTGTGTGCGAAGGGCCTCCAGGACGAAGGAGGATTGGGCATAGGCAAAGCAGGGGATTGCCAGCATGCAGATGAAAAAACCCAGCCGAGTTGACATTTGCGCAAATTTAGGTTTAAACCCCTCGCTCGTCACTTGTTTTTGCACAAGACCGGTTTCGTGTTGAGTTGCTTGGAATTTTCAAAACATGCTTGAGGAGACTTAACCCAGTTATGAAGCCCATTCCAACCGAGTTACAGCAAAGCATCAACCCAGAAGCAGGCCCCCGGAGGGCCAGCGTAGAAACCCACCGCAACTTAAATTGCACGCACTATGATGGGTGCCTCGACGAAGCGGTGCGCAAAGGGTGGCAAAGTTTTTCCTGCATGAAATGCCCCATGGGTGCATTGGTTTCGGCCCCGCAGGTTGGCATTGAGGCCTACGCTACCCAGCGCCGTGCTCTCTGAAGGGTCCTTTTTTTTCGTGTGGAAATGCTTTGCGCAGCTTAGGCTGTGCGCCGACGTATGTGGCCCGCGCCGTTTGCGCCCTTTGAATGTTTGAGTTAATAAAGTCATTCATGAAAAGAAGAGACTTTTTGAAAGGCATAGGCGCAGGCTTTGCCCTTGGCACGGGTTTCCATTTTCTGTCCATTGAGGAAGCCTTGGGCCAGACGGCTTCCAACCCCCAGGCGCCTTATGACTTGGTGGCTGTGATCGGAGGCGAGCCTGAAGTCATGTTCGACAAAGGAATTGCCGCCATGGGAGGCATGGGGAAGTTTGTCAAAGCCGGCCAGAGGGTTGTCGTCAAGCCCAACATTGGATGGGACAAGGCTCCGGAGTTGGCGGCCAACACAAACCCGAAATTGGTGGGGCAGGTGGTGAAAGCCTGTTTGGCGGCGGGGGCGAAGGAGGTGATTGTTTTCGACAACACCTGCGACAACTGGAAGAAGGCCTACGCCACCAGCGGAATTGAGAAAGCAGCCAAAGACGCGGGGGCCAAGGTGATTACGGGCAACACCGGAAAAAACTATAAACCCGTCAACATTCCGCAGGGGAAGGTGTTGAAAAAAGCAGAAGTGCACGAAAAAATCCTCGAATGTGATGTTTTCATCAACGTCCCCATTTTGAAACACCACAGCGGCGCGCAGGTGACGTTTGCAATGAAAAACCTCATGGGCATTGTTTGGGATCGCCGTTGGTGGCACCGAAACGACTTGCAGCAATGCATCGCCGACATGGCAAGCTACCGCAAGCCCGACTTAAACATCATCGACGCCTATCGCGTCATGAAGAAAAACGGCCCCAAAGGTGTCTCTGTGGATGATGTGTCGCTCGAAAAAGCACAAATTATTTCGGCCGACATTGTTGCGGCCGACGCTGCTGCCGCAAAAATTTTTGGCACAGAGCCGGAAAAAATCGGCCACATTCGAATCGCCAGCGACATGGGTTTGGGCGTCATGGATCTCTCAAAGCTGAATGTCAGCAGGATAAGAGTCTAAGGCTTGCAAAGACACATAAAACCCTTCCGGCGGGTGCTTTCCATAGCCATGCTGGCAGCTGTTGCTTTTCTGTTTTTGGACTTTGGCCACGCCCTCTTGCCGGTATGGTTTCGAAGCCTCAGTTGGCTGCAGTTTGTGCCCTCCCTCATTCATTTTTTCCAAACCCTGGTGCATGGGCTGGCTGTCGCGGCCTATGGCTTTGTCGTCATTGTGCTGCTCACCTTGCTTTTTGGGCGCGTCTATTGCTCCTTCATCTGCCCGCTGGGAATTTTGAAAGACGTGCTGAGTTGGCTTTCGGCCAAAGTGCGCCCCAAAAAAAGGCGGTTTCGCTTTGCACCGCCCCAAACAAAGCTGCGCTATTTCATCCTCGTTGCCGTCTGCCTCTCTTTATTTTCCGGCAGCATTTTCCTTCTCAACCTCCTGGAGCCTTTCAGCAACTTTGGGCGCTTTTTTTCCGACTTGTTTCGCCCGGCATATATGTTGGGCAACAATGCACTCACATGGCTGTTGGAAGCTTTTGGCTCCCACGCCCTCTACCCCGTCGCCATCGCCCAAACCAACCCCTATGCGTTGATTTTCCCCGGGGCGATGTTGGCGCTCGTCGTCTGGCTTGCCGTCAAAAGAGGACGTCTCTATTGCAACACCCTTTGCCCTGTGGGGACACTGCTCGGACTCATTTCGAAGGTGTCACTCTACCAAATCCGCTTTGACGACCAAGGCTGCAACCGGTGCGGAAACTGCATTTTTGCCTGCAAGTCACAATGCATCGACATCCACAACAAGAAGGTGGATTTCAGCCGCTGTGTGGGCTGCGGCAACTGCTTGAGGGCATGCGACAAAAGCGGCATCCGCTATGTGCTTGCTTTCGCACGCAAGCCAAAGAAGACCGCCGCGCATGCAGTCCCTCAAAGCCAGCTTGCCGCTTCACGCGCCTTGTCTCGACACAGTCCGGGCACCGAGGGTTTTCGCCGGCGTTTTGTCCTGAGTACACTTTCCATGGCTGCGCTTTGGGGGCTTTCTAAGGCCTGTGCACAAAGCCGTCGCCCCAAGCAAGGGGAAGCGTGCGAAGCAGGTTGCGGCAACATGGAAGTTCTTGCAACCCGCGTGGCAACTCCCCCGGGCTCGCTGGGCTGGCGTCATTTTTCCGGCGCATGCACGGCCTGCCATTTGTGTGTCAGCGCTTGTCCTTCGGGCGTACTCAAGCCGTCGTTTTTGGAATATGGCGCCTTTGGCATCATGCAGCCCTTCATGGATTTTGGAGCGGGTTTTTGCAACTATGAATGCACAAGGTGCACTAAGCTATGTCCCAGCGGCGCTATTTTGCCGTTGACTGTTGAAAAAAAACGGACCACCCAAATAGGCGTTGTTCGCTTTGAAAGAGAAAATTGCGTCGTCGTCACCGAAGGGACTTCATGCGGTGCCTGCTCGGAGCTTTGCCCCACCCAGGCCGTGAGGATGGTTCCTTATGAGGGTGTGTTAACCATCCCCGAGCTCAACACCGAAATCTGCATTGGTTGTGGTGCTTGTGAATATGCCTGCCCCACGCTCCCCTATAAAGCCATTGTGGTGGACGGTCTCCTGGAGCACAAAGAAGCTCAAAAACCCAAAGAAGAGAAATTGGAAGAAAAGCCGCTGGAGGATTTTCCGTTTTAATGCGTCAAGCGGATCACCTTTCGCCGAACCAAATCACCGACAATTTCTTCCAGCTGAACGGGGGAGATGTTGGCGCGGGCGAGGACTTCCTTGGGGGTCAACTTGCTTTCGCAGATGAGGGTAATCCAGGGAATATGTGTTTTGGGGCCAAACTTTTGGAAGAGGGCATAGAGGTTAGGTTTGACTTCGACGCGCCTGGCCCTGGTGAAAGCTTTCTCGCGTTTTCGGTGTTCATTGTCGTTGAGCGTCAAAGCTGCGCGGACCAGCATGACTTCGGTATTCAAAGACAGGTTGTTGGAGGGGGGCGCGGCATGGAAAAACAATTTGGCTTCCGTTGGCTCCATGCCGACAAAGGCGTTGAAGGCAATCTCGGCTTCTGCGGAATGTTTGCCTGCGCGGGCTGTTGCATGCACGGCTTCGCCTTGAGAGAAGAAAACCTGCAATTGCATGGTGTCTGTACTTGCTTCAACGCGGCCGGAGAATTCTGCCGTTTTCAGAGCGCGCACAAACCATTGGACGCCGATTTCTCCCAGAAAAATGGAGAAGTCTTCTTTGCGCTCGAAGCGTTTGCCCAGTTGGTGTCGCGGCTGCAATATCCGGTAGAGCAAAAGACGCAAGGACTCCTGCTCGACATGGCGAGAAACATAGGCATGGGCTTCTATCTCTGAAGTTTGCAACCACTCACAAGTCTGTTCATCATCGGTGAGCAGAACAATGGGAAGCTCTTTGGTTCGAAAGTCTTCACGGATGAGTCCCAAGGCACCCCAACCATCCAAACCCCAGAGGTTCAGGCTGCACAACACAATGTCAAACTTCCCTGTCAGTGCGAGTTGATAGACTTCAACGCCGTTGTTGGCCGGGGTTATGCGGATGGAGTGTTTTTGAAAGGCCAACGCAAATTTTTGGATGTAGAGAGGATCATTGTCCGCCAACAAAATGTTGAGGGGCAAGAATGGCTCAGACTTTTCATTCAGGGTGTTCGCCGGGAGATCGGTTTGAGTCCACACCGAAAGCTCATCGGGATCTGTGTTGGGTTTCGTTTGTTCCAGAACAATTTTAGGCTCAGGGGGAATGGTGGTTTTGGAGTGAGGAAGCTCTTTGACAACCCAGGTTGCTTTGGGCAGCGTGACGAGGCTGACCAGTGCCTCCACGCCGCGCAACTCATGGTATTTGGCGAAGGCGAGTTTTCCAACTTCAAACTCGGCATTGGCAACGGTGCCTTTGTCATCCGTGACGGAAAGAGAAGCCGTGCGACGTGTTTTGCGCAAATGCTCGGCAAGCTGGGCCAAAGAGAATGAGTCGCCGATCCCTGAGCTGATGCCGGGCCTTAAAGGAAGCTCATCCAGAAGACGAACGATGCGAGCGGCATGGTTTTCAGAAAAAGGCTCCCGAAGCAAAGCGACGACGCCTGTTTTGAAACCCTGAACGAAGACTTCATCCTCATCGTCGGGGCTCAGCAAAACCATCGGGAAATGAGCAAAAGCAGGATCGCTGTACAGGGTGTCCAAAGTATCACCCAGAAGCTCCGAAGAAACATCCCCATGCAGCAGGAGCAGATCAGGTTGAAACAAGGGGATGGCCGCAAGAAGTTTGGTTGGCTCAGCGACGAAGCGATAAAGGCAGTCTGCTTTATGGAGAGCTCGTGCGATGTGGCTCTGCTGTGCACGCACCTGATCGACTCCGAGAATTTTGTATCGAATACTCATGAACACCAACAGCCCAATGGGTTAAAAACTTTCCTCAACACGCATTGCAGAGGGTTTACTGCAAAACGTATTTGCTGCGAGACATTAGTTACAAAACACTTCAACCAGATAGGTTTTTCCATCCGAACCAGAGATAAAACCAATTCCCATGTGTTGAAAACGTTTATTCAAAAGAGCAGCCCGGTGTGCAGGGCTCTGCTCTATAGCATGGTGAGCAGCCCATGGGCTATCACCAACACCGAGGTTTTCGCCAGCCTCCTGACAGCTGATCTTCGCTTTTTTGAGTCGTTCGCGAAGCCCCATGCCATCAGAATCCACATGGGAAAAAAAGGCTTCTTCCTTCATTCGCTTAGCATATTGCTGCGCAAGTTTTTCGAGTTGTTTTTTGACAAGAAGCTTCTCAAGATCAGCCTCCTGGCGAAGCTGGTTAACGGCATCATATATTTGCTGGCGTTTTTTTTCAAAACCCGAAGCTTCCTGAACAACCGTCTTTTTCTGAAGGCGCGCCCTCGAAGGAGGCGGCTTTTCCCCCGTCTGAAGAAAAAACAAATGCGTCACCTGGGGGCCGCGCTCGGTTTGCGCCATCACTTCTACGGTATAACGCCCAATGTGAGGAAATGCAAGTTTCGCACACCACAGGCGATGAGAAGGAAGCATGGGTGTTTCTTGAATTTTGTTGTGCGGTGTCTGGACAATCAAGCGAGGTTTTGTTCTCGTCCCATAGAGCTCCACGCACACGGGTATTTTCTTTTTTCTGGCCGAAGGTTTTTCCCAATTCACCTTGGGCCATGAAAGCCATCCTTTGCGCTCCATGAGCAAAACGCAGAGGGCATGTTGTTCCCCTTGGGACGCAAGGCCGATGCCCATATGGGTTGTTGCCTGTTGCACGTCCAAATAGTTCAGGCGTTGCTGTGCTGTCTGAAGAATCTGCGGAACGGAAGCACCCAGAAAGAAATAGGCGCGAGGCATCGCATCAAAGGCGCCTGCTGTGGAAGTTGCCTGAAGGACATTGGAGAAGGAAGAAGCCTGATCAATACCCAGGAGGAGGACTTCCTGTGCGAGTATTTGGGAGGCCCGTTCCAAAGCAAAGTCCTCCTGGGGGGTTTGTGCGCCTGCACGCTCAAAAGCCAGCAAGAGGGTGTGGCGGATTTTAGGAAGCTTTTGTTCATCCTGTTTCAAGGGCGTCGCCAGAAGAGAAATCCCCAAGGCGACAAGGACAAAATTCATGATGGGCCCTGGACAGAAAATTGGATCTCGCGAACAGAAAGCTTGGGAAGATGCGTTTTGAGTTGCCGAAGCAAGAAAGGCCTTTGTTCTGCGAGTGCCTGGCTCCAAGCTTCGGAAGAGGCTTCGATATATAAGGTATAGCCCTCGAGTTTGACAGGCCGACAATAGCGAGCCAGGAGGTCACCTACAATCTGCGTCCAGACAACAGGGAGGTTGGGGGGCAAAAAAACAGGGTTTTGTTGTCGTTGCAAAAGCCATTGGGAGAGCAATGCGTTCAGAGGCTCGAAGTCACGCGGATAATTCATAGCTGTCCTTCATGTCAGTTCAACACACAATCATTTATTAAGTCTATTTTGCGTGCAGCGCTTCATGCACATGATAGATCTCAAAAGCCATGAGCCATTTGTCCGTCGATCTCAATCTCGCTGTCAGTCAACATGTGAAGTCTGCTGGTTTGTCAAGAGCGGATTATGAGCAATTGTCTTCGCAGATTCAACAAGCGCATGAAGTGCTCACTTCCAGGCGAAGAGCCGGGAAAATGGCGTTTATGGATTTGCCAAGCCAGCAAGTCGTTCTCCAGGAGACCATCGCTGTTGCAAAGAAGCTGTCTGCTGCGTTCGAAAACCTTGTTGTCTTAGGAATCGGCGGAAGCAGTCTGGGCCCCAAAGCTTTGTTTACGGCCTTATGCCATCCTTTTCATAATTTTCAAAAAGCGCCGCAGGCAAAAGGGATGCGGCTGTTTTTTCCCGACAATGCAGATCCCTCCACATTCGCGGGCCTTCTGAATACTCTCGAATTAGAGCGTACAGCCTTCGCTGCCATCACCAAGAGCGGTGGCACAGCAGAAACCTGGGCCCAATTGCTCTATGTGGTCGATCGTTTGGGCAAAGATGCTGCTCGACGTCAAGTGGTGGCGCTGACAGATCCTGAAAAAGGCTCCCTAAGAGCGACAGCGCGCGCAGAAGGTTGGCAGGCGCTGGAAATTCCCCCCGCTGTTGGCGGACGTTTTTCCGTGTTTTCACCTGTCGGTTTGTTGCCGGCGGCGGCCGCGGGCATTGACGTTGCAGAGCTGTTGCAAGGCGCTCAAAGCATGGTGGAGCGCTGCGAGAAAGGCGATGTTTTTGGAAACCCCGCCTATATGCTGGCAACCACGCTCTACCTTTTTGACACACGCAAAAAACGCTCCACGCATGTACTCATGCCTTATGCGGATGCCTTGCGCGAGACAGGAGATTGGTTTGTGCAATTGTGGGGGGAGAGTTTGGGCAAGAAAAAAGGAGAGGGGTTTGTAGGCCCCACACCCGTGAGGGCAGTAGGAACGACAGATCAGCACTCTTTGCTTCAGTTGCTCATGGAAGGCCCGGAGGACAAGCTGACCCTTTTCATCGCTGTGGACGAGCCAAGAGAAGACTTAAAAATTCCAAAGAAGGTTTTCGATCTGCCGGATGTCAGCTACCTGGGCGGCCATGGTTTTCACGCCTTGTTGTCAGCCCAAAGAAGGGCAACTGCAACAGCTCTGGCCGTACACGGCAGGCCCTCTTTGTGCATCCACATGCCCAACCTGAGAGCTTTTGCCATGGGAGAATTGCTGATGCTTTGGCAAATAGCGACGGCCTTTGCCGGGTTTCTTTATGAGATTGATCCTTTTGATCAGCCAGGTGTTGAGGCGGGCAAACGCTATGCCTGCTGCCTTCTGGGGCGCCCAGGCTATGAATCTGCTCAGCAAGAGCTCAAAGCCTATGAGACATCCAGCGAGGCCTGGATATTTTAAACTGTTTTTTGTCACATTCGAATGAAAGAGACAGGCATGAGCCAAAAGCGCATGGATGAATTGCTTATTCAGCTTGGGGATTTAGCACGAGAGCACTTGTCACAGAAGACAGGAAGTCGACTCAAAGCCATGCCGGCTGTCCTGGCAGCGGAGGAACGCATTGTTGCTTTGGAAGAGGAGATTGAGGCTTTGGAGGAAACCATCAACCAGGAAGACAGTGAATACCAGGACTTTTTAGAGCGCCATTTGGCTGAAAAAGCTGAGAATGAAGAGATTGCGAAGAAATGGAAAAAAGCCGTGCAAGGCGTCGAAAGTCGAAGTCGCGAGCTGAAGAAGAAGATTGCAGCTGCCAAAGTCACCTTGCGTTATGAGCACAACAACCTCAAAACGGCGGACGCCAAACACGCAGATTTGGAACTCAGAGAGGCGCACGACGAGCGCAAGGTGGCGCTTTCAAAAGAAAACCTGAAGAAGATGCGGCTCCAGCTCATGAAAAAAACGCGTGACATTGAAGAGATGGAGCGTCTGTTCAAGAACATCCTGACACCCAAACCGGGGCAAATGGGTGCTCAAGGCATTCTGGCATACAAGCGGCTTTTGGAAATGGAGGATGAGCAAGCAGAGCTCAAGCAAAAGGTGGATGAGCAGATAGGAAAGCTGAGCAAAGAAGTCGGCGTGTTGGAAGAAGAAGAATTAAAAGATGCTTATGTAGAGCTGGATGATGCGCTCTACGAGCTGGGGCTTGAGTGCTTTGAGAACCATATTGAGCACCCGAGTTTTGCCCCCATCGTCACACAACTCGAAAAACTGAGCTCCTGAAACACCGAGCTTCTGGAATGAAGGTCGACAAACATGTCAAAGTGAAAGCGGTCGCTTGACCTTCGGTGGCAAAGAAGCGTATACCGCCAAGCGGTTGTGCTGTGGCAGCACAGCTGTTTGCTTTTCGTAGACCTCGCGGCAAGCCAAACAATTTCCCCAGAGGTGTTGTGTGACAGCGTTGTCAAAGGTAGCCTTTTCATGCAGGATACACCCCTTATTCCCGTAGAGCCCGATGAAGATTTTGCCTCACTTTTCGAAGAATCCTTAAAAGAGCGGGGTGGCGATGGTCTCCTGAAGGAGGGTGAAATTGTCACAGGCACCATTGTACAGCTGACGAAGGATTTTGCTGTCATAGACATTGGCTACAAGTCCGAAGGGCAGATTCCCATTTCGGAGTTTACCGACCTCAAAGGTGAAGTGGCTCTCAAAGAAGGCGACAAAGTGGAAGTGTTGCTTGAGAGCCGCGAGAATGACACAGGCATGGTTGTGCTTTCCAAAGAGAAAGCCGACAAGATGCGCATTTGGGATGAAATCAGCGCGGCCTGTGAGCGCGATGAGATTGTGAAGGGGATGATCACAGGCCGAGTCAAAGGCGGCTTGCAAGTGGACATCGGCGTCAAAGCTTTTTTGCCGGGCTCGCAAGTGGACATTCGGCCCGTTCGCAACTTGGACCAATATTTGAGCAAAGAATTTGAGTTCAAGGTGATTAAGTTCAACAAAAAGCGCGGCAACATTGTTGTCTCCCGCCGCGTATTGCTTGAGCGTCAGCGCGAAGAGCACAAAAAAGAGACGCTCAAAAATTTGAAAGAGGGCGCCGTCATGACAGGTCAGGTGAAGAATTTGACCGACTATGGTGCCTTCATTGACTTGGGTGGAATCGACGGCTTGTTGCACATCACCGACATGTCCTGGGGGCGCGTGGGGCATCCCTCCGAAAAATTCAACGTCGGAGATGAGGTGAAGGTGGTGGTGTTGAAGTTTGATCCATCCCAGGAGCGCGTCAGCCTTGGCCTCAAGCAGATTCAGGAAGATCCATGGCATCGCGCGGATGAGAAATACCCCGTGGGGGCGAGGGTGCAGGGGAAGGTTGTCAGCCTGACAGACTATGGTGCCTTCATTGAGATTGAGCAAGGTGTTGAGGGCTTGGTGCACGTTTCAGAAATGTCGTGGACAAAGCGCGTCAAGCACCCGTCCAAAATGTTGGAGGTGGGCAGGGATGTGGAAGCCGTGGTTTTGGACATCGATCCAAAGGCCAAGCGCATTGCCCTGGGGATGAAGCAGACAGAAATCAACCCATGGACGATGTTGGAGCAAAAATATCCCGTGGGCTCCGTCATTAAAGGGCAGATTCGAAACGTGACAGACTTCGGCGCTTTCGTGGGTGTAGAAGAAGGGGTGGATGGATTGGTTCACGTCTCGGACATTTCCTGGACACAACGCATCAAACACCCAGGCGAGCTTTTCAAGAAGGGAGACGAGGTGGAGGCTGTCGTCCTCAACATTGACGTTGAGAATGAGCGTTTCTCTTTGGGCATCAAACAACTGATTGAAGATCCGTGGGACACTTTGTCAGAGCGCATGCCTGTGGGAAGTCGGATTTCCGGCAAAGTCACCAAGGTAACAGACTTTGGCGCCTTTGTTGAGATTGAGCCCGGCATTGAAGGCCTGGTGCACGTTTCGGAGATCAAAGACGAGCGCGTGGAAAACCCCCGAGAGCTCCTCAACGAAAACCAGGACATTGAAGTCAAAATCATCGACATCAACACGCAGGACCGGAAGATTGCGCTTTCAATGAAGGCCCTGCAGCACGAAGGCGAAGACGACTACCAGGAATATTTGCGTCGCCAGGCCGAAAATTCCCGGGCGCGTTTAGGCGACGTCATGGCCAGCAAGCTCAGACGCCCCTGAATGGTCTTTTTGTCCCCTGGCGAACGAAGCCTCGTTTTTGTTCGGGTCATGCACTTAAGTGCACTCCCCTCACAAAAGCCTCACCTTCGTCCACCAGAGAACAAAAATCCTCATTCAGGGTGTGCCGTGTAGCTGCGATCAAACGTGTAGCTGCGATCAAAATAAAACTTGCACAATCTCTGCGAGCTCTTCGAATGTTGAGGGGGGCTTGCCTGGCCCGAGGCAATTTAGGCGGGCTGCGCAGGCCCTTTCTGCATCATTCGCGTGGTGTTTCACCAGGTACTTGGGCAGCGCCGCAAATGCAGGCAAGCTGCCCAGCGCTTCAAAAAGCTGCGGCCAAGACTCCACGGGGAGGTCGTCCATATTCAGCACAGCCCCGTCCAGAGAATGGGTTTGTGCCATTTCCCAACACGCCACCCAGTCCATTCCCCACACGGCATGGATGCCCAGGCTTCGAAGTCCATGCATATGTTGCATTCGGGTTTGTTGGCCCAGGTTATATATGAGGAGCGTTTTTGAAAGGGGGGGCGCACGCAGCGTGGGCGGCAAAAACCAAGAGAGCATTTCCAGAAATTCATGCGTGAGCGTTTGAATTTCAGGTTGCTTGTGGTTTTCAATGGCCACCTCGAGGGTTTTGGCTGCTTTGGAAACCAAGAGCAGTCCATAGGAGCCGGCACTTCCTGCCAAACGGTGGACAACAGCTTGGAGCTCCAACAATGTCTCTTTGGAATGCGGCTTTTGGGTGTGCTCCATGAAAAGCCCGTAGATCTTCCACGCTGCATCGCCAAGCGCATGGCGGAATTCTTCAAAGATCGCCAGCATGGATTGTTGATCTGCCTTGCTCAAATCCAAAATGGATTTTGAAAAACGGTGAAGCTCTATGTCATGGAGGATCCATTGTGCCAAAAGAGGGCCCTTTGTTTCTCTGGGCATAAAGCGCATATGGGCATCGGCAAGTTTCTTCAAAGGAATGTGCGAAGGAAACGACGCCTCAAGCAACAAGCCAGGCGGCAAGCGGCGAGCACTCTGCATCCATGCCTCGGCCTGCGTGCTTTCTAAAAAGATCAGCAGATCTGCAGACGGGCTGCCAAGGTTCGTCATCATTTCTTGCGTTTTTTGAACAAAAACCATCTCTATGGCGTATGTATTGAAGAGCCTTTTTAAAAACGCGCCAAAGGAGGTTTTTGTTCCAACGATGAATACCTTCGAGGACATAACGTTGTGCTCAGAAGAAGAGGAAAATGTGTTGTCAGAGTCTGCTGCACCCTGCGTATTGGTTGTCGACGACGATAAGGATATTCGAAAAATCGTCAACCTCACTCTGAAACATTTAGGTGGTTTTCATGTTGTGGCCGTCGGAAGCGGCGAAGAGGCCCTTGCGTGGCTTCAAAAGAGGCGCTTTGATCTCGTCATTTTGGATATGTGCATGCCCGATATGGATGGCGAGATGACACTTCGTGCGCTGCACCAACTGCCCAACATGTACAAAGTGCCCGTCGTTCTTTTGACAGCCCATGCGCCTTCTCGATTGTCAAAGGATTTGGAACAATGGGGCATACAACATATTCTGGAAAAACCGTTCGATCCCATTGAATTCAATCGCCACATAAAGGAAATTCTTTCAGATGGAGCAAACAACCAAGCCTCCAAATGAAGCTGGCCGACTGCGCTTTGTGGAACGTCTTTTGCCTGCCCATCCTTTTCCTCGGAATTTGCTCCAAAAAGCCATCGAGATGACATGCAAGCTCACAGGTTTTCCGATGGCTGCTGTTTCCATTGTCGAAGAGAATGTGCAGCGCTTTGTTGCAGCCACAGGAATTGCTGAATATGCCTTTGACAGAGGAGCCTCTGTTTGCACAAAAGCCATTTTGAGCGCACAACCCACACTCATTGCGGATTTAAGTGCAGATCTGCGCTATGAGAATTTGGCATTCACACGCGCAACGCAGATAAAAGCTTATGCAGGCATTCCGCTGCGAACCAACACAGGTGAAGCCATCGGAATGCTGTGTGCATTTCATTCACAAGCTCAGCTTTTGCCGCCGCATTTGGTTTTGGCGCTTTCGAGCATTGCAGGAATGCTCATGGAAGCGCTTGAAGACAGACTTTGTTTGAGCGTGCCGCAGGTGTCGAAAGAAGAAGATTCATTCCTGACGGACATGCTGGATTCTTTGACGGATGTTGTGTTGACGGTGGACGCTTCCGGCGCCATTTCAAGCGCGAACCGTACAGTGGAAAAGTTGTTTGAGATAGACAGCGCTCAAATGGTGGGGCAACCCATTACGCGGTTTTTGCCGAATTTGTTTTCTGAAGGCTCCAGCAGCATCCGAAACCCCTATGCCACTTCCAACCTGCATGCCATTTTAGAAACCAAGGAAATGACGGCACGGAAAGCATCCGGTGAGTCGATAAGCGTTGATGTTCGCGCAGGACGACTGTTGCGACGCGGCACAAGGACTTTCACTCTGGTGGTGCGTGACGCTTCAGAACGCAAGCGCATTGAGAAGATGAAGGATGAATTCATTTCAACCATTTCACACGAGTTGCGCACGCCGCTGACGGTACTGCGCGGAGCGCTCTCTTTGTTTGATGCGGACTTGCCCAAAGCCGAAGTGAAAGAGTTGCTGAGCGTCGCGCAGGAGCATACAGATCGCCTTGTGCGTCTGGCAAATGGCATCCTCGAGATTGAGCGTTTAGAAACAGCTCATATACAACTGCAACTCCAATTTGAGCCCGTTGCCAAACTGGTGGAAGGCATTCTTGTTTTGCTGCGTCCAATGGCAGCAGCCCGACATGTGGAGTTGGTGGCACAGCATGCAGTCGCAGGTGTTTCTGTGTGGTGTGATAAAGATCGCATCATTCAAACGCTGACCAATTTGGTTGCCAACGCCATCAGCTTTGCGCCCAAAGACACCCAGGTGCGTGTGAGCACGGCATTAACGCCCCAAGCCAATGTGCGTTTTCAAGTTGAGGACAAAGGACCTGGCATTCCGCCAGAGCACATTGGAAAATTGTTTCAGCGTTTTTCTCAATTGGGCAACCGGACTTCCCAAACCGGAGGAGGCGTGGGTTTAGGTTTGGCCATTGCGCGGGCCATTGTGGAATTGCATGGAGGACGGATGGGGGTTGAAAGCGCCCCAGGTGAAGGGAGCCATTTTTGGTTTGAATTGCCTGGCCCATTGAGTTTTGTTTGAGCGTGTTTTCAAGAGTTGGGCCGAACTTGAAAAGCACTGTGGACGTTCCTGTGACTTCGACAGAATGGGTTTGCGAAATTTTAAGGCTTGCGCAATCGGGAGAAGGCATTGCTCTGTTGGAGGGGCGGGCTTTGTTTGTCCCAAACGCTTTCCCCCAGGAACGTGTACTGGTCAGCAAAGCCGATGGCCCGCAACGCGCCAGGCTTTTGAAAGTGATAGAGCCCTCCAGGGCGCGCCGTGTGCCTCCATGCCCGCACTTTGAGCATTGCGGTGGTTGTGACTGGATGGCGATAAACGAGGAGCAGCAACGCGAATTCAAGCAAGGTCTGATCTTGTCGAATTTGGAGCGTATGGGAGGAATTCCCGAAGGCAGCTATGAGCTGTACCCCATGGTTTCTGATCTGCACTCTTTGGGTTATCGCCGAAGAGCCAGACTGGGGCGCGCAGGAAAGCGTTTGGGGTTTCACATGCGCAACAGTGCTGTTTGCACAGCCATCGACAGCTGCCCTGTCCTTGTGTCGGCTTTGCAGAATTTTCCGGGTGCTTTTTGTGAAGCATGGGGGAAGGCGATGACAGATCTGGAAGAGGTGGAGCTTTTGGAGGGCCAGGGGGAAATAGCCATAGGGCTTCAGTTGAATTCCAAGCTTCAGGAGAAGCATGTGAAGCTTGCGCAGCAACTTAAGAAGCGTTTGGGGATAGCAGGGCTATGGCTGCAAGGGCGCTGTGGAGCAAGCAAAGAAGAGGGCAAAGTGTATTTGAGAGACTGGGGCTTTGCTCGCATGCACCCCGGGGTTTTCGCTCAAGCCAACGGCCCCATGAATATAAAACTGATGCGCACCTTGGTTGCCTGGCTGAAAGCTTTGGTTGAAAACCTTCCCGAAGCTTCTGTCCTGGAATTGTTTTCAGGCAATGGAAATTTCACATGGGCGATGGCCAGGCTTGCGAAAAAAATATGGGCCATAGAAAGCAACAGTCTTGCCGTCAGCCTTGCTCAAAAAATGTGGCTTGAGAAGGCGCGCATACTTCGCTCTTTGGCTTTTTCTGACAAACGAGACTCTTCCGCACGTTTTATTGTGGGCGATGTCACGCGTGTCGTCGAAGGGTTGATAAAGGAAGCCAAACGTTTTGATTGCATTGTTTTGGATCCACCCCGGCAAGGCGCCGCAGGCATTGGCCGCTGGTCAAAACAGCTGGGCGCCCAATATGTTTTTTATATTTCCTGCAACCCTTCGAGTTTGGCCAGGGATGCGGCGGAACTTCAACGAGAAGGTTTTGCTCCCGTGCGCCTGCAGATGTTTGATTTCTTCCCTCAAACACACCACGCAGAGACTTTGATGGCATTCGTATTCAACCCAGGTGTGGCAAGCAAGAAGCAGCCAAGGCACCCTTGAGAGCAAAAGCCATGGACGCTGTACCAACATTTAAAAGCAGCCGAAGGCTTCCTGGGGGGGCTGTGCTTTGCGACGCACCCCTTTTTGAGCTTCCTGGAGTGTTTACCTGGACTGACCGCGAAAGAAATTGCATGTTAAGAAGCCAAGCATGAAACGCTATTTCATACACACTTTCGGCTGCCAGATGAATGTCTACGACAGCTTGCGCATGGGAGAATTGTTGTCCCCCCTGGGCTATCGTCCGACACCTCTTCCGGAAGAAGCGGATTTAATTTTGTTAAACACCTGCTCCATCCGCGAAAAAGCAGAAGACAAACTCTTGTCAGCGCTTGGACGCTACCGCCTGGTGAAGTTGGCACGCGGCACCCGCATAGGCGTAGGTGGCTGCGTTGCCCAGCAAGAAAAAGAAAAGCTTTTGAAGAAGGCGCCCTTCGTTGACTTTGTTTTCGGCACAGACGCGGTGGGGAAGCTGCCTGACATTTTGAAAGCCTTGGAGCAGACAGAAAAGCGCATTGTGCAAACAGCGTGGATGGACTTGACGCACTATGCATTTTTAAAAGCAGAAGGCGACACCTCCCGCGGAAAAGCTTCGGAATTCATCACCATCATGAAAGGCTGTGACAACTTCTGCGCCTATTGCGTTGTCCCCCACACGCGAGGCCGCGAAGTGAGTCGTCCCTATGAAGACATTTTGGAGCAAGCCCGCAGCTTGCTTGCCGTGGGTGTCCGGGAGCTGGTTTTGCTTGGACAGAATGTGAATTCTTATGCAGGAGGAATTTCTTTCGCGAAGCTTCTGCTGACAATGGCCAAGCTTCCAGGGATTGAGCGTTTGAGGTTTACCACCAGCCACCCCAGGGACTTGTCCAGGGAGCTTGTCGAAGCCTTCCGTACAGAGCCCAAAATTGCGCCGCACATTCATTTGCCTTTGCAAAGCGGCTCCGACGCGGTGCTTGAGCGCATGCGCAGAGGCTATAGGGCCGAGGAATATATGGAGCGCCTTTCCCAACTGCGCGCTGCCCGTCCGGACATTGCTGTCACGACGGATGTCATTGTCGGCTTTCCCGGAGAGACGGAAGACGACTTTGAGAAGACATGGGCGTTGACGCAGAAGGCGCGGTTTGATGGGCAATTCTCTTTTGTGTTTTCTGCGAGACCCAAAACGCTGGCCGCCCTGAAGGAAGACGAATGGGGAAAATTGCCGCACAAGCTGAAAATAGAGCGCCTGGAGCGTTTGCAGGCATTACAGAAACAGATCAGCGCGGAGCTTTTTCAAACCCAGGTGGGGGAGGTGGCAGAGGTATTGGTGGAGGGGAAGTCCAAACAAAACCCAGGGCGGCTTTATGGAAAGACGCCCCACAACCGTACAGTGAATTTCGAAGGAGAGGCCAGGGTGGGGGAGTTGATCCAAGTGCGCATTGCAAGAGCAAGCTCCAGCGCTTTATATGGACAACGTCTGGGTGCCGCAGCGGCCTATGCTCAAACAGCATGTCACACCAACCCATCATTCAACGAATGTGAGTCAGGGAGATGGAGCAACTTTTTATAGAGCTGGCGAAGGGAGCGGAGGGGGCAGGGGCATACGCAGACGTGTTGGCTTGTCTGGCGGATGTGGACGGCAATGGTTCATGCACAGCTGAGGTGGCGGCCGCCACCGAAGCCAGCTTCAGCTACGGGAGGATGGAGCAATTTCTTCTCAATTTGGTGGAGGGGGTGGAGGGCTTTGCCGCCTATGGTTTAATTTTCGGCATTCTGCTCATTTGCGGTTTGGGGGTACCGATGCCGGAGGACATTTCTCTGACATTGGGGGGCTATTTGGCCTACCGCCAGGAGGGGGTGACGTTGTGGGGGATGATGGTGACGGGTTATTTTGGCATTATTGTGGGCGACAGCATCATCTATTTTATGGGGCGCCAATTGGGGGGGAAGGTGGGGACAAAGCCCAAAAAAGGTTTTTGGGGGCGACTCATAACGCCTGCGAAGCGGGGGAAGGTGGAGCGAATTTTTGAAAAATACGGCGACAAGGTGGTGATGGTGGCCCGCTTTATGCCGGGGCTTCGGGCCATTACCTATTTCATTGCAGGCTCCGTACGTTTAAAATACGGGCGCTTTATTTTATATGACAGCATTGCCGCCCTTGCCTCGGCGCCCATTTTTGTCTTCTTAGGCTGGTATTTCGGCGGGGAATTGGAGACACTTTTCCACGGCATTAAAGAAGGAAAAACCTGGGCGGTATTTGTGTTAGCGACAGCTGTTGTGTTGTGGTTGGGCATTTGGTTTGGGAGAAAGAAACTTCGAATGCGCAAGTCCAGCGCCAAACTCGCGGAACTCACAGAACTCGCAGAAAAGGCCAACGAGGTGATCGATGTCGAACGAAAAGAATACGCTGAACGACTCTAAGAATGTGAATGCCTGGGAAAAGGCTGCCTCCAAGTCCGCTCCGGAAGGAGACGTGCAAAAGCTCAACTGGGTGACGCCCGAGGGGGTTGTCGTGAAGCCTCTCTACACGAAGCAGGATGTCGCAGACTTGCTTTATGCGGACACGCTGCCTGGGTTTGAGCCTTTTGTGCGCGGCCCACAAGCCACCATGTATGCTGTGCGCCCGTGGACCATTCGCCAATACGCGGGCTTTTCCACGGCGGAAGAGTCCAATGCTTTCTACCGCAAGGCGCTGGCAGCGGGAGGCCAGGGTGTTTCTGTTGCTTTCGACTTGGCAACGCACCGGGGCTATGACTCCGATCATGAGCGCGTCCCGGGCGACGTGGGCAAAGCCGGCGTGGCCATCGACTCCGTTGAAGACATGAAAATTCTCTTCGACGGCATTCCGCTCGACAAGGTTTCTGTTTCGATGACGATGAACGGTGCCGTGTTGCCTGTGCTTGCCGGCTATGTTGTGGCGGCAGAGGAGCAAGGTGTCAGCCAGGACAAGCTTTCGGGGACCATTCAAAACGACATCCTCAAAGAGTTTATGGTCCGCAACACCTATATATACCCGCCGGCGCCCTCCATGCGGGTGATTGCGGACGTCATTGAGTACACCGCCCAGCACATGCCCAAATTCAACTCCATTTCCATTTCCGGCTACCACATTCAGGAAGCCGGCGCGACGCAGGCGCTGGAGTTGGCCTTCACGCTGGCCGACGGCAAGGAATATGTGAAAACCGCTTTGCAACGCGGCATGGACGTCGACTTTTTCGCGGGGAGGCTTTCGTTTTTCTTCGGCATCGGCATGAATTTCTATTTGGAGGTTGCCAAGCTGCGCGCCGCCCGCCTTTTGTGGTGGAAACTCATGCGTGAGTTTGGCCCCAAAAACCCCAAGTCGATGATGCTGCGCACGCACTGCCAGACTTCGGGCTGGTCCCTCACCGAGCAAGATCCTTACAACAACGTTGTGCGCACCACCATTGAAGCCATGGCCGCTGTTTTCGGCGGAACGCAGTCTTTGCACACCAACGCTCTGGATGAAGCCATTGCCTTGCCCTCCGACTTTTCAGCGCGCATTGCCCGCAACACGCAGCTAATCATTCAGGAGGAAACGCACATTTGCAAGGTGGTAGATCCCTGGGCAGGCTCCTATATGATGGAGAAACTCACGCAGGACATGGCCGACAAAGCCTGGAGCATTATGGAAGAAGTCGAAGCCATGGGGGGGATGACAAAAGCGGTGGAAAGTGGCTGGGCCAAAATGCAGGTGGAGCAATGCGCGGCCGAGAAGCAGGCGCGCATTGACTCAGGCAAAGACACCATTGTCGGCGTCAACAAATACCGCCTTGCAAAAGAAGACGCGGTGGAGACATTGGAAATAGACAACCACGCGGTGAGGGAGGCACAAATTGCGCGCTTGAAAGCGGTGAAAAGCAAGCGGGACAATGCCCGGGTGGAGGCGGCATTGGCGGCGCTGACAAAGGCAGCCCAGACGGGGGAGGGGAACACCCTGGAGTTAAGCATAGAGGCGATGAGGGCGAGGGCGACATTGGGGGAGGTTTCGGAGGCATTGGCCAAAGAGTGGGGGAGGTTTCGCGCAACCCAGCAGACGATCTCCGGAGTATACGCTTCAGTCGTCAGCGGAAACACCAGCTGGGAGGCCTTGAAGGCGGAGGTAGAAGCCTTCGCGAAGGAGGAGGGACGTCGCCCGAGGGTGATGGTGGCCAAGCTTGGGCAAGACGGCCACGACAGGGGAGCGAAAGTGGTGGCGACGGCCTTTGCAGACTTGGGTTTTGACATTGACGTAGGGCCCTTGTTTCAGACACCCGAGGAAGCCGCGCGCCAGGCCATTGAAAACGACGTACACGCCATCGGTGTGTCGACTTTGGCAGCAGGCCACAAAACCCTCGTACCCACGCTCATCCAGGCTTTGAAGGCGCAAGGCGCGAATGACATTATTGTCTTTGTCGGCGGTGTTGTCCCTCCGCAGGACTATGACTTTTTGTTTGCGTCGGGCGCCAAAGCGGTATTCGGCCCGGGGACACGCATTGAAGATTCTGCAAAAACCGTGTTGGCCCAAATCCGCAAGCAAAGGTGCTGAGCATGCACAAGGACGAGGTGCCGGTGCCTCTTTTGCCTGAAGACCAGACATTGCTGCAGGCCGTGCTCGCCGGAGAGCGGCGGGCGCTGGCCAAAGCAATCACCCTCGTGGAGTCCTCCCGCGCAGATCACCGACGCCGCGCGAACGAGTTGCTGCGCGCCTTGTTGCCGCACACGGGCCGCTCTTTGCGCATAGGCATTTCGGGTGTGCCCGGCGTAGGCAAGTCCACCTTCATTGAGGCATTGGGGATGTGGCTGGTAGAGCATGGAAAGCGCCTGGCGGTATTGGCGGTGGACCCTTCCTCCTCCATTTCCGGGGGCTCCATATTGGGGGACAAAACGCGCATGGAATTGCTGGCAGCGCGTCCGGAGGCTTTCATACGCCCCTCGCCCTCGGCAGGCTCTCTTGGGGGAGTGGCAGAAAAGACGAGGGAGGCGATGTTGCTTTCGGAGGCAGCAGGTTTCGAGGTGGTGGTGGTGGAGACCGTCGGCGTGGGCCAAAGCGAGACGACGGTGGCCGGCATGGTGGACATGTTTGTGTTGCTGCAGTTGCCGAATGCAGGAGACGACTTGCAGGCGATTAAGAAAGGCATTGTGGAGGTGGCCGACTTTGTCCTCATCAACAAAGCCGACTTAAATCCTCAAGCGGCGTCTTTTGCCTGCGCGCAATGGAAAAGCGCCTTGAAAATGCTGCGCACGCTTTCTCCCAACTGGTCCCCCCCCGTGTTGATGGTGTCCGCTGCGAAGAAGGAGGGACTGGACATTTTCTGGAAAGAGGTGCTTCGCTTCAAGTCCACGCTGGAGGCCTCCGGGGAGTTTGAAGCCAAGCGCAAGGCCCAGGCCATCCATTGGATGTGGAACCTCATTGATCTGGGTTTACGCCAGCAGTTTTGCGAGCACCCGGCTGTGAAGGCCGAGCTTTCAAACCTGAGTGAGTCCGTAGGAAACGGGCAGACGTCGCCCACCGCCGCCGCACAGCAACTGCTCAGTCACCTGCAATATGCATAGTCAGCATTTTGTGAAGTTGTTTGGAGAAACCCTTCTTTTTGGCTATAAAAGCTCCACCCGGGGGTGGTTCATGAGTCAGAAACAATGTGCCGTTGCCTTGCTGAGTGGTTGTTTGTTGCTCTGTTCCTGCGCGCATTTTTCAAAGCCAGTGCCTATGGAGCAGCAGATTGCGGCTTGTGAAGCTGAAATTCGCACAGCCACCATTGAAGAAAAAACGCTCCCCATTTTGTTGGGAATACACCCAGGCACCCGTCTGCCTTCGCTGCTTCACAATTTGGCACCCGAAACAGCAGAGGGTTTGGTCTATTGGGAGTGGGCAGAAGTTTCCGGAGAAGGCCTTCGAAAAATTGTGAAAACGGCCTATGGCAAGTTGCGTCCTGAAGGCATGGAGTTTCCTTTTTCGAAGGAGCTGGAGCCGTCGATGATCTACACAGGAATAGGAATCCAGCTGACATTTCTTTATAAGAAGTCCACAGGAGAATGGCTTCAACGGGTGATGGTTCCGGGAATTTTGTCCAGGAAAACTGCACGCCAGACTCAAGAAAAATTCAACTTAAGGCGCTCAGGAGCTCTGATCTACGCGGATGAAAGCACTCGAATCATCGACATGGAGCTGATTGCGGCGCCCCAAAGAGCGGCTTACATAGCACACGCCTTCGAAATGATCGTTATCCCCTGAATGGTCTTTTTGTCCCCTGGCAAACGAAGCCTCCGGTTTTGTTCGGGTCATGCACTGGAGTGCACTCCCCTCACAAAATCCTCACCTTCGTCCACCAGAGAACAAAAATCCTCATTCAGGGCCCGTTTAGATCGTTTTGGTTCTACAGACCGGTTTCAATTTGACATGAGGTCGAGGCGGGCGAGGCTTTTGCGAAAGGAGTGCACTTGAGTGCATGACTTGAGCAAAAACGAGTCCAACGAAGAGATCATGTCAAAGTGGAACCGGTCTATTTGCGTTCAGCAATGGGCGGGAAGCGGCGTTGAGGACTGCCCACATAAAGTTGTCTTGGGCGGTGGATGCGCTCCTGGGGGTTGTCGCGCATTTCTTTCCAATGTGCAATCCATCCGGGCATGCGGCCCAGGGCAAACATGACCGTAAACATGTCGGTGGGGATGCCAAGCGCCCGGTAGAGGATGCCGCTGTAGAAGTCAACGTTGGGGAAGAGTTTGCGCTCAACGAAATAGCTGTCCTTTAAGGCGGCTTCTTCCAACTCTTTGGCAATTTCCAGGAGAGGATCGTTAATTTTCAGCTCCGCCAAAACAGCATCGCAAGACTTTTTGAGCAGCTTGGCGCGCGGATCAAAATTTTTATAAACGCGGTGACCAAAGCCCATCAGCTTGAAGCCATCGTTTTTGTCTTTGGCTCTGTCGATGTATTTTTGTGTCGCGCCGCCCTCTTTGCGGATGGCTTCCAGCATTTCCAGAACTTCCTGGTTGGCGCCGCCATGCAAGGGGCCGGAGAGCGCGGAAATTCCGGCGCTGACGGAGGCATAGACGCTCGCGTGGCTGGATCCCACCATGCGCACCGTGGAGGTGGAGCAGTTTTGCTCGTGATCGGCATGGATGATCAGCAGCAAAGTCAAAGCATCTTCCATCGTTTTGGAAGACACATAAGGCTCTGCGGGGTTGGCAAACATCATCCTCAGGAAGTTCGCCGTATAGCTATTGTCCGTTTTTGGATAGACGATGGGCTCGCCGATGGATTTTCTATAAGCGATGGCCACGAGGGCTTTGGTTTTGGCAAGAAGCCGGATGATGTCCAGGTTCATGTCCTTGTTGTCAGGATAGAAGGCAGGCAATGCCGCAACCATGGCGGACAAGACGTCCATGGGGTGAGCCGTGGGAGGAAAGTGCTGAAAGAAGTTCAGCATGCTTTCATGCACAAAGCTGTGTTGGGTCAGCTGTCTGCGCCAAGCCGCGCGCTCTTCAAGGGTGGGCAGCTTGTCATAAATCAGCAGATAGCAAACCTCGGGGAAAGTGGCCTGGGTGGCCAAGTCTTCGATGTCATATCCACGGTAGCGAAGAATTCCCAAATCCCCATCAATGAAGGTGATGGCGCTTTTGCATGAACCTGTGTTGCCATAGCCCTGATCCAAAGTGATGTGGCCTGTTTTGGCCCTCAGAGTCGATATGTCGATGGCCAGCTCTTTTTCTGTTCCCTCGAGAACAGGGAGCTCGAAGGTTTGCTCTCCCAATGTCAATTTTGCACTTTGCATAGGATCCTCTTATCAAACAACGCAGTTATTCTTCGGAACGGAAGGGTTTTGTCTAGAAGAGTTGAGCGCGATATTCAAACTAAAAATTCTAACAGCCATTAAAAGCTCTTTTTGCCTGTTTTCAACAAAGAAGAAAGTTTTGGCTTGGCGGTTGTTGTGGAGCGGATGCGCGGTGCTGAAACACTCATGGGGCCGGCTTGGTGCAAAACCCAATCCGCATCAGCTGCCGCACATGCATGGCCGCAATAATCGCATGTCGTCGACGCTGAATCACCGAGTGGCGCATGGCAGTTGGGACATCGAAAAGTAGCCAGCCCCAACTGAGCGGGGGTTTTGGCTCCGCATTTTCGAGCAAGCTCGAAATGCCAGAGCATGGGTTGTGAGCGCCCCATGAAATGGGCGCTCCAGCGAATTTGAAAGCCAAGCACGTCCAGGTCGCCGGGAGAATTTTGCGAGCATTTGATCAAATCAACACTTCCCACAGCGCAGTGGCGAGGGGGATTTTTTTCAAAGGATTTTATTTGCTGTGCAAAGTGCTGGCGAAAGGCCGCCGTGGATATTTTTGCAAGCGGGGCCTCATTCCCAAAAGAGATGGCTTCGATGCAGCGCCAAAAACACAAGGAAGCTTTGTCTTCCAGCACCTGAACCGACAGCTCCGGATCGCTTTGCCGCATTTTTTCCAAAATTTTTTCTGAAGCGGGGTTTGAAGGAGAATATTCGGATGCCTGGGTAATTTCCGCCAGAACCCAGTCATAATTTCCGGAGTTAATAATGGCTTTGCAATGCTCGCATTGGTTGCTTGCGCCCCCCACAAAAGGTGCGCCGCAATTGGGGCAAAACCCTTGAACCACGTCCCATCCAAGGCGTGTTTTCACGCCGGGCCTTCGAAGCAGGGACCAGACTTCAGAAAACCTTTCCAGCGGCGCCTTGCGAGCTTTGTCCAGCGCCTGCTCATCGCTGCTTTCCCAGGGCACCTCCGTGTCTCTTATGTGCGCGTCAATCCGCAGGTGGACAACGTCAAAGACAGGCGTTTTTTCCAAGCCCACCAGTTGGACTGTCAAAACTTTCCAGTCAGCAATGGCGTCTTTGACACCTTGTTGCTCCATCAACTTCAGCTGCACTCGGAGGCGTTGAAAAACAGCGTCTGACAAAAAGGGACGCACGGTTTGCAGATTGCGCTCAAACCATGCTTTTTGAATGCGCTCGAAAATGTGGCTGCTGTATTCAAAGAGCCGGCTGATTTGAAACTCAGGATCTTCTTTTTTCAAAGAAGCAATCCACGCCTGAGTGCTTGCCGGGTCCACGCGCGTGTTGTGTTGAGCGGCCAGTGCGTCCAGCTTTTTTCGTCTGCGTGAGCTTGTATACACCCAATAGACGACAGCCAGGACAACAATGGCAAGGGGGATGCCAATCATCGGCTCATAGAGAATGATCCGCCACAAGAGTTGCACGACAAAGAGGAGGAACTCTGCATCGCCATCGCCCTCCATTCTTCCGCTGTCAAAATGCTCACCGCCTCCAACGCGGGCTTCGGCCACATTCAGAACAGAAAACAAAGCAAAGAAAACGAAAGCCGGAATAAAGCGAAGCTGCAGACAGCGTCCAAATAGGCTAGGCATGGCAAAATACGAAGGAGGCGAAAACGTGAGCATATTGAAAACAGACTCAGAAGGTGCCTTTGAAGAATGGACCATTGACCGGGAGGGCATGAGAAATTCTCTTTCCAGGGAGCTGGTGGAGGAGCTGAAACAACATGTCATTCGCATAAGCCATGCAGAAGCGGGCGTTCGCTGTGTTATTCTAACAGGAGCGGGCGAAAAAGCCTTTTGTGCGGGCGCTGATTTAAGAGAGCGACAAGACATGAGCGCCGCCGATGTGAGAGAATTCCTGCTGAATTTAAGGACATTGTTTTTATCCATGGAGCGTTCGCGCGTTGTTTTCATTGCCTTTCTCAATGGGGTGGCTCTGGGAGGGGGCACGGAATTGGCTTTGGCCTGCGATCTGCGCATTGCCGCCAGCCATGCGCAACTGGGTTTAACGGAGGTGCGCCTGGGGATTATTCCCGGGGGAGGAGGAACCCAACGCCTACCAAGGCTGGTGGGGGCGGGGAAGGCGAAGGAGTTAATTTTTTGTGGCCGCAGGGTGGGGGCGGAGGAGGCTTTGCGCATAGGCCTCATTGAGGGGGTGGGGGTATTGGCCGATGCGCGCGCCATGGCTTTGAGCATTTCTGAGAATGCGCCTTTGGCCCTTGCTTTGGCCAAACAGGCCATTGTCCAGGGTGCCGACTTGCCGTTGGAGGAGGCGTTGAGCCTGGAGTTTCAAATGTACCAGCAAACCCTCAAGACGGAAGATCGCCAGGAGGGCTTGAAAGCTTTTGCTGAAAAAAGGCCGCCGCGTTTTGTTGGGCGATGACAAAGTTTTTGCTAGAGCACTCTTCCCATGAGCTTGGACAAACAACTGCAAGAGCGGCAGGCGAAGGTGGAAGAGGGCGGCCAACAAAAATACCACGAAGCCAACAAAGCCATCGGCAAGCTGTTTGCACGGGAGCGCATCCGCCTGTTGGTTGACGAGGGCTCCTTCATTGAAGAGGCAAAGCTGGCCAATTGTGAGCACGAAGACTTGCCTTCCGATGGTGTGGTGACAGGCTTGGCCAAAATTCACGGCCGCACCGTTGCGTTGATGGCCAATGACTCAACGGTGAAAGCCGGAAGCTGGGGCGCGCTGACGGTTGAAAAAATTCTTCGCATACAGGAGATTGCCGCGTCTCAACGATGTCCGCTCATTTATTTGGTGGATTCAGCGGGCGCGCGGATTACCGATCAGGTGGACATGTTTCCCGGACGACGCGGAGCGGGCCGCATTTTCTACAACGAAGTCCATTTGTCCGGGCTGGTGCCGCAGCTGTGTTTGCTGTTCGGTCCCTCCGCAGCGGGAGGCGCCTACATTCCGGCGTTTTGCGACATTGTCGTCATGGTGGACAAGAATGCCTCCATGTACTTGGGCTCCCCCCGCATGGCAGAAATGGTGATAGGCGAGAAGGTGACATTGGAGGAGATGGGAGGCGCGAGGATGCACTGCTCTGTTTCAGGCTGCGGGGACATACTCGTGAAGACGGAGGAAGAAGCCATTGAAGTTGCCAAGCGCTATTTGAGTTTTTTGCCAGGCAACTGTTTTCAATTGCCGCCCAGCCACCCAAGTCGTCCGCCCACCTTTTCTGGAAAGTCCGTTGAAGAGATTGTGCCGAGCGATCAGAACAAGCTTTTTGACATGCATGCGTTGATTGCAGAGCTGATAGACGAGGGCAGTTTTTTTGAAATTAAAAAGCTGTTTGCACAAGAGTTGATTACAGGCTTTGCACGCATCAACGGGAAAAGCGTCGGCATTGTTGCCAACCAACCCAAATACAAAGGCGGCGTACTCTTCGTTGACTCAGCAGACAAGGCGGCGCGCTTTATTTGGCTTTGCGACGCCTTCAACATTCCCTTGCTTTATTTGGCGGACGTCCCCGGGTTTATGATTGGAACAAAAGTGGAGAAAGCCGGCATCATCCGCGCGGGCGCAAAAATGATTTCGGCAGTTTCTGAGGCGAGCGTCCCCAAAATATGCGTTGTGGTCCGCAAGGCCTACGGCGCAGGACTCTACGCCATGAGCGGCCCGGGCTTTTCTCCCCATTGCACGCTTGCCTTGCCCCAGGCGATGATTGCGGTGATGGGGCCGGAAGCTGCAGTCAACGCCGTTTTTTTCAACAAAATACAAGCAAGGCCCGAAGCCGAGCGCGCGCAATATGTCCAGGAACTCAGAGAAGAATACCGGCAGGACGTGGACATTTTCCGCTTGGCTTCCAAAGCCATTGTGGATGAAATTATTCCCGGAAGCAGGCTGCGGGAAGAGCTGGCAAAGCGCTTTGAGGTTTATGTGGCCGCTTATGAAGCTCCGCGCAGACGAAAGCATGGCGTGCTCCCTGTTTGAGAAAGTTCAAGGATTCTTGAACTTTTTAAATTCTAACGCAAGGCGTCAATTGCAGCGTCATTCAAAATGCGTGCGATGAGCCAATTCTCGAGTATATAAGCACTGGCCTATGGATTTTGAGATACCGGAAGACTACAGGACTTTAAAAAACAGCGTGCGTCAGTTTTGCGAGAAAAACGTCAAACCTTTTGCGCGCGACTGGGATGTCAACGAAGACTGTCCCAGAGCTGTTTTGGAAGAGCTTGGGCAATTGGGGTTGATGGGCGTTTGCGTTCCAGAGGAATACAACGGCTCAGGCCTGGGGGTGAGAGCCCTGGCGGTGGCCGTTGAAGAAATTGCGCGTTGGGACGGCTCTTTGGGTTTGACAGTGGCAGCACACAATGGCTTGTGCAGCAACCATATCCGCTTGTTTGGCAATGCGGAGCAGAAGAAGAAATACCTGCCCAAGCTTGCTTTAGCGGAATTTCTGGGTGCCTGGGCTTTAACGGAGGCGGGGAGCGGCTCAGACTCTGCGGCGATGAAGACAACAGCCGTGAAGAAGGAGGGGGGTTGGGTTCTCAACGGCAACAAAATGTTTATAACGCAGGGGACTCACGCGGACATATTTGTGGTTTTGGCCGTGACGGAGCCACAAAAGCGGCAAAAAGGGATCAGCGCCTTTTTGGTGGATGGGGGAACAGAAGGACTTGTGGCCAGGCAAATTCGCGGCAAAATGGGCATGCGCTCTTCGGACACAGCGGAGCTTATTTTGGAGGACGTGAAGGTGGGGGAGGACGCTCTCATCGGCGAGTTGAACCAGGGTTTCATTCAAACGATGAAGGTTTTGGACAGAGGGCGGATTATTATCGGCGCTTTGGCCTCAGGGCTTGCCAGGTGCGCATTGGAAGAGTCCCTTTTATATTCAAGCCAGCGCATCGCCTTCGGGAAACCCATCTCTGAATTTCAGGCCACCCACTTCAAACTCGCCGACATGAAAGTATGCCTGGACGCGGGTTGGGGGCTTATTTGGAGAGCCGCTCATTTGGCGGATCAGGGAAAACCTTTTTCGCAAGAGGCGGCCATTGCAAAACTCTATGCTTCTGAGTCAGCAACGAAGGCGTGTTTGGATGCCATTCAAATTCTGGGCGGCAATGGCTATACCAATGCTTTTGTCGTTGAAAGAGCGCTGCGCGATGCGAAGCTGTGTGAGATTGGCGAGGGCACCAGTGAAATTTTGCGAATTGTCATTTCCAGGCACTTACTCAAGGGCTAAACCGTTTTTAAGTTAAAGTGAGCTCTTCAAAAACACATGTACCAGAGTGCGTTGCAGCCCTTGAAGAGCGATTGCAGATTCAGTTTGCAAGCTTTGAGCTTGCCAGGCGCGCGCTGACGCACAAAAGCTATGTGAATGAGCACCGTCACGAGGCGCACGAAGACAATGAGCGTCTGGAGTTTTTGGGGGATGCGGTGATTGCTCTCATCATCGGCCATCGTTTGATGGAGATGTTGCCGGAGGCAAAAGAGGGGGAGCTTTCCAAATACAGAGCTGTCATTGTGAGTGAAGAAGCCTTGGCCAATGTTGCCAGGCGAATGGAATTGGGGAATTTGCTTTTGCTGGGGAGGGGCGAAGAACAGACATGTGGCCGTCAAAAAAATTCTGTTTTGGCCGATGCATTGGAAGCCATTGTGGGGGCTGTCTATGTGTCTGTCGACTGGAAGGAAGTGGTGAACATTGTCAACAGGCTTTTTGCTCCAGAATGCCAGGCTGCCATCGAAGGCAAAGTGGCTTTTGACTACAAAACCACCTTGCAGGAAAAAGCCTTTCGTTTGTTTCGCACCACACCTTGCTATCGGCTGATTTCAGAAGAGGGCCCCGATCATGCCAAGAATTTTTGTGTTGAAGTCTCCTTGGAGAAACGCTCTCTGGCCTTGGCGCAAGGGCGAAGCAAAAAAGAAGCGGAGCAACAAGCAGCCAAAGCAGCCCTAGCTGAGCTGGGCGAATAGCCACTGAAGGTATTTGGGCTCAGCATAGAGAATGGGGTGGGCAATAATTTCGGGCGTCGAATAAGGATGCAAACTGCAAATGCGCTCCCGGAGAGCTTCAAAATGAAGCGCATCGGTTTTAATCTGCAACATATGCTCCTGGGCCTGCTCAATGTTGCCCTCCCAGCGATAGACAGAGTGCATGGCGCCAAGCACCTGCACACATGCTGCCAGTTTTTCTTCTATAAGGACATGGGCCAAACGAAGGGCAAGCGAGGAATCCGGGCAGCTGCAAAAAACGCTCAACGGAAGATTTTCTGTTTTTGTTGAAGAAGTCATGAAAGAGAACTTGCAAGCCTGTGCTTACAAAGCAATCTAATTTCCCAAAACCCCTTGTGTGGTTGTAAGGGGGTGCTTGCAAACACCCAAGAAGGAGCATTTCATGTTGAAGCGTGTGTTGAAGTTTCGATGGTTTTTTTGTGGACTCATGGCGATGGGCTGGGCTGCGATGGCAAACCCGCCCAGTGCGACAAAGTCAGCCACTTCCAACAGCTCAGACAAAAAAGCTGCTGCCAAAACAAGTCAAAGCACCCAGGAAACCTGGACTCAAAAAGCGGCCAGAGGCGAAGAAATTTTTGTCCACATGAAAACGAGCATGGGCGACATTGTGCTCAAACTCTTTTCAAAAGACGCGCCCAAGACTGTGCAGAATTTTGTCGGCCTGGCCACGGGTGAGAAGAAATGGACAAACCCGACGACAGGCAAAGAAGAAAGCAAACCGCTCTATCCAGGAACGCTTTTTCACCGTGTCATTCCCGAGTTTATGATTCAGGGGGGAGATCCTCTCGGAACCGGCATGGGAGGCCCCGGCTATTTTTTTGAGGATGAATTTCAAAGCGGAAGCAAATTCAACAGGCCCGGCTTATTGGGGATGGCCAAGCGGCCCCAGCCTGACACCAATGGCTCGCAGTTTTTCATCACCGTTGCGCCAAAGCCACACCTTGACGGGAAATACACTCTTTTTGGAGAGGTGGTGAAAGGATTTGACGTTGTCCAAAAAATTGCCAATGTGCCACGCAACCCAGCAGATCGCCCCGACCAGGACATTCGCATTGTTGAAATAAAACTGTCGCAAACTGCCAATCCACCCGCCAAATGAGAAAGAAGGAACCATGGGAATGATGATGAATGCTGTCTCTCAAAACGAATACCTCTATGCCGTCATGAAAACCTCCGAAGGAGATGTCAGCTTGCGTCTGTTTTGCAAAGATGCGCCCAAGACGGTGGAGAATTTTGTCGGCCTGGCCACGGGAGAAAAGAAATGGATAAACCCGGCGACCGGCAAAGAAGAAAGCGGGCCGCTGTATTCGGGCACTCTTTTCCATCGCGTCATCGCCGGATTTATGATCCAGGGGGGAGATCCCTTGGGCAGAGGGACAGGGGGCCCCGGCTATCGCTTTGAAGATGAGTTTCAAAGCGGGCGCAAGTTTGACAAACCTGGATTGTTGGCCATGGCCAATGCAGGGCCCAACACCAACGGCTCGCAGTTTTTCATCACCGTGGTGCCGACACCGCACCTCAACAACCGCCATACCATTTTTGGAGAAGTGATTCGTGGCTATGAAGTTGTGGATAAAATTGCCAACGTGCTTCCCAAAGACTCTGCCGACAAGCCAAAAACGGATGTGCGTATTGAATCCATTGTGCTATCCGTTGAGGAACCGAAGCCTTAAAATCCGGAGCACCTTGTGAAGATGAGAAGTGGATTTGCTGCGTTGATCGGACAGCCAAACGTTGGCAAAAGCACCCTTCTCAACAGACTTGTCGGCGAGAAAATTTCGATTGTTTCGCGTCGTGCGCAAACGACGCGAAACCGAATTCTCGGCGTGGTGACACGCAAGGAAGCTCAAATTGCTTTTTGGGATACTCCCGGCATTCTCCAGCCCAACAATGCGCTGACGCGCTATATGTTGAAGACAGCTTTGCGCAGCCTGGAAGAATGCGAGTTGGTTGTGTGGATTGTGGATGCGACCAACCCCGCTTTGGCCAAAACGAAGCCGCTTTTGGATCGCATTTCAAAACCGGTATTGCTTTTGCTGAACAAGACAGACTTGGTTGCCAAGCCTTCGCTTTTGCCGTTGATGAATGAGTGCTCCAAGCTGCACGCCTTTGCAGAAATCATCCCCGTGTCCGCACTCACAGGAGATGGGATAGAGCGTTTTTGGAAAGCTTTGGTTCCGCTGTGTCCTGAAGGTGAAGCCATGTTTCCCGCGGATACTTTTGCAGATCAAACCGAGTTGCAGCTGGCAGAAGAATTCATCCGAGAGCAGGCACTGCGTTTGTGTCGCCAGGAAATACCTCATTCAACGGCCGTGCGCGTCGAGCATTTTGACGAGAGCAGCCGTTTGCTTTCCAACACACAAGGCGGAGGCTTGCAGGGGCTTGTCCGCATTGAGGCAAGCATTTATGTAGAGCGCGAAGGCCAGAAAGCCATCGTCATCGGCAAGCAGGGGCAGATGCTCAAAAAAATTGGCACCGCAGCACGACTGTCCATGGAGCGCATGCTGAATGCGCGCGTATATTTGGGCTTAAGAGTGAAGGTGGAGCCGCGCTGGAGCGATCGCCCGGAAGGTTTGAAGAGGATGGGGTATGCCTCCGGGGATTAGACATGCCATGGTGGCCATTGTTGGTCGCCCGAATGTGGGAAAGTCCACTTTGTTCAACCGCCTTCTGGGCTTTCGCCAGGCCCTGGTGCAAGACGTTTCGGGGGTGACAAGAGATCGCCACTATGCGGATTGCGAATGGGAAGATCGCCACATAACGCTGATAGACACCGGCGGCTTTGTCGCTCCGAATTCTGCAGATCTGCTGTCCAGACAAGTGCGTCTTCAGGCACAGCTGGCCATCGAAGAGTGCGCGCTCATTTTATTTGTCGTTGACGGAAGGGGAGGGGTGAATGCGGACGATCTGGAGTTGGCCAAATTTTTGCGCAAACAACCCAAGCCTTTGTTGCTGGTGGTGAACAAAGCCGACACACCCCAACTGGCCAACTTGCTTGTCGGTGAGTTTTTCCAGCTGGGTTTGAAGGAGCCTTTTGCCGTCTCCGCAGAGCACAACCTGGGAATAGACTTGCTGCGCCAGGCCATTTGCCAACACTTGCCGCCCCCCATAGCCCCCCTGGAGGCCCCTGAAGATCTGAACAGCATCCGCATGGCGCTTTTGGGAAGGCCCAACGTCGGCAAAAGCACTTTGGCCAACGCCTTGCTCAAAACAGATCGGTTTTTGGTGAGCCCCATTCCCGGAACGACGCGCGATGCTTTGGACGAAAGCTTCGAGCACAACGGCCAGCGCTACCTGTTGACGGACACTGCCGGCATTCGAAAAAAGTCCACCATTGTGGAGCAGCTGGAGCAGCAGTCCATCCTGCGAAGCCTAAGAGCGATGGAAACGTGTGAAGTGTGCTGCATCGTCATGGACGTGCAGGAGCTTGCGGTGGATCAGGACATGAAGCTGGCAGAGCTTGCGGAGCACCGCGGCAAGGCCATGGTGTTTGTGGTCAACAAATGGGACTTGCATGGCAAAGCTTCTGACGAAGAGGCTTTCCGCAAAGGACTCAAGGCGGCCATGCGCCAGCTCAGCTGGGTGCCCATTGTCTTTTTGAGTGCCAAAGAAGGGAAGAAGGTGGACAAGCTTTTGGAGGTTGCAAAGCATGTCCACGTGCAAACCCGGCAGCGTTTTTCCACGCCCGCGCTGAACCGATGGCTTCAGGCTGCCACGGCGGAGCATTCCATTCCCCGGGTTGGGGGCAGGGCCTTTCGCACCTATTATTGCGCCCAGGTGGGGGTTTCGCCGCTTTCCTTTCAATTCATATGCAATTTTCCCCAAAGGCTTCCCGAGGCCTATAGGCGTTACCTTTCCAACAGCCTGCGAGAAACCCTGGGGCTGCAAGTGCCTTTTAGAATGTGGTTCAAAGAGCGTCCCGGGCGGCAGCAGCGTTTGCAGCAAGTGGCCCGCATGAAAGCCCTCAAGCGAAAACATTGAGGCTTGACAGTGGGCGCTTTCGCGCACAGATTGCCGCTCGATGTCTACCTATAAAAAGAAACAGAAAGAACTTCGTTCGCCGGATGCGTTTCAAAAAGCAGGACAAGAGGCCATTCCCTGGCTGGTGCACAACCAGGTCCGCTTGCTTGTACTCGTCATTCTGATTGTGGTGGGAGGCGCCGCGGCGGGCCTGTGGAGTTATACCAACCAACGCGCTCTGCTGCGGGAGGCCGAGGCCTTTTCAAATGCCCTGGCGCCGTTGATCTCCTCCATGGGAGAAACCGTCGCCAAAAACCCCGTGGAGACAGACTTCGAGCTTCTCAACTCCCTGCAGGCATTTGAAGCGCAACACCCAGGCGACACACCGGCGGCCCGCAATGCCCACGTGCTTTTGGCCTATGTGCACTTGCGCATGGGGCAATCCGAAGAAGCCCTTCGCGCCGCGCAGCGGTTTTTGGACAAAGCCCCGCATGAAAGCCCTCTGCGCTCCGTCGCCCTGGAAGCCAAGGGCTATGCTTTGGAGCAAAGCAAACAATATGATCTTGCCTTCGCGGCCTTTGGAGAGCTTGAGACAAGCAACAGCCAGGAAGGACTGAAAGGCAAAGGGGAATACCACCAGGCGCGCATGCTGCTTTTGAAGGGACAAACCGAAGAAGCCTTGGCGCTGTTTGAAAAAACGGCCGCCCTGGACTTGCCCCACAATGCATTTGTCACGCTCGCCCAACAACGCACAGAAGAATTGAAGCGCGTGCAGCTTGCCAACCCAGCCACGACGGAGCCTTCTGCAAGCAATGAAGCAGACAACAAAGCCAACTAAACTCCTTGCGACGCTTCTTGTGTTGCTGATGGGGCTGACGGCATGCCGAAGCATTCCCTTAAGCCGGTTTTCGCCCGGCGAAGCAGACGCGGCCAACCTGTTTTCTGTGGAGTGGGCAACCCCCTTGGTGGCCCCCAGCATCTTGGAATACCAGCCCACGGAATTTGCATCCCCCTGGGTGGATGCCGAGAGAGGCCGGATTTATACCTATACGCGGGATGGGATTGTGCGCGCCATTTCCGCCGAAGACGGGAAAATGCTGTGGGCTTCCAAACCCATGGGGAAGGCCTTCGCAGGAATAGCGGCAGACGGCGATTTGCTCTTCATCCCCAGCGGAGACGGCGTGCTGCGGGCGCTCCATGCAGACGATGGCCAGGAAAAATGGGCCGAAGACATGGGGGAAGAGTGGATAACGCAACCCGTGGTGGCAGACGGCAAGTTGTTGGTGGTTTCCCAAACGGATTGCCTTTTTGTGCTGGAAGCGCAAACGGGGCAGAAGCTTTGGCAATACCGCAAAAAACAGCCCTCGGGCTTCAGCATTCGCGGCGCTTTCTTGCCGGCGGTTTGGGGCTCCATGGTTTTCCAAGGGTTTTCGGACGGCAGCTTGCTGGCGCTCAACCTGGAGGATGGAGCTGTCCTTTGGGAGAAGAACACAAGCCCCTCGGGGGGGACTCAATTTTTGGATTTGGATTCCGGCGCTGCTTTCAGTGAGGACGGCTCCCGACTCTATGTCGCCAGCTACAAAGACGGCCTGTTTGCCATAGACACCCAGACGGGCGACTTCGTGTGGAACCAGCGTTTGAATTCTGCCACCTATGTGGCTTTGCGCGGCGATTTGCTCCTTGTGGCGGGAAATTTCGGCATTTCCGCCTATTCCGCGGAAGACGGCATGCGCATTTGGAATACGCCGGTGCTGCCGCCCAAACCCCTCACAGCCACGCGTCGCAAGTCCGTGACGGACAAAGCCAACTCGGGGAGGCTTCCTGCCATGTACAGCCGCTGGCTGATGGTGCCCACCTCGGGCGATCTGGGCTTTTTCGACATTGTTTCAGGCAAACCCATGGGCTATTGGAACCCGGGCCAGGGCGTCAGCGCCACACCTGTCGTCTGGAACGATCGCGTCTACGTCCTGTCCAACCTGGGGTACCTCTATGCACTGAAGATGGTGCGCTGGTCCTCCTAAATCTCTTCCACTTTGCCATGTTAGGGCCTGTGCTGCTGGGGGGCTACCCCTCGGGGTGAATTGTACCCGAGGGCTCAACTCCCCCGCATTGCCAAGAAAGCACCGGCCAATAAAGGTCCAAAGTACATAGCGTTACATTTTTGCGGCAATTTTATAACTATATTTAATAGCGCGTTTGGCTTGCTTAACCTAATGTTATGCATAAATATAAATACTGCAAATAAACGTTGTCTAATTTACTAAATTAGGACATACAGGAAGTGCAGGGGCGCACAAAAATGTGGGGGGGCGCTGGGGGGCTTTTGACGCAAATCCACCAGAAGCAGGGGCAGGGCATTTTTGTGAGAGCAGCTGCAGACTCCGAAAACCTGGCCGGGAGTTTCGGGGGGGCGTCACTAGCACAGGGGAGTTTTCCAATCATGACTAAGTATCTACCGCTTTCACTGGCCATTGTTTTTGCAATGGCGGGAACCGCACTGGCGCAGCAACAGCAAACCATTTATCTCAAAGGCAGTGGCAGCAATTTCAACAAAGCTGGATGGCAAAATGTTTTTTATCTGGGGGACGCAGCGGAAGCTGAAGACCCATCCGTATGGCACCTGGTTTATACGGGCAACAATGTCGGCGCCATTCAAAGCATGCAGTTGGAATTCACGAATGGGGAAGTGTTTGAGTGGGAACCTGCCATGGGTTTCTCGAGAAATGCCGGTGGCAACAACCCCGGTTGGGTGGTTGTGGCGCCCTATGACTGGGAGCTGGCTTATGTGAACAAAGGCAACAACAACGCAAGCGGCTGTTTTGTCGTCACGGCAGAATTCACCAACAACCCTCAATTCAACATCAGCGGCTACCATAAGGGAACGGCTGATCCTGTCATCAACGGCTCTTTGAAGGTGAAGGCACGCTCCATTCTGAAGACAGAAATTGAGAAGTGGAATGAACTCTGGCAGGGCAGCAAAACCCCCTACAAATATGTTTCGCAGTCCTATGGCTCTGTCACCGCCACCAATGCCGACTATAAAGACTCGTTGACATTGGTGG